>Ga0302314_10009965_pt1 | contig 16725 bp, 16 predicted proteins | sample III_Palsa_N2_3_FD_200533 | JGI IMG/M metagenome (GOLD analysis project Ga0302314, IMG submission 200533) | Peat permafrost microbial communities from Stordalen Mire near Abisko, Sweden - III_Palsa_N2_3 | ecosystem: Environmental > Terrestrial > Soil > Palsa > Peat permafrost | place: Sweden...
CACGCAGTTCACCAGCAACGTGGGGCTGTCGGAGTACGTGACCTTCAGCGGCAACCAGTACTACGGCGACTGGCAGTTCGTCTTCACCAACACCTCCGACGAGGTGCTCTCGACGGACTGCGCGGTGCTGGTCTTCCGTGCCCCGTCCGGTTCGGACGACCACAGCTACTCCAGCACCCAGGCGTACGGCCACCCCCAGGAGGACTACCTGGAGGTGCCGCGCGGCGACGGGACCTCCTTCTACATCGTCAGGCTCGACTTCCACGACGTGCCGCTCAGCCAGCGTCAGGTCTCGCCGGGGCAGTCCTTCACCTACGAGATCGGCGGCATCCCGAGCTCCGCGATCACGCTGGACCAGATCCGTGACTCGCTGGCCTTCACCGCCGACCTCACCCTGCAGGCCAACCAGGCGCTGATCGAGCACTACGGCACCAACCGACTCACCAACTAGGCCGGCGCAGCCCCGCCGACCACGCTCGGGGCGGGTCCCGACCCGACCCCCGCCCCGAGCCCGTTCCGCGCCCGGCCGCGCCGACCGGCAGCGACGACCGGCACTGATGACCGAGAGTGGGAGTCCACCTTGCGCCGCCAACCCCATCGGCGAGCCCGCACCCGGGTCGGCGCCGCGTTGCTCGTCACCGTGGTCGCCGGCTGCTCGGGCCTGCCCCGGCACAGCAGCCCCGCCGCCCCGCCCCTGCCACAGACGCTGCAGGCCGACTCGGTCGCCTCCGAGGAGTTCGGGCTGCTGGCCGGCGGCGGCTGGGCGCAGGCGTGGGACCTGTGGGCCGAGAGCGCCCGCCAGGTCATGAGCCAGGCCGACTTCGTCCGGCTGAACACCGAGTGCCGGCCGGCGCTCGGCACCCCCTACGTGATCGACGACAGCGTCAAGGTCGACGCGACCACGGTGCGGGTCGACTGGCACCGCGCTGCCGCCACCGGCAGCAGCACCCTGGTCTACCAGGCCGGGAAGTGGCAGTTCGTCCCGGACCCGGGCTCCTTGGCGGACTACCGGCTCGGCGTCGAGAAGCTGGTCGAGCGGAGACGGGCGGCGGACGCGTGTCACTGACCCCGACGCGGGCACCGCTACGGCGCTGCGCCGTCACCTTCGCGCTCGCCCTGGCCCTGGCCCTGGCCGGACTGCTCGCCCTGGCCGGTCCGGCCTCGGCACACGCGGACCTCGTCTCCTCCTCCCCCTCGGACGGGGCCGTCGTCGCCGAGGAGCCCGGGCAGGTGACCCTCGTCTTCTCCGAGGCGGTGACGCTGAGGCTGAGCTCCGTCAGAGTGATCGGGCCCGACGGGCGGCGGCTGGACATCGGAGTACCGCAGACCGTGGGTTCCGGCGCCGAACGGATCGCCGTCGACCTCGCCGCCGATCCGCATCGGGGCACCTTCGTCCTGGACTGGCGGGCGACCGCCGCCGACGACGGGCACACCACCTCGGGCGCGCTCACGTTCTCGGTGGGCGCGCCCAGCCGGACCACGGTGGTCACCGGCTTCGGAGCCCCCGACCGGGTCACCGACGCGGTCCTCGACCTGGCGGTCTGGACGGGTCTGGCCGGGCTGGCCCTGCTGGTCGGATCCGCGGCGATCCGTCTGCACTGCCTCCCGGCAGCCGGAGCGGGCGCCGCGCCGGCCCCACCGTCGGCGGCCGAGGGGAACAACGGGACCAGCACTGAGGACCGGACCGTCCTTCGATGGCCCGCCACCGTCGGCTGGACGGCCCTGCTCGCCGGGACGCTGGTCCAGCTCTTCGCCTACGGGCCCTCCACCCAGGGGAAGTCCCTCGCGCACCTCCTGGACCGGCCGCTGCTCGCGGCGACCCTGTCCACCCACGAGGGGCACACCCTGGTCGCCCGGATCATCCTGCTGGCCCTGGTCGCGATGGTCGGCGAGCTGCTCCTGCGCCGCGGCCCGGGCCCGGGCGCCGTCGCCGGAGCCGTGGCGGCCGCGGTGCTGACGCTCGCCCTCGCCGCCACCTGGAGCGGGATCAGCCACGCGTCGAGCGGAACCCTCGTCCCGCTCGCGCTCATCGTGACCACGCTGCACGTCACCGCGATGGCGGTGTGGGCCGGCGGGCTGTTCACCATCGCCGTCCTGCTGACCCGCAGTGGGCGTGGCGCCCGCGGACCCGATCCGGAGCTGGGGACCACCACCGCGCGGTTCTCCCGCCTCGCGCTGGGCTCGGTGGTGGTGCTGGCTGCCACCGGCCTCTACCAGGCGTTCCGGGAGGTGGGCAGCTTCGCCGCCCTCACCGGCACGCCCTACGGCAAGCTGCTGCTGGTCAAGACGGCCGTGTTCCTCCTGGTGATCGCCGTCGCCGCCGGGTCGCGCACCCTGGTGTCACGCTCCCGCGAACGGAGCACCGTGGCGCTGCGACGCTCCGTCCTGCTCGAACTGGCCGGCGTCACGGTGGTCCTGGTGCTCACCGTCCTCCTGATCGGCAACGCCCCGGCCCGCGAACCGCACCGGCCCGCGGCAACCGGCGCGGACAGCCGCCCGACGCGACTGCGGTGAGACCGCTTCAGCCCCTGGGCGCGCCGGCGATCACGGCGATGGCGATCGGAAGTGCGAACAGCAGCCACGACACGGGGTGGGCGAAGTTCAACGTGCGGCCGAAACCCAGTCGCTTGGGCACCAGAATGCGGCGGTCGTCCCGGTTGAAATAGAACTGGCCGGCCTTCCAGTGCCGATCGTCGTCGCCGCTCACCTTCGGTCTCCCCGCATCGTGATCGAGCCGTGCGCGCTGCTTCCTCCGATTGTGCCCGGTGGGCGACCGCGCACACCCCTGCCCGGACCAGGGGACTCCACCAGGCTCCGGGACCGCTACGACGTCGCCGGGCCCGATGCGGCTCTGCCCGGGTGGGCCGGCCGCCGGCGCCGTATCGTGGTGAGCAGGGTGCGGTGCTCCTGCGACGTCGCGGTTGCCACCCGGCTCGCTCGCCGGGCGAGTCCCCGGACGGTGGCGGGCAGCACGCCGCACCGACCGGATTCCTCGGGTGCTTGGAGCCCGCCATGGCCGACCCATGGGGCTTTCTCACAACTCCACGCCGCAACTGGCCGCTGCGTCCCGTTCCCGAACGGGTCGGTGACTGGCAGGACGTCCACGTGCCGGGAGCGCTGCTGCCGATCATCGGCGCGCAGGCGGGGCGCTGCATGGACTGCGGCATCCCCTTCTGCCACAGCAGCTGTCCGCTGGGCAATCTGATCCCCGAGTGGAACCAACTGGTCGAGCAGGACGACTGGGCGGCGGCCAACGAGCGGCTGCACGCGACCAACAACTTCCCCGAGTTCACCGGGCTGACCTGCCCCGCCCCCTGCGAGACCGGCTGCGTGCTGGCCATCAACGCCGATCCCGTGACGATCAAGAACGTTGAGGCGGCCATCGCCGAGTACGCCTGGGAGCACGGCTGGGTGCGCCCCCTGCCGCCGGAGCAGCACTCGGGACGCACGGTCGCGGTCATCGGTTCCGGCCCCGCCGGGCTGGCCTGCGCCCAGCAGCTCACCCGGGCCGGGCACACGGTGGCCGTGTACGAGCGGGACGACCGCCTGGGCGGCCTGCTGCGCTACGGCCTCCCGGCGTTCAAGCTGGAGAAGCACCAGGTGGACCGGCGGATCGAACAGATGCGGGCGGAGGGGACGGTCTTCCGTCCCGGCGTCGCGGTCGGCGTCGACGTCGACGGTGCGGAACTGCTGGCGCGCTATGACGCGATGGTCGTCGCGGTGGGAGCCACCGCCGCCCGCGAGCTCCCGGTGCCCGGGCGTGAGCTGGCCGGCATCCACCAGGCGATGGAGTTCCTGCCGCCGGCCAACCGCGTCCAGGAGGGCGACTACCTGCGGTCCCCGCTGAGTGCGCAGGGCAAGGACGTGGTGATCGTCGGCGGCGGCGACACCGGCGCCGACTGCCTGGGAACGGTGCTGCGCCAGGGAGCGGCCTCGGTGGTGCAGCTGGACATCAGGCCGCGACCGGGTCAGGACCGCGCGCCCGAGGATCCCTGGCCCACCTATCCGCGCATCCACCGGGTCTCGCCGGCCCACGAGGAGGGCCGCGACCTGGCCTGCCTCGGGTCGACCGACGCACATGCCCGGGCCGCCTCACCCGACGGACAGCCCGACGACGACCGTGACGTGCGGGTGTTCGCCGCCTCGACCGTCGAGTTCGAGGGCGACCGCGAGGGCCGCGTCCGCGCCCTGCGCCTGGCCGACGCCGAGACGGGGACGCGCCAGGCCCTCCCCGGCACCGAGCGGGTGATCCCGGCCGAGCTGGTCCTGCTGGCCCTGGGGTTCACCGGCCCGGAGCAGCACAACGGCCTGATGGCGCAGCTCGGTCTGGGCCTGGCCGACAGCGGCGCCTTCGCCCGCGACCCGGACTTCGCCTGCGCCAGGCCCGGGGTGTTCGTCGCGGGTGACGCGGGCCGGGGCCAGTCGGTGATCGTCTGGGCGATCGCCGAGGGCCGGTCCGCGGCCGCCGCGGTCGACCGCTACCTGACCGGCAGCACCACCCTGCCCGCCCCGGTCCGCGCCTCGGACCGGCTCCTCGCCGTGTGACCACCGCCTCGCCGTGTGACCACCGCCTCGCCGTGTGACCACCGGCCGGGGCGCGTCCGTCGCCGAGCTCAGCGCGCGGGCGAACCGTCGCCCGGCACGGCGGAAGCGGTGACGCCGGTCCGCACCGGGTGCGGCGCCACTCCCTGCTGGTGGGCGCCCTGGGTGAAGATCCAGGCCAGCGCGGCAGCGGCAATGAGCATCCCGCCCGCTCCCGCCAGCCGGGGATCCACCAGCGGGCTGCGGCCCGGCTCGGCCTTGTCGTCCACGGCCCCGATCGTACCGACCGAATACGACGTGGCGTCAGCGGAGGCTCCCCCAGGCGCCGTTGGGCAGCTCCGCGCCCGTGGCAGCCAAACCCGGATGCATGGTGTCCGAGTCTGCTATAACTCGGACATCAACCATCCGAGATGGAAGTGGACATGACCGACACTCAAGATCAGCCGCAGTCGGCGGCCGCTCCGGCGAGCACCGCGCCCCCGCCCGCGCCACCCCGGGCCGCCCTCGGCCTCGCCGCCCTGGCCCTGTTCGTGGCCTCGGCCAACCTGCGGCCGGCCATCGCCGCCGTCTCCCCCCTGGCCGACCGGATCCAGACCGGTCTCGGCCTCGACTCCATCGGCGTCTCCCTGCTCACCGCCCTCCCCACCCTCGCCATGGGGCTGTGCGCGCCCCTGGCCGCCGCCGTCGGCCGCAGGATCGGCCTGCACGCCGGGGTGCTGCTCGGGCTCGCGGTGATCGCCGTGGGCTCGCTGGCCCGTGGCGCGGCCGCGACCGTCTGGCTCCAACTGAGCTGTGCGGCCGTCGTCGGTGGTGGGATCGCGATCGCGCAGACCCTGCTGCCCGCCGTGGTGAAGACCCGGTTCGCCTCCAGGGCGAGCCTGGCCACCGGCCTCTACACGGCCGGTCTCGGCCTCGGCGGCGCGGTGGCGGCGGGCGTGAGCGCCCCGCTGGCCGACGCCTTCGACTCCTGGCCGGGCGCACTGGCCTCCTGGTCGGTCCTGGAGGTCGCGGGCATGGCGGTCTGGCTCGCCGCGAAGCGGTCGCTCGACCTGGACAGCCTGGCCGGCCCCGGCGGACCGGTGACCAAGGGCCTGCCCTGGCGCAGTTCCACGGCCTGGTGCATCACCGTGATCTCGGCCGGGAACTCCGCGCTGTACTACTGCGAGCTCGCCTGGATCGCGCCACTGCTCCAGCACGACGGCGGGCGCAGCGCGTCAGATGCCGGACTCCTGCTCACGGTGATGATCTCGATCCAGGTCGTCGCCATGCTCACCGTGCCCATGCTGCTCGGCGAGCGGATCGACCGGCGCATCGGCCTGATCGGCACCTCCCTGCTGACCGGCGTCGGCTTCCTCGGCTTCGCCCTCAGTCCGGGGGCCGGCGCCTGGGTGTGGCTGGTGGCCATGGGCATCGGCCACGGCGGGCTGTTCACCCTGGTGCTGACCCTGCCGGTGTCGGCCGCCCGGAACCCGGTCCAGGCCGGGCGGTTCAGCGCCATGGCGTTCTTCGTCGGCTACGGCTGCGCCGCCGTCCTCCCGGTGGCCGTCGGTGAACTCCGGGACGCCACCGGGAACTTCCGGGTCGCCTTCACCGTGCTGGCGGCCGTCGCCGCGCTGCTGGTGATCCCCGTCCGCCGGATGTCGCCCCAACGGTTCGCGATGGCCGATCCGACCGCGGACTGATCCGAACCGTCGTGCGGCCACCCGGTGGACTCATATATCTTGACATGAAGAACCTCGTCATCAAGATACCCAGGAGCATTCGATGGACGCCAAGACCCTCGACGCCTACGAGCGGGACGCGGCCGGGTACGCGGAGGACTGGCACACCCAGCCGACCGACAGCGAACTGCGCGAGGCCGTTCGCAGCCACTTCCACGTCGGGCCGACCGCCGACATCGGCTGCGGCGCCGGCCGCGACACCGCCTGGCTCGCCGAGGCGGGCTTCGCGGCCGCGGGCTACGACGCCTCGCCGGCCCTGCTGGCGGAGGCACGGCGGCGCCACCCCGGCGTCCCCTTCGAGCAGGCCGCACTGCCGGAACTCGCGGGCGTCGCCGAGGGATCGTTCCAGAACGTCCTCTGCGAGACGGTCGTCATGCACCTGCCGCCCGAGGAGCTCGCCCCGTCCCTGCGGCGCCTCACCGCGATCCTGGTGCCGGGCGGGACCCTCTACCTCACCTGGCGGGTCAGCCCGGGGACCGGCCTGCGCGACGAGCACGGCCGCCTGTACGCCGGCTTCGACGCGAAGACGGTCCGGGACTCGCTGGGGCCGCACACCGTCCTGGTCGACCAGGAGGTCACCAGCGAGTCCTCGGGCCGGACCATTCACCGCCTGATCGTGCGCACCGCCTGATCAGGCGTCCGCAATCAGGCGTCCCTGATCAGGCGTCCGGCCGGGTGACCCGCCGCCTGCCCGCTTCAGTGCGCCGGGTCGGCGGGGAACGCGACCGGGTAAGGCTCGGCGAAGTCGGCCGAGCGGGCGACCTCGCGCCACTTCAGGTCGTCCTCCAGGAGCTGCCGGTCCAGGGCGATCGAGGCCTCCGCCGCGTGGACACCCAGGGGCAGGTGGTGCGGGATGTCGCGGCGCTTGGCCAGTTGCACGAGGATCCCGGCGGCCCGGTCCGGATCACCGGCCGGGCCGTCGCCGTTCTGCCGCAGCCGCGCGTTGACCGCGCCGACCGTCTCCGCGTACGCCGCCGGGATGTCGTGGACGACCATCGAGGAACCGGCCCAGTCGGTGCGGAATCCGCTGGGCTCGACGACCAGCACCTTCACCCCGAACGGGGCGGTCTCGGCACGCAGCACGCGACTGAAGCCGTCGATGGCGAACTTGGCCGCCTGGTAAGAGGCGATGCCCGGGGAACCGCCGACCCTGCCGCCCACGGAGGAGAACTGCACCACCAGGCCCGACTTCTGTTCCCGCAGGATCGGGAGGGCGGCCTTGGTGACGTTGTACACGCCCCAGAAATTCGTCTCGAACTGGGCACGGACGTCGGCGTCGTCGGCGGTCTCGATCGGCGCGACATTGGCGTAGCCGGCGTTGTTCACCAGCACGTCGATCCGGCCGAAGCACTGCTGCGCCTCGGCGAGGGCCGCCCGCGCGGCCGCCGGGTCGGTCACGTCGAGCGCGATCGGGCGGATCCGGTCGCCGAAGCGCTCGGCCAGGTCGGCCAACTGCTCGGGGCGGCGGGCGGTCGCGGCCACGAGGTCGCCGGCTTCGAGCGCCGCACGGACGAGGGTGCGGCCGAAGCCGCGGGAGGAGCCGGTGATGAACCAGGTCTGCTGCATAGACTTAGTAAAACGCCGTTGCGGTAATAGTGCAACCCCGTTCCGCTATCCTCGTGGCGTGGACACTTCGGAGTTTCAGCGCGCCCGGTCACCGGAGGCCAAGCGCCTGCGCGAGACCGCGATCCTGGACGCGGCGCGGGAACTCGGCCGCGAGCAGGGCATCAGGAACGTCACCCTGACCGACATCGCCGCCGCAGTGGCGATGCACAAGTCGGCGCTGCTGCGGTACTTCGAGACCCGCGAGGAGATCTTCCTGCGGCTGACCGCGCAGGGCTGGGCGGAGTGGTCCGACTCGCTGTCGGCCCGACTGCGCGCGGCCTCCGATCCGGGCCCGGCCCCGGCATCCGTCGCGCAGGCCTTCGCGGCCACCCTCGCGTCCCGGGGGATGTTCTGCGACCTGCTGGCCCAGGCGCCGCTCAACCTCGAACGCAATGTCTCGCTGGACGCGGTCCGCACCTTCAAACTCGCCACGCTCGCCGCCCGGCAGCCGATCGTCGCAGCCCTGCGCGAGCGGCTGCCCGCCCTGAGCGAACAGGAGCACGGCGACCTGATCGCGACGGCCGTCGCACTGGCCGGGGCGATGTGGCAGATCGCGAACCCGGGCCCGGGGGTCGCCGCGCTCTACCGCAGCGACCCCCGGCTCGCCCACGCCGTCGTCGACCTCGAACCCCGCCTCGCCCGGATCCTGACCGCGACGGCCGGCGGCATGTCCGGGCGGCCGGGCGACCTCCGGACCTGAGCCGGACCTGAGCCGGACCGGGGCAGCGCCACGGTCCGGCCTGCGGTGTCGGTCGAGCGGCATCAGCCGTCCGGCGTCAGGCGTGCAGCCAGCCCACCGGGAAGGAGGTCCCGTCCAGGGCGCCGTCCTGGGTCAGCAGCACCCCGTTGCGCTCCAGGTTGGTGCTGTTGACCGTCCCCGCGCCGGCGAACGTGCCGCCGTTGGCGGTGACGTCGGTGAACTGGATCGAGCTGAAGTCCGGGCAGGGCGGGATGTCCTGGCTGCCTATCGCCTCCACGATCACCTCGGCCGAGCTGAGCGCGGCCGACTTCAGCGACTTGGTGTAGGTCTTGGTCCAACCCCGGGTGGGGTCGGCCAGCACCAGGGTGAAGGAGCCGCTGCCGTTGGTGACGACGCTGGAGGTCATGGTGTCCCCGGCCTCGATCGGCTCGGAGAAGTAGATGGAGTTGGCCGGGTACATCTCGACCCACGGGTTGTACTGCACCTGGCCGGACTTGGTGCACACCGCGTCCAGCCCGATCTGCTCCACCGTGCTGCTGGTCCATCCGTCCAGTCCGGACCAGAAGGAGATGTCGCCCGCGGTCGCCGAGCAGTTCAGGGCCGGGACCGTCCAGTTGCCGGTGACGGAGTGGTAGGTACCGCCGGTGACGGCGTAGCCGCCCCAGCTGTTGTCGGCCCCGGCATGGCGAACCAGGCTGTGGGCCGGACCGGTTGACGGTATGCCAGTTGTCGACCCGGTGGCGGGGCGCTCGGTCGCCGCGTTGGCGGCGGCCGGGCTGCCCAGGGCGACGAGGGTTGCACCTATCACGAGCAGGCAGGCGGAGGCGGTCTTTGCCATGGGGGTCTCCCTGATGACCGTGCGCGGGGTGTGCGCGGCGGAGTGCCGGACGGAGCGAGCCACAGCCTTCTACATTGAAGTGCGCACGTCAATACACCCACCGGCCAGGCCCGGTCCCGTACTTGCGGCCCCGTGGGGACGGCACCACCGGAGGAGGCCGGCCGGCGCGGCGCGGCTCGTCGGCGTGCCGGTCATCGGCGCCCGCGGCCCGCCCCCTCGGAGCCGCATCCCACTGCGACATCACTTCGGCAGGCATCCGCGCCGCTCAGGGGCGCACCCATCCCAAGATGTCGGCATCACTGCGGCGCAGCCCCCTCCCGACCGCGGCGGCGGTCGGACAGCCCGCGTACGTCACCACTGCGGTGGCCGACATCCTCGGCACCTCGCCTCGTTCGTTCCGCCAGTGGGCCGCCGACCACGCCGCCGCGTTCACGGAGAGCCCGGCGGGCTCGTAGCCCCGTCGAGCCGCGTCGGGGGCGGAAGAACGGGTGAATGCCCAGCACCGCACGTCAGTTGCAGGTTCCGCTGCCGCTGTAGCAGGGGTCCCCGCCGTAGGGCGCGACATACGAGGGCGTCGGCGTCGGCGTCGGCGTGGGACCCGGCTGGGTGACGTACTCGCTGGTGATCTTGATCGTGATCACGTGGTCATGGCTCTTGTAGGCCGTTTCGGCCAGTGCTGCCAGCGAGGGAACCTGCAGGTCACGAAAGGCGACTGTGCTCGGAACCGATCCCGGCGCAGCCGAGGGTGCGCCGTCTGCGCCGTCGGGGACCTCCGGCAGGAGGAGAGCGGGGAGGGCCGGGCCGGCCGAGACCTCCGTCGTCAGGGCGAGGTCGTTGTCACTCCGCCCCGCGTTGAGCACCTCGCCACCGCCGCTGCTGTTCAGATCCCAGCCGTCCTGGGTCAGGGCGCGGGCGACCAGTGTGCTCTCCTTCGCCGGGTCGCCGTCGAAAGCGCCGACCAGGACGACGACGCGCTGACAGGTGATGGGCTTGTACCTGGGCTGTTCACCGAATTCGTCGACGGTGTCGTCGGTCCCGCAGTAGTCGTCGACCATGGTTCCCGCGTTGTCGATCGACGGTACGGCGGAGTGGAGTCGGCTGAGCGAGGCATTGATCGACGCCTCGGCGCCGCTGTCGGCCCGGACCACGGCCGACGAGGCGGCGAACCCCTTCACGTCCGGCGGCGACGGGTTGTACTCGTCGTAGATACTGACGCAGAACCAGAGCCCGAGCAGGCCCGTCACGAGGGTGCCGACGATGACGGCCACCCCGCAGCCGTACTGCCGATCGTGCGTCCGATCGGCCCGCAGATCGATCCGAGAGGCGCCTTGCGGAGCGGCCCGGACGGCCGTGGCGACCAACAGCACGGCCCCGAGCAGGAACTCCCAGCCCGGGCCGCCGTCCAGCACGCGGCCGACAACGCCGCCGTCGAACATCAAGCCCATCGCGGCACAGGTCAACGCTGCCAACAGACTGGGCAGCACCCCCCACAGCTGCCCACGGCGCAGGAGCAGCGTCCCGAAGGCGCCGGCGGCGGCGGGAATCAGCATCACCGTGCCGAACACGGCGAACGGCCCCGCCTCGGCCCCGAACACCAGCAGATCCGTCACCACCGCGACCGAGACCGACTTGGACACCAGGGTCAGCCAGAACCACGAGCGCGACGGCGCGGGCAGGCTCGATCCGGTGCCCGCCAGGTAGCAGCCGGACAGGATGGCGACGGCGAGCGTGAGTACCAGTCCTCCGCCCGTCGGACCGCTCCCGCCGCCCGCGAGCAGTCGCCACAGCGGCACGGCGGCCACCAGTACCGCGGCCCCGATCGCGCTCTGCGTTCTCCATGACGACGTCATGCCCTGTACCCCCGGCGGTTCGGCGCGGTCGGACCCGACCCCGTCACTGAACTACTCAGTGATCATCGCCTGTTGACAGAGGCATCGCCTGAGTACCCGTACTCAGTTCCCCGCACGGCCGGACCGCCGGATCCCCCTCTCACGGCGGGCACCGCACCGGGTGTGAGCGAGCGCACCGCCACCGGGTTCGGCCGTGCGGCTCGACCGGTGGCGGTACGGCGGGCGGTCGGGTCAGCCCTGCCAGAGCGGACTGGTCACCATGGACCGCAGCTGATCCATCGTCAGCAGCAGCGGGGACCCGCCGCCGAAGCCGCTCTCGCTCACGATGATGCGCAGGCCGTCCGGGCGCAGCAGGAGCGCCTGGGGCCCGTCGGACATCGGGTCCGTCGGATGGACCGCCTGGGTCAGGACCAGCCGGGATCCGTCGGGGAGCGTCTGTGCTCCCGCGTTGATCCCGGCGAAGGCCGCGCTGGTTCCGGAGTTCCATTGCTCGACCGCGACGTTGAGCCAGACGCGTCGGCTCCCCGCGGAGACGATCACCTGCCCGAACCCCCGGTCATCGGTGTTCGTGCCGATGGTGGCGTGGAATCCCGCCGGAAGCGCCTTGGCGATCGTCGCGTCGATCTCCGAGCGCCAGGGATTGGGGCCGTTGTCCCGGCTGGTGACGCCGGGACCCGATGGCTGCACGGCCGCGACAGCCGGGGTCCACGACGCACTGGTGACGATCGACTCCACCTCGGCCTCGCTGAGGGGTGGTTCGGAACGGGTGGGCCGCGCCAGACCGAGGAGCGGGTCGCCGGAGCTCGTGGGCACGGTTGCGTTCATCTCCGTGAGCTGCACCTGGTACCCGTCCGGAGTGCTGTAGTAGCCGCTCCAGAGTTTCACCCCCTTGGCCGTGCTGAGCAGGAAATCGCCCTTCCTCAGCTCGAAGCGGTTGCCGTCGGCGAGGTCGGTGGCCGAGCACTGCTGTGCCTGGTCCGGGTCCAGCGCCCAGGCCGCACAGGTGACGCCCGGGGCGTCCGAGGCCCACGGCGTCGTGTAGCGCAGCAGTTCGAGGGTGATGGCGGCGGCTCCGTGCCCGTCGTTGAAGTCCAACTCGACCTGTGGTGGCTCCCCACCCGCCCCGGTGCCGCGGCTCTGGACGTCGGTCACCGTTCCGGGTGGCAGCAGGCGTTCCAGGTTCTTCAGCAACTGCGGGCCGGACTCCGGCTCGGCCCGCACGGCAACTGTCGGCGCAGGTGTCGGCGCGGTCGTGTCCGCCGGCTGCTTGCTGCCGCCGTGCGAGGCGCTCGGTGCTACGGCACGGTCGGCGTCCGCATCGACCAGCACCGCCGTGCCGACCATGGCACCGGCGACCACCAGCGCCGAGGCCGATACCGCGATGCGCCGCCGGCTGCGCGACCTCCGCCCCCTGGCGACGAGCTCGTCGGTGGTGGGGCCGACCGGGCGCTCGGCCCCGCGCAACGCCACGGTGAGCAGGTCACGCATTCCCTCGTCGTCGTTCATGCATCCTCCTTCTGCAAGTGAGCGGCCGCCAGTGGCACGGCGGAGCGCATCGTCGCGATCCCCCGCGAGGCGTGGCTGCGTACCGTTCCGGGACGCATGTTCAGTGCCTCCGCCGTGGCTTCCACCGTCAGGTCCTCCCAGTAGCGCAGGACGAGCACGGCGCGCTGTTTGACGGGGAGCCCGGCGAGGGCCGTCAGGACGGCCTGGGTCAGCTCGGACCCAGGATCCGGCGCCCCGGCGACGCGGGCGGGGCGCTCGGGGAGGTCCGCGTGCGGAGTCTCCCGCCGCCACATTCTGCGGCGCGAGGCGATGAACACGCTCATCAGCGTGCGCCGCGTGTAGGCCTCGACATTGTCGATCCGCTCCAGCCGCCGCCAGGCCATGACGACCTTCAGCAGCGTCGACTGGACCAGGTCGTCCGCCTCGTGGCGGTCCCCGCACAGCAGAAAGGCACTGCGGAACAGCCGATCCCGCCCGCCCTCGATGAATGCGTGCAATTCACCGTCGTCCTCCTTCATCCCCCGCCCCTTCCATCTGCGGCCTGCACCCCTATAAGAGCGTCGACCAGGGTGGAGTGTTGCAGTCGCGGAGGAGCGGAGCGTGCCGGCCGCCGCTGACCGTCCGGGAGGTCGAACTCCTCGCGTGGAAAACGGTCGTGGGCTCGCTGAACCGCGCAGCAGACCTCATAGGCTGGGGCGGTCGGCCCCTACGGGGTCGCGATATCGCGCAGCGGATGCGGGAGGGGCGTTGTTGTCGTGTGTCCGGTGGCCGCCACGGCCAGGCGCAGCTGCGCGTGGCTCCGTTGCCGCCGATCCGCCTTCTCACAATGGAGCACATCAGGGTGGCTGAGGACGAAGAGCGAGCGGCAACCACGTTCGCCGGCCGGCTGCGCCGGTTTCGGCAGCGGGCAGGAATGACACTGGAGGGGCTGGCGAGCGCCTCGGGGGTCAGCGTGCGCACCATCGGCGGGCTGGAGCGCGGTCATATCCTCGGGCCGCAGCGGCGCACGGTGGCCGCGCTGGCCGACGGCCTCGGGTTGGGTGAGCCGCATCGGGAGGCCCTGGAGCAGCTGGCGGAGGCGGGGCGTCCGCGTCCGGTCACGGCTCCGGCCGGGTGGTGCGTGCCGCCGCGGCCCGTGGCCGAGTTCACCGGACGCGGGCCGCAACTGGCCCAGCTCGCGGCACTGGCCGGCTCCGGGCGCACGGCCTCGGTCGTGGTGCTGTCCGGACCGGGCGGGATCGGCAAGACGACGCTGGCGGTGGAGGCGGGTCGCCGGCTGGCGGACGAGCGCGGCCTCGGGCTGCTCCATCTCGACCTGCGCGGCATGGACCCGGAGCCGCTGGACCCGGGTGCGGCCCTGTTCCATCTGCTCAAGGCGCTCGGCGTCGGCAACCGGGACATACCCGATGAACTGGACGCCAGGTCGGGTCAGTTGCGCGCGCTGCTCCAGCAGCGGCCGGCGATCGTGGTGCTGGACAACGCCCTCGACGAGCAGCAGGTCCGGCCGCTGCTGCCGGGGACGGGAGCCTCGTTCGTGCTGGTGACCAGTCGCAGGCTGCTGACCGGTCTCCAGGGGGTCGAGCGGCTGGCGGTGCCGGTGCTGGAGGCCCCGGAGGCGCTCGAACTGCTGAGGGCGATCAGCGGTGATGTGGACGGCCCACGCGGTGAGGGCCTGCCGGAGCTGGCCGCGCTGTGCGGCGGGCTGCCGCTGGCCCTGCGGATCATCGGCAACCGGCTGGCCACCAGGCCGGGCTGGAACGCTCGCGAGTTCGCGAAGCGGTTGGCCGACTCGGAGCGACGGTTGGAGCGGATCAACGCCGGCGACCTGAAGATCACTGTGGCCTTCGGCATGTCGTACGACCAGTTGAGCGCTGCGGCACGCAGGCTGTGCCGCAGGCTGGCGCTGGTACCGGGGCCCGACTTCGCCGCACCGCTGGCCTCGGTGCTGATCGGCTCGACGGTGGACGAAGCCGAGGATCTGCTGGACGAGTTGCACGAGTTGGGGCTGTTGTCCCAGCGCGGCGACGGACGCTACGGCTTCCACGACCTGATCCGGCTGTTCGCCGGGGACCGGCTCGCGGCCGAGGAGGAGCCCTCGGCCCTGGAGACGCCGACCAGGGCGATGACCGACTGGCTGCTCCGGGCCACCGTTGCGGCCGGTCGCTGGTTCGAGCCCGACTACGGTGCCGCCCCGACGGACGGGCAGCTCTCGGTCGATCTGCCGACCCGGGACGCCGCCGGCAGCTGGCTGCAGACCGAGGCGGACAACTGGTTCGGCGCACTGCACATCGCCGCCACCCACCGATGGGACCGCCAGGTCGTCGAGACCACCGAGGCACTGCACCACTTCTCGGACCGCTGGCTCCAGTGGGCGCACTGGTACGAGCTCTTCGCGCTGGGCGCCGCGGCCGCCGAGCGGCTGGACGACGCCGTGGCACAGGCGAAGCAGTTGACCTACGCGTCACGGGCGCAGGCGCAGCGTCGGGAATAGGCGGTGGCGAGGCTCGCCCTGGCCCGGTCGCGATTTCTCGAACTGGACGCGCCGGAACAGGTCGCCCAGGTCGACCGGCTGCTGGCGGAATGGCGCGACCGCCGGTAGCCGAGCCACGGCCCGGGCCAGGGCCGGTCGGGAACGGGGGTGCATGTTCCCGACCGGCTACGGAAGACGGGGGTCACGGACTGCCCGCCTCCTGGTGGCGGGCGGGTCGTGGGTCAGACCTTGGCGAGCGCGGCCTTGATGAACTCGGCGGTGCGTACGGGTCGCGCGACGAAGGCGATGTGCGATCCGTCGATCTCCTCGGTGGTCGCCGCCATCCGCTGGGCCATGAAGCGCTGGGCCTCGGGGGCGACGGCGTTGTCGTGCCGGGAGACCAGGTACCAGCAGGGGACGGTCCTCCAGCCGGCCGCGGTCGCGTTCTCGCTGAACGCGACTGCGGCGAGCGGCCGTTGGGTGGCGCCCAGGACCCGGGCCAGATCGACGGGCACGTCGGCGCAGAAGGTCTCGCGGAAGTGCTCGCGGTCGACGTACAGGTCGGGGCCGCCGACGGCGCCGGGTGCGTCGTAGGGGGTCGGGCGCACCGAGTCGGCCAGCAGGGTGGCCGGGAAGGGCGCCTGCACGGACCCGCAGCTCTCGCCCTCGTCGAGGCTGAACGCGGCGAGGTAGACCAGGCCCACGACGTTGTCGAGGCCGGCCGAGGCCTGGGTGATCACCGCGCCGCCGTACGAGTGGCCCACCAGCACCACCGGTCCATCGATCGCGGACGTCACGGCGCCTACCGCGGCCGCGTCGTGGGCCAGACCGCGCAGCGGGTTCGGCGGTGCGACCACGCGGTACCCCGCGACGGTCAGCTCGCGGATCACGCCCGAGAAGCCCGAGGCGTCGGCGAACGCCCCGTGGACCAGGACGACGGTGGGTTTGGTCGGATCAGACATCGAGAAGTCTCCTTCGCGGTGGTGACGACGGTGAGCACGATCGACCACGGCGCAAGCCCGCCCCGGGCCGCTGCGGCCGTCGGGACCGTGGGCGCTGCGCTTGGCCCGGCCCTCAGTCAACCGTCGGCGCGAGGGGATCACCAGGAAATCCGACGTGCAGGAGTACGGCGGGTCAGTCCTCGGCGGCTTCGAGGGCGGCGGACTCCCGGGCGGCGGCTTCGAGGGCGGCGGACTCCCGGGCGTAGGGCCGGTACAGGGTGGTCATGAAGAGCCCGTTGGCGAGGCAGAGGACCACCACCAGCCACAGCACCGCGGCGCGCAGCCCGATGGCGTCGCTGAGGTAGCCGACCACGAGGGTGTTGAGCGCCCAGCCCGCCGACTCGGCCGACAGCATCAGCGCGAACGCGGCGCTGCGCAGTTCGGGTCGGGTCACCGCCATCAGGATCGGCCGGTTGGCGCCCGGATTGAACCCCTGGAACAGGCCCAGCGCGGCGAAGAAGGCGATGTAGATCCCGATCGACGGCCAGCTGA
>Ga0302314_10009966_pt1 | contig 16722 bp, 16 predicted proteins | sample III_Palsa_N2_3_FD_200533 | JGI IMG/M metagenome (GOLD analysis project Ga0302314, IMG submission 200533) | Peat permafrost microbial communities from Stordalen Mire near Abisko, Sweden - III_Palsa_N2_3 | ecosystem: Environmental > Terrestrial > Soil > Palsa > Peat permafrost | place: Sweden...
CGACGCCGCCGCCATCACCCGGCTGGCCCCGCCGCCCGCCGCCAAGCCCGACATCTTCGTCTGCGGCCCCTCCGGCTTCGTCGAAGCAGCCACGTCCCTCCTCGTCGACGCCGGCCACCCCCCACCCACCATCAAAACCGAGCGCTTCGGCCCCACCGGCACCTAGAGCCCCCCACCCCCGCAATCCCCGACACCACCCCGCCCCCCGGCGCCACCCCGCCCCCCGGCGCCACCTCGGCCACCCCGCCACCCCGGCACCACCACCCCGGCACTACCGCCGCGCCACCCCACACCACCCCGCCCGTGCGCCCGTGCGCCCGTCCCGGCCACCTCACCGCTCCTGCACCCCACTCGCCAGTGCGCCCACCTCCGCCTCCACGGCAGCAGGCTCAGGATCGAATACAGCAAGAAGTGGATGATTTTTCATTGTTAAGCATGATGATGGGCCGTTGTGTACACCGGGGTGTACACAACGGCCCATCATCTTTGTCGGCGTCCGAACCGAGCCGGATAACAGCAAGAAGCGGCCCGCTGCCCGTCCCGTGAGGCGCGGCTACGGGTAGATGCGCTCCAAGTACTCGGCCACGCCGTCGTCTTCGTTGCTGCCGATGACGTGGGTGGCCGCGGCGAGCACGTCGGGGTGCGCGTTGGCGACCGCGCAGGAGGTGCCCGCCCAGGTCAGTAGGGGCAGGTCGTTGGGCATGTCGCCGAACGCGAGGACCGACTCGCGCGCGATCCCGTGGCCGGCCGCGATCTCGGCCACGACCGACGCCTTGGACACGCCGAGGGCCGAGGCCTCGATGAGGCCCTTGCCGTTGGAGTGAGTGACGCTGATCAGGTCGCCGATCGCGGGCAGCGCCAGCGCCAGCAGGTCGTCGCAGTTGTACCCGATGTGCCGGCCGAGCAGTTTGGAGGCCGGCCGGGAGAACAGCGCCGCGTCGCCCGGACGCGGCATGGTCTGGTTGATGTCCCAGTTGACCGCCTGGTAGAGCTCGTCGGCGGCGCGCCCGTCCGGGTACTCGACCGCGATCCCGATGCCGGGCACCGCGGCCCGCAGCGCGACCGTCGCGGCGGCGATGACCGGCGCCGGGATCAGGTGCCTGGCCGTGACCGTGTCGGTCCGCATGTCGTAGGCCAGCGCCCCGTTCGCGCAGATGGCCGTCCCCCGGTGCCCGAAGATCGACGCGACCTCCCGCATCCAGCGAGGCGGCCGCCCGGTCACGAGCACGAACCGCGCTCCGGCCGCCTCCACCCGGGCGAAGGCAGCGACGGTCCGCTCCGAGATCGTCCCGTCGCCGCGGATGATCGTCCCATCCAGATCGGTCGCCACCAGCAACGGGAAGTCACCCACACCCATGAGCCTAATCGCCCCGGCCCGCGTTGCGGCCGCTGGCGGCCGATGGGTTCAGCGGACTCCGCGCGGGCGGAACTGGATGCTGATGCGGGGGCCGGTCGGACGGGCCGACTTGGGGACCCCGTGCTCCCAGGTCCGCTGGCAGCTGCCGCCCATGACGATCAGGTCCCCGTGCCCCAGGTTGTACCGGAGCGTGGCCGATCCGCCGTCCCGTGGGCGCAGCACCAGTGGCCGCGCTTCGCCGACGGAGACGATCGCGACCATGGTGTCCTCGGTCGAGCCGCGCCCGATGGTGTCTCCGTGCGGGGCGACGCCGTCCCGCCCGTCGCGGTAGAAGCACAGCCCCGCCGTCCTGAACGGCTCGCCCAGCTCCTGAAGGTAGTGCGCGTTCAGCGCGTCGCGGCAGACCTCAAGCGCGCGATCGGGCAGGGCCTCGTCCTCGCCGTAGAACCGGAGCAGTCGCGGCACGTCGACGGTGCGGTCGTACATCCGCCGCCGCTCCGCCTTCCACGGCACCCCCTCGACCAGCCGCCCGAACAGCTCGGCCGACCCCGCCAGCCACCCGCGCTGGACGTCAATCCAGGCGCCGTGCGTCAGCGGCACCCGTTCCGGCCGTAGCGCCGCAGGCGTCGGCTCATCTCCAAAGTCAAGCAGCGAGTCCTGGACAGCCACACTCATACGAACATGCTATCGCAACAATCAAAGACCCGTTCGATGACCGGGTCCGACCGGCTCAAACGGGTTGAGCACGTGCACGCCGGCTTGCTCGAAATCCTTCACGTTCCGGGTGGCCACGGTCATGCCGTGTACCCGCGCGGTCGCGGCGATGAGCGCGTCGACCACTGACATTCCCATGGCCCCGCCGGGTCAGGGCGGGCCCGTCGTGTCCAGGCCCGCCCGGATGAGCCGGGCCGCCCGGAGCACGTCGCCGGTGACCGCCCGATAGACCTGCGCGGCGGTGAGGGTGCCGTCAAGATGCTTCGACAGGCTCAGGAACTGGATGCGCCACAGGCCGAGCAGGGCGGTCGCGGTGATCTGCGGTTCCGGGTCGTCCGAGGCCAGCCCGGACCGGTCGGCCAGGATCCCGGCCGCCACGGCGACGAACTGGTCCATCATGTCGCTCTGGTGGGCCCGCAGCGACGGGCTGGCCTGGATCAGCGCGCCGAACCGGCGCATCGCGGCGGCCGCCCTGACCGGGTCGTCGGCGTCCGCCAGCCAGGTCGTCATCGAGGCCAGCTCGCCGTCCAGGATCCGCAGCACGGCCTCGACCGGGGTGGCGCACCGGTCGGCCAGCCCGGCTCGCAGCGCGGCCATCGTGCCCTCGAGGCGGTCCAGGATCAGCGACTCCTTGGTCGGGAAGTAGTTGAAGACGGTCTTCTCCGACACCCCGCACGCCGCCGCCACCTCCGCCACGCGGATGGCGTCGAAGCCCCGCTCCATGAACATCAGCGTCGCCGTGTCGGTCAGCTGCTGCCGCATCAGGCGCTTCTTCCGCTCCCGGAGGCTCTCGTCCTCGCCCGCCCCGGTCCCCGGGGCGCGGGGCGTTGCCCAGTCCACGGTCGGCCCGCTCATGCCGACATTATAGTCGCCATATTTTTTCTGTTACTATAATTTTTAGCAACTAAAATAAACGTAGAACGCCGCCAAGCACAGGCAGAGGAGTTCCCATGGCCGAGATCCGCATCGTCCGCGACTACCCGCAGCCCCCCGAGCAGGTCTGGCGCGCGCTCGAGCCGAGGCTGCTCCGCTACTCCTGGGCCGATCCCGGCGGCGGCGAGGTGACCGAGGTCGCCTACCGTCTGCAACCCCGCGAAGACGGCACCCGCTTCACCTACGAGCACACCGGCTTCACCGGCGTCGGCGGCCTCTTGACGGCCACGCTGCTCGGTCGCGTCCGCACGAAGATGCTGACCACCGGCCTCCCCGCCGTCCTCAACGACCTGAACTAGTCCGTCCGGGATCGCCAGGATTTATCCTGGCCCGATGGTCATGAGCCCCGAAGAGTTCTACGCCCACGCGATTGCCGCGGCCGATGAGGAAGGGCGGCTGCCGCTGTCCCGGATGGCCGGATGGGAGGTGTTCCCGTTCGAGCAGGACGGACTGCGCGTGGTCCCGCTGGCGCCACCGGTCCTCCCCGAGCCGCCGCGCCTGGGGGAGGGCGGGCGGCCGTGCCCGGGCTGCTCGGCCGACCAGGAGGTGGTCTGGTCCGATCAGCACTGGCGGCTGAAACAGCTCGGCGGCGAATCGGGCGTCCCGCTGCTGCTCGTCCTCGAGTCGATCGCGCACCACGACCTGGGCGATCTCCCCGACGACCGGGCCGCGGAGCTGGGCCTGCTCACCGTCCGGATCGTGCGCGCGATCGAGGCGCTGCCGCATATCGCCCGCGCGCACGTCTCCCGCTGGGGCGACGGCGGCGCGCACCTGCACGTCTTCTTCTTCGCCCGCCCGGCCGGATTCCCCCAGTTGCGCGGCACCTGCCTGGCGATCTGGGACGATCTGCTGCCCGCGGTCCCGGTCGGCCACCGCGACCGCGACGCGGCCGCGGTCGCCAACGCGCTCGCCGTCCACGGCGGTCAGACGGCCGCGACGGCGACCAGCGGCTAGGTGATTACTGGTCGGTCCAGTGCGACTCGTGGCGGTCGAAGCGGCCGCGGTGGATGGCGACCTTGGAGAACCGGGCGTCGCCGACGATCCTGATGACCGGCCCGTCGGCGTCGCCGGGGTCGTTGCGGCCGTAAACGGCCCGCTTGGCGAAGAGCGCGCCGCCCTCGTCGATCACGTGCGCCCCGGCCGGGACGATCACGATCAGCTTGCCGCAGAAGGCGTCGATCTCCAGCGTGATCTCGCGGCCCGGCAGCACGGCGTCGGTCAGGTTGACGATCAGCGCGCCGAACCGCGAGGTCAGCCTGGTGCGCCGTCCGGCCACCCACCGCCCGGACCTGATCACCTTGCTGAACCGGGCCGCGACCTCGGCCCGGCCGGCGTCGACCAGGCTCGCCTCCGCGCCGTCGTCCACCGGCAGGTCGCGGGTGAGCGGGGCGAGATCGCCCATCGTCTTCGCGGCGTAGACCGCGTCCAGCCGCTCGGCGTGCTCGGCACTGGTCAGCCGGCCGGTCGCGAGGGCGCCGCCCAGCACCGTCGCCGCCCGGTCCCGGTCGGCGTCAGCGGCCCGCAGCTCAAGGTCCACTCCGCCGTAGGTCAGCCGGCCGCCGGACGGGTGCCGAAGATCGCGATGCACGTCAGTCATGCCCCACATGCTAGCCGTCGGCGGCTCCAGACGCGATATGTCGCGTCATAATTTGGATCCGGCCGAACCGGCGATATGGGGCGAGATCGTGCGCTGTTGCGGCACCGCGCGCCGTTAGGGACGCTCCGCGACCTGGACAGCGCACGATGCCCGAAGGGAACACGATGCGGGGCAGGGACGTCGCGGTGGTCAGCGATAGTGGCGGGTGAGTTCGTTGGCGTAGCTGAGGCCGAGCTCGTCGCCGTGCGCGGCGATCCACGCGGTGAGGCTGGTCGAGCCGGTCGACGGGGCGTCGGAGTCGGCCAGGCCGTCCGCCATCGCCCGGTACTCCTCATGGGTGAGCAGGACGTCGTGCAGCGCGGCGCCCAGGGCGGCCGACAGCGGCGGGATCGCCCAGCCGGGGGCGGGCACGACCAGCGCGCGGCTGCCGACGGCGGCCCGGATCGCCAGCACCATGTCGCGGAAGGCGAGCGAGTCGGGTCCGACCGCGTCGACCGTGACGCGATCGGGCCGTCCGCCTAGCTGCACGCACAGCCGGGCCAGGTCGTCGACGTGAATGGGGCGTACCCGGTACCGGCCCCGCCCGCCCACCGCGAAGACCGGCAGGCGGCGCAGCAGCCACCCGATGTTGTTAAGCAGCACCCCGTGGCCGCCGTAGAGGATGGCGGGCCGGGCGACCGCATACGGGACGCCGAGGTCGCGCAGGTGCGCCTCGACCGCCGCCTTGCCGCTGAAGTACGGGTACGGGGACGCCGCGTCGGCGTGCGTGATCGAGACGTGCACGATCCGCTCGATGCCGGCCCGGGCCGCGGCATCGAACAGGACGCGGCTGTTGGCGACCGCCGTGGCGTGGGTTTCGCGGCCGTGCGGAAACCGAACCCAGTACGTGTTGTAGAGGGTGTGCGCGCCGCGCAGGTCGCGCGCGAGCCCGTCAGCGTCGGCGAAGTCAAGCGGGCGCGCCTCGATCGGCGAGCCGGCCGGTGCATTGCCCGGGTGCCCGGTGAGCGTGCGCACCTGATGCCCGGCGGCGACTAGCTCGCGCGCGATCGCCGCGCCCGAGTACCCGAACGCGCCGGTAACCACGTCGGTCTGCATTATGCCTCCGGTCGAGCAGGGGGAGCGGGGGGAGCGGGGGGAGCGGGTGCCGTGCCCGGTGACAGGTTGAGCAGGGCCGCAAGCGGCCGGATCCGGTCGAGCACGTCGGCGATCACGCGGGCGCGGTCGAACAGGGCGAGGGCGCTGGCCCGGTCGCCGTCCAGGCTGGCCAGCATTTCCAGCCCGAGCAGGCCGGCCACCACGCCGTGCGCGATCTCGCCGGCCGGCGCCAGCGACCCGAACGGGGAGGAGGCGAGCACGTCCCGGACCGCCGTCTCCGCGAACGAACGCCAGGGCGCCAGGCAGGCGCTGACCCGCTCGCCCAGGCCCGGCACCGAGTGCGACCCGCTGATCATCTCGGCCAGCACGGTGACGTTGCCGGAGTCGAGGTCGGCCTCGAAGACCGTCCAGGCGGCGTCGATGAGGTCGCCCAGCGTCCCGGTCCGGTCAAGCAGCTCGCGGTAGGCGGCCATCCGCCGGGCGCTGACCTCCTCGAGCGCGGCCATCAGCAGGTCGGGGACCGAACCGAAGTGGTAGAAGATCAGCGCCTGGTTGCAGCCCGCCGCGGCCGCGATCCGCCGGGCGCTGGCGGCGGCGAATCCCGACTCGCGCAGCGTCGTGATGGCGGCCGCGATGAGCGCGTCCCTGGTGTCGCGCAACGAGGCTCCCCTCTGACGATCAACGAACTTGAGCAATCGTTTTAAGCGATCGCTCAAAATTGAGCGTACAACGAGGCAACACGGAAGGGAAGACTGGGGTCATGCGAACACGCCAAGGAGTGGACGCCGCCGGACGAGGCCGCGTCCTACACTGTCCACGTGTCCGTGCCCGTGCCCGTGCCCGGCGGGCGCACGGAGAGGAGCACACCGGTGACGGCGACGCTAAGGCTGACGCGACACGCCAACGGCATGGTGATAGAGCTTCGCCGCGGCCAGTTCGAGATCGAGCTCGACGGCACGTCCATCGGCACGATCGCGTACTCGGAAACCGTGGAGGCGGAGATCGACCCCGGCCACCACGTGCTGAAGATCCGGTCGGGCCGCTACTCGAGCCGCGACCTTTCCTTTGACGTGACCGACGGGAACGTCGCCGCGTTCCGCTGTCACGGTGCCATGGTCTGGCCGCGCTGGCTCGTGTCCTTCGTCAAGCCCGACTGGGCAATCGCGCTCATGCGTCAGTGATCGGGCGGCCTTGATTGGTGAAATTCAGGGCCAAGATCGCGCGACCTACTGAGAGCAGTGAGTTGCTTCGCGACTTACTAAGATTGGCGAGAGCCTGGAAAACCGCGACGGCGGGCCTTCGCGAGGGACGCGAGGACCCGCCGCCGGATGGTCTTCGTCAGACTGCCCGCACCTGCGCGGCCTGCGGGCCCTTAGGCCCCTGGGTCACGCTGTACTCGACCTTCTGGTTTTCCTCGAGGCTGCGGTACCCGTTCGCCTCGATCGCGGAGAAGTGAACGAATACGTCACCGCTACCGTCGTCTGGGGCGATGAAGCCATAGCCCTTGTCCGCGTTGAACCACTTTACGGTCCCCTGAGCCATTTTTGCTGTTTGTCCTTCTGGGCGTGCCTGAGACCCGCGCGCTTCACGCGAGTCAGCTGTGGGATACCGCCGCCGTACGAGACTTGGGCGTCGACCTGTAAATCGTCCGTTACTTGAAACCGCGAGCGAATTCAAGATCGCAAAGTCCGACAACAGCTAAGGGTTAATCTACCCCATCCCGCGGCGCGGATCGCCGTTCTCGGCACGGAAAAGTGGTCCGACTCTCGAGCCCGCTGCCAGGGAAGATAAGTCAGAAATGTCGGTCCTGCGCGTGATCCCTCGTCTAGCGGGTCCCGTTGCGCCCGGTCGAATAGCCGGAACGGGCCCGCGCCGCACCCGGTCGGCCGGTCGGCGACGGCCGGTCGCCGCGACCAGATCCGTCGCGGTTCTCGCCGCCGGAATCGCCGTTCCTGCTGTCGCGGACCGGCCGGTAGCCGCCCGCTGAGCGGTTGGCCGAGCCAGCCCCGGCGGGCCGCCACCTGCCGGCCGCGCCGGGCCGCCGGTACTCGCCGGACGGTCCATTTCCGCTGGCCGGCCGGTTCTCGCGGGGCCACCAGTCGTTCCGCTCGGGCCGGGGGCTGCCGGAGTTCCTGTCGTCGCGGTTGCCGCGGAACGGGCGTGCAGGCGATGACGGCCGATCGCCGCCGAAGGACCGCCCGTCACCGGTCGGGCGACCGCCGTACGGCCGCTCGTCGCGCCGGAACTCGTCGCCGCGCGGCGCGCGGTCGCTATCGAATGAACGGTCGCCGTAGGAGCGGTCGCCGGACGAGCGGTCGTTACGATCCCGCTCGGGACGCGGGCCCCGGTCGAACCCGCGGTCGCCGTCGAACCGCGCCGGACGGTCATCGCGCTGGAAGCGGGCCGGCCGCTCGTCGCGGTCGCGGGGGGCGAACTCGCGCGCAGGCGCCGACTGCCGCGCGCCGCCGTCGGCGCGGTCGCTGGCGGCAGGCCGCTGGTCGCGGTCGCGGGGGGTGAAGTCACGGCGGTCGCCGCTGCCCGTCCGGTCGCTGCCGTAACGGCCGCCCTGGCGGTCGCGGCGCGGCCGGTCGTCGCGGGAACGGCCGGAGCCGCCGGAGCCGCCCCGTCCGTAGCCGCCACGGCCGCCGGGCCCGCCGGCGTTCGCGGACAGCCGGTCCTCGGGCCTGACCAGCTCGGAGACCTTCCCCGAGACCGTGACCCGGGGCACCGGCGGGCCGCCGATCTCGCGCAGCACGTTCGACTGGGGGTCGTAGGCGGCAGCGGTCCGCGGGGTGATGTCGGCCTTGCGCATCATCGCGGTGACGTCGCGGGCCTGCGACCGCATCTGCAGGGTGACCACGACGCCGTCGGCGCCGCCGCGGGCGGTGCGCCCCGAGCGGTGCACGTACGCCTTGTGCTCGGCGGGCGGGTCGGCGTGGATGACCAGGTCGATCCCGTCCACGTGGATGCCGCGGGCGGCGATGTCGGTGGCGACCATGACCCGCGCGATGCCGTTGGAGAAGGCGGCCAGGTTCCGCGCGCGGGCGCCCTGACGCAGGTTGCCGTGGAGCTCCGCGGCGGGGATGCCGAGCTCGGTGAGCTGCCGGGCGAGCCGCTCGGCGCCGTGCTTGGTCCGGGTGAAGACGAGCGACCGCTTGTCCCCGCCGACCAGCGCCGCGAGCACCTCGAGCTTCTTGGCCGGGTCGATCGTGAGCACGTGGTGCTCGATCTCGGCCGGGGACGAGTTCTCGTTCACCGAGTGCGTGGCCGGGTTGTTCAGGAACCGGCGGACGAGCACGTCGATGGCGGCGTCGAGGGTGGCGGAGAACAGCATCCGCTGCCCGTCGGACGGGGTTGACTCGAGCAGTCGCCGCACGATCGGCAGGAACCCGAGGTCGGCCATCTGGTCGGCCTCGTCGATGACCATGACCTCGGCGTCGGCCAGGTTGCACTCGCCCTGGTTGATGAGGTCGGCCAGCCGGCCGGGGGTGGCGACGATGATGTCGGTCCGCCGCCGCAGCGCGGTCACCTGCGGTCCGTAGGAGACGCCGCCGTAGATCGTGGTGACGAACAGGCCCATGGCCCGCGCGAGCGGCCGGAGCACCTCGTGGACCTGGGTCGCGAGCTCACGGGTGGGCACCAGCACGAGCCCGCGCGGCCGCCCGCTGGCGGTCTGGCCGCCGGCCAGCCGGCTGACGAGCGGAAGGGAGAACCCCAGCGTCTTGCCCGAGCCGGTCTGGGCCCGGCCGAGGATGTCGCGGCCCGCGAGGGCGTCGGGCAGGGTGGCCGCCTGGACCGGGAACGGGCTGATGATCCCGTCCTGCGCGAGCACCGCGACCAGCGCGGCGGGGACGCCGAGGGAGGCGAAGGTTACGTCGGTTTCTGTCTCATCGATTTCGGGCACGGCAGAACGCTCTGCAGGCATGGCACTCAACGAAAAATCGTCTCCAGGACTCGGGGTGGTCGCGTTGCCGCAGGCTGTCACAGTTGATCTCGCCGGTCACGTGGGCTGTGGTGCCACGTCTGTCGTGTCTGACCGGTGCCTGGGCTAACCGATGTCCGTGCGATAGAAGTTTCGGCTCACCGAGCGACCTACGCTTCCGTAAGTCTACGGCACCCCCTGACCGGGCGCGTGCGTTGAGCCCGCTCCGGCTCGCCTGTGTGAGCCGTTCCCATGCTGGAGATTGCTGGAAATCGCAGCGAGCTGCCGGTATGATCGGGGCCGTGGCTGAAACCATTGAGGCGCTTGAACGCCGGATTGGCGAGCTGCGGGTCGCGGTGCGCGAGGCGGTCCTGGCCGGCGACCGGGCGCTCGCCGCGCAGCGCCGGTCGGCCCTCAGGTCGGCCGAGCGGGCGTGGGAGGACGCGCTCGACGAGGCCGCCCCCGAGCTGACCGACCCGTCCGAGCCGACCGGAACGGCCGCGCCGGATGAGCGGTCCGACCGGGTAGGGTCGCTACTGCCGCTGCGCGAGCAGGTCTACGAGGCGCTCAGCCTGCTGCAGGTGCCGGCCGCCCCCAAGCTCATCGCCACCGTGCACGAGGCGTTCTTCGGCGCGACGTTCCCGACCACCCGGGTCACCAGCCTCAAGCGGGACGAGGAGCGCTCGTTCCGCACCGCGCCGTTCGCCCGGCCGTATTACATCTGCGCGGCGCTCTCGGCCGACTACCTGGCCCCGTCCCGGGGCCTGCTCGCGGTCTCGACCTGGCCGCTCGAGCTGCGCGTGATCGGCTCGCTCTCGCCGCGGGTTGACTTCCTGACGGCGGCGATCCGGGTGGCGGAGGCGATCGAGCGGATACCGGAGCCGCCGGCCGCGGCCCGCCGCCTGCTTGAACGGTTCGCGGCCTCCGTCTCGGGGGCGATCTCGCCCGACGGCGGGGCCGACCCGGCCGCGGTCAGCGAGGCGGCGGGGGCCGAGCTGGCCGTGCATCGCGACGCCGACGCCCGGGTCCGGCGGGCAGCCGCCGAGCGGGCGCGCGGCCTGCACCACGTCGAGCAGCTCTTCGGCACCGCCGTGTTCCGCGACCGAGCCGGAGACGGGGCGCAGGCCCACGCCGGGTCGGACCCAGGAGACGGAGCGGACGCCGGAGACGGAGCGGATATAGCCGGAAGGGGGGCAGGCGAGTGACCGGACGTCAGCCGAGCGCGACCACGCTGGCCGCCCTGGACCGGCTCCGCGGCCGGGCGCTGCCGAAGAGCCACGACGCGCGCAGGATCTCCGCCCTCGCCGCCAACCCCGGCTGCGCTGCCTAATACGCAACAGCCCCCATCGCCACGCCGGGATAAGGCAATCCTTACAGTAATGGAATTTACTGGAAAACGCTGTTGCCGTGGTAGGCTGCTCGTCAAAGAAAGGGAGGGTGGTGGTATCCAGTGCTCCTCACCGAGAACAATGTGAATAGGACTCCGGATGGCGCGGTTCTTCGCGATCCGGAGGTGCGGCAGGCACGCAAGATCGCCGACGCCGCTCGATCCCGGCTGGTCGGCTGCGTCGCCGGGTCGCAGGAAGTCGTCGATCTGGCAGAGACGCAGCGCATGCTGGACAAGCTCAAGGAGGCGCAGGCGCTGGCCGAGGACGCGGAGGACCGGGTGCTGGTGCACCGGGGCCTGCTCACCCCGGCCGAGGCGGAGCGGCGGGCGGCTGCCCGCCGACCAGCCGGGGCGGCCGGGTCAGCCCAACGCAGCGCGCAGGAACCGACAGGGGTGGCGGTTTCTGAACGCTCGAAGGGTCTGGCCGGCCGCCTGCCAACGGTGTCGCCGGCCGCGCGGCGTCTCGCGGCCAGCGTGATCCTGCACGCGCTGCTCCCGGCGGCGGCGGGGTTCGCGGGCGCGGCGATCGGGCGCAGGCACCGTCGCTAGCGCTCGATCACGTGGTCGGCCAGGGTCGGGGCCGCCGCCGCGATCGCGGGCGCGGCGGCGGTGACCGTCATCCTGGCGACCAGCCCGGCCACCAGGGCGGCGGTCGCGTTCAGGTCCCGGGGACTGCGGCAGGCGCCGCTGACCACGCCGAGCGCGCCGACCTCGCGGTAGACGACGAGCACCTGCGCCTGCCCGGTGTTGACCGCCAGCCGGCCGTTCTCCCGGGGCGTCCCGGGCCGGATCCGCCTGATTCCGATCGCGCGATTTCCGGCCGCCGTCTGGAACTCCTCGACGACCGCGCGGTCACCGCGGTCCCGGGCCCGGAGCATCGCGGCCAGCGCCTCGCGGGCCGAGATCCCGGGCGGCAGCGCGAACGGCAGCACGGTGACCGACACCACGATCGTCGCATCGCCGCCGTTCCTGGCGTCGGTGGCGGTGAACAGGAGGTCGGCCCCGGTCCCGGCCGCGGGCACCCGGGCCATGTCCCGAGGCACCCGCACATTGATGCGGAACGTTCCGTTGCTCTGACCAACCCGTCCCACGAGCTTCTCCTCTCGGCCGCCGGCCGGTCCGGTGCGACGTCCCCGCAGGCCGCCGCACCAGACCGGGCCGCCTCACACTGGTTAAAACGCAACACGCACGAATTCGGTTCGAATTGGGCATTACCTAAACACCGCCGCCTGAGAGGGGACCCTGAGTCTGGTGAGGACATTCGGAGAGTTCTTCCGCCGGGCCACCGGATCCGAGCCGTACGGCTTTCAGGCGCGAATCGCGCGCGACGGGCTGCCGGACCTGCTCGAGGCGCCGACGGGCGCGGGCGCCTCCGGCGTGATCCTCGCCTGGCTCTGGCGGCGGCTCTACGGCCCGGACCCCGGCCGGGCGGCGCGCAGGCTGATCTACGCGCTGCCGCAGCGGTCGCTGACCGAGCAGGTCTCGGCCGAGGTGCGCGAGTGGCTGGCCAGCCTCGGGCTCACCGACGTGGTGTCGCTGCACGTCGCGATGGGCGCGCGGTGGGAGACCGAGGGGGAGTGGCGGGACGACCCGCACAAGCCCGCGATCGTGATCGGGACCGCTGACGCGCTCGTCAGCAAGGCGCTCAACCGGGCGCTGGGCATGAGCCGGGCGATCTTCCCGATCGACTTCGCGCTGGTCACCAACGGCGCCCACTGGGTCATCGACGAGCCCGAGCTTGCCCTCCAGGCGACCACGACGATGCGCCGGCTGGCCGCGTTCGCGGCCGAGCTCGGCACGGCCGAGCCGTTCGGCCTGACCCGCTTGTCGACCTCCGTTAAAAAGCCAATTCAAATTCTCGATATCGAACGGACCGGGGCGCTCGGCGCCCGTCTCGGTGCCCTCCGCACGGTGCGACGTCTGCCCGTCGAGCCCGGCGATCACCAGGCGATAGCGACCGCGGTGCTCAAGCGCCACCGGCCGGGCACGCTCACCCTCGTCGTCGTGAACACCGTCGACGCCGCCCAGCGCCTCTATTCGCGGCTGCGCGTCGACGCCGCCGACTGCACGCTGCTGCACGCGCGGTTGCGCGGCATCGAACGGGTCGGGCGGCTGGCCGCCGTCACCGGCCAACCCGGCGACCGCGGCCGGATCGTCGTCACCACCCAGGTCGTCGAGGCGGGACTCGAGTTGGACGCCGCGCTGCTGGTGACCGAGACCGCCCCGTGGCCGTCGCTGATCCGGCGGGCCGGCCGTTGCAACCGCGGCGGCCTGCTCAACGCCGACGCCGAAGTCTCGTGGCTCCCGCCGCCGGACCCGTTCCCCTATCAGCAGGAGGACATCGACGCGACCGCGCGCGAACTCGGCCGCCTCGAAGGCGAGCGGCTGAGCATCGAGGCCCTGGCCGCACGCGATGTCCCCCGTCGTCAGGGGCGGCGCACCATGATCCGTCAGTCCGACCTGGCCCGCCTCTTCGACACCGCGCCCGATCCGTCCGGCGACGACGTCGACATCGCGCCCTACCTGCGCGACGCCGAAGAGCTTGACGCCGAAGACCTTGACGTCGAGGTTGCGTGGGCGACCTGGACGCCGGGCGCGGACGCCGCCCCCGACCCGGAGATCAGGGTCCCGGCCGTCGAGTACCGCTGCCGCGTGCCGATCGGCGAGGTCGTCGCGCTGTCGCGGGACCGCCCGGTCTGGCGGTTCGACCGCGCCGCGGGCGGCTGGGCCCGGGTCACGCAGCAGCCGGCGTCCCGGCCCCGCCCGGGCGAGGTGCTTCTGATCAGCGCCGCCGACGGTGGCTACGACCCGGAGACCGGCTTCGACCCGGCGGCCCCCGGCCCGGTGCCGGGCGTCCCGGAACTGCTCACGCCCGAGGAATGGGCGGAGCGCGCCGCCCTCGCGGCCGCGGAGACAGCCATGGCGACGGACGGCGCGGCCGACGCCGAGGACGACCCCGACGAGCCGGACCTCGACGAGTCTGAGCCCCGGCGCTGGCAGTCGCTCGACGCGCACAGCGCGCAGGTCCGCGACCAGGCCGCCGCGCTGCTCGCCGTCCTCGACCCGACCATCCCGCCCGAGGCCGCCCGCAGCGCCGTCATCGCCGGCTACCTGCACGACCTCGGCAAGGCGCACGAGATCTGGCAGGACGCGATCTGCGCCCTGGCCGATGAAGCCGACGAACAGGAGAGGGCCCGCATCGAAGCCGGCCGCCCCTGGGCCAAGTCGGGCGGCACCGGCGCGCTGCTGTTCGCCAACGGCGTCGCCTTCCGCCACGAGCTCGCCTCGCTCCTGCTCATCGACGGCCCGCTGGCCGCGCTGGCAGCGGAATCCCCCGACCCCGACCTCACGAAATTCTTGGTCCTCGCGCATCACGGCAAGCTCCGCGTGCACGTCCGCGAGCACCAGGCACCGGCTGCGCCGTCCGTCCCGCTAGTCGGGCCGGTCCCGGCGGCCGATGCGCTCCCGCCTGACGGCCAGCCGTCAGCCAGCGAAATCCGCGGCCTCCGCCAGGGAGCGACGTCCGCCGTCCCGCCGATGCTCGGCCAGCCGGCCACCACGCTCACCGTCGACCTCGACCAGTTCCTGCCCGATGGCGACAGCCCGTGGACGCGCACGGTGCACGGGCTGCTCGACCGCTACGGCCCCTTCATCCTCGCCTACTTGGAAGCGCTCGTCCGCATCTCCGACTGGCGCGCCAGCGGCAACCGCGACCTCCCGACCGTCTAACCCGTCATCTGACGCCGCCACCAGCCCCTGTCCGAACAGGTCGATTGCGCAATCGACCACGCTCTAGCCTGGTGGATTGCGCAATCGACCTGCTGCGCCGAGCGCCACAAGCCGCCGCTTACCGGAAGCGCTACGGGATCTGGACCTGGAACGAGGCGCCCCGCGCGACGTCGTTCAGCTGCCCCTTCATGTACGCGACGCCCGTCCCGTGCACGTCCGCGTACCGCTCATCGCCCATCGCCGCCGCCGCGTCCCGCTCCGCGTCCAGGTGGAGCTGCTCCATGATCGCGGTCCCGCTGAACGGCGCGCTGCTCCTGTCCCAGAGCGGAGCGGCGGTGCCGAGCAGCCACGCGGCCCGTTCGGGCAAGCCGACCTTCAGCGACACCCAGCCGAGGATGTCGAGCGCGTACGCCATGCCGACGATGTCGCCGAGCTTGGACTTGCCGAGCAGCCCCTCGCGGACCACCGCCTCGCACTCGGCCTCGCGGCCCGGCATCTGATACAGCGCGAGACCGTAGATCAGGTACAGGTAGCTCCGCAGCCACTGCTCGCCGCCGCCCGGGCCGAGCATCGCCAGGCCCTCCTCGCAGGTGGCGACCGACTCAAGGGGCCGACCCGCGAGATGGTGCAGGTGCCCCTGCTGGCCCATGAAGATGACCTCGCCCGCCCGGTCCCCGCACCCGCGCAGCCGACGCCGCGCCTCGGCCCCGACCTGCAGGGCCCGCTCGTGTTCTCCGAGGAAGGTGAGCGTCAGGTGCAGGTGCTGGTAGCCGCGGGCGACGATCGCGTCGTCGCCGATCGCGAGGCCGATCTCGGTGCCCTCCTCGCAGTCCGCCAGCGCGCCGGTGATATCGCCGTGGAAGGACCGCACGAACCCGCGGTTCACCAGCGCCAGCGCCCGTTCCCGGCCGGCCGCGGGGAATCGATCGAGCGCTTTCGTCAGCCAGTACCCGCCCTCGCCGAGCAGCCCCGAGATCTGCCAGTACCCGTACAGCGCGCAGGCCATCTCGAGCCCGGAACGCCATCGGTCGGTCGTCTCGCCCGCGCTCTCCGCGCCACCCGCTCGCTCACGCCCGCCCGCCAGCTCCGAACCCGAGGCGCCCGACGCGCCCGAGGCACCCGAGACGCCCGAGCCGCCGGACATCCCGGCCGCCCCGGCCGGCACGGCCGTCACAGGCGGCACCGCCGGCACGGCCGGCACCGCCGACCCGACCGGGTCGCCGAGTGCGTACTCAAGCGCCGCCCGGACGTTGGAGTGCGTCTCGCGCAGCTCGTGGTAGCGGTCCATCTGGTCGTCGTCCGCGAAGTGGTCGCCGAAGTACCGTGCCTTCGACAGGTACCGCCCGATGTGCCGGGCCCGGCACGCCGCCTCCTCGCCCGACTCCGCCAGCCGGTCGGCGCCGAACTCGCGCAGCGTGTCGAGCATCCGGTAGCGCGAGCCCTCCCGCAGCACGACCGACTTGTCGACCAGCTCGATCAGCGCGTTGACGACGTCGCCGCGCTCGAGCTCGACCTCGGCGCAGACCTCCTCGGCCGCCGCCAGGCTGAACGTCCCGGCGAAGACCGACAGCCGCGTCCACAGCCGCCGCTCGGGCAGCGAGCAGAGCCCGTACGACCACTCGATCGCGGTGTGCAGCGTCTGGTGCCGTTCCAGCGCCCCCGGCCGCCCGCCGGTCAGCACCGCGAACCGGTGGTCGAGCCGCCTAGTGAGCTCGTCGAGCGCGAGCGCGCGCAGCTGCACCGCCGCCAGCTCGATCGCGAGCGGTATGCCGTCGAGGCGCCGGCACAGCCCGATCACGTCGGCCGCGTTGGCCGCGGTGACCGCGAAGTCCGGCACCGCGGCGGCGGCCCGCAGCGCGAACAGCTCGACCGCGTCCCCGCGGTCGAGCTCGGCCGTGTCGGAGTCGGGCACCGGCAGCGGCTGCACCGCGAAGTTCTGCTCGCCCAGGGTGTCGATCGGCTGCCGGCTGGTCGCGAGCACGGTCACC
>Ga0302314_10009967_pt1 | contig 16722 bp, 17 predicted proteins | sample III_Palsa_N2_3_FD_200533 | JGI IMG/M metagenome (GOLD analysis project Ga0302314, IMG submission 200533) | Peat permafrost microbial communities from Stordalen Mire near Abisko, Sweden - III_Palsa_N2_3 | ecosystem: Environmental > Terrestrial > Soil > Palsa > Peat permafrost | place: Sweden...
CGCGACGTACTACGAAGAACGCCACCGGCGACGTGTCCTCGCCAATCTCCAACGGCGCGCGAAGTCGCTGGGATATGTTTTGCACCAGGCCGATCGGGACCCCATCCAGGCGGTTTCTTAGGAAAGGCCGAGTTCCAGGACGTCCTGGCCGAGACCGGCAACCACCCAGTCTCGCTTACCCCTTCGCGCCCTCGGTCTCATCGAACAGCAGCAACCGCCCCGCGTTCCCCAGCCCCAAAAACGTACTAAAATTATGCATTAGCGCCGCAATGATCGGCGCCTCGACCCCGAGCACTCCCCCCGCCGCCAACCCGGTCAGCACGATGGTGAAGCCCAATCCGATCGCCACATTCACCGTAATCGTCCGTCGGCATGCGCGCGCCAGGCGGATACAAGTCCCCAACCGGTGCAGATCGTTCGTCATCAGCGCGAGGTCGGCTGAGGCCAGTGCGACCGCCGCCCCCTGCGCGCCCATCGCCACACCGACAGCGCCCGCCCGCAGTGCGAGCGAGTCATTGATACCGTCCCCCACCACCATCGGCCGGAACCCGTGTTTAATCTCCAGCCTCACCCGGTCCATCTTCTCCTCCGGCAGCACGCCGGCGCAGACATCCTTGATCCCGACCTGGTCCGCGACATGGTGTGCCACCGCCGCCCGATCCCCGGTGAGCAGCAGCATATGCTCGATCCCGAGCCCCCGCAGATCGCGCACCGCGTCGGCCGCACTCGCCCGCACATGGTCGGCGAAAGTCAACCATCCGAGAAACTGCCCGCCCCGCGAGACCCCGACGATCGGCCCCACGTGCGGCGGTTCCTCGTCCACCGGCACCCCCAGCCGCACGAACAGGTCGGTGCGCCCCAGCGCCAACGGCTCGCCCTGATACTCCGCGGTCACCCCGAACCCACCGACTTCACGCACATTTTCCAGCGGCAATTGCTCCTCCGCGGGCAGCACCAGCGACGTCGCCCGCGACAGCGGATGGTTGCTATTCGCCCCCAAGCTCGCCGCGTAGAGCCGCAACGTAGCCTCGCTCACATCCGCTGAAGGGTGCAGTTTGGTCAGCCGCAAATTCCCCGTAGTGATCGTGCCGGTCTTATCGAACACCACCGAAGTTACATCCGCGAGTTGCTCCAGGAACGCCGAGCCCTTGATCAGAATCCCGTGCCGTGCCGCCACCGCGATCCCCGCCACTGCCGCCGACGGCGCCGCCAGCACCAGAGCGCAGGGGCACGCCGCCACCAGCGTCGCCAGCACCGCCGGCATATTACCCGTAACAAACCAGATCCCCGCCGCCACCAGCAGCACCAAAATCATGTACTGCCCCGCGTACCGGTCAAGCAGCCGCGTCACCGGCGGCTTCGACCGTTCCGCCTCGCGCATCATCCCGATAATCCGCCCCAGCGTAGTATCATCGCCGACCTGGGTCAGTTCCACCTGGATCAGTCCATCGACATTCATGGCACCGGCCAGCGCCACTCCGCCCTCGGCCACCTCCACCGGCACAGACTCACCGGTAAGCGAGGCCATATCGAAGCTGGTCGCACCTTTGCGCAAAATCCCATCCGCCGGCACGCGCTCGCCCGGCCGCAGTTCGATCAGGTCCCCGACCGCCAACGACGCCGTCGGCACTACGGTCACCGACCCATCGGCTGCCACCTTCCGGGTCTCGGTCTGCGTCAACGTCCCGAGCGCCTTGATCGCCTCGTTCGACCCCAGCATCGAGCGTTCTTCCAGCACATGTCCGACCGTCATGATGATCGGCAGGAACGCCGCCGTCATCAGATCGCCGGTCGCCCAAGCCGCCACCAGCGCCAGCGCCACCAGCCGGTCGGTAATCCCGTGCAGACTGGGATGCCGCAGACTATCCCAAGCCGCAATCAGCACCGGCACCGCAACCAGCGCCGCCGCGGCACCCGCCACCAGGTTGGCGATGCCCTCATCCGCCGGCAAAAACAGATGCATCGCGCCAGCCACCGCGAGCAAACACAGCGCCGCCAGCGCCAGCGACAGCCGTGCCGCCAGGATGAACCGTTCGGTGCGATCGATCAGCGTGCCATCGGCCGAAAAATCGATGCTATGGCTGTGGCTATGCCCGTGATCGTGATCATCGTCGAACGAAGGCAGAATCTGTGTAGTAACGGCCATTATTGCCTCCCAGGCAGGATCAGACGAGCACCCGAAGCGGGATCGACCAGAGTAGTTTTACCAACCCGGCCCAGCACCGCGCTCACGCTATCACGGTACGCCCGGGTAATCAGATCATTGCGATTGACCGGCGTCTCCTGAGCCTCCAGCGCGCTGATCGTCGCGGTCGAGACCTGAGCGTTGGTAACCGCCTCCAACGCGCCGGCCTGCGCCGCACTGATCAGCCGGTCCTGTTCGCGCAGAGCCCCCTGACGACGCAATTCCGCCGCGGTATTGGCCGCCGCCACATTTTGATCCGCCGCCTGGGTCGCCGTCAGCACCGCATCGAACGCGAGTTTCGCCTCGGGTGGCAGATAAGCAGTGGTATCGATCCGATCAATGGTGACCCCGAGCGACGCCCCCTGCGCCGATAGCTGATCAAGCCGAGCATTCACCGCGTCCAGCAATTCCTGCCGCACTTCAGCCCGTGTTTCCGTGGTGGTAGCTGCGGCGGCCTGATCGGCGGCACTCGTCGTATCGGTATCCTCCGGCGTATCGGCTCCGGTATCATCGGCGGCGTTGGTGGTATCGCTATCGGTATCGGCGGGTTTGGAGACCACGAAATCGTTCAGGCTATTCTCCGCCGCCGCATCCACTGCGGCGGCATCGAACAGCCGGTTCAGCGCCGGCAGCACGTGGTCCTGCGCCAGATAATACGACTCGGCATCGGTCACATGATAAGTGAGCGTCGCATCGAGCAGCACCACATTGCCGTCCCCGGTAAGATATGGCGCTGCGGTCGCCGGAACCGGTTGCACGCTCGGATCATCCGACGCCGCCTCGATCCCGCCCGTTGCCGGCAGCGGTGCTACCGCATAGCTCAACTGCAGCGATGATCCCGGCAGCAGCATCACATCCTCGAATGGGCGCGGCCAGGCGACCAGCAATCCGGCGCTCTGGGTACGCACCACCTTGCCGAAGCGCAGCACCACCGCCTGGCTATCGGGCGCGATTTGCCGGATGTTGCTCACCGCCCACACCAGCGACAGCAATAACGTCACCACGTAGACCGCGACAAACCCGATCGCCACCGACTGCGCCACCGGTCCCGGCGGCGCCACCGGCGGCGGACCACCGGGGTCGGACTCCACCACCGACTCGCGCTCGATACGGAGGTCGTCGCTCGAGGTCATTTCGCCCCCTTCGCCGGCGCCGCACTACCAATCGAAGGCAGCCCAGATGTAGGCAAAGCGCTCGGCCCATCCACCAGCACATTGAAGGGTGCCGCGCTGGTGTACATGATCATATTGGTATTCTTGTTCACCATCTTGCTGACCGCATCGAGCGACCGCAGCGTGGTATAGAGCGTGGGATCACTCTGATAGGCGCCGGCATAGATTTTCGCCGACTGTTGTTCCGCATCCGCCAGCGTCTGCGCTGCCTTCTCCTGCGCCTTGGCGACCACCTCGCGCCCGTCGCGATCGGCGTCCGCCCGGATCGCGGCAGCCTGGCGCAACCCATCCGCGGTCACCTGCGCCGCCACGGTCTCGCGTTCCGCCTTCATCCGCGCCACGGTCGCGGCCAGCGTCTCGGCGGGCAGCGTCAACCGTTCCACGCCGACCTGGCGGATATCGATACCATAGACGGCCAGCACCCGCGCCGCGATCTGATCATGCACCGACTGTTCGAACGCTCCGAGTTGGACCTTGCTCGGGTCCGAATTCACCAGATCGGAAAGACTGTAGTTGGCTGCCACGATATGCAACGCCGCGGCGGTAAAGCTGCGCAATTGCCGCGCCGCCTCATCCGGCTGGTTGCGCACGGAGCGCAGGAACTGAGTAATTCCAGCCGGATCAGCCGGCACCTGCCAGGCGGTATAGGCCTGGATCAACACGCGCAAGCCATCACGAGTGCCGACATCCTGCAGCCCGGTGGAGGTAGTGCGCAGCCGCAGATCGATCGGAATCGTCGCCTCCACCGGCAGCGGCAGCTTCCAGGCCAACCCCGGCTCGGTGATCACGCGCACCGGATTGCCGAACCTGGTAATCACCACCGCCTCGCCCGCCGGCACCATCACGATACAAGCCGCGGCGACCGCCACCCCCAAAATCAGCGTAGCGAGCGCGATCCGCAGCGTCGCACCGAACCTACTGGTATGATCGTGGTCGTCGTCGTGATCGTGATCGTGGTCATGTTCGTCGTGGTCATGATCGTCGTGATCGTGGGTCTTATCTAACATGGATTTCGGACCGTTCCTGAAGTCGTAGACAGCGTGATCATTGATCGTCTGAATCTGCGGGCGGAGTCGCGGCCTTATCCGGGCTCGCGATGGTGCTTTCGATCTGCGCCGCGGCTTCGGCATTCCCTGCCGTAGCGGCGGCGTCGTCAGTTGTCGGCGCTGCGGTCACCGCCGCCGGTGCGGCTGCAACCGTGGCGATCGCCGCGGTGTCCCCGCCGCCCGCGCGCAAATCGATCAGCGAGCCCGCGATGCGCGAGTCGATGATCGTAAGCGGTGTTTGCGACAATGCCGCCAGCAAGTCGGCGTCGCGCCGCTCCAATATGAACGGCGCCGGATTCAGCGCATAAGACTTGCGATCGGCGGTGAACCGGTAGGCCACCTGATCCGCCGCGGACATTGTCTCGCCCGCCGTGGCGTCGGCGCTGTCGGTCTGCTCGCGTGCTTCCTGATCGGCGATCCCGCGCATCCGTTCGGCCCGGCCGGTTTCATCCGAAATCGAAGTCCGCGCATTGATTTCTGCGGCCTGAACCTCGCGGTAGGCGCTTGCTGCCCCTGCCGGCGGATGGATTTCCGCGATCACGACGCCCACGACCTCGATCCCCGTGTGATAGACCGCGATGTCGCGCGCCAGATTGGCCCGCAGGCTATCCTGCAATTGCTGTTGGTTCCCCACCAGCAACTGTTCGAGGGTATGCGAATCGAAATAATTCAGCACCAGCCGCCCAGCGGTCTCGCGCACCAGGGTCTCGGGGTCGGCCACGCTATAGATCGAGGCCAGCGCATCCTGATCGGTCAGTCCGGTGCGATAAAGCACATGGATCTCGGTCGAAACCGCCTGAAACCCCTGTTGCCCCCGGCTCAAACTCGCCACCAGATAATGTGCCTCATCCTCGTGCGCGGTTTCCCACAACCGGTCCATGCTCGGCGGCGGCACGCCCTCAGCACCGATCGGATCCGGCGTGCTCACCGCCTGATCGACCCCCACCGCGACCTCATGCACGGTGCCGTATTCCACCGGCCGCAGCGTGCCCAGCGGCCAGGGCAGCAACAGATGCAATCCCGGACCGTACACCGCCGCTGGCGCGCCAAACCGTTCGTAAACACCGCGTCCGCCGATATCGATCAGCTTCAATCCGGACAAGCCCCAGCACAGCAATGCGGTTCCGACCACCGCCGGCAACGCCGCGGCCGAGAGAAATCCCAGCGCCCAACTACGTCCAAAATCGAGGCCCAAATGCGTCTTCAACAGCGCCGAGGGTGCGCGCGGGCCACCCGTAATCAGCGTGGCGAGGATGCTATCGGTGACCGCTTTCGCGACATCAGCCTTGGGTGCCGGCACAAATAGACGCCCCAGCGCGCGCAAGCCGAGTTCGGCCGCGACCAACCCCGGCACCACGGAAACCACCACCAGGCCCCACCAGACCCAGGCCATGCCGGCGCCGCGGAGGATTTCCATCACGCCGGCCGCGAACAGCAGCAAGGTCGCCAGCAGCAGCAGCCGTCGCAGTGTAGGCGCTTCGAGCATTTGCGGCGCCGGGAAATCATGCATGGTGCGTTCGGCGATCAGTGCCACGAACGCCGCCACGACGGCGAACCCGCCCAGAATATTCGCGTCGGCTGACAGTGGCTGGGCCGCATCGGCGCGCGGCCAGAAATACCACGAAACCCCGATCACCATGGCCGCGAACACCGGCACCACCAGACCTTGCCCGGTGCGTGCCGCATAACCCGGACCGCGCGCAGTGAGCGCCCACGCCGGCGCCGCACGGTCCGCGGGGGTAAATCGCGCCACGGTAAGCAGCGCGGTCGCAGCCAGCCCACCAATCGCAAGCAATAGGCTTGCGAGCATCAGCCCGCCGAACCCGCCGGTGACCGCCTCGACCGCCTGGGCCTTTTCGCGGGTGAGCGCGAGCGGAAGCCAAGCCGCAGGCCAATAATCGAGCGCGCCATACAGCACCACGATCACCGCGGTGGCACCATAAAACCACAGCAGGCCGCGGATCAGACGAAACGCACGGCTGATCACGATCTCGGGAGTTTTCGAGAACTCCGGCGCGACGCTATTGTCTTCGAGGTCCATTATACATCCCTACTTTCCCCGCGGCCAACTCCCAGGAGGCTCAATTACCATGCCGAATAGCTGATCAGAATAGCTGCAATTCCCGGGGTGAACTTGACCTGCATCAAGAACAAGCCGGCCAATAACACGCAGCTTGCCCAGAACACAAGATGGCGTATAAAACGCGCGTCGTGAACAGCAACATGTCGTAATCAGCAATATCAACAAATGGACCCAGCAACAATATAACATAACAACCTCGGTAATCGGATGTTACGTTATAACGGATCAGGATGAACGTACGGGTGGAAAGTTGGCTCAGTCGGCAGCAGGCTCCGAACTTAAATTGATCAAGCCGCGACATTATCGACGGTGGTTCCTGTTACTCGCGATTGTACTCGCATTGGGCGGTTTCGCGATCGCGCGCGCGGTTACCCGTGCTCGTCTGGCGCGCGAGCTGCTCACTACTTTCCCTTATGCCATCGACCAACATCCGGAGTTGGTGCGTTATGCGCTCAGCGTCGCGCCGGTAATATATCACGCCAATTGCGCAAGCTGCCACGGCGCCGACATGAAGGGCGAAACCAAGCTCGGGGCGCCGGCTCTGATCGATAAACAGACCTGGCTCTACGGCGACGGTTCGGTGGCGGAAATCGAGCGCATTATTCTCTACGGCATTCGTTCCGGTAACGGCGAAGCGCACAACGTAACCGAAATGACTGCGTTCGGCATAACCGGCCAGCTCACTCCCGACGAAATTACCGACGCCGTGCAATATCTGATGGAATTGAATAATCGCCCTTACAATCAAGAAGCCGCCGATGCCGGGCAAAATCTATTTTTTGGCAAGGCCGCCTGTTTCGATTGTCATGGCATGGATGCCCACGGCGATACCAATTACGGCGCTCCCAACCTCACCATCAATGTTTGGAACAATGGAGGCACGCCGCAGGATATCTACCATTCGATCTATTACGGCGTGCATCATATCTGTCCGGCTTGGTACAACAAGCTCACGCTCGGACAGATCCGCGCGCTGGCCGTAATGCTTCACGTCTTATCGAAACCCACCAGCACATGAGCACGACTTCGAAGACTGCCCGCGTGGCGAGGAAATCCAGCCGCGGCGTGATCGCCACCTTCGTCTCGGCCGAGTTCCGCGGCGTCACGCTACCTGCCGCCGCCGCGATTATCGGCGTCACCCTCGCTGGCTGGAGTCTTTTCCGCGCGAGTGCCCCCCCTACCAAAATTGTACCGCCAGGCGTAGCCGCTTTAGTTAACCAGCGTCCGATTCTGACCAGCGATTACATCAGCGAGGCCGAGACCGAGGTTTCCATTCCGTTCGAGCAAATCCCGGACGATCAGCGCGCCAAAGTACTGCGCGGGATGATCGATCAGGAACTTCTGGTACAGCGCGCTCTGGCGCTTGATTTGCCCGAAACCACCATCGAGGTGCGCACCGCGCTCGCCGACGGGTTGAATGCGCAGGTCGACGCGCCGGCTTTGGCGGTAAGCCCCACCGACGATCAATTGCGCGCCTATTACTTCGCGCACCGGGCCGCCTATGCCTCCGAGGGAACCATGACGGTGCACGACATCGTGCTCAAGGTCGGCGGCTACCAGAACGTCGATCAGGATTTCGGCCAGGCCGAGGCCGACGCCGAAGAGGCGGTGTATAAATTGCGCTCCGGCGAATCGCTCGCCGACGTGATGGAACACTATGGCTTTGTCGATAGCGGCCGAGTTCAAAACGACACCGAGTTCGATTTCGCCGCCAAAATCCATCTCGGCGATAAATTATACGCCGTCGCCGAAACGCTGAAAGACGGCGATGTCTCCGACCCGGTCGAAATGGATGACGGCGTACACGTCCTGGTGATGGACAATCGCGCCATGCCCCACTACAGCGACTACGAAGCCGTCCGTGCTCAGGTCTACAACGGTTATCGCGACGCACTCCGCGCCCAAGCCGAGGCCGCGAACCTCGCCTACTTGCGCGCTAACGCTACGATCCTGCTGGCACCAGGCATGAAAGAATGATCAAGGAAACAACAGAAAAGAAGCCTTCTTTTTTGAAAAAAAGAAGCAAAAAACTTTTGTCAGTTTTTGGCCTGTGGCTCACTTTTTTCGGCGCAGCACACGCCGAGACACGCAGCGTGGACGCCAGCATCTGGGCGGTCACCGGCAATAGCATCCTGGTCCGCGTCGTCGAGCCCGATCTAGTCTGGCAGCAACTGCCCGGCGAAAATGGCGGGCCACTCACGATTGACGAATTGGGGCAATATATTCTCGCACACTACGGCGCACGCTCCTCGGGCGGCGACTGTGCCTCGGTCGATCTGGGATTCGACCTCGGTCATATAACCCCGATGACCTACATCCCCGGCGAACGCCGTTACGAAATTATCCTGTACTGCCCGAGCGCCCAAGGTATTACGCTGATCGACCACGCACTCTTTGCCGAGGTTCCTGCGCATAATAACCAGGCGCTCGTCACACTCAACAACGGCCCCGGCGTGCGCCAGGTCTTCAGCACCGGCCAACAGGAAATCCCGGTTCCGGTTCCACCGGTTTCGATCGCACAAAACCTTGGCGTGGGTTGGCATCATTTCTGGTTCGACATGGACAACGTACTATTCGTGCTCGGCATCTTCGCGCTCTGCGGGTTGGAGCGCCGTCTGGGCTACGGCGTGGTGGGGCTGGTATTTGGGCGCATATTGGCGCTCATCCTCGCTGCTTCCGGTTTGGTCGAACCGATCCTCAAGAACGCCGAATGGCTGGCGGCCTTTCTGCTTCTGTTGCTCGCAGCCGAGTTGGCCGGCAAACGCGCCGCCCGAGCGCCCATAGCGTTGGGCCTTCTAATGGCCCTGCTCGCCGCAGTGGCCTGGAAACGCGGCTGGCCGGTGGCGCTGCCGGTGGCCGGCGGATTGCTCGGAGCCGGTTATCTGCGACTGCGGCGCCTCGCACCGGTGGCAGAATACCTCTGGGCGCTGCCAGCGGCGCTGTTCGGCGTAGCCGACGGCCTGGATTATTGGCCCGACCTGGCACTGCTCGGTAAACCCTCGCTGGGAACGCTGATACTGTTTAATGTGGGCACCGTTATCGGGATGCTCACACTGTGGCTGCTATGCTCGGCCGCGAACAAAATCCGCTTCGCACCCCGCGCCGAATGGGCGGCGATCGCACTGGCGGGATTTGGCGGGTTCCTGGTGCTCACTCGACTTTGACGAAAGAAAGAGCCTTCTTTTTGTGAACAAAAAGAAGCAAAAAAAACTTTGTCAATAAGACTCGGGGAACCACACCTGCATGAGTGCTTGGGTCAACTCGGTGTGCGAAACGCTTATGCCGCTGGCCGATCCCACCAGCGCCGCGTCTATGCGAGCATATATGCGGGATAATTCCCCTACCTCGGCATCGCCACGCCGCCTCGACGCGCCGCCATCAAGACCCTCATCCGCGAGCACACGCCATACCACCTGATCGCTGACGCCCAGGCCCTGTGGCGCCTCCGCGAGCGTGAATTCGCTTACGTCGCACTAGGGCCTGTCGTCAATTGAGCCAGACGACGGCGGCCGCTAGGTGAATGGCTCCCAGGAAGTTCCGTGCGGTTTTATCGAAGCGCGTTGCGATCGCGCGGTACTGCTTGAGCGTTGCGAAGAAATTCTCGATCAAATGGCGCTCCTTATAGAGGTCAAGATCATGTTCGCGAATGACTTTTCGGCTGCTTTTGGAAGGGATCACCGCCTTCTTTTCTGCGGCAGCCAGATGGGGCAGGAACCCTCTGATCAGCATCGAACGCCTTATCGGCGATCAGGGTGTCGGCAGCCATTGTTGGCAGCAGTTCGTCAGCGCCATCCAGATCGTGAGCTTGGCCGCCCGTCAGGAAAAAGCCGATGGGATTGCCGATGGCATCGACTAGATTGTGTATCCTTGTGCTCAATCCTCCTCGGGAGCGCCCGATCGCTTGGTCTTCGCCGACTTTTTTTCGCGCCGGCACTATGCTGGTGGGCGCGCACGATGGTGCTGTCGATCATCGCATACTGATTGTCGGCATCAAAAGGGTCGAAGATCTGCTTCCGCACACCGGATTTAGACCGTCTGCTAAACCTGCGGTGGAAATTCTTCCAGCCCCCAAAGCGTTCTGGGAGGTCACGCCACGGGATGCTTGCACGGTAGCGGTAGAGCACCGCCTCGACAAACAAACGGTTGTCTGCGCCAGTTACTCCTACGTCGCCTTCCTGACCCGGCAAAAGGTCGCGGATACGATCCCACTGGTCATCGCGAAGCGCATATCGTCTCACGGGTCAGCTCCAAAGTTGCTGAACTCCTATGAATCGGCTTTTCTGCCGCGCCGGAATCTGGAGGCCTCTGTGAGGTCGCGCGGCACGAAATTGGGGCAAACTAGGACGCGACCTCATTGAAGCCGGATTGAACGAACCCGCGGAGTAACGCTCGATCTATGGGGATTCTTGTCTTGCCCTAGCTCTCGAGGGGCGGATCCGGCAGCGCGGTGGGCTCGATCTGACGGGGCGATCGTGCGCGGTGAGACGAACGGCGAGCGTGCAACCTAGATCGGCTACGGCTGGTTGGGTTTGGTTGTTGGTCAGGCGTCTTTTTATATTAAGAGAAGGCAGCCGGTGCGGCGAGGCCGGCGAGATCACCGAAGAAGCTGAGTTCGCCTGTCTCGAACGCCGTGCGCAATTGGTCGAGAAACAGCCGGCGGAAGAGGCGCGAGAGCACGCGCACCGGCAGAAAGAAGCCGGGCCGGCAGCCGATCCACCGCGTGCCATCCGGTGATGGGCCGCCGCCCGGCACCACGCAATGGACGTGCGGATGATGATCCAGGTTCTGTCCCCAGGTGTGGAGCACGGCCACGAGGCCGAGCTGCGCGCCCAGGTGTTTTGGATCGGCCCCGATGGTGCAAAGCGTCTCGCCCGCTGCCTTGAACAGGATCGCATAAACCACCGCCTTGTTCTGGAGTGCGATCTCGGCGACCGGCGCGGGCACGGTGAAGACGACATGAAAATACGGCACCGGCAGCAGTTCGGCCTCCCGCGCCTCCAGCCATTCGGCACGCGCCTGCCCCTGGCACTTCGGACAGTGCCGGTTACGACAGGAATTATAGGCGCAGCGGACGAGACCGCAGGAGGTGCAGGCCTCGACGTGGCCGCCCAGTTCCGCCGTGCGACACAATTCGATCGCGCTCATCACCCGGCGTTCGACCCGGCCCAGATGACCGTCGTGCGTTCGGCGATAGGCACCGCCATGTTGGCGGAAGATATCCGCCACTTCCGGACCGGCTGACATGGTGCCGCCGGCTCAGGTTGGTGGCACGACCTCCAACCTCAATCGGTCGAGCGGGCTCTGCGTCTGCCGGATTAGTCCGTTTGAGACCTGCGTATAAAGCGCGGTGCTCGACAGATTGCTGTGCCCAAGCAGGACCTGAATGATACGGATATCAGTGCCGCTCTCCAGCAGATGCGTGGCAAAGCTGTGGCGCAGCGTATGCACGGTCACGCGCTAGGCAAGACCTGCTGCGTCACAAGCCGAACGGCAAGCGGCATGCAGCACCTGGACATCGATCGGCTTGCTCTCCTCGCGTCCAGGAAACAGCCAATGTGTCGGCCGCGCCAGACGCCAGTAGGCGCGCAGAATCCCGAGCAACTGCGCCGAAAGCATGACGTAGCGATCCTTGCCGCCCTTACCGTGCTCAACCCGGATCACCATCCGGCCGCTGTTGATATCGGCGATTTTGAGACCAACCGCCTCGGAGGCGCGCAGGCCCTGTCGTCAGAGCCGCGCGCGTCTTCAGGCTCGGCACCGCTTCCAAAAACCGCACGACCTCGTCGGCGCTCAGCACCACCGGCAGCTTGCGCGGTTCCCGGGCATACGGGATCCGCTCCGGTATCTCACCGTGGCCGAGCGTGATGCCGTAGAAGAACCGTAGCGCACAGACCGTCTGGTTCAGTCCCGGCCACGACACGCCGGCGGCAATCAAGTGGACCTGAAAGGCTCGCACGTCTTCCAGGCCGAGCCGTTTCGGCGCGCAGCCAAAATGCCGGCTAAACTTCGTCACCGCGTGGAGGTAGGATCGCTGGGTCGCCGGCGACAGATTACGGACGGTCATGTCCTCGATCATACGGCGGCGTAGAGGGCTCATCTCGGCCATCGGGGTTGCTCCTGTCTACAAGGTTGGGCTTTGAACACCACAATCCTTGCAGACAGGACGCCTCACGTAACCAATTCACCGAGTCCCGGGTTCACCCTCTCCCGCGATAGCGGGTTCGTTCAATCCCCTAAATGACGACAGGTCCTAGATCTCCTGGCGTATCATCATCGCGCACTGACACCCGCCGACATTCCTCCACTACTCGCGCTCGCGCAAAACCGTAGTTGGTGGGACACCGTCGATGCCCTGGCGGGCATAACCGGCGACGTGCTCCGCCGCCGTCGTGCCGCGCAAGCCCCAAACGGACGAGGCTCTTACTCATTCGGACTTATGGGTTCAGCGCATTGCGATGCTGCATCAACTGGGTTGGCGTGCCGACACCGACACGGAGCGCCTATTTTCGTATGCCACCGCGCTCGCGTCCGGCACGAATTTCTTCACGCGCCAAGCCATCGGCTAGGCGCTACGTGAGTATGCCCGGCACGACCCCGAAGCCGTGAGGAATTATTTGCAAACCTGAAAGGAAATCTCTCGCCCCTAACAGGGCGCGAGGCCGGAAAGCACCCATAGTTCCAAAAGTTTTTTGCTTCTTTTTTTCAAGAAGGATGCTTCTTGCACTTTGCCTTAGGTTTGGCTGGTCGCGGCCTAGCAGCCGCGACCAGTCTAATCCCTTTACTGCCCCGAAGTCGTAGTAGTAGTGCGGGTTACCGAGGTCGTGTACGTGGGCGGAGCGGTCGGCACGGGTGCCGTAGTTTGGGTAGTCACCGTCTCGTTATTCACATCGTCCGGAGGAGCGACTCCCGGTGCTGGTGTGGTCGCGTCGGCCGTCGCGTCCGGAGCCACGAACGGTGCCGTGGTTTGGGTCGTGGTGGTCTCGGTCGCGGAAGGGGTAGCGAGCGGCACCGGCGCAGTGGTCTGAGAGCTCGTCGTCTCCTGCGTTCCATTTGCGCCGGCCGAATAGTTCGCGCTTTTCTCGACGACGGTGCCGTCAGGCTCCACGGTCTTCTGGGTCTTGCTCACGTTGTAATTAGTTACCACGGGCGGATTAGTTTCAGTCACTGTCTGCGACGACGTCGCGTCGTAGGACGAACTCTGCGCAAGCGCCACGCCCGACATCATTGCCAAGGTTGTAGCGCCAGCTAACAAGTACTTCTTCATTGCGAATACTCCTGAGTAGAATTGGGATCCGATACCGGGGCCTTCGCCGACCGGGAGCGGGCTGTAGTAAGGTGTATCTTCCCAAGACTTACGCTTTAGATCACGGAGCAATGCTGACTGCGCCCGCGATCATCGAGTGACCCTTCGGGGACCTCGAACTGTGCCAAATCTATTGGACCCGTATGACTTTTTTGTGGCATGGCATCGCAGCATTGAAAAGTTTTGTGTTTTCCGACAGTGTACACGATTACGGAGAATTCAGTTGACTTCTCATCTTTGCCGGTCAGGCCGGAGGCCCCAGTCGGGCGGAGCTTGGCTTCTGGACGGGTACGCGGAGCACGATCGCTGGAAGGACGGCCTGACACGCTTGCGGCAGCGTAGGCAGCCGGGCCAAATAGGTAAATTGTCAAAGCGGCCGTAAAATTTGCGCCAAGTAGCGCTTCACCTCTGCGACCGGTTGGTTCACTATGACCGCGTTCAACTTGCACCAATCCGGCGGGAAACGCCGGATGAAACTTCAACGCGAGACAGGAAAGGGAACGACGCCATGCCAATCGCCGCACTTCGAGGATTGAGTACCAATCTGCTTAATGAGAAGCTAAACGCCCCCGGCATCAGGGAGATTAGCACAAGCCTAGCATTACAGTTGCATTTTAGATTTAAAATGTGCCTGTTGTGCTACGGCTTGATGCGCTCGTCGCCACAGTGACCAAGCTATGACGTAGGCGGGTCGGATACGTTTTTGCGCGAGGCGGTTTGCAATCCGCCTGATTTCCTGGATTGACCAACGGATCAGGCCGGAAGATTTTTTGCAGGCTGGGGCATCGTTTTTTTTGGTATAGGCTGATTGGCATGGTGCCGGATCGCGGCCATCATGGCGAAGGCCAACATCACCAGAGATACGTGACGGTGCCATCCGTGCCAAGAGCGGGTTTCATTATGGTCAAGCCCGAGTTCGTTCTTGGCAGTCTCGAAACTGTCTTCGATCGACCAACGAGCCCCTTCGACTGTGACCAAAGTTTCGATCAAAGTTCCCACTTGGCACCAGGTTGAGAAGAAGGCCAGTTCACCGTCCGCGATGTGACGGCGGATCAGCAGGCCGCGTGTCCATTGGCCAATATTTACATCGGTCTTGGTATCCGCTTCAAGATCGGCAATTTCAAGATAGCACCAATCTTGCAGACGCGGTCCCTTGGTGCCGGAACCAGCCGACAAACGCTGCCAATCAGCCGGAGCTCGCGTGGCGGCAATCTCGGCTGCGGTGCCGCCGATCATCGGCGTCTTGCCCCATGAGTGAAACCAATGGGCTGAACTCACCCCCAACACGTAGCCCTTGCCAGCGTGACGCAATTCCTGCTCGATCGCACCAACACCATAAACACTGTCGGCGGCGACCCAGGAAAACGGCACATTCGCCGCTGTAGCGCGTGCAATCATCCGCGCCGCAATTGCGGTTTGGTGGCAAAGCCGGTGTCTTCCGGTACATGTGCCGCGGCCAAACGGAGGGGGTCGTCAGTCCAGTTTTTGGGCAGATACAGCGCCCGGTCGATGAACGCATGGCCATGGCGAGACACATAATCGGCAAACACGCCGATCTGCCAGTTCGTGATCTTTCCTGCCGAGCCGGTATATTGCCGGCCAACCCCGCACGATGCTTTACCTTGCTTTAAGAAGCCTGTTTCATCGATCACCAGCACAGCATCGTTGTCTGCGAAACTCTCGATCACGTAAGTGCGCACAATATCGCGCAGCGCATCTGCTTCCCATGAGCCACGACCGAGAATCGCTTGCTGGCGCCACGGACCTTGATCGCCGGCCGTCTCGGCGCGCATCCATCCCGTCTTGCGCCGCTCTTCACCGAGCAAACCATCAAGAAATGCGTTTGCCGACGCAGCAACACGATCCTGCGTAAATAGCAGTCGGATCCGCGCCTTCGCGTCGCGCAGTGACCTCGCCCAAATCTCCAGCGTCGCCTCGATTGATGCACTCAAAATCCATGGCCTCCGACTCATGGAGACCCATAGATTCAGAGATCAAGGCGCTTCGCAACTAAAAAATGCAACTGTAATGCTAGTGCCCGATATCAAAACCGTCTCGGACGTCATGCGAAATAAGAATAACATCTTCATGTGGTCGATATTTCGTATCGATGCCAAATCCATCGCCGGCAGCACAGTTCCCGGCGTGGTGAGCGGGGATTATAAGGTCGATATCCAAACCATCACGGCAACAAAAGCAGATAGCCGAACGGTCGGCGTCGTGTTCATCGCAACGAATACGCCGAATACGTCGCTCGCGGACTTGCGCACGGCGTTGAATAACTCGGTCAGTAACTCCATCATCTACCGCGTTAGGTGAGACAAAAGAAGGCTTGTGTTCTTTCTGTGAACCTAAAGAGCTTAAAAAATTTGAAAATTGTTCCCCCGCAGCTAGGGTCCGTCCCGCCGCACTGCGCACCGGACCATAAACTGTAGGGGAACTCCTCACCGGCGGCGGCAAGGTCTACAAACAGCTTCTAATGCAATTTCGGGCGAGGTTCCTTGGTCTGCCGGTGCCGCGTCCACCTAGTAGCGGAAACGACCTCACTGGGGGCTGCCTATGCCGCGGGCCGACTCCCGGCTACTAGCGAGACATCGACGAGCCGGCGGGGTTCTGTGGCGTAGGCAAAAGGTGACTGCCAGCCATGCGGAGGAGAGACGTTGGGCTCTGTTCGTATCCGGGACAAGACGGTTACGCGCATGTGGGACTGTGTAGATTGTGGTGATCTAGCGCGGTCGGAGCTGGAAATAACGGGGCGCGAATAATTAGTCGCGGGGAGGGGTCGGATCAGCCCGGCCGCACGTAACGCATCTCCCCAAACCCGCATAAATATAGGACGGAGTAGCAAACAGGTGGTGACAGATTGCTGCGAATCGAGTACTATGCGCGTCGAGGTACTACATATAGTGTGGCATAACTAAAAAACTACTACT
>Ga0302314_10009970_pt1 | contig 16721 bp, 7 predicted proteins | sample III_Palsa_N2_3_FD_200533 | JGI IMG/M metagenome (GOLD analysis project Ga0302314, IMG submission 200533) | Peat permafrost microbial communities from Stordalen Mire near Abisko, Sweden - III_Palsa_N2_3 | ecosystem: Environmental > Terrestrial > Soil > Palsa > Peat permafrost | place: Sweden...
CCTGCCTGCGTTGGAGGCCGCCTGCCAGGCCAGCAGCGAGCACGTCGTCCCGCTGGACAAGCTGTCGGGTCTCATCGCCAGGCTGCAGCCGCTCGCGCCGCTGTCCGACCGCGAGCTCGCCGCGTGGGGCGCGCCCCCGGGGCTGGTGTCGACTGCCGCCAAGCCTGTGGCGGACGACGACGACGACGCGGAGACGGGCGTGGAAGAGGGCAAGGTGCGCCTGATGAAGCAGGGCCGCAAGGGCCGCGGGGGCGCGCGCAAGGACGTGTACTCGGCAGAGACGGAGGAGTGGGAGCGCAAAGTACGCCTGGAGCAGCTCGAAAAGGCACGGCGCGAGCAGAGCAAAGCCGGCCCACCGCCGGTGGACCTCGACGCGTTCAAGAAGGAAGAGGAAATGCGGGCGAGGTTGCGCGCCGTGCAGCGCGACTACGCGCAAGCCTGCGAGGTGCTCGCGACGGTGTGCAGAGCGTCGAGCCGGTCCGGAGCCGCTCTGGCGTCGACGCTGCTGCCATTGGCTGCGCAAGGGCGCGCGCATCCGCTGTCAGCAGTGTCGGCGAGCGCGCTGGTGGACGCGGTGCTGCTGGCGTGCCTGAACAACGACGCAGCGCACGCGCGCGCACTGTATCCGCTGCGACGGGCGCTGTTTGAGGGCACCGCGCCGCTGGTCGACGTGCGCGCGTCGTGCGAGGACAGCGGCCCGCTGTCACGCGAGCTGTGGGCCTTTGTGCAGCCCATCGCGCTGTCGGTGCTGCGCGAGTCCGAGGACAAGGACGCGCTGCAGGCGGCGGCCGTGCTAGTCTCCATGCACGCTGGCTGGTGCGTCGAGCCGGCTCGCCTCGAGTTCCTAAACATGCTACTCCGCGTCGCCTCGCCGCAGTGCGCACGCGCGGTGGAGGACTTATTTACCGCCGGCGCGCCGCCAACCGACACCGAGCGGAGCGTGCTGGCAGGCGACCTGGGGTTGCTGCACGCTGCCAGCCACGTGCGCCGAGCGGCGCTCGCGTCGTTGGCGCTGCGCCCCGACGCGACGCTGCTCGTGTGGTTTGCACGCAGCGACGCCGACGAGCCCACGCGCGCCATGGCCGACGCGCTCTTCGGCTCGCGCGCGCTGCGGCTGCCCGACGACGTGGCGACGCCGCTCCTGCCACTGCTGAGTCACGCCTCGGCGCAGGTGCGCGCGCAGGCCGCAAGGGCGCTCGTGCTCGCGCTGGACGAGCAGCCTCCCGAGGGCGTCGGGTCGGCGCTGGACCGGCTCTTTGCGCTGTACGCCGCACACCTGCCTGCGAGGAAGAAGACGAAGGCGTCGGACGAGGTCAAGCCCAAGTTCGTGGTGCGCGAGAGCGACCTCGCTGCGGGTGAGGCGTCGGCGGCGATGGGGGCGGACGCCAACACTTGTTTGCGGCTGGGCGTGTGCCAAGTGCTCGAGGCAACGACGAACGACGAGTCGGCGATTCTCGACCAGGCCACGGCGAGGCGCGCTGTGGAGTTTGTGCTCGAGCACGGCACTCGCGACGACGACGCTGGCGCGCGCGATGCGTTCCTGGCGTGCGGCGTGGCGCTGCTCAAGACGTACTCGGAGGACTTGGGGCAGGAAATCTTCCCCGTCATCCAAGGCTTTGTCGACGGGCGTTCGGCCAAGCTGGCCGCCGAGCCCGCGCTCGCCGACGCGCAAAAACAGGGCGCCATTGTGCTGCTGGGCGCGGCAGCCAACAGCCTAGACGCCGCCGATGAGCGCGTGCCCGAGTGCATCCGTGCCCTAGTGGCGGCGCTGAAAACGCCCAGCGAAAAGGTGCAGCGCGCCGTCGCGCAGTGCCTGCCGGGGTTGGTCAAGGCGCCCTCGGTGGTGGCCGACTCGGGGCCGCTCGTGCTGGGCTTGCTGGAGAAGGCGCTCGCGGGCAAGTCGTTTGGCGAGCGCCGCGGCGCGGCCATGGGGCTCGCGTGCGTGGTCAAGGGCCTCGGCCTGGCGAGCTTGAAGCAGCACCAGGTGGTGACCAAGCTCGTGGCCGAAGCCGACGCGGCGCAGTGGGAGAGGCGCGAAGGCGCGCTTCTGTGCGTCGAGGAGCTCTGCCAGGCGCTCGGCCGGTTGTTCGAGCCGTACCTGGTGCAGACGCTCGAGCCGGTGCTGCTCAAGGCGTTTAGCGACGCCTCGTCCGAGGTGCGCGACGCGGCGCACGACGCGAGCAAGCTGGTGATGGCCAATCTAAGCGGCCCCGGCGTGAGCATGGTGCTGCCCAAGCTGCTCGGCGGCATTCAGTCCGACCAGTGGCGCACCAAGCACGCTGCCATTTCCATGCTGGGCGCCGTGGCCTTTTGCGCCCCAAAGCAGCTGGGCAGCAGCCTGCCTCAAGTCGTGCCGCGGTTGATCGACGCCTTCTCGGACACGCACCTCAAGGTGCGCCAGGCCGCAATGGCGGCCATGCGCGACGTGAGCTCGGTGATCAAGAACCCCGAGATTGAGACGCTCGCGCCAGTGCTGCTGAGCGCGCTCACGGACCCGAACGAGCACACGCGCATTGCGGTGGACGAGCTCTTCAAGACGCGAGTGGTCAACGCCATTGACGCGCCCTCGCTCGCGCTCCTGGTTCCCATCCTGCTTCGCGGGCTCAAGGAGCGCTCCACCGAGACGAAGAAGCACTCGGCGCTCATCATCGGCAACATGCTGTCGATGGTCGGCGACGCCAAAGCCGTCAAGCCGTACCTTGAGGAGCTCCTGCCCGTGCTCAAGGCTGTTCTTTTTGACCCCATTCCCGGCGTGCGTGGCACGGCGGCGCGCGCCATTGGCACGCTCACCCGAGGCCTCGGGCCCGAGGGCATTCCAGGTTTTGGCGAGTTGCTGGCCTTCCTGGTCGACGGATCGCGCGCCGGCTCGTCGTCGGTGGAGCGCCAGGGCGGCGCGCAGGGCCTCGTCGAGGTGCTCGTGGCCCTCGGGTCGCCGCGCCTGGACGAAGGACTCGAAAGCGAGGTGTTTGCGCGCGTGCGCGACACAGACGCGCGGGCGCGCGAGGGCGCGCTGTGGGCGCTCGTCTTTCTGCCAGCGGCGCTGGACCGCGCCCGCATGCTGCCTCTGCTCAGCCGCGCGCTCGGGTGCGCGCTGGAGGCGCTGGGCGACGACGCCGAGCCGGTGCGGGACGCTGCGCACCGCGCAGGTCGCGTGTACGTGACGCAGTTTGCCGAGTCGGATCCGCGCGCGGTGATGCCCGCGCTGGAGAAAGGCCTGGTGTCGCCGGCGTGGCGCGTGCGACAGAGCGCCGTGCGGCTCGTGGGCGACGTGGTCGGCAAGCTGGTCAAGGGCGGCGGCGCGTCGGCCACGGCGCACGAGCTGGCGGCGCAGGGCATGCACTCGGGCGAGGAGCCTCCCGAGGACGAGGGCGACCTGGCGTCGTCGGCCTCGGAGGACGCCGAGGATGCCGGCGATAACAACAACAACAACAACGACGACGACGACGAAACAACTGGCGGCGGCGGCGGCGGCGGCGAGAGCGAGGGGCCGGCGGACGCTGCGATGCTCAAGACGTTTGGCGCGGAGCGGAGGGACGTACTCATCGCGCGCATGTACTTGCTGCGCAGCGACCCGTCGGGGCCGGTGCGACAAACGGCGCTCTTTGTGTGGAAGGCCATTGTGAGCAACACGCCGCGCACGCTGCGGCGCATCGTGCGGCCGTTGATGCAGTGCATCATCCAGGGCCTCTCGGACGCGTCGGAGGAGCGCCAGCAAGTGGCAGGCAAGACGCTGGGCGACATTGTGCGCAAGCTGGGCGAGCGCGTGCTGGGGCAGATTGTGCCAGTGGTCGTGCAGGGTCTCGAGGCAGGCAAGCCCGAGGAGCGCCGCGGCGTGGCGCTCGGGCTGCAGGAAATGGTCGCGTCGGCGAGCCGCAAGGACTTGGAGCCGCACGCCAAGGCGTTGCTGGAGGCGCTGCTGCGCGCTCTGTGCGACGACGTGCTCGACGTGCGCGAGAGCGCTGGCAGGAGCTTTGCGCGCATGCACTCGGCGCTGGGCGGCGACGAGGCGCTCGTTCGAGTGGTCGGGCCGCTGGTGCGCATGCTGGAAATGGCCGAGCAGCGCGACGCAGCCGTGCTGGGGCTGCAGCAGGCCATCGCGGCCAGGCAGAAAGACGTCATGGCCTTTCTGCTGCCGCGCTTGATGGCGCGCCCGTTGTCCACGGGGCGCGCGGCCGCGCTGGCCATGGCGTGCGAGTGCGTTGCGGCGCACGGCGACCACTTTGTGCGCCCCGTCATCCGTCCGCTGGTCAGCGAACTGGCGGCCTCCGGCGGCGCGTCGGCGTCGCCCTTGGGCGCTGTGGCAACGCGCGTCGTGCGAGCCTTGGGACAGGAGGAGCGCGGCCTCAGCTCGCTGGTTCCTGAGCTGGTTGACCTGGTTGCCGGCTCGGGCGACGACGCGGCGCTGCGCTGTGCTGGTCTGGCGCTCATCGGCGCCCTGTTCGCCTCGGAGCGCAACGGCGCGCCGTTGGACTTGCACGTTCCGTCGGTGCTCAAGACAGTCGTGCGGCTCTTTGCCGAGCAGGACACGGCCGTGCTGCAGCAGGCCGTGTCCACACTGGCCGCCGTGCTGCGCAGCGCAGGCGCGGAGCGCGCGTCGGCGCACATTGACTACGTGCGCAATTCGATCCGCACTGTGGCGTCGATGGACAAGCACCGCGCGCAGGCGGGCCGCAAGGATGACGCGTACGCGCTGCCCGCCTTTGCGCTTCCAGGCGCGCTCGACGCTTTGCTGGAAGTGTACATGTACGCGCTGGCCAACGGCACGAACGAGGCCAAGGAGTCGGGCGCGCAGGGCATGGGCGAACTCGTGGACCTGTCCTCGGCCGCGGCGCTCAAGCCGTACGTGGTCAAAATGGCCGGCCCGCTGATCCGCGTGGTGGGCGACCGACTCCCGGCTCCCGTCAAGGCGGCCATTTTGGACGCCCTTAGGAAGCTCCTGGTGAAGGGCGGCGCGGTGCTCAAGCCCTTCCTGCCGCAGCTGCAAACGACGTTTGTCAAGTCGCTGTCCAACTCGGTGGACTCGGTGCGCGCCATGGGCATTGCGGCGCTGGAGGAAATGGTGCCGCTGCTGCCGCGCGTGGACCTCTTGGTCAGCGAATTCGTGCAAGGTATGGCCGGCGCGCCCGAGCCGGGCGTGCGCGCGGATTTGCTGCACGCTTTGCTATTCGTGTTGGTGACGCGCGGCAAGGACGTGACTGCGCTGGGCAAGGTGACCGAGGCCGGCTCGCCGGTGGCGGCCGCGGTGGCCGACTGCGACGACGCCGCTGTGCGCGTGGCCGCGGCGGCGTGCGAGGCCGCCGCGCTGGCGTTGAGCGGAGGCGAGTTTGTGCAGGCGCGCCTGAGGAAGGCCGAGGAGGAGGGGGCCGACTGGCCCACGCGCCATGGCGCGCTGCTCTCGCTCAACGCGTGCCTGCGCTGCGGCTGCCGCGTGGCAGAGGACTGCGCGCCTGTGCTCGCGCACGCACTCGAGGACGAATCGGCGTCGGTGCGCGCCGTGGCCGCCGACGCATGTGGCTGGGCCGGGCGCGCCGACTTGCTGAGCGACGTGGCCGCCAACGACGACTCGGCTGGCGTGCGCGCGCTCGCCGCCAAGGCTACGAGCGCCAAGCCAACGCCCGCGCTGCCCGCGCTGCTGAGCATGCCCAAGGAGCTCGGGGGCGTGTTTTGACACACACACACACACCGAGAGGGGCGCGCGCGTTGCAGCCTTTTAAAAACAGAGTAACACACATGTGCTCATGTCGACGCGGCCTTGGCCAGGCGCTCCTTCTTGTAAATGACTTCGCGCTCGCCCGCCGCGTGCGCGGCGTAGCGAGCGCACGTGAAGAGAAAGTCGCTGAGGCGGTTCAGGTACCGCCCGACGACGGGGTCGACGGCGCCGCTCTGCACGAGGGGCCATACACGTCGCTCGGCTCGGCGGCACACCGTGCGGGCGACGTGGAAGTGCGCGGCGCACAGGCCGCCGCCGGGGAGGATAAAATTCTTGAGCGGAGCGAGTGCGGTGTCCATGGCGTCAATCTGACGCTCCAGCGTGTCCACGGATTGCTCGCTGAATGCAGTGTGGTTCAACTTTGACTCACTCTGCGTCGAGTCGCGCGGCGTGGCCACCGCAGAGCCCACGTCTAAGAGGCGGCTCATCACGTCTTCCAGCCACGCAGCCTGGTCGCTGAGCGGGCTGCCAGCCAGAACGCAATACTCGCGCGCCACGCCCACGGCCGCGTTGAGCTCGTCCGTGGCGCCCAGTGCCTCGAACACCATGTCGTCCTTGGGCCTGCGCTCGCCATTGTACAGGCTCGACGTGCCCTTGTCGCCCGTCTTGGTGTAGATTTTCATTGTGGGCGGCGACGCGGCGGCTGCGTGTAGCGCGCGAGTGGTGTGCAGCCGAGCCGTCGCACTTGCAACGACGCGCGCTCGAGATGCGACGACGATGGCTGTTACCGTGGCGCGCCGCAGCATTTGTGTGCCGCGCCCTAGCTCGCGAACCATATGTTTTTACAAAAGAGAGGATGGAGGACGACGACGACGCACCCACGGCAATGGCCGACGTGGTGGTGCTCACGCCGGGCTCCATCGTGCAGGCGCCAGAAGGGTTTTTGCGCGGCCACGGCACGTACACGCAAGGCGATGCGCTCATTGCCTCGGTGGCTGGCGTGGTGAAGCGCGTGAACAAGCTCACCACCGTGTACCCGCCCAAGGCGCGCTACGCAGGCGCGGTGGGCGACGTCGTCGTGGGCCGCGTCACCGAGGTGGGCAACAAAAGGTGGAAGGTTGAAATCAACGCCAAGCAGGACGGCGTCTTGTTGCTGGGGTCGATTAACCTGCCTGGCGGGGCGCAGCGCAGACGCACGCTCGAGGACCAGCTGCAAATGCGCTCCCTGTTTGCGGAGAACGACGTCATTAGCGGCGAGGTTGCTTCATTTTACAAGGATGGCATGATTGCGCTTCAGACGCGCTCGCTCAAGTGTGCGTTTGTTCAGCATGCGGGGGGATGGCGGCTCACCCGCGAGGCGCGAGGCGCGAGGCACAAGACGGCAAATTGGAGAATGGCCGCCTGGTTATCGTTCCGTCGTCCTTGGTGAAGCGCGTCAAGCACCATTTTTGCTCCTTGCAGTGCGGCGTCGACATGGTGCTCGGCGTCAACGGCTACATTTGGGTCACGGCCAGCAAGCAGCAAGTGACCAGCACGGACGACGAAGCCGAGCGCAACCGCCGCACGGAGGAAATGGAAATCGAGCTCGCGCACCACGCCTCGCGCGTTTTCGGCCCGAAGGAGCGTGACAGGATTGCGCGTGCATGCAACGCGCTCAACATTCTCGCCCACGGCATGCACACCATTACGCCTGCGCGCGTCGACGCCATGGTGGCCGCGAGCACGGAGCTCAAACTCCGCGGAGACGAAATGCTGCGCCCAGACCGGGCGGCGCAGTTGGTGACCATGTGTTTGTGAATCGTGATGGACCGCCCGTATGTAAAAGGTACTATGGAGGTGGTGGACCGCTCGGGTAAAACATCCGCGCCGCGCTGAGCGCGCCCAACGCCAAAACCAAAATCGTTTCGACACCGCACTCCACAGCGGTGACACGTGAGAGAACCCAAGCCGGTTCGCGCGGGCCGCTCGCCTCCTTGTCCATCCGCGCGCGACGCGCGCGCGCGTACGCGGTCAGGGGCGCTCCCGCCGCCAGTATCAGTCTATCTGCTGCTGTGTGTGTGCACACCCCTTATAGCGGAGCGTTGGAATAAAACGACGACCAAGGACCCGCCGGCGCCTCCGATGAGGAAGTTAAAGAACTTGTCCGCGCGCATCTCTGGCCGCTTCACGGCGCAGCCCGCGTCGCCGCAGCACGCCGGAGGACCGGCCAAGCACATTGAGGAGGTGAAAATGGACGGGCAGCAAGACGCGCGCCCGTCCAGCAACGGCTCCGCGCCGCGGTACGAGCCGCCCGTGTTTGGCTATCAGGCGCAGGAGACTGCCAAGGACGACGCGACGACCAAGGACGAGGACGCCGATGCCGTGGGTGAGCTGAGCCCGGCGCCGCCGGCCAACAAGACGGCGGCGATTGAAAAGAAACCCTCGGCGCGGGGCGGCAAGCTCGATGCGGAGCGGAGAATTTCCGACCTCTCCGACAACGCTGCAACGGTCGTGCGCAAGAAAAGACCATCGGTGATGGACCGCATGTTGCGGCGCACCACGACGGGCGACTCTGATCCGACGTCGTTGGCGTCGCCAAGAGCCGAAACGGTGCCGTCGGCGACGTCGCCTCCGGCGCAGCCCAAGAAGCTCAATGTCAAACTGCCCTGGGCCAAGGAGGGCGGAGGCGAATTGCCGCCATTTCTGCGCGCAGCCGCCGATGCTAAAAAGATTGAAAAAGTCAGCGCCGAGGCCAAGGCTGCGGCGCAGGCCGCCAAGCCCAAGGAGGCGCCCGTGAAGAGCGACTCGGGCGCGAAGAAGACGATTACGTTCACCGCTGAGACGTCGTCGGCGCCGCGCAAGCTCAAAGGCACGGGCGCGCGCGAGGGTTCCAACGGTGAAGCGCTGAGCAGCGGCTCGCCGGGCCTGCGCAACTCGCGCGTCGACCGCGCTCGGTCGCAAGGCAAGTACAAGAGCACGTCGGAGGGCATTTTCAACAAGCAGCTCTCAGAGTCGGAGCAGGCCTTTATGCCTGGCGATTTGCTGATCCGTCTGGGCGAGTCCGCGGGTCAAATGCCTCCGGCGCCGTCCATGTTCGTGGGCCAGGGCGCCGTACTCTTTGTGGACGTGTCGGGCTTTACCGCGCTAGGCGAGTATTACCGCGCCGAGCTCGTGCCCGTGAAGGCGTCGGAGAAGCTCGCCGAGATTATCCGCAAGGTGCTGTGCTTGTTGGCCAAGTGCTGCTTGGATGGCGGCGGCGAAGTCGGCAAGTTCGCCGGCGACGCTTTGCTGTGCGTGTGGGACAACAAGGACCTGGACAAGGCGAGCCGCATGGCGCAGCACGCCGCGGTGCGCATGCTCATCGAGCTCGAGGAGCACAACAAGATGGAGCGCACCACGCTGCAAATCCACGGCGGCATTGCGCGCGGCTCCATTCTGCACTTTCACCTCGGAAGTCCGGACGACGACTTGCGCACGTACCTCATCGCCGGCGAGGCCGTGGCGGCGGCCACGCAGCTCGTTGACGTCGCCATGCCTGGCGAGTTTTGCGTTTTGGAGTCCGTGGCCAAGGGCTTGCCGCATATTGAATACGTCGCCTCCGCGGCAACGGAGACCAAGGGCGGCAAGGCGTCGCCGGCGAGCTCGGTGGCCTCGGTGGAGAAGAAGAAGCCCGACCCGCGCAAGCCGTTTTCCAAGACGAGCATGAGCGACGGCGACGCCCTTGATGAGGGCGACGGCTTGTTCTCCAGCTTCCGCCGCCCCGACGGCCCGCCCGCGCTGCGCAGCGCCGGCAGCAATGCTTCGGTGGCGTCCAACGCGACCACGGCGAGCGCGGCAGGCGGCGGCGGCGGCGGCGGCGACGCGCCTCGGCCCAAAACGCTCAAGCGCGGCAACCAGGAGCTGCGCACCAAGTTCCTTTCAAAGTCGGACCACGTGGACGCCCCGGCGTCGCCGGCCACAAACAACGACGTCGTGCTGGCCGTGCTGCGCGACGGCTTGCCGAGCGAGTGCAATGTGTACATTCCCGTGTCGCTGCGCGGCAAGATGGAGGACTTTGAGGAGCGCGCGGGCGAGATGCGGCGCCGCGTGGCCATTCTCTTTGTGGAGCTCGAGGACCTGCGGCTGACCGAGTCTGAGCTGGAGAGCCGCACGATTGACGACAAGAAGCTCGACGCGTTGAACCAGGCCTTTGTGAACATGACGCGCATCACGCACCTGTTTGGCGGCGAGGTGCGCGACATGCTGTTTGACGACAAGGGCTGCATTTTCATTTCGTGCTTTGGCGCGCACACGTGGGAGGAAATCGAGGACAACCGCTGGACCAACGGCGCCGTGAAGACGGCCATGGCCATTAGCGTCGAGGTGCCTCGCGCACGCCTCGGAGTGACGCAGGGCACGTGCTTTGTTGGCATGGCCGGCGTGCCCGAGCGCCGCACGGACTTTGTCGTAATTGGGCACGACGTCAACATGGCCGCGCGCTACATGGCCGCGGCAGACCCGGGACAGGTGCTCGTCTCTCGCGGCGTGATGTCGGCCACGGAGCAGATCAAGTACGGCCCGGAAATTAAGAAGATGATTGGCAAAGGCAAGCGGGCCAAGGAGCACACTGTGTTCTCGCCCGACGCCGCGCAGGCGCGCATGCCCGAGTTCCAGGCCCAGTACAAGCGCCAAATGCAGGCCGGCACGCTGTTTGTGGGCCGCAAGGCCGAGCTGCAAGCCGTGGAGCAGACGGTGAACAAGATTGCCGCCGGTCGCTCAGGGGTGATTGTCATCGACGCCCCGGCGGGCAGGGGCAAGTCCAGTCTGGTGGTGCGCGCGCGCAAGATGGGCCGCGGGCGCATCAAGGTCGTTTCCGGCCACGCGCTGGCCACGGAGCGCGGCACGCCGTACTACGCGTTCCGCCACCTGCTCGAGGCGTACACGGGCATCCGGCCGTCGATGACGCAGCAGGAGGCGAGACTCATCGTGGAGCGCATGGAGGAGGGCAAGAATGGCGAGCGCATCAACATTGCCGCGCTCAGCCGCATCCTGCCGTGGGTGGGCGCCGCCGCTCGACCGGGAGAGACGGTGGAGGCAGCTGGCGGCGGCACGAGCGTGGAGCACGTGTGCGACACGCTGCTGAAGATTGTCCGGTTTGCGCACACCGGGTCCTCGGTGCAGGCCAGCATGTTTATGATTGAGGACGTGCAGTGGATGGACTACGATTCGCTCGAGCTGCTCACGCTCTTCCTCGACGGCACGGACAAGGTTCAGCGCATTTGCATTTTCCTCACGTTCCGCTCCGACGCCGACGGCGGCGCGGCGTTTGACGCCGTGCAAGAGTCAGCGATGAGCTCGGAGGAGGGCGCGCCTCCGCCGGCGCACGTGGAGAAGGAACGCCGCGAAAAAGTCACAGAGCTGTGGACCAAGCTGCGCAAGTTCAAGTTCAACTCGCTGCAACTCTCGCTGCAGCTCCTGCCCAAGAATGAGACGATTGAGCTGGCATGCAAGCTGCTCAACGGCGAGGTAAACGACGTGTCGGCGGGCAAGGTGTGGGACGCGTCCAAGGGCGATCCGTTCCACGTGGAAATGCTCTGCTACTGGCTGCAGCAGGAAAACTACGTGCGCTCGGAAAAATCGGGCCAGCTGTCGATTACACAGGACGTTGCCACGTTTCCAAAAACGGCCAATGAGCTCATCAAGGCACGCGTTGGCTCGCTGCCCCCGGACGCGCAACGCGTGCTGCAGCTCGGCTCCTCGGGCGGCGAGCACTTTGACGCCGCGTACGTTCTCGCGCTGCACAAGACGCTAGCGTCGGCGGAGCACAAGGTGGCAGCCGAGCTGTCGACGACGCAAATCAACGACTACCTCAAGCTCGCGTCGGACAAGAACCTCGTCATCCACCGTGAAGACAAGACGATTAAGGACGACGCACTCAGCAAGTGGAGCTTTAGGCACGATCTTGTGTACCGCTCCGTTTGGCTCAGCGTCGACGCGCAGCGCCGGACGACGATTGACAAGCTCGCCGGCGTCGAGCGCACCAAGCTGAACAAGCGCTTGCGCTCGCTGGGCGACGAGTCGTAAGCCTCGCCGTTTTATTTGTTGGTAAGTTTGCATTCCGTTCACAAGTTTACTCCATAGTCGGGTCGCTGGCGGTGTTGTTGTTGTGGCAGAGGAGGAGGTTGCGGCATTGGGGGCGGCGGTGGCGGCTGCGGCTGCAGTTGCGGGTGGAAGCGCGAGGCGTACAGGAAGGGGGGCGGCCGCGGCGCCTGCGCGTGCGCCTGCGCGTGCGCCTGCGGGGGGTAAAAGTACGCTTGATGCGGTGGCGGCGGCATTGGAACCTGCCGCCCCCACTGGTCGACAAACTGAGGCCGCGGAAGCATTGGCGCCCTGGGCGGCGGCTGCGGCTGCTGCGGCTGCTGAGGCGGCGGTTGCGGCTGCGACGGCGCGTATGCGGGGTGCTTGGCGCCCTCGGCTGCCGCCGGTGCCGATGCACTCGCGGACGAGGCGACGGGCGGCGTTGCAGGAGCCGACGACGGCGCACCGGCGACGCGGCGCACCCACGCGTCCTTGGCGCGCGCATGCGCGAGAGCGTGCTCGCGCTGCTCGGCGACGCGCGTCTGCTCGCTGCACAGCGAGAGCTGCGCGGCGAGCACGCCGTCGGCCGTCGCAGGCCAATACACGAGGCGCTCCGGGTTGCTCGCTGCGAGCGTCGACAGCTTGGCCGCATCGCCCAGCAGGCTGCGCAGCTGCGCGGCGCCCGGGCAGGACGCCGACAAGCCGGCAAGGCCGCCGGCAGCGTCCATGACGCCGCCGGTTTGCAGCAGGTAATCGCAGACGAGCGCGACGAGCACCGACTCGGCGTGCGAGGCTGCCACGACGAGCTTGTCCTCGCCCGCGCCGTCGACGCAGAAGAGCGCCGCGTCGTGCCTGTCCCGCACCGCGTCCACAAAGCCCTGCCTCGCGGAAAGCGGCATGGGCAGCTGCGCCGCCAGCCGCTTCCAAGCCAGGCTGCCGCCGTTGCCGCGCACCATAGCGCACGCGCGCTGCACGACGTCGGCGTCGACCACCGCGTCGCCCTCGACGGCCACGGGCTCCACGGCCGTCTTGCCCAACTCCACCGCGGGCGGCGGGCCGGCCACGTAGCAGAGCCCCAACTTGGCGCGGAACTTGTCGCACAGCGCCGCGCGCACCGCGTCGGCGTCCTCCTGCTGCGGGCAGAGCCGCGCCCACAGCGCACGAGCGCGCGGTTTCACTGTCCACCGCCGTCGCGCGTTAGCGTTTTGGGCATCGCCCGTGCGGAATGACGCACCGCCGTGGAAGACGGCCAAGGCGGCGCAAGGCACCGAGCCCGCGTGCTTGTGCACCCACGCGCGCATCAGTTCGGCGTACTCTTCCTCCTCCTCGGGCGCGACGGCCTTGAGCGCCTCGACGTCGCGCTGCAGCTGCGCCACCTGCTGCGCGAGCGCGGCGCGCTGGCCCTCGACCATGGCCTTCTCGCCCTCCATGCGGGCGACGACGCGCGCCACGGCGGCGTCCATTTCCATGCGCAGCGCGGCGTTCTCCTCTTCGCACGCCTCGCGCTCGCTCTGGTGCTCGGCGCCCGTGCGCACCGCGCTGGCAAGCTCCGCCTTGAGCTTAATCTCGGCCTCGGTGGCTGCGTGCAAGCGCGCCAGTGCGGCTTGCGCCAAGGACTCGCACGCCGTCACTCGTTCGCGCAACGACGCGTTTTCTTCCCGCACCGCGGCGCTGTCCTCCGCAGCCAGCTCGGCCACGTCAATCAAGTGAACAATCTCGCAGCGCAACGCTCGCGTCTCGCCCTCGCCCATGCCGTCGCGAAAAGGCTCCTTGGACGCAATCATCGTGAACCCGTCGCCCAGGTCAACGAGCTCCACGTCGCGAGGCGCGCTGGCTGCGCCCTCGGCCGCCTGCGCGGCTGCCATGGCGGCGGCTTTGGCGAAGAAGGATTTGTACTTGTCCGGTTCGGCAAGCGCCGTTCCAGCAAACGAGTCTGCCGGCGGCGACGGCCTCGGGGGCGCCGCGGGCAGCGGAGGCGGGAGCGCCTTGGAGTCTAAACGCAGCACGGGAACAATCGGCGCAGCCGGCAAGCGGACCTTGATGACACGAGTGCGCTCGCTCTGCAAAACCAACGGCATTGGCGCCGGCGGCGGTGGAGACAAGGGCGCAACGCGAACGACGCGCTGCTTTTTAGCCGCCTGGACTGGCGGTGGCGGCGATGTCGTCGTCGTTGGCTGCGCTGCGGCTGCTGCGGGGGACGATGGCTTGGCGGGAGGGCGAAAAGCAGAGTCGGCGCACGACTGCACGTGCTCAAAGAACTCTGAAGAGAAGACGCTGGCCTGGCACACGGGGCACTCGGTGCGCGATGCAGCTTTGGAGGAGCGCACGAGCTTGGGGGCCTCGACCGCGGGCGCCTCCGCAGCAGCGGCAGGCGCCATGGCAAAGGCCTTGTCGCGAATATTCTTGATGACGTGGTAGCGGTCGAACATTGACATGGCAGCGACGCCGCGCTGCCTACACGCGCCAACGTAGACGTCATTGTCCTCCGACGCGCTCGCCATGCACACTAGCAGCTGCGCGCATGTAAACGGCTTGGTCTCCATGCCCGCAAGAAGCGCCAGCGGCGTTGACGCTGCAATCGTCACGTCTTCGCCAGTTGCGGGCGAAGCAAACTTGAGTTCATGGTCCAAAATCCTAGTCGCGAGCTCTGATGCAGGCGCGCTTGAGAGCCAATGTAGGAAATCCACGTGCGCTGCGTCCAGGCCCATTCCAGCGGTTGACAGCCGCGTGGCCATGCCGCTCGCTCGGTGGTCACCTTTGCGCCGCGCGCGCAGTGAATGGGGAAAAGGCCGGTCCCGCACCTCTCGTCGCATTGACACGGGGCTGCTCATGTAGGCGGAGACTGCAAGGCTCGCCAACTACACAAATGCTCAACGCTAGCGGCAACGACCCGCGCAAGTATACCAGCAAAAAAGCACCACGTTCAAAATGAGAAAATTACCTGCATTCCAGCGCGCGCAGGGGCATCACACGGGCAGACTGACAAGTGAGGGGGCAAGAGTCAAGTCTGCTTGGCAGTCGTGTACGGAAGATCGTTGGTGTACGAATGCGTCATGTTTGAAAAGCACGCAAACCTTTTTTTAGCGTGGAGGCGAGTCAGTCCACAACGTCTGTCAGCGCAGAGTATGTACGTGGCATGCCCCGGGGACGTAATGTGCGGGTCCGCCACAAAGTACGTGATCACGCAAGCAATGTCGAAACGCGGCGATGCGAGCAGGTAGCGCGGGTAGTACAACGCCCAGTGCGGGCACTTGTTCGGGTGATCGATGGCGAGCGTCGAAGCGCACGATGCAAACTTGGAGTAATGCGTCGCCGAGCAGTGCGCGTAGTCAAAGCACGGCGCTTGGCGCATGCGGTAGTGGAAATTCCAGCCAACGCCCAGGCCGCCGGGCTTGGTGCCAATGTCGTCGCGCAGGTACAAGTTCCAGGCCTGGCCGCGGAACTTGTTGAGCAGGGCGCCCTTGGGTGACACGGCCCAAATGTTGTTCACATGTTGCCAAAACACCTTGCCCGTCAAGTCGTTCACGAGCTGCACCAAACCAGCCTCGAAGTCGAGATTGTAGCCCACTGGCGTGAGCTTTGGCGACGCAGGCGTGGGCGGCTTGGCGCGCAGCGCATTCAGGGGTTGCAGAAAGCTCTGGCGGCCTTTGGGCGTGAATGGGAGCACCTGAGGGCTTGCCGCTGCGGCCGTGACGCTTTGAAGCGCAAAGGCGACCACCTGCAGCAACGTCGCTGTGCAAACGATCATGTGGCGTCTCACAACGCAAAAATGAGCCGTGCCGATCGGCCCGGACCGCCGGGATTAGCAGAGCCTTTGCCAAACGATTCAGCAACGGCGCGCAAATCCCCAGAGCAGCAGCAGCAGCAGCAGCCTCGGCAACCGCAGGTGCTTCCCGTCGTGCCCAAGAGCGACATTGTGTCCGACACCTCATCCTCCACCTTTGTGTTCAAAACACTGGCCTCGGGCGAATTCTGGCGCGGCGCGGCTTCTCCAGCGTTCTGGCGCACACAGTGCTTGGGCACGGCCGTGGTGGCTGCCGCTGGCGTTTCCGGGGCCATTTATTGGCATCGCACACGCTCCTTGCCCGTGGAAGCGCCGGCGCGGCGAATGGCGCGGCTCAAGGCTGTGGACCGATCGCTGCTGGGCTGCTTGACCACACTCGCCCTAGTGTATCTAAGCTGTCCGGCCGATTAATTGTTTAAAAGAATAAAGCAGAAATATAAAACGACGACGACGACGACACGCATCATCTTTGGGCCATGTCCTTGACCGTCTTGGGCGAGCATTCGTTCATGTCCAAGTCGATTTTGTGCAAGCGCTTGTTGGCTTTCCACGCGAGCAAAAGCGCATCGGCGCCCGTGTCGCCCACGTGGTTACCAGCGAGGAGGACCGACTTGATTGTCGGGTGATCGCCCAGCAAGGATGCGAGCGCGAGCGCGCCTTGGTCGCCCAGGTTGTTGTACTCGAGATTCAGCATGGACACTGGAGCCTTGTGCGTCTTCAAAGCTTCGCACAACATCTTGAGCTGCGAGTCGGACAAGTCGGTTTCCATGAGCGAGAGCGTCGTAACCGTCTCGTTCACACTGAGCCCCGCACACAAGGCTTCAAATTGCACTGGCGTTGGCGGTTTGGCATCCAGCAACACCGAAGCCGCTGAGCTGTTTTGCACACTCACGATGAGCGCATCGACGCGCGCAATGGACGTGTGCGACATGCGCGCGCGCGCGAGGTTGTACACTGCTTTTTTTTAATGCCGCGGTGCGGCGGTGGCCACGGCCCACGGGCGTTTCGAGTCGAGACTCGAGAGGAACAAAAAACGGAAAGCCAACCGGCTACTTTACCCGCCACGCGTGACGTCGCGGCATCTTTTTGCAAGTCGACGCGCAGCGCGCCCGCGTCCAATCACCATGAAGTTTGGTCAACTGCTCGACGAGCAGGCCGTGCCCGAGTGGCGGCTGCATTATTTTGCCTACGAGGCTTTCAAAGCCAAGGTGAAGGATGACGACTTTTCTTCGAGCCTCGTGCAAGAAGTCG
>Ga0302314_10009971_pt1 | contig 16719 bp, 19 predicted proteins | sample III_Palsa_N2_3_FD_200533 | JGI IMG/M metagenome (GOLD analysis project Ga0302314, IMG submission 200533) | Peat permafrost microbial communities from Stordalen Mire near Abisko, Sweden - III_Palsa_N2_3 | ecosystem: Environmental > Terrestrial > Soil > Palsa > Peat permafrost | place: Sweden...
GTGCCGCGCAGGATCGCCGGCGCGGCCAGCACGGTCGCGGCGCCCCCGGCCAGTCCCAGAAGCGTGCGCCGCGATGGCGAGAAGAATTTGGTGGTATCGGTCATGCTCGACCCCGTCTGTTAGCCCTGTCGCCGTAGAGCCCCATTAATCCGACTGTATCAATGGGTATTAGCTGATGGCCGCCTTAGATTTGCTGGGACAAGACAGCCCCGGCGTCGTGAGTTAGTAGGGGCGGCTCAAGGACGCCGCCCGCCAAAGAGGCCTTGCCATGTCTTCCGCTTCACCGCCCCAGGCGGGGCTGACCGACCTAAGCCTCGAGCGCCCCGCCTTTGGCGCCATCGTCGAGAGTCTGCCGGATCCGGTGCTGGTGATCGCCGCGCATGATGCGGAAAACCTGTCCGATCGCCGGGTGGTCTACGCCAATCCCGCCGCCCGCGAGCTGCTCCGCATCCAGGTCGAGGGCGCGACCCTGGTCTCGGCGATCCGCCACCCGCGCGTGCTCGAGGCGGTGGACGAGAGCCTGTTCGGCGAGATCAATGGCGAGGCGGCCTATGAGACCGGCGGCGCCCAGGATCGGTTCTGGCGGGTGCGGACCCGGCCGCTGGAACGGGCCAGGGACGGCGCCTTTCTGGCCCTGATGGTCCTCCGCGACGAGACCGACTCCCGCCGCAACGAGCGGATGCGGGCCGACTTCCTGGCCAACGCCAGCCATGAACTGCGCACGCCCCTGGCCTCCCTCACGGGCTTCATCGAGACCCTGCGCGGCCACGCAAAGGATGACACCGTAGCCCGCGAGCGTTTCCTGGGGGTGATGGCAGCCCAGGCCGGTCGGATGGCGCGGCTGATCGACGACCTGATGTCGCTCAGCCGGATCGAACTGAACGAGCATATCGCCCCCGAGGGCCGGGTGGATGTGGTGCTGGCGGTGCTGGACGTGATCGACGCCCTGACGCCCCTGGCCGCCGAGCGCGGCGTGACCTTTTCAACCCGGCTGGCCCCGCGCGGAACGGCGATGATCGTCGGTGACCGCGACCAGATCCTGCAGGTGGCGCAGAACCTGATCGACAATGCGGTGAAATATTCCCCGAACGGCGGCGTGGTGGACATCGAGCTCGCCGACGGCCTCACCGCCGACGAGGCCATTACCGCCACCCGTCAGGGCGGCGCCAGGCTGTCGCTGCTCAGCCCCGACCTGATCGGCGGCGAGCGGTTTGTAATGCTGCGTTGCGCTGATCGGGGTCCCGGCATCGCCCGGGAATACCTGCCGCGCCTGTCCGAGCGCTTCTATCGGGTGGAGGGCCAGAAGAGCGGCGAGCGGCTCGGCACCGGCCTGGGCCTGGCCATCGTCAAACACATCACTAACCGCCATCGCGGCGGCTTGGCGATCGAGAGCGTCGAGGGGCAGGGGACCACCTTCACCGCCTACTTCCCCAGGTCGCATCAAGGGCAGTTGTAAACCCTGTCATAAAACTGTCATCTAATCGTCGCATGGCGACAGCAATCCGCCTGCATGCCTGTCCGGATTGGCGTTGGGGCTGATTCGCCTTTCGTGCGTCGGACCGATTTGATGAATGAACACTGGGCCAAGCCCACCCACGACAATCTCGACCCCCTCGTCGCCGAGGTGGCGCGCCTGGGCGGTCTGGCCGAGGCGCAGATCGCCGACTGTGTGGACGCCATCACCCGGCGGGACGTGCCGCTGGCGCAGAAGGTGGTCGCCCGGGACGTCAAGCTGGACGCCCTGCAGGCCGACATCGAGCGCCGCGCCATCGAGCTGATCGCCACCTGCCAGCCCGTGGGCCGGCAGCTGCGCCGGACGGTGGCGGCGATGAAGATCGCGGTCAATCTGGAACGCTGTGGCGACCTGGCCCGCAACATCGCCAAACGCTCGGTGGTGCTCAGCGAGAGCGAGCCCCTGACGCCCCTGACCCGCTCCATCGACCGGATGGGCCGGCTGGTGGCCAGCCGGCTGAAGGACGTGCTGGACGCCTATGCCGCCGGCGAACTGGACAAGGCGCAGGCGGTCTGGGCTCGGGACGAGGAAGTCGACGAGCACTACAACAGTCTGTTCCGCGAACTGCTCACCTACATGATGGGCGACCCGCGCACGATCACCCCGGGCGCCCACCTGCTGTTCGTGGCCAAGAACCTGGAACGGATCGGCGACCACGCCACCAATATCGCCGAGATCATCCATTTCGAGATCACCGGCGAAGAGATGACCGGCGAGCGGCCACGCTGGGACGGTTTCGCGCCCCGCCCCGAAACCCCCTGAAGAGACGAGGCTTTAGATGACCCCGCATGTCCTGGTGGTCGAAGACGAAGACGCCCTGGCGTCGCTGCTGCAGTATAATCTCGACAAGGAAGGCTATCGCGTCGCCATCGCGGTCGACGGCGAGGACGCCCTGATGCAGATCGACGAGCAGTTGCCGGACCTGGTGGTGCTGGACTGGATGCTGCCGAAGGTGTCCGGCGTCGAGGTCTGTCGGCGCCTGCGCGCGCGGCCGGAAACCCGTTCCCTGCCGATCATCATGCTGACCGCGCGGGGCGAGGAGACCGACCGGATCCGCGGCCTCGACACCGGCGCCGACGACTATGTGGTCAAGCCTTTTTCCATGAGCGAGCTGGCCGCCCGCATCCGCGCGGTGCTGCGCCGCATCCGCCCCGGCCTGGCCGAGGACACCCTGCATCACGGGGACATCGTGGTCGACCGGGTCGCCCACCGGGTGCGTCGGGCCGACAAGGAGATCCACCTGGGTCCGACGGAGTTCCGGCTGCTGGACTATCTGATGCAGCACCCGGGCCGGGTGTTCAGCCGCGAACAGCTGCTCAACGCCGTCTGGGGATCCGACGTCTATGTGGAAGCCCGCACCGTCGACGTGCACATCGGCCGCCTGCGCAAGGCCCTGAACCAGACCGTGGAAGGCGACCCCATCCGCACCGTCCGCTCGGCCGGCTATTCCCTGGATACGGCGGGGTAGGCACGAAACACCTCTCCCTTCGGAGACCTCTGCAAAACCGCCTGCGGGTCCGAAATCCTTGTGCTTCGACAAGCTCGGCATGAGGATTTCTACTGCGCTTTCAGTCGTCCTCACCCTGAGCCTGTCGAAGGGCGAGGGCGGGCCACGACTGTTGCAGAGGTCTCCTTCGGAGAGGCGTTGGGCGCAGACCAGAGGCTTGGCCTCCGCGTCGGCGGCGTTACAATCGTCGCCAGTAAAAAAGGGAGGCCATGTCCATGACTATCCGTTTTGCGGCGCCGGCCGCGGCGGCTGCTTTGTTTGCCCTGGCAGGCGTCGTGTCGGCGCAGCAGCCTGTCGGGACCGGCCCGGCCGCGTTGGCGCTGCAGACCTTGCCGGCCAAGGCCAGCCTGACGGTGAGCACGCCGGCCTTCGCCAATGGCGGCGACATTCCCTTCGAGAACACCCAGTACAAATCCAACACCTTTCCGGGTCTGACCTGGAGCAAGGGGCCGGACGGGACCAAATCCTATGTGGTGATCATGCAGGATAATGACCTGGTGTACCGGGGCTCCTTCGTCTTGCACTGGACCCTGTTCAATGTGCCGGGGGCGGTGACCACCTTGCCGCCCGGCATGACCACGGCGCCGACGGGGGCGGTCTATGGGCCCAACTACAAGGGTCCGAGCGTCGCCTATACCGGCCCGCGCACGCCGCCGGGGCACAGGGACCACTATCATTTCGAGATCTTCGCCCTGGACACCGTCCTGCCGGCGGACGCCGCGGCCGGCGGCTTCAACGCCCTGACCGACGCCATGAAGGGCCACGTCCTGGCCAGCGGCGAGGTGGTGGGGATGGGGCAGGCGCCGGCGAGCTAGCGGACAGCTTGGCGCCAGACCCGATCTCGAACAAAAACGGCCGCCGGGGGAAACCCTGGCGGCCGTCTTGATCTGCTCTGGTCGGCTTCGACGTCTAGATATACCGCCGTAATGACCGCGCCAGTTCGGTGGCGCCGGAGCGTTTGCGGGCTTGTTGCGGCTGGTAGGCCACCCGGGCGTGTTCGACGCAGTAGGGGCCGTCGCCGACGCGGCGGCCGCAGAAGGTGAAGCCGTCGGTGGCCGGGTCGCCGATCGGCCATTTGCACATATGGGCGCCGAGGGTGAGCACCGTGGCCGAGCCCGGCTCCTCCGGATAATAGACCGGTTGCGGAACGGGGACCGCCGACTGGGCCTCGATGCGGCGCGGGGCGGGGGCCGAGACCGGCCGGGGCGCGCGGGGCGCCTTGAACACCGGGCGGGCCGGCTGCGACGGCGCGGCGCGGCCGGACAGGCCCAGCCGGTGAACCTTGCCGATCACCGCATTGCGGGTGACGCCGCCAAGCTGTTTGGCGATCTGGCTGGCGGACAGACCGTCCAGCCAAAGCTTCTTCAACAATTCAACGCGTTCGTCGGTCCAACCCATCTGGCTTGCCTCCACGCCGCCAATGCGAGCCTGGGAGAGATGTGATTCAACATCTTGTGTCATGTCGCCGCTCCCGAGCCCTCAACCTACAAAATATCGTAAACGGAACATTAAGAGACACAATAGGCGCCATTCGTTCTGTCCACAGAATCTACATATAGTGGCTGTTTGGTCGAATTGGCCGCACCCCTTGCACAAGCGGGACGGCTAGAGCACATGGGAAGGCATGAAGGACACAGCCGACCTGCCTAACGTTGCGGTCATTCCGCCAGCGCCGCGCGACTATCACGGGGTCAATTGGACCGGCGCGACCACCCTCTACATGAAGGAGGTCAAACGGTTCTGGAAAGTCGGCATGCAGACGCTGGCGGCGCCGGTGCTGAACGCCCTGCTCTATCTGTTGATTTTCGCCGTAGCCCTGCGCGGCCGGGCCTTGGTGGACGGGTTTTCGTTCGCGGTCTTTATCACGCCGGGCATGATCATGATGTCGATCCTGAACGCGGCCTTCGCCAACTCTTCCTCCTCCTTGATGCAGGCCAAGATGATGGGCCTCACTCAAGACTTTTTGACGGCGCCCCTGTCGCCCCTCGAACAGGTCTGCGCCTTTGCCCTCGGCGCCGCGACCCGGGGCATAGCCGTGGGCGTGGTCACCGCCATCGCCGTGCGCTTTTTCGTGCCCTATGGCGTCACCCACTGGTGGGCGGTGCTCTATTTCGGCCTGACCGCCTCGCTGATGATGGGGATGATCGGCATGGTCGCCGGCCTGTGGGCGGAGAAGTTCGACCACCTGGCGGCGGTGACCACCTTCATCGTCATGCCTCTGAGCATGCTGTCGGGCACCTTCTACACCATCGACCGCCTGCCGACGGTGGCGCGGGTGCTGTCCCACTATAATCCCTTCTACTACGCCATCGCCGGCTTCCGGTACGGGATCATCGGCCTGGACGACGGCTCCCTGGGCCTGGCCGCGGCGGTAGTCGCCGGCCTGACCCTGGTCATGGCGGGGATCTGCTACTGGCTGTTCGAGACGGGGTATCGGCTGAAGAGCTGAGGGGTGGCGCTGCTGGAAGAGGTTCTGACTATTGGCTTGGTCGTCATCATCTTATGCACGATCCTTGGCTATTTCGGATGGATCGCCTTCTACACGCCGCCCGGGGATAACCTGAGGATCAAAGCTCACTTTCCAGAGCCGGCGCAAAAAGTCGTCGGCGTCGAGCGGTACGCGATGAGCGTAGGCGGGCGATATGGCCCCTATTATCGGACCTACTGGACAAGCCTGGAGAACCCATTGGGCCACAGCGAGCGCCGCCTGGTTGGCGTCGAAGCGACGCTCTTCGGCTATCCGAGTATCCGTGACTTCGGCCAACGCGGGTACTGAGAGAGCATCATTCAGTCTTCACGGACTGCGATATTGGCCTCCGCCCCCAGGCTGGGCGCGGCTGGGGTCTGATCCGGGTCATGGCGCCGAGCTGCTACTGGCTGTTCCAGACCGGGTATCGGCTGGAGAGCTGAGGGCGGGCGCCAGTTCGCGCAGGCGCAGCGCAACGGTTTGCGGCGCGGCCAGGGGCTTTGGCCTCACGCTCAGTTGCACCACCGTCCCCACCGGCTGTTTGAACACCCAATCCACGTCCGTGCGGGACCATCCCGCGATCGGCTTGCCGTCGAGGGCCTCGACGAGCTCGCCCGTCGTGAGGCCCGCCTCGGCCGCCGGGGATGATGGCAGGACGCGGACGATGGCGAACGCCCCGCTGTCGCCCTTGGCGAGCGAAAGCCCAGACCGGTTGTAGGGCAGCGGCCCCAGGCCGGGGACCGGGCTTAACCACACCGTCTTGCGGGCATAGTCGTAGGTGGCGTCGAACCGGGACAGCAGGGGCTCGCCCAGGACGCCGGCGACGGCGCGGGTGTGCTCCGAGCCCCGCTCGGCCGGGCCGTAATAGGTCACCACCTCGGCCTGCAGCGGGAACGGCCCGACCCGCACCTCGCCGGTGGCCAGGGTCACGCCGTCCGCCACGGGGAGGGCCTTGGCGAGGGGCGCGGCCAGCCCGGCCTGATCGGCCCAATAGTGTTCGATGATGGTCGAGCCGGCGTTGCCGGTGTCGAGCATGAGGTCGCCGGGGCGCCCCTCAAATACCCCCGGCGTCAGCGCCGCATCCTCGTCGAACACGATGGGCAGGGGCGTTCCCCTGGGCCTGGGGTAAGTCTTGCCGCGCGGGGTCAGCGTCATGGTCTTGGCGCGCCGGTCGAAGCTGATGGTGAACCGTTCGAACAGCTCCAGGCCCAGGATGCCGGCCCGAGGCGGCTGGTCGCCGCGATCGTTGGCCCTGGCGCTGAGGGGCAGGCTCTTGGCGATGAGGTGGTCGATCAGAGCGTCGCCGATGCGGACTTGATCCACCTTGAGGAAGCCCGCCTTGGTGATGTCGACGCCGGCGCCGGTATGGTTCAGCGCGCCCCGGGGTGTCAGGCCCAGCGCCTCGACCGTGTCCGGCGCCAGGATGAAGTGACCGCCAGCGTCGATCTCGAAGGTGAAGGGGCCCTTGCCGTTGAGATAGACCTGGACGAAGACGCGGGTGCGGTGATCGTCGGCATAGGGGACGGTGGCGCCGCGCCGGCCGCCCGCCATATGGACATCGTGCGGCTGCGGCGGACGGCGGAACAGGTCCTGCGCGGCGTGGACCCGGACCGTGGCCGTCTTGACGTCAAAGGTGGTGGAGTCCTCGTCCTCCGGATCCTCGTCGATCTGTTTGAAGGCCGCCATCCGGCCCCCGCCGACGTCGCGCCAGTCGGCCAGGTGGTGGATGATGCGGGACTCCGTGTATCGCATCACCTCGCGGTCCGGCAGGCCGGTGACGGGGTCGTACCAGACGTCGAAGGCCGCACCGCCCTTTGGGGTGATCCGCCACGCCTCATATTGTTTGCCGGCCTCGGCGGCGGGCGCGAGCCGTTCCGCCAAGGCGCCGACACGAAGGTCACAGCCTTGCCGCGCCGCAATCCAGGCTTCGGAGACCGCCAGCGCGCGGGCGAAGCCGGAATCCAGGTCGTGGCTGGCGCCGGACGAGTCGCTGGACCAGGCCAGGCCGCGATCATAGCCATGGCGGGTGGTGAAGACGCCGAAGTCGGTGGTTTCCGTGGATCGTCCGAACCCGAGTTCGATGCTGCGCCGGAAGGGTCCGGAAAGACCGCCTTCGCTGACAACCCCGGCAAGCGCCAGTATCTCACCCTTTCGCCAGGGACAGCTCCCCGCGGCCCTTGAGGCGCCGGCGGCCGCCATGGCGAAAACGCCAGCCAGGGCGATGACGAAAAGGCCGCGCGCGGTGCTCATCGGTGAAGCGTCCGTCCAGAAACCATCCGCACCCGGGTATCGCGGCCAAGGTTGGCTGAATTCGGGCGCTGAACAGCGATATTGACACCCGCCCCGTCAAACGCGAAAAGCCTCAGCCTTCCAGTCCCCGCAGCCCCGGCGCGGGGATGTTCCGCTTTTGGGAGGCCATCATGCCCCACCCATCGCCCGCCGTTCCCGCCGATCACATTCTGGGCGTCTATAACCGCGCCCCGCTGGCGTTTGAACGAGGCGAGGGCGTGCGCCTGTGGAGCACCGCGGGCGAGGAATATCTGGACTGCGTTGGCGGCATCGCCACCACGGGACTGGGCCACGCCCATCCCAAGCTGGTGCAGGCGCTGAAGGATCAGGGCGAGAAGCTCTGGCACGTGTCCAACATCTTCCGCATTCCCGAGCAGGAAGCCCTGGCCAAGGCGCTCACCGACGCCACCTTCGCCGACGTGGTCTTCTTCGGTAATTCCGGCACCGAGGCGGTGGAGTGCGCGCTGAAGATGGCGCGCAAATACCACTGGGTGAATGGCAATCCCGAGAAGATCGACATCATCGGCTTCCATGGCGCCTTCCACGGCCGCAGCTATGCGGCGGTGTTCGCCGCCGGCAACCCGTCCTACACCGAAGGCTTCGGCCCTGAGCTGCCCGGCTATGTCCATCTGCCGTTCGGCGACATGGAGGCGCTGGAGGCGGCCATGGGGCCGACCACGGCGGCCATCATCATTGAGCCGGTGCAGGGGGAAGGCGGTGCGCGGGCGCTGCCGGAGGCCGATCTGCGCCGCCTGCGCGAGTTGTGCGACCAGCACGGCGCCCTGCTGATCTATGACGAAATCCAGTGCGGCCTGGGACGCACCGGCAAGCTGTTCGCCTATGAATGGGCCGAGGGCGCCGCGCCGGACATCATGTGCGTGGCCAAGGCCCTGGGCGGCGGCTTTCCCGTCGGCGCCTGCCTGGCCACCGCCGAGGCGGCCAAGGGCATGACCGTGGGCTCCCACGGCTCGACCTACGGCGGCAATCCCCTGGCCATGGCCGTGGGCCTGGCGGCGGTGACCGAGCTGGTCAAGGCCGAGACCCTGGAGCATGTCCGCGACGTGGCCGGCTATTTCGTCCAGCAGCTGTCGGGCCTGAAGGATCGTTACCCTGACGTGGTGCTGGACATCCGCGGCAAGGGCCTGCTGATCGGCCTGAAGCTGGGGGTGAACAATCGCGAGTTCATGGGCGCCGCCCGCGACCAGAACCTGCTGATCGCCGGCGGCGGCGACAACTGCGTGCGGCTGCTGCCCTCGCTGCTGATCACCCACGACGAGGCCCGCGACGCCGTGACCCGCCTGGAACGCGCCTGCGAGGCTGCCCGGGCAAAGGCGGCGGCGTGAGCCCCCGCCACTTCATCGACCTGTGGCGTTTCGATGAGCGGACGCTGCGGGCGATCCTGGATGACGCCCACGCCCGCAAGGCCGCGCGGATCGGCTGGCCCAAGGGCCGGGTCGATCCCGACGCGCCCGGCCGCGACCGCACCCTGGCGATGATTTTCGAGAAGAACTCGACCCGCACGCGGTTTTCCTTCGACGCGGCGATCCGCCAGCTGGGGGGCGCCTCGGTGATCGCCACCGCCTCGGACATGCAGCTGGGACGCGGCGAGACGGTGGAAGACACCGCCCGGGTGCTGTCGCGCATGGTCGACGCGGTGATGATCCGCGCCAACCACCACCACACCCTGGAGCATTTCGCCGCCCATTCCGACGTGCCGGTGATCAATGGCTTGAGCGACCAGGGCCACCCCTGCCAGGTCATCGCCGACCTGCAGACCATCGAGGAGCATCGCGGCGGGGTTCGGGGCAAGACCCTGGCCTGGATCGGCGACGGCAACAACATGTGCTCCAGCTTCCTGCACGTGGCCACCCAGTTCGGCTTTCGCCTGATCATCGCCTGTCCGCCGGCCTATGCGCCCAATCGGGTGGACTTGGCCCGCGCGGTCGAGGCGGGGGCGCAGGTCGAGATCACCCATGACCCCAAGGCAGCCGCGCACGGCGCCCACGCGGTGCTGGCCGACACCTGGGTCTCCATGGGCGACTTCGACCACGACGAGCGGCTGGCGGCGCTGCAGCCCTATCAGGTCGACGAGGGGCTAATGGCCCTGGCCGCGCCCGACGCCCTCTTCCTCCACTGCCTGCCCGCCCACCGGGGCGAGGAGATGACCGAGGCGGTCATCGACGGCGCGCAGTCCGTGGTCTGGGACGAGGCGGAAAACCGCATCCACGCCCAGAAAGCGATATTGGCGTGGTGTTTCGGGGGGTTGGCTTAGGGGCGTCATGGGAGCCGTGCTGTTGAGTCAGGTCGGCCTTACCATCTGGACGCTCGCCAATGTCGTCGCGGCGGCCGCCTTCATGCATTTTGCATCATGGACATGGCTCGAGCCCAACCTTCGGGGCGAGGATGTCGCCCGGGGCGGTGATGCTTTGGTCTGGATGCTGAGCGCGTTTCCGATCCTTGTTCTCGCAGCTCTGTGCAATCTCGTCTGGGTCGGCGTGGTCGAATTTCAAAGCCGCAAGACGGGGATCGGGCGTCCGATTTCCATTTTCGTGATCGTCGCTGGTGTTTGGATCAGCGCCCTTGCGGTCGACTATCTTCGATCCGCCGGATTTTAGGGTCGGCGCTATTCTCCCCGTCATCGCCAGGCTTGTCCCGGCGACCCATGGTTCAGCCGCTTCAACCGCCAAAGGTTCGCGCCACGCCGATCGATGGGTGGCCGGGACAAGCCCGGCCATGACGAGTAGGGAGATTGAGCAATTCAGCGCCCGCGCTTGAACCTCCGCACGGACCGTCGCAACATCGGGTCCCATGACTCTCGTCACCGAGACATTCGACTACGATGGCGCCCGGCAGGTCACGGTTTACGTGCCGGCCAAGCCGCCGCAGGCCATAGTGTTCGCCGGTGACGGCCAGCTGATCGCGCCGTGGGGAGAGGCTGTCGCCGCGGCGGGTGGGCCGGCCACGATGATCGTCGGCGTCCACCGGGTGGCGGACGAGACGCAGCGGCTGCACGAATACTCCCCCGGCTTCGACCCGGAACGGTTCGCCGCCCACGAGGCCTTCTTCGTCGAGGAGGTCCGCGCCTGGACGCGGGCGCGGTTCGGGGTCGATCTGCCCAAGGACCGCACCGCAGTGTACGGTGTGTCGGCGGCCGGGGAGCTGGCGCTGGCCATCGGACTTCGCCATCCAGACGTCTATGGCGCGATCTTCTGCGCCTCGCCGGGGGCGGGCTACCGACCCCCCGAGGTGATGCCGAGCCCGCTTCCGCGCGTCTACCTAGTCGCAGGAACCCAGGAGCCCTTCTTTCTCGAGAACGCGACCCGGTGGGCGGACGCGCTCCGCCATGCGGAGGCCGATGTGGTGATGACCGAACGGCAGGGATCGCACGGGGACCCCTTCTGGCGTGACGAACTCCCGCTCATGGTCGACTGGGCGTTTGGGCGGTGACGCGCGGGACTGGCACGGCAGCGGCGGCCGGAGGTTTGCGCGTTTAAAGGCCTAAGCCGCAGACGGCGAGGCGGTGTCGGACAGCAGGGCGAAGACCGCGTCCACGGTGCGGGCCTGGCGCAGCTGCTGGCGCAGCTCGGCGCGGCGCAGCAGGCGGGCGATGCGGGCGAAGGCCTGCAGGTGCTCCGGGCCGGCGGCTTCCGGCGACAGCAGGGCGAACAATATGTCCACCGGCGCGCCATCCACGGCGTCGAAATCCACCGGCCGTTCCAGGCTGACGAACACCGCGCGCATGCGGTCCAGGCCGGGAATCTTGGCGTGGGGCACGGCGACGCCATAGCCGACGCCGGTCGAGCCTGCCGCTTCACGGGCCTGCAGGGCCTCGAACATCTCGCCGGCGTCGAGGCCGAAACGGCGCGCGGCCGTCTCGGCCACCAGCGACAGGGCCTGATGTTCCGACGACGCGCCCGCTTTCAGCGTGACGCATCGCCGATCCAACAAATCAAGAATGTCCATCAACGCAACGCCCGCTGCTCACCGGTAACCAGCCCGATCGGCCTCAGAAACGCTCTAACCCCGATTCGGCTCCCGATCCGCTGGTTGGCGGATCAGGCGTGTCCGTTCGGGGCGCTGGTGCGCTCGGGGTCGATCCACCCGATATTCCCGTCCGGCCGGCGATATACCACCGACAGGCCCCCGTGCGCGGCGTTCCTAAACACGATTGTTTGAGATTCGGTCAAGTCCAACTGCATCACCGCCATGGAAACGGTCATTGTGTTGAGGGCTTCCTGGGTCTCGGCGATGATCATCGCCGCCGGCGCGCCGTGGTCGTCCGAATCGTCCCAGGCTTGGCCGTCATCCAGATCGTCTGGATCGCGCAGGACATAGAGGGCGGCGGTCTCGGCGGCCTTGGCGGTGGCCTGCACCGAATGGCTCTTGAGTTTGCGCTTATAGCGGCGGATCCGGGTCTCGATCTTGGCCAGGGCCGCGCCGAACGCGCCGTGGGCGTCGCCGCCCAATCCCTGGCTCTGCAGCTGCTGGCCCGAGGCCAGGGTCACAGCGCAATCGACCTTGAAACTGTGGCCGTCCTTGCTGACCAGCACCTCGGCGTCGCCGCCGCGGTCAAAGTATTTTCCGATGCTGGAGAGAAGGTCGTCGGTGACCCGGGTTCTCAGGGCGTCGCCGACGGCGACGTGCTTGCCAGAGACCTGAACTTGCATGAGCTACTCCAAACCTTGCGGCGGCGGAGTCAAACGCTCGCCGCGCCTGTGGACCGAAGGTCATGGAACGCCCTTCGGCGTCCATGGTCCACTGTTTTAACGCGCGACGGGTACGGAAGGATCAGCAGGCTTCTTTAAGCCGCCGCCTGCGCTCCACCGATGAGGGGATGCGCATGGCCTCGCGGTACTTGGCCACGGTGCGGCGGGCGACGTCGACGCCGGCCTCGTTGAGGATTTCGACGATGCGGTCGTCGGACAGCACCGCCTCGGCCTCGCGCTCGGCGTCGATCAGGGCGCGGATCTTGTGCCGCACCGCCTCGGCCGAGTGGGCGACGCCGCCATCGGAGGACTGGATCGAGGCGGTGAAGAAGAACTTCATCTCGAACACCCCGCGCGGGGTGGCGAGGTATTTGTTCGAGGTGACGCGGCTGACAGTGGATTCGTGCATGCCGATGGCGTCGGCCACGGTCTTCAGGTTCAGCGGCCGCAAGTGCTCGACACCGAAGGCGAGAAAGCCGTCCTGCTGGCGCACGATCTCGCTGGAGACCTTGAGGATGGTCTTGGCCCGCTGGTCCAGGCTGCGCACCAGCCAGTTGGCGCTGGCCAGGCAGTCGGCGACGAAGGTCTTGTCGGCGTCGGTGCGGGCCCCGCCGGAGACGCGGGCGTGATAGCGCTGGTCCACCAGCAGCCGGGGCAGGGTGTCGCCATTCAGCTCCACATGCCACATGCCGCCGGAGCCCTCGCGGACGATGGCGTCCGGGGTGACGGGGGTGGAGGGCTCGCCGCCAAAGGCCGCGCCGGGGCGGGGCGTGAGCGCCCGCAGCTCCGAAATCATTTCGCGCAGGTCGTCCTCGTCCACCGCGCAGGCCTTGCGCAGGCCGGGCATGTCGCGGCGGGCCAGCAGGTCCAGGTTGGCCAGCAGGGCGGCCATGGCCGGATCGTAGCGATTGCGGTCCTTCAGCTGCAGCGCCAGGCATTCGGCCACGTCGCGGCCAAACACCCCGGTGGGCTCGAACCCTTGCAGGCGGAACAGCACGGTCTCGACCCGCGCCAGGTCGCAGCCCAGGCGATCGGCGATCTCGGTCAGGTCGGCGCGCAGGTAGCCGCCGTCATCGACGCTGTCGATCAGCACCAGGGCGATGGCGTGGTCGGCGCCGGTGAGGCCGCAGACGGCCAGCTGGTCGGCCAGATGCTCGCCCAGGGTCTTGGCGCGTTGCAGGGCGCCTTCGAACCCCTCCGCGTCGGCGTCGAAGGAGCCGCCGGAGCCGGCCTTGCTCCAGTCCACGGCGCCGCCGGTCTGATAGCCGTCCACCTCGGGTTCGGCCCCGCCGTCGCCGGTGGAGCGTTCGCCGGGGGAGGCGTCGCTGTAGAGGTCGGCGTGGGTGGCGTCCATGGAATCGGCGGCCAGGGAATCGGGCGCCTCGTCCAGGGAGATTTCGCTGCTGTCTTTTGATTCGGCCCTGGGTTCAGGTTCGCCTTCGGCGTCGCCGCCGGGTTCGCCGTCTTCCCGTTGGAGCAGGGGGTTACGCTCCAGCTCGCCCTCCAGATAGGCGTCCAGCTCCAGGCTCGACAGCTGCAGCAGCTTGATCGCCTGCTGAAGTTGGGGCGTGATGACAAGGCCCTGGCCCTGCCGAAGCTCCAATCGATGGCTGAGCGCCACTCTAAGCCCCCTTGGCGTGAATCTTGCCTGCACCTTCTACGCCTTGCGTCCAACTGAAACGTTAATGGCGGCGGGCGGGGCCCTATCCAATTAACTCCGTTTCCTACCCGCCGTGGAGGGGACGGTGTAGAGAGTGGGGGAATCGCGTAGGGAGTGAGCCGTAGGGAGCAAGTGTTAACCCCCCTCCTCGAGTCCCAGGCCCACCACCCCCAGCGCCCGCATGGCCGCCAACCTCGCAAACCCTAGCGTCAGCGCCTTGCGCCGGGCGGCCATCAGGGGCGTCAGGGGCGCTTCGATCAGCACGGCGCCGCCGAAGCCGTCGGCGATGATCAGGCCTGGGCCAATAGGCAGGACCTCGCGGGGGAAATGCGGGGCGACGGCGAAATAGAAGGCGTCGCAGAAGGGGGCGTATTCCCCCCACTTCTGGTCGACGCGGTAGTCCTCAAGGCTGGACTTGACCTCGACGATGACGATCTGGCCCTTGGGGCCGATGGCCATCAGGTCGGCCCGGCGGCCGTTCGGCAAGGTGACCTCGGCCAGAGGCGCATGCGCCAGCTCGATCAGCAGCCGAGCGGCCCCGCGCGTGACCGCGCTGGTTGTCTCGGGCCGGCTTGGGAGTGGCGCGGATTGGGCGTCCATTCCCGAATTCTGTTCGGTTTTCGTTCCGGGCGCAAGGGGGGCGGAGGCGCCGGAAATGGTCACTGAATGATGGGCGACCAAAATCCCGAAACGCGCTCCTGCAGTTTCGGCTTGCCGAGCTGGTCGGTTCCGACAACCGCCACATCGTGGTTCCAGAGCGATCCGTCACCACTCCTCGCGCTGACCCGGTAGGGCCGGCCGACCTGGCTATAAATGCTGCGTCCGCCAGGCACGGCCGGGCCGCCGATCCGATATTTTCGCAAGCTGACCAGTGTCTGGTCGCGGTCTTTGACGAACACCTCAATGGCCTGCAGGTCAGTGGCCGGGATCGGCGTCGCCAATCGATAAACCATCGGTGCGAAGGTCGCGACGATCAGAAAGCCGAGCGCTAGATAGATGGTCATGCCGGTCGCCGCGCCTTCGGTAAATACATCAACTGATCAGCTCATCCGGTGCAGGCCGCACAGCTTGTTGCCGTCAGGGTCGCGCAGGTAGGCGAGGTAGAGGTTGGAGCCGGGGCGCTCGCCCGGCGGGTCTTCGCAGTCCGTGCCGCCGGCGGCGAGGCCGGCCGCGTGCCAGGCGTCGACGGCTTCGACGGTCGGGCAGGCAAAGCCGATGGTGCCGCCATTGGCGTGGCAGGCCGGCTCGCCATTGATCGGCAGGGAGATGCCCAGGGTGCCTGTGGGGGTGCGGTAGAAGATGCGGTGACGGTCGACGGTGGCCGGCTTGACGCCCAAGGTCCCGAGCACGGTGTCATAGAAGGACTTGGCGCGGTCCAGGTCGTTGGTGCCGATGAAGATGTGCGAGAACATTTTGGCTGTCCCTCCAGCGATGCGACGCCGCCTGTGCCGGGCATGGCGGCGATGGGATTTGCTCCCTGGCCCCGACATGCGGGAAGATGACGCCGGTGACAAGGGTTCGGAGCGACGATGGATATCGATCGTGAGACTGCGGCGGCCCTGGGCTGGCCGAAGCTGAAATATGCCTGGATCGAGCGGGAGCGGCGCTGGCTGTGCGAGGCGGTTCCGATGGCGCGGGTGGTGCGCAGCGACGCCATCACCGACCTCTATGTCACCGGTACGCGGCTGCGCCTGCGCGAGGCGATCCCCCTCGGCGGCGGGGCGCCACAGCGGCGGCTGAGCCGCAAGGCGGACGTGGATTCCCACACCCGGCTTTTGACCTCCCTCTATCTGTCGTCAGAGGAGTTCGCCCTGCTGTCCGGCCTGCCGGGGCGGATCCTGCGCAAGACCCGGCATCAGATCGGCCTGGTGGCCGGGGTGGAGATGTCGGTGGACGTATTCGACGGCGATCTGGCCGGCCTGATCCTGGCCGAGGCCGAGTTCGACAGCGCCGAGGTCATGGCCGCCTATCCTTCCCCGGACTTCGCCTTGCGCGAGGTGATGGAGGACGGGCGGTATTCAGGCGGAAGGTTGGTGGCGGAGGGGCTGCCAGAGGCGTGAGGGCGCATTGCATGAGCAGCGTGCGTCCTTCGACACGGCCCTGCGGGCCGGCTCAGGATGACGTGTTTGGGTGGGCTTTATAAGTCTACGTCACGCTGAGCCGCGCCTGAAGGGCGCGTGTCGAAGCACGCACGCGGCGCCCGCCCCTACCCCGGCGGTTGCTGGTCGTACACCAGCGGCGTCACGTCAAAGCCGAGTTGGCGGCTTCTGGCCACCAGTTGCGCCTTTTGCTGGGCGCTGATCACCGGGCGGCGGGACATGATCCAGAAGAATTTCGGGGTGGCGGTGGCCAGGATGCACCAGGAATAGTCGTCGGCCCGGTCGACCACCACATAGTCCTGCTTGATGAAGCCGCCGAAGAAGCTGATGCGAATCTGGGCCTTGACCGGGTCCATCACCCGGCCGGCGCCCTTCCAGCTCTTGGGTGGGCCGGCGGGGGAGCCGGTGCGGCAGGTCTGGACCACGGCGTACTGGCCGTCGCCTGCCTTGGCCCAGTCGGAGGTCGCGGCCTCGCAGT
>Ga0302314_10009972_pt1 | contig 16719 bp, 6 predicted proteins | sample III_Palsa_N2_3_FD_200533 | JGI IMG/M metagenome (GOLD analysis project Ga0302314, IMG submission 200533) | Peat permafrost microbial communities from Stordalen Mire near Abisko, Sweden - III_Palsa_N2_3 | ecosystem: Environmental > Terrestrial > Soil > Palsa > Peat permafrost | place: Sweden...
CACCTACAACTACACGCTGGATATTCAGTGGCAGCCGCGCAACGACCTGGCCATCGAACTCGGTTACGTTGGCAATCTTGGCCGTCATCAGGTCATCCCGGTTCCCTTTAACCAGCCGGGGATCGCGTCACCCACCAACGCCATCCATGGTGAGAACTACTCCTATGGCTACAATGTTGCGGGCGCCACGCTGCCTAACGGCAATCCCTACGACGAAGATTACGAGGGTGGCAATATCGATCACCGCGTTCCCTATATCGGGTACGCAGCGGAGTCCATCGACTACAGGGCCGCTGGAGTGGATGCCTACAACGCGCTGACGGCGCACATCGAAAAGCGTATGAGTCATGGTCTGCAGATCGCGGCTTCTTACACGTACTCGCATGCGCTTGACGAACAGAGTGGCCTGGGCCTCTTCTACAACGGCAACAACCCGCTCGACCTGCGCGACGGATACGCTTCAGCCGACTTCGACCGCACCCACGTCATCAACTTCAACTATGTTTATCGGCTGCCCGACTTTGTGCAAAGTCACAATATCGAAAGCTATTTCACGAATGGCTGGTCGCTGGTCGGCCTTACGATCCTGCAGAGCGGTCAGCCTTACAGCGTCATCGACTTCAGCGGTGCTGTGGGCAGCATCTACTATGGCGTCAGTAACGGTATCACCAACCCCATCGTACCGCTGGCTCCGGGCTGCACGGCGAAGAGCGCCAAAACGGGTCACTCCGGCGCATTTCAGACCTCTGGAGGCGCGTCGATCCCGGCTCTGAACAACGCCTGCTTCACTATCCCGTCGCTGGCGGCCGGCGCACTGGGCGGCGCAGTACCGACCTCCGATCCGTATGAGACCAGCTTCACGACCGGCCAGCGCAACATCTTCCGCCAGGCCTTCCAGAAGCGCGCCGATGCGTCGCTTGTAAAGACGACCAAGTTCACCGAGCGCTACAGCCTGACGTACACGTTCGATGTCTATAACCTCACCAACACCAGCAGCTTCGATGTGCCCGGCAATGAGGTGTCGCAGAACCAGAACTACAACGGGTTCCCGGTTGCCGGGACACCGGTTCTGCCTACCTCCTGCAATGCCAGCAACACAGGCTTCTATAACTGCCCGGCTGGCCTGGGTATCGTCACTCACACCATTGGCAGCCCGCGGCAGATACAGATGTCGCTGCGGCTGCTGTTTTAAGGGACCAGGACGAGGAACACCAGCTGCAGGTCTTCGGCTGCGGTGTTCAGGAAGGCCTGAGGGTTGGGGGTTTGTTCGGGGTCGAGACGAGGTCGCGTAGTCGCTGCATCTCGCGCTTTTGTTCGTCGATGTCCTGAATGGAGACGACGCCACCTGTGACCTGTCCGTCGGTGGCGCGGACAGGCGCTGCGCTGAGGCTGATCCAGACCTCGGAGCCGTCGCCACGCTGAAAGAGCATCTCCTCCGCGTGTGTGGTTTCGCCGTGAAGGATGGCGCGGGCCAGAGGATATTCGTGGGGTTTGAGCTGGCTCCCGTCGGCACGGTAGGCGCCCGGTTGTCGGTACTCGTCCATCGTGTGGCGCGGGGATACGGGACGGCCGAGGATGCTCTCTGCGCGCGGATTGCTCATGAGGATGTTGTCGCCGGGGGCTTCGGCCATGACGAGGCCGACGGGGACGGCGTCAAAGACGGCCTGAAGGCGGGCCTCGCTGCGCTGGAGAGCCTCCTGGGATTTTTTGTGGTCGTCGATGTCTTCGAGTGTGCCGTACCAGCGGATGACTTCGCCGCTTTCGTTGCGCCGGGGAGAGGCTCGTGCGCGCATCCAGCGCCATACGCCGTCGCGACGACGAACGCGGTATTGCGTATCGAGAGAACAACCGGTTTGAATCGCATGGGCCCACGAACTCTGTATGACCGGGATGTCGTCAGGGTGCAGCGCCCGCAGCCAGCCCTGGCCAAGCAGCTGCTGCGTCGGAATTCCGGTGAGCATCTCCGCACGGTGGCTGACATCGAGGATCATGCCGTTCGGTTCGGCGGTCCAGGGGATCTGCGGATTGAGTTCGACGGCGTTGCGGTAGTGGTCTTCGCTCTCGGCGAGCGCCTCTTCCGCCCGTTTTCGCTCGGTGATGTCTATGACCGAGACTGAGATCCCGACGACTTCGTCCACTTCGTCGCGCGCGGGTTGATAGGAGATCAGCCAGGTGGTGAATTGTCCGGGCTGGCCGGGGTTCGGCTCACGTATCTCCAGTCCGGTGATGGGCTCCCCGAGAAGGGCGCGGCGAAGATACGATTCGAACTTGGGGAAGAGATCCGGGATGACTTCGGCGACCGTACGGCCGAGGTGAAGGGCGATGGGAGTGTGGTTGATCTCGGCGAGACGCTTGTTAACGCTGACGTAGCGCAGGTTACGGTCGAGAAAACAGAGGCCGACGGGAACGCCATCGTAGATCGCGTGAAGCTGGGCGAGGCGCTGGGCAGGCATCGCTTCACGGCTTACGGGGCCGGCGTCTGTATGTTTCGTGAGGGTTCCGGAGAAGCGTGGAAGCGTCTTTGCGGCCAGGAGGCCGGGGAGCTCTTCGGCGGGCACGGCTCGGCCATAGAGCCAGCCCTGGCCCATCTCGCAGCCCAGCCAGAGAAGCATGTCGGCGTGGGTCTGGTTCTCGACGCCCTCGGCCACGGTGACGAGATCGAGGCTGTTGCCGAGGCCGATGATGGCGGCGGCGATCTTTCGGCTCTCGCGGGTGTGGGTCATGGAACGGACGAAGCTGGCGTCGATCTTGAGCTCGTCGAAGGGGAGAGCCTGGAGATGGCGGAGGCTGGAGTAGCCGGTGCCGAAGTCGTCGAGGGCGAGACGCGAACCCTGCTCCTTGAGCTGATTGGCGATGAAGTAGGCCTGCTCAGGGTTGCCGATGAGGGCGCTCTCGGTGATCTCAAGGATGAGGCGGTGGAGCGGGAAGTCTGCGCGTTCGGCGGCGGACTGGATGTGGCGGGGAAGGGAGCGGTCGGTGAGCTGGGTGAGAGAGATGTTGACCGAGAGGGTGAGATGTTCGGGAATGTCTTTCGCCGCGTCGAAGACGGCACGGAGAAGATTTCCGGTGAGCTGGCCGTTGAGGCTGTTTTTTTCGGCGAGAGGGATGAAATCGTCCGGAAAGATCATGCCACGCGTGGGATGCTTCCAGCGCGCAAGTACCTCGAAGCCTCGGAGGAGGCCGGTGCGCAGCTCCACGAGAGGCTGGAAGAAAGGCACAATCTCGTTATTTTCTAGTGCTCTGCGGAGGTCAATCGCTTCGTCGGCAGGCATACTGAGACACGATCTTACTCTGAGATTTCACGATATTCAGTGATATTTTTTTGTGTTTTGTATCGAGCGGCCAGATCCTGTGCGGCAGACGGCCAGTTGGGGAAGGTGAAATGGAAGCCTGCGGCGAGGAGAGGGCCGAGGTATGATCTGACGGCTCAGGAGGTTAGTTCGGATTCGTCGCATGAGAAAGGTGCGGATCTCGATCATTTGCCAGCCGCGGTGGGGCATTCGGGATAGAGTAGCTATCGGAAGCGATGTGTAATAAATCCGAATCAGAATGGGGCACTTCTCTGTGTTGACTCTCGCTGCTATTGTTGCGTTTTTTGTCTACGGCCTGATTGCCTCTATGCTCGGCACCATCCTGCCCGATCTTTCCAAACGCTTTGACCTGAGTCCGAGCCAGAACGGTTCCATCGCTTTTTCTCAGGCGCTTGGCCTTATCCTCGCGTCCCTTTCTGTCGGTCCGCTGCTCGACAATGAAGGCAAGAAGATTGGGCTTGTCCTCGGCCTGACATTGATTTCTGTCGCGCTCTACGCGCTGCCACGCTCGCGAGGGTTTCGCATCATCACGCTGCTGTTCTTCCTTCTCGGTGTTGGCGGAGGCATCGTGGTCACTGGAGCGACCGCGCTGGTGAGCGATGTAAACCCTTTGCATCGCGGCACCGCGCTCAGCCTGGTTAATCTCTTCTTTGGTCTTGGCGGTCTCGTCACACCGTTTCTTTCCGCTAACATCTTCTCGAATAACTGGATCAAGCTCTGTTACAGCGTGGCCACGCTCACTGTCATCACGCTTGCGATCCAGCTCGTCACGCGCATGCCCGCTCCTACAGGCGCCGAGCACTTTGTGTTTGCCGATGTGCACCACACACTGGGACGGCCACTGCTCTTTCTTCTTGGCATCTTTCTCTTCCTTTACATTGCATGCGAGGTTGGCGTGTGGAACTGGCTGCCGCGCCACCTTATCGCGCAGGGCATTCCGGAGTCGCGTGCGCTGAATATCCTCTCGTTCGGCTTCGCGCTGGGTCTGTTGCTGGGGCGAGTCGCCGTCTCACCGGTGCTCATCCATGTGCCTGCCGTCACTGTCAATTTAGGCGCATCGATCGCCATGGCGGTCACAACCTTCTTTATGCTGCGCGTCCGTAGTCCAGGCGCAGCCACTGCCGTCGTCTTCCTCGCGGGGCTTGCGATGGCGCCGGTTTTTCCCACGACCCTCTCTATCGTCGGCGATGCGTTTCCACGGATGGCCGGTACCGCGATCGGCTTCGTCATCACCTGTGGCTGGGCGGGACTTGCGGTGAGTTCGCGGGTGATCGGCATGATCGCCGGTAACAATCCGCTGCGGCTGAAGAAGGCGCTACTGGTTATTCCTGCTGCGGCGGTTCTGATGATAGGGATGGATCTGATGATCTACTCGGCGTTGCGCTGACACTCTATCGCCACCATCTTCGACAGGAAGAGGGCCTGATGCGAAGAAGTTCTCGTCGATGAACACGCCTCGGTAATTTGTTTTTGCGTGCAGGTGGTTCTTTCGCAATCATGTCAAATGATGTTGCAATCCGTGACGGTATCCAGTATTGTCCCTCTATGCCGGTTTTCTCCAACGTATTAATGAGTTGTTGTCCGTTCGTCTGCAGTCAGCAGATTTGAGCGGAATCGTGGAGAGAATCATCCTGTCTGATTAGACAGGTCAGTCAAACATCATAGTTTGAGCTGCAGAGCCCACGAGAGTATTCCGTGGGTCTTTTTATTTTCACAACATAATTCAGGAGGCAAGTGTGAAGCATCTTCACATCGGCAGACGCGCGGCTGCGTTCGTGCGAGCTATTTTGGTATTTGCAGCGGTGTTGGGCGGACTCAGTGCCGTTCGCGCGAATGCCCAGACGACGGCAATCTCAGGCTCTGTTCAGGACACGCAGAAGGCCCAGGTCTCTGGCGCGAGGATCAGCATTACCCGCACAGAAAGCGGCGAACACCATGAAGCGCTTTCGAACGACGAAGGGTTCTTTGCGTTTCCCGTACTGCTTCCGGGCCACTACGATCTGAAGATCGAGCGAGAAGGATTCAGCACGCAGATCAGGTCTGGCGTACAGGTGCTGACGGGCCAGACATCGGTTGTGAACTTCGCTCTTGATGTAGGCCAGGTCGAGCAGAATGTCGACGTTCAATCCGATACTCCGCTGTTGCAGACTGCGTCCGCAGCGATCTCGAATGTGATCGAAAATCAGACCATCGTTAATCTTCCCCTGCTGGATCGTCGTGCGACGCAGTTGCAGCGGTTGAACGGCTTTGTGATCGGCGCGGGTACGGGTGCAAATTCGACCTTCGCCATCGCCGGCGGTCGTGGCAACAATGCAAATTACACGGTCGACGGAGGCACAACGCAGAATCTGCTGCAGGGCGTGCCTACGCAGATGTTTGATCTTCCCATCGACTCGCTCCAGGAGTTCAACCTGACGGTGAGCGACTATACGGCGGACCTCGGGCGCTCGGGCGGCGGTGTCATTCAGATGACGACCAAGTCCGGCACCAACCAGTTTCACGGCAGCGCGTATATCTACTATCGCAGTAATAATCTGCAGGCGGTTCCAGTCTTTGCTTCCAGCAACCCTCCGCTGCAGTACAAACTATTTGGCGCCAGCATCGGCGGCCCGATCATCAGGGACAGGACACATTTCTTCTTTACGTACGAGGGGAAACTCGACACGACGACCAGTGTGCTGAGGCTGAGTGTTCCTACGGCTGCTGAACGCACGGGAGATTTTTCCGCGCTATCGACGCCGGTCATCGATCCTTACACGGGCAGGCAGGCAGTGGGCGACGATGGCACGCTGAACAAATTACCCAGCGCAGAGCTTGACCCTTACGGGCTGAAGCTGGTCTCGTACTATCCGCTGCCGAACGTTGCCGGTGCCGCGCCCAACAACAACAACTTTACTGCGAATGACCCCGCGCCGCAGGTCGTGAACGACTATGTGTTACGGATCGATCATGTCTTCCGGGAGAAGGACACAGTCTACGGACGCTTCCTGGCTCAGCCGGATCACACCAATACGGCCGATGTGTATCCAACGCCAGGAACGGACCTGTATGGCGTTCTTGCGCACAACTACTACTACAACCCATCGGCTACGTGGAACCATACGTTCACGTCGACACTGCTGAATGAAGCGCGGTTTACTTACACGCGGCGTCAGGCTCTGTCGATCAGTCATGGTGTTAACTCCGCAGCCGCCACGCAGCTTGGACTGCCTGGAACCAATCCGGGCTTCTTCCCCGGTGTCTCTGTAGGCGGATTAAATCCGATCGGCAACAACTCGCAGCAGCAACGTCTGCAGACGCCGATCATCAGCAACGAATACACAGATAACGTCTCCTGGCAGCGGGGTACGCACCAGTTCAAGTTTGGTGTTGACTATCGCACTTCGGCGGACGGGGATCTGTATTCTCCATCTGCTGCCGGGTTCTTCACGTTCAACAATACGGGCGTGAGCACCAACGTCGCGGAGGGAAGTCTCGCCAACCTGCTGCTGGGCCGCGTGGCTCAGGCCAGTCGTCAGGAGACGGAATTTCTTTATTCGGTGGCATGGAGCTGGGGTTTGTACGCGCAGGACGACTGGCATGTGAACTCCAAGCTTACGTTCAACTATGGGCTTCGCTGGGACGTCGACTCTCCGCGTTACCTGACGAACAACCGCCAGAATTCGTTCAACACGACTGCGATCAATCCGGTCTCCGGCACTCCGGGCGTGATCACCTTCTCGGGCATCGACGGCCAGAGCCGCTACGCCAACAACTTCGACTACCATAACTTCGGACCGCGTCTCGGCTTTGCTTATACTCCTCGCGAACGCACTGTCGTTCGCGGCGGTGGCGCGATTCTTTACCCCGGCGCATACGATCAGGCGACTCCCATCGTTGCCAACACAGGATTCTCCAATTCCATTCTGCTGCAGTCTTCGAACCCGGGAGCAGGCACACCGGCGTTCCTTCTCAAAAATAATGAGACTGCGGGAACGGGTCTCGCTGCCTATCCAACAGCCGCTCAACTGACGCCGGGTTTTGGTGCAGTCGCCGTGGGCCAGACTCCAACCGTCGCTCCGCAGTTCATCAAGCCCCAGCGCATGACGGGCTATCTGTATCAGGCAAACCTCGATATCCAGTATGAGTTCAGGGGCAACCTTCTGCTCGACATCGGCTATCTCGGAACATTCGGTCATCATCTGTCCAGCACCAGTGCGGAGGGCATCAACCAGATCACGCCAGCGAACCAGGCTCTGCTGTCTGCGCTGCCCAAAACATTCAACACGCAGACGCTGCGACCGTTTCCGCAGTTCAGCAACGTGCAGGTTCTTTATCCGGACATAGGCCAGTCGCGCTACAACGGATTAAATATCGGCGTGCAGAAGCGCTTCAGCCACGGTCTTCAGTACCAGGCGAACTACACCTGGTCGAAGTTTATCGACAACGAAGATTCGCGTAATGAGCTGGCCGGCTATCCTGGCACCGACACCTACACGGATTACTACAACCCACAGAATCGCTTCGGCCTCTCCGGCAATGACGTACGCAATCGGCTGATCGCGAACGTCCTGTATGAACTGCCGTTCGGCCGGGGCAGGCTGGTGAACGTGCAGTCGGCGTGGCTGAATGGGATTGTGAGTGGCTGGACAATCAGCGGTCTCAGCGAGATTCACTCCGGCACCGCTCTTAGCGTGGTCGATTCCACCAACAACACGGGCACCTACTCCGACGGCGTGCGACCTGATCTGACCGGCAACCCGAACAGCCTGTCCTCGTCCAGGTCGAGATCTGCCAAGGTTGCGGAGTGGTTCGATACGAGCGCCTTCACGCAAAACGCGGCGTTCACCTTTGGCGATGCGCCTCGCACCTTTGGTCGTGGTCCGCGCCTCGTCACCTCAGATGCTTCGCTGATCAAAAAGGTATCGCTCAGCGAGGTTGGTGCTGTGGAGTTTCGCGTCGAGGCTCTGAATGTGTTCAACCACGCAAGCCTCGGCAATCCCAACACGACGTTCGGCAGCCCGAGCTTCGGCCAGGTCAGCACGCTGCAGTCTGGTGGAACCGGCTCACGAACACTGCAGCTCGCAGCGCATTACACATTCTGATTTGTCCTGTAGCGACGGCACTCGTGGATGGAGTACCGCTGCTACAGGGCCTGCTTCTGCTGAAAACAACATGACCGAATTTCAATCACGCTGATCTCTCTGAGGCTATCAATGAATAAACGATTTTTGAAGAAACGATTTCTATCGATCATGGCTGCGGCACTTCTGTTCCCGCTTTCTTCTGCATCAGTAAACGCACAGAATAGTTCCGCTCTGCCGAGCGTAGAGGAGACGCATAACGCCACGACACCGCAGTGGCCCAAAGGCCCGCAGGCTGGAAAAGGCGCGCCCAATGTTGTCCTGATTCTGATCGACGATGTCGGATTCAGCGCGACATCTACGTTTGGTGGTGAGATTGCGACGCCTGCCTTCGAGCAGCTCGCAAAGCAGGGGCTTCGCTATAACGAGTTTCATGTGAATTCGCTCTGCTCGCCTACGCGCGCGGCTTTGCTCTCCGGCAGAAACAACCATGAGGTTGGCTTTGGAACGGTCGCCGAGGCGGCGGCGGGATATCCAGGCTATAACGCGCAGTGGTCGAAGAACGCAGCATCGGTTGCCGAGGTGCTGAAGGCGAACGGTTACAGCACGGCAGCTTTTGGTAAATGGCACAACACGCCGTTATGGGAGGTCAGCCCCGCAGGTCCCTTCGATCGCTGGCCCACCGGACGCGGGTTTGAGCACTTCTACGGATTCATTCAGGGCTATGACAACCAATACTATCCGCGGCTGTTCCGCGATACGGTTCCGGTAGAGCCAGCGTCGACACCGCAGCAGGGATACAACCTCACCACGGACATCACGAACGACGCAATCCATTGGCTGCATGCTCACGATGCCGTTGCATCCGATAAGCCCTTCTTTCTCTACTATGCGCCGGGAGCAACCCATACTCCGCTGCAGGTTTCGAAGGAGTGGATTGCGAAGTATAAGGGGAAGTTCGATCAGGGGTGGGACAAGCTGCGCGAAGAGACCTTTGCGCGTCAGAAGCAGTCAGGGGTCATTCCAGCGAATGCGGAACTTACGCCGCGTCCTCCTGGCCTGCCCGCATGGGATTCACTCTCTGCAGATGAGAAGAGGCTGGTCGCCCATCAGGCCGAGGTTTACGCAGGCTTTGCGGAGCAGACAGACTTTGAGGTCGGTCGCCTGTTGCAGGCTATTCGCGAAGAAGGGAAGAGCGACAATACGCTTGTCATCGAGATCTTTGGAGACAACGGTGGAAGCGCGGAAGGTGGCCTCGAAGGAACCGATCTCCTGACCACCACTGGTGCGCCTGCAGGTGTCGGTGAGAGGCTGGCGGTCAGAGATGAACTCGGCAGCGAGGTCTTCATGAATCACTATGCGGCAGCCTGGGCATGGGCGCTGGGAACTCCTTTCCAGGGAACCAAGCAGGATGCGTCGCACCTGGGCGGAACACGCGATCCGCTGGTCATCTCCTGGCCTGCACGCATCAAAGCTGCGGGTGGACTTCGAAGCCAGTTTCAGCATGTCAACGACATCGCGCCGACGATCTATGAAGCAGCCGGAATTACATTTCCTGACACGTTCGATGGCGTGAAGCAGATTCCGCTTGAGGGTTCGAGTTTCGTCTATACCTTCGATCATCCCAACGAGCCCAGTCACCATCATGTGCAATACTTCGCGACCAGTGGAAACAGAGCCATCTATAAAGATGGATGGTGGGCGGGCAATCGCTATTCGTCGACGTGGGAGCCGAGAGGAGCGTTTTCGCCGGGGAGCCACGATGACATCGACCGTCATCCATGGGAGCTGTACAACCTGAATGAGGATTACAGTCAGGCGCACGACCTGGCCGCGAAATATCCTGAAAAGCTGAAGGAGCTTGAGGCTCTGTTCAACCAGGAGGCGGAGCGCAATCATGCATTTCCGCTGCTGCCGGAGCTGAGGGAGCAGCCGTCGCCGTCGCTGGGCAAGACCGTCTTTATCTACCGCGAAGGCGTGGAGAGACTGCCCGGTCATGTCGCTCCGCAGATCGTGGGGCGGCCTCATCAGATCACAGCCGATGTCATCCTCTCGTCGAAGGGTGGTGATGGGGTGATCCTTGCTCAGGGATCACGCTACGGAGGGTTCACGCTCTTCGTAAAGGATCGCCATGTGGTGTATGAGGTGAACGCGTATGGCAAGCGCTCGGGCCGAATTGTTTCGGTCGATCCTCTGCCCGATGGCAACGCACATATCGAACTGCAGGTGCTTCCGGACCCCGCAGCTGCTGGTGTTTTGACCAACAGCATCCAGGGTCCTCGCGGAGTTCGTTCGGGGAAGGTGCTGCTCAACGTGAATGGCAAACAACAGGAAGAGGTATTTGCGAATATCCTTGGTGCCTCCGGAACAGAGACGCTGGATGTCGGCAGCGATCTCGGTTCCGCGGTGAGCACGGAGTATGCAAGCCCCAATCGCTTTACCGGCAGAATAGAGACCGTGAAACTCGAACTGAAGTAGTCCATCGTGTATCGGGATGTTGTTGGCTGTCTCGTTTCAATCCATGCGTGCAACGCCTGCATGGACCTGGATCAATTATGAAGAGTGTGTTTTTATCAATTTTTCTGGGGAGTGCAGTTTCGATTGGATTGTTAATCCATGGAGACTGCAGAGTCTTTGCCAGCGGGTTGGATACGTCGCGAAGCAGCTTCCTGCCCACTGTGCAGAACAGGGTCTCGCCGCCAGCGCATACTCCGGCGGGGATGGTCCTGATCCCTGGGGGAGAGTTCTCGATGGGCTGCAGGGATCCCCGTTCGCTCCCGCACGGCGGCCATGAAGCGATGAATGACTGCCGTCCCATCCATCGCGTTTATGTCGACGGGTTCTGGATGGACAGGACAGATGTAACCAATGAAGAGTTTGAAAAATTTGTACGCGCCACAGGATATGTAACTGTGGCTGAACGTAAACCCAAGGCCGCAGACTTTCCTGGTGTCGATCCCGCACAGCTCGTTCCAGGCTCGCTGGTCTTTACGCCTCCGGCGCATGCTGTTTCGCTCGACGACTACACGCAATGGTGGAGGTACGTGCCTGGGGCGAACTGGCGTCACCCTCTGGGACCGGCGAGCAGTCTTCGCGGTCGCGCAAACTATCCGGTGGTTCATGTCTCTTATGAAGATGCACAGGCGTATGCGAAGTGGGCAGGCAAGCGTCTTCCCTCCGAAGCGGAGTGGGAGTTTGCGGCGCGCGGTGGTCTTACAGGTAAAACGTATGCCTGGGGCGATGAGATGCTCGACCACGGAATGTGGATGGCGAACACGCATCAGGGAAGTTTTCCGGACCACGATACCGCGGCAGATGGCTATGCAGGCGTTGCGCCGGTAGCGAAGTTTGCCGCCAATCAATATGGGCTCTATGACATTACGGGAAATGTCTGGCAATGGACCGCCGATTGGTATCGCGCAGATTACTATGCGCGATTGAGCGTCTCGGGCCAGGTCGCTCAGAATCCTCGTGGGCCGGACAATTCAAATGATCCGGACGAGCCAGGCGTACAGAAGCGCGTGCAACGGGGCGGCTCGTTTGTCTGCACCGAACAGTACTGCACGCGTTACATTGTCGGCACTCGGGGTAAAGGCGAGATAAGCAGTGCGAGTAACCATATAGGCTTTCGCTGCGTGCGCGATCTGAAGAGAAGTAAATGACTCGTGGGCGCAGGCTGTTGAGTTGAAAGCACCAGGAGAATCAGACAGAAGGCAGACCGTCGGCGGCCTGCCTTCCGCTGCAGAAGCGGGACTCAGGCGAAGACCTGGTGTTGCACGACACCGGCTACATTGGTCAGGCGGAAGTCGCGGCCAGCGTAGCGGTAGGTGAGCTGCTCATGGTCGATGCCCATCAGTGCCAGCAGCGTGGCGTGCAGATCATTGATGTGCATGCGGCCCTCTACTGCCGTCATGCCGAGCTCATCGGTTCCACCGTAGCTAAAGCCTTTCTTCACGCCCGCTCCGGTAAGGAACATCGAATAGCCGGTGATGTTATGGTCGCGGCCATCGGTCCCCTGCGACGTGGGCAGCCGTCCGAACTCGGAGCCGAAGAGGACGAGGGTGTCTTCGAGCAGGCCACGCTGCTTCAGATCGGTCAGCAGCGCGGAGGTGGATTGATCGATCCTGCGGCTCTGCTCGATCAGGCCGTTGTGAAGATTGGTGTGGTGGTCCCAGCCTGGCTGACGAATCTCGACAAACCGCACACCAGCCTCACTGAGCCTGCGCGCCATAAGGCACTGGCGGGCAAAGGAGCCCTCGAGTCCTGGCTTGACGCCGTATGCGTCGAGAACATGCTGCGGCTCTTTTGAGATGTCCAGCAGCGCAGGCACGCTGTCCTGCATACGGAAGCCCAGCTCATAGGACTTGATGACTCCGTCGACGGCCTCAGGCGCTCCGGGGCTCGCGGCCACTTCATGATTGAGGCCCTGGATGAGATCGATCTGCTCGCGCTCGAGATCCCTGGATGTGGATGCCGCGATGTTTGGCATGTTGCCCTTATCGCTGATGGCGGTGCCCTGGTAGTACGCAGGCAGGAACGCGCTGCCATAGTTCGACGCGCCACCGAAGGCGACGGGCGGATTGACGGTGATGTAGCCGGGCAGATCCTGGTTCTCTGTGCCAAGGCCATACAACAGCCACGAGCCCATGCTGGGGCGGGTCAGTGAGGCGTTGGCGCTGCCTGTGTGCAGTTGCACAACGGCCTGCGGATGGGCGGGCGTATCTGTGTACAGACCGCGCAGCCAGCAAAGGTCGTCTGCATGCGTGGCGATGTTCGGCAGCAGCTCGGAGAACCATGAGCCGGAGTTTCCGTACTGTTTGAATTTGAATCTGGATGCGGTAATGGTGCCGCCGCCAGGACCGGCCTTGCCATTCTGCTTCTCGAGTTCCGGTTTGTATTCAAAGGTGTCGACGCTTGAGATGGCGCCTTCCATGAACAGAAAGATGATGCGTTTGGCCTTTGCAGGAAGCGGTGGGCGTTTGGGCGCGAGCGGGTTCAGGGCGTTCAGCTCCGCGGCAGCGGCCTTCTTCGCGATCGAACCGAGAAGGCCGGCCAGGGCGAGATGACCAAACCCGGCGCCTGCTGCGCGGAGGACGTTGCGGCGTGTTGTGAGGAAAGGCTTTTGTTCAGACATATCTGGTTTCTCCATAATGTTTCGTAAACAGTGTGTGTTACCGGACGAACTGAAATGCAGCAGAGCCATACAGCGACTGCACGAAGGCTGCCCACGCCGCTTCTCCTGCCGTGTCTGGCAGTTTGATTTGCGGGACATCTGTTCCCTGACTCGTGTTGTCGACCGAATCGTCCTGGGCCAGACCATCCGAACGAACGATGCCGGCCGTGATGGAGGAGGCCTGGTTACTGGCCAGTGCGACGCGCGCATAGCCGGGGGTTGAAGAGGCAGAATGCGACCTGCCCCATGTGGCCGAGTAGCGTGTCAGAAACGCTTTGACTCTCGCTATGTCCTGCGGTGTTGGATCGTGTCCGGAGACAAGCTCATACGCCTCGCGAATCCGTTCGGTGTCGCTTCGATTGTGATCCGCGAGCAGGCGGTCGGCAAGCTCCAGTGACTGCTGGCGAACGAACGGTGAGTTCAACATGAACAGCGCCTGCGTAGGAACGGTCGTCTCATCACGCTGTCCCGTCACAAGCGTTTGTGTCACAGGATCGAAGGCTGCCAGCGGCCTGGGTGTCTCGTCACGAAGCAGCGGCAGATAGATACTCCGGCCGTGACTCTGATCCGCAGCATCGAGGATAGAGTGGACCACCGGGCCATCGTCGCGGATCTCGATCATTCGCAGGGCCATCGATGGTGATCCCTTCGGATGATTCAGATCAAGCTGACCGGAAGAGGCAAGGATGCTGTCGCGAATCTCCTCGGTCTCCAGACGGCGTGGAGCGTGCCGCCAGACGAAGTGATCGGCGGGATCGATGTCGCGATAGCCGGGTGGAATATCCGAACCGAGCCGGTAAGCGCGGGTAAGGACGATCTCCCGAACGAGTTTCTTCGTCGACCATCCATTGCGAATGAAGTCCTGCGCAAGATAGTCGAGCAGCTCCGGATTGGAGGGCTGATCGCCCGTGGAGCCGAAGTTATCCAGGCTGCTGACGATGCCCACGCCGAACAGATGCTGCCAGACGCGGTTCACATACACCCTCGACGTCAGCGGGTTATCGGGACGAGTGATCCATTGCGCCAGCTCCAGACGTCCGCTGTGATTCGCCGGAATCTGCGGTGTGTTCGGCAGATTGAGCACCGTCAGGAAACCGCGTGGCACGGCGGGACCATGGCGCTCTTCCACGCCGCGAATCCTGACCGTGGTATCGGCGATAACACCATCGCGCACACTGTGGACAGCGTAGCCTCGCTCTCCCAGGTCGTCGATGAGCTGCAGGTTTTCCTTAAGCTGGATAAAGTTTCTCTGCAGCTCCAGACGCTTCTGTTTTTCACTTGCGCTGAGCGGCGGTTGAATCGGATTCGCCTTCAGTGCAGCGGCATCCTTTTCTCTGATAGCATCGAGCTCCTTCTTTGCGGCGTCCCTCTCCGCCCTCAGCGTATCGATCTGTTCCTTCGGGATTGGAGACGCCTGCGACGATGTGCTCAGGTAGCCGAGATGCTTCGGCTCGTAGTAGTCCAGGCTGCTGCCGCCCATTCTGCTGCCCAGGCCCGCGTCATCTTCGGTGCTCGTGAAGATGCCGGCCAGAGCGTAGTAATCCGTCGCTGGAATGGGATCGAACTTATGATCGTGGCACCGCGCGCAGGAGACCGTGAGCGCCATCGTCGAGCGCGTGACGGTGTCGATCTCATCGTCGACGTTGTCCATTTTGAAGCGGGCCTTGAAGCGCTGATTTACGTCCTTCGGTCCCAGGGCGAGGAAGCCGGTCGCGATCAGCAGGCGGTCGTGTTCGGTTGGCGTTGCAGCGGGAAGCAGATCGCCGGCCAGCTGTTCCTGGAGGAAGCGGTCGTAAGGAACATCGCGATTGACGGAGTCGATGACATAGTCGCGATAGCGCCATGCATTGGGGTAGGGCATGTTGCGCGACGGACCGGAGGACTCGGCGTAGCGTGCCACGTCGAGCCAGTGACGGCCCCAGCGTTCACCAAACTGTGGCGATGCCAGAAGACGATCCACGAGTCTGGCGTACGCCTCGCTGGAGTGATTCTTCTGGAATGCCTTTACCTTTGCCGGAGTGGGAGGCAGGCCCGTGAGGTCGTAGCTTACGCGACGAATCAGAGTAGCCGGATCTGCGTCCTTCACCGGAGCAAGCTTCTTCTCTTCCAGCTTTGCAAGGACGAAGCGGTCGATATTTGTGGACGACCATGAGGCATCGGCAACTGCGGGAACAGCAGGATCGGTGAGCGGCTGCCAGGACCAGTAGTGAGCCTTCAGCTTCGGATAGGCAGCGGCAAGGCGGGCAGGCGTCTGCGGCAGCTTCTCGGTCTCGTCCGGCCACGCTGCGCCGTTTTTAATCCAGGTCTCCAGAATCGCAACCTCTTCCGGGGGCAGCGCCTCGTTGCTCTCCTGCGGCATGCGCTTCTTACTGTCCGCGGTCTTTACCCGCTCGATGAGAAGACTCTTCTCCGGATGTCCAGGGAGGATGACCGGCCCGTCGTTGCCGCCCGCGAAGATGCTGATGCCGACATCGACGCGCAACCCGCCCGCCTCCTTGAAGGCATCAGAGTGGCAGTTGTAGCAACGATTGACGAGGATAGGACGAACCTTCTTTTCGAAGTACGCCAGCTGCTCGGGAGTCGCGGGCCTCGGCCAGGCCGTGAGTTTGGCAACGGGTTTGGCGGGCGCAGACTGATTTGCTGAAGCGGCTCCGTCTGCTTTGGCAGGCCAGAGCGCTCCCTCTGTGATCCACGTCTTCAGGTCTGCAATTTCCTTTGCAGAGAGTGGTTGATCTTCACCTTTGGGCATCCGCTTCTTCGGGTCATCCGCAAGGATGCGCTGCAGCAGAAGACTTTCATCGGGCTTCCCGGGAATGATCGCGGGGCCCGATCTGCCACCTTTCAGCAGCGCCTCCCGATCATCCACGAGCAACCCGCCGGCAGATCCCGCCGGAGTGGAATGGCAGTCATAGCAGTGATTGGTAAGAGTGGGCTGCACGTTCTTCTCAAAGAACGCAGCCTGCTCGGGCGTGGGTGCCTGCGGATCGGAAGACGCCGCCGTGACAGAGGTGAGAAGGCCGGGAACGATAAGACCGCCAGACAACAACACACCGACAAAGAGCCTCCGGTATACCGATCCGGGTCTCCTGAAATATACGTTCATGTAAAAACCCTTTGGGCGAATGAGATCCGCCAGCATCGCGATGATGTGCAGGAAAACACTGACAGGGAC
>Ga0302314_10009973_pt1 | contig 16718 bp, 11 predicted proteins | sample III_Palsa_N2_3_FD_200533 | JGI IMG/M metagenome (GOLD analysis project Ga0302314, IMG submission 200533) | Peat permafrost microbial communities from Stordalen Mire near Abisko, Sweden - III_Palsa_N2_3 | ecosystem: Environmental > Terrestrial > Soil > Palsa > Peat permafrost | place: Sweden...
CCGCCCTGAACACGGGTCAGCGAGCCGTCGATTTGTGAGAACCGCTTGAACAACAGGTTCAGCTTGTCCTCAGGGATGCCAGCGCCGGTGTCGATCACCTCGACCCGCAGGCGCTCGCTCGCCGCGTCGTAGCGGGTGCGCAGAGTGACGCCCCCGACGGCGGTGAACTTCACAGCATTGCTGACGAAGTTCAGCAGCACCTGGCGGATCCGATCAGGGTCGACCGCGATCACCAGATCTTCGCCCTCGTCTTCGTCCAGGGTCAGGACGAGATCCTTGGCGCCGGCCTGCGGGGTGAACAGGTCCAGGGTTCCCCGTGCCAGCTTCGACAGGCTCACCGGCTGCGGCTGGATCGTCACCTGGCCGGCTTCCAGTTTCGAGAAGTCCAGAATATCGTTGACCGTGCAGAGCAGCGCCCGGCTCGCCTCGCTGACCCGGTCGATATAGTCGCGGCTCAGGGTGGACAGGTCGTCCTGTTCCGCAGCCAGCCGGGTAAAGCCCAGGATGCTGGTGAGCGGCGTGCGCAGTTCGTGGCTCATATTGGCCAAGAACTCGCCCTTCACCGCCGCGGCTTCTTCAGCTTCGGCCTGGGCGGCGCGTAGCTGAGCCTCCAATGCCTTGCGTGGGCTGATGTCGCGGATCACGTCGGTGAGACCGGCGAACCGGCCGGTTTTTGGATCGACCACAAGCGTCGGCTTGCACTCGAGCCACAGCTCCGCGCCCGACTTGTGCCGCGCGCGGAACTCGACGGGCCAGGGCGCGATGGCGCCCTTGGAGGCGAACACCGCCTGGCACATATCCAGGATTTTCTGGTTGTCTTCAGGCTCACTCAAGGCGCGAAACGTACGCCCAACCAGCTCTTCCGGCGCATAGCCGGTGATGGCCAGGCTGGCCGGCGAGACATAGGTCATTGTCCCGTCGAGACGGCTTTCCGCGATCATATCCGGCGCCGTCATGGCGAGTCGGCGAAAGCGCTCCTCGCTGTCGGCCACGGCGGCTTCGGCCAGCTTCTGTTCGGTGACATTGACGATGGCGCCGACAATGCCGGTCAAGGTCCCGTCCGCGTCGCGCTCGGCGCGGGAATTGCCCAGCAGGTATCGCATCTCCCCGTGCGGAAGCAGGATGCGGGTGATCGAATTGAGGTCCGGCTCCCCGGTTGCGAGCTGGGATTTCAAGCGCTCCTGAGCGGCGATGACGTCATCGGGATGAGTCATGGCCATCACCACGTCCAGGTCGAGCGGAGCGTCGGGCTCAAAGCCGTATATGCGGTAGATTTCCCGCGACCAGGTGATCTCGTGCGTGAGCGCGTCCATCCGCCAATGGCCCAGGCCGGCGATCGCCTCGGCCTCCTCGGCGCGGCGGGCCAGTTCTTCCGCCTCGTCACGCGCCTTGGCCATCGCTTCCTCGACGCGTTTCAGCTCGGTGATGTCCATACAGATGGAGACCACGCCGCCGTCGGCGGTGCGGCGCTCGGAGACTTTCAGCCAGCGGCCATTGGACGTGCGCTGAACCAGGCTGGGTCCCTCGCCGCGTCGCAGTGCGCGCCGTTCCGCCAGCCACTCGGCCTCGCGACCGATGGCCTCGGGGTGAGACTGGATCTTAAGGCTCCGGGCGAGCATGTCGTCGAAGGCCATCCCCACCGCCGGGGTCGAGCCGCTAAGCTCGCACAGGTCGGCATATTTGGCGTTCCAGGCCACCAGCCGGTCCTGGGGATCGAAGAAGGCGATCGCTTCGGACATCACGTCCAGCGCTTCCCGCAGCCGCGTCAGGCTGCCCAGGCGGGCGAGGGCGTCCAGGCTGACGCCCAGCAGGGCCCCGACGATGATCAGCAGGGCGCCGGCCACCGCACCAGCCGCCATCACCCCGGTCGAGAGCGCCTGGACGGGGACCTGAACCGTCGGGTCGGGGGTAATCGTCACGGCGGTCATGCCGGTAAAATGCATGCCGACGATCGCCAGGCTGAGCAGGCCGCCCGCGGCGGCCAGTCGGCCCAGCCCCGCGCCGGCGCGGGCCATGGATATTGCCGCCGCCGAGAACCCCGCGCCGATCAGGATGGACGCGGCCACATAGCCAAGGCCCCAGTGCGGGATGCCGGCGGTCCGATAGCCGCTCATGCCGATGTAGTGCATTGCGGTCACCGACAGGCCCACAACCAGGCCGCCGAGCAGATCGCGGGCCGGAGGCCGGTCTGCGGTCCTGGGCGCCGACGCGATGGCGAAACCCAGGATGGTTCCGATCACCGCGACAATCAGCGACGCCGCGGTCGCCACCGGCGCATAGCCCGTGGACAGGCCCGTCTCGAAGGCCAGCATGGCGACGAAGTGGGTTGTCCAGATGCCCGACCCCGCCACCAGACCTGTCAGCCCAAGGCCGGTCCAGCGCCGTGACGCCGGAAAGGCGGGAATTCGCGTGTAGAGAAAGACCGTCGCCATGGTCGCCAGCAGACAGACGCCCGCGGCGGCCAGAACCAGGGACAGGTTGTGGTGCGCGGTAATGCAGATCAGCACTTTGAACATCATATCGCTCCGTACGCCCACATGCCGACCCTGACCGGCGCCCGTTAAGAAACGGCCCGACCCACAAAGGGCCGCTCGGCGACAAATGGTCTCATGCTCCCGTGTCTCCGGGCGACCGGCAGCCGATCGCCCCATGGATTGACCGACCAACGGCCGGCCTGCCAGGGTAGGGCGTTGAGGATCGGTTTCAGATGCAGCGCACCCTTGAAAGCTTCCTGCGCGCCCTCCGGTCGGTGGACGTGCATGTCTCGCCGGCGGAGGCGATCGACGCGCACCGCGCCGCCGAGGTGGCCGGCTTCGCCGACCGCGAACTGTTCAAGGACGCGCTTTGCGCCACCCTGGCCAAGACGGCGGACGAGGTGCAGCGGTTCGACATCTGTTTCGACACCTTCTTCCGCCGCGACGAATTCCTGAAGGCGCCGGAGGAGGCCGAGGCCGACGAGGCGGTGCTGGAGAGCCTGGAGCAGGCCCAGGGCGACACCAGCCTGGCCGAAATGCTGCTGGAGAACGACGCCGCGGCCCTGGCCCAGGCCATGGAGGCCGCGGCAGAGCGCGCCGGCGCCGGCGACATCCGCCTGTCCAGCCAGCGCCGGCTGCTGACCCGCCGCATGCTGGACGAGATGGGTCTGCGCGGCCTGGAGCGCCTGATCGCCGACGCCAAGGGCCGGGCCGAAGGGGGCGAGGACGAGGGTAGCCGGGCTCTCGCCGAACGCCTGGCCAAGGCCCGCCAGCGCCTGTTCGACGAAGCCTCCACCTATGTCGAGCGTCAGCACGAGCTCTATGCCAGCGAAAGCGGCCGCAAGATGCGCGAGGAGTTGCTGGCCGAGGAGACCCTCACGGCCATCGACCAGCACCAGATCGGCACTATGCAGGTGCTGGTGCGGCGGATGGCCAAGCGCCTGGCCAGCAAATACAGCCGCCAGCAGCGCCGGGCCAAGAAGGGCAAGCTCAACGTCGGCAAGACCTTGCGCAAATCCATGGGCCACGGCGGCGTGCCGTTCGAGATCGTCTGGAAGAGCCAGATCGTCGACCGGCCCAAGATCGTCTGCATCTGCGACGTGTCCGGCTCGGTCGCCGCCGCCGCCCAGTTCCTTCTGCTGTTCATGTACTCCCTGAAGGAGGTGGTGGAGCGGATGGACGCCTTCGCCTTTTCCAATCGGCTGGTGGCCGTGGGCGACATCCTGGAGGACGAGTCCGCCGAGGTGGCCATCGCGGGGGTGCTGAAAACCATCGGCATGCGCTCCACCGATTACGGCCAGGCGCTGGAGGACTTCTGCGCCCTGCATCTGAACAAGCTCGACAGCCGCACCACGGTGATCATCCTGGGCGACGCTCGGACCAACTATGTCGACCCGCGCCTGGACCTGATGCGGGCGATCAACGAGCGCGCCCGCGCCGTCATCTGGCTCAACCCCGAGCCGGAAAGCTTCTGGAGCCGGGGCGACAGCGAGATGGAACGCTACCTGCGCTTCTGCCACGTGGCCAAGACCTGCAACACCCTGAGCGGCCTGGAGCGGATCATCGAGGACGTGCTGCGGACCTATTTGCCGCGGTAATCACCTTCCACGCGAAGCGGCGGGAGGGGGACCGGTGGCCGAAGAGCGAGCGGTAGAGGGGGCAAGCTCCTACCCCTCTACGTCATCCTGAGCCGACGCGAAGCGGCGTGTCGAAGGGCGCAGCGGCGGCAGTTTACCTCCTTCGACACGCGCCCAAGGGGGCGCGGCTCAGAATGACGTAGTAGGGTTGGCCCTAAGCGGCCACGGCCCCGACAACCGCCTGAAAAACCCCCGGGATAGCGTCGCGCACGCAATGCGCCCCTCGCCCGGACGGTCGCCGTTCCTCCGCGACCATTTGTTCCCATTTTGTTCTTGACAACCCCAAGCGGTTCGACTACAACCAAACCATCCCAAACACCGCCTCGGCCGCAAGCCGATGCCCTATCCGAACGGAGACGCCCGTTGCTGGTGGAACAGCTGCGACAGCAATGGCGTGCGCGCCGCGCGCCGCCCAATTTTCAGGAAGCCCTGTGCTTCAAGGCCGACCGACTCGAACTGGGCGCCGGCACGGTGCTCGCCAAAGCCAATGCCGCAGACCGCGATCAAGACGACCAACGCCTGACCGCCCTTCTGTCGGTCGCCTACGGTCCCGTCGTCGCGGCCGGCGCCCTGGGCCACGTCCGGGCGGCGATCGCACGCCGAAAAGCCGGCGACGTTGCCGCTGCCGACCTGCACTTGGCGCTGTCGCGGCTGGACCGTCTGCGTCACCCCGAAGACGCATCACGCCGTCTGTTCATGGCCGACGGCTTGATGCGCGGCGGCGTCTCGCCGCACGCGATCATGGAGGTGCTTCGCGGAGGAGCAGGCCATGCCGACTTAGTCAAATACAACGCCGACCAACCGCGTGTTCCTGCCGGAAGCGGGCGGCCAAGCGGAGAATGGACGACTGGCGCTGGCGTCGCCGCTGCCGCCGCCCAGCTCCCATTGGATCAGCCGGATCCTCCAGTCAGGGCAATGAGCAGTGATACGACGCCCATTGCCCCAGCGATTGTCTCAGCGCCGGCCGCCTCGGCGGCAACTGGCGACGCGGTGGATGCAACCTACGTCGAGGGAGCGCCGGTGTGGCCCGCCGTTAGCCTTCCGAGCCTCAGTCTATTGAGCGCGGCGGCGGCTCAGGCTTTGGCCAGGTTCATTCCCGCCATCGTCGGCTCGGAGGCGGTGCAGGCGACTGTCGCGACGGGCGGCGTGGTCGGTGTGCTTGGGATCCTATTCATTCCAAGCTCCGGACCCAAGGGCCACTGGGTCAAACTGGGTGGCCCGGGCGACATTAGCTACTACCGAAATCCGGATAGTTTTGAATTCCGGCTCAAATACACGACGCCGGACGGCGTTGAGCACGTCGAGCGGGCAGGGATTTCCCCGGACGGTGAGATTCGCACGCCGGACGGCAAGATCGTCGGGCGTGTTGTAAAAGTCGGTGACGGCACGGCGATCATGGTCTCCGCCGCCGCGCTAGGCATTGAGTCAACGGACGAGCCGCAGCTGTGTCCCGCTTATAAGCCGGACAGATACTTGGGGCCGCTCGGCAAAGCGTACGAAGCTTACATGAAGGCGCGGTTCAATCCCCTCAACCCGACGCCGAACGGCATGGCATATTATTTCTATGATCCCAAGTCGGGGAAGTTCCCCGCTATTGACGACTGTCAACAACAGACAGGCGCTTTGGCCGAATACAAAGGTCCCGGCTTCGAAAAGCACATGCTCAAGGGCGACATTCCATGGGGGAACATGCGTGCAAAAATCATGGGGCAGTCTCTGGCTCAAGCAAGCGCCGCAGGCGCCCGGCCCATAACTTGGTATTTCGCCGAAAAGAGCGTCGCCGACTATTTTAGGGGCGTGTTCGCGGAGCCTGACGCAGGACGTGAGAATATTCGAGTCGAGTGGGAACCGATGCCGGGGCGCGGACAATGAAGATCAAGGGCATTACCTATAGTATTAGCGGGAAATGGTGGGATGATATGGAGAATCCCGCCGAGATCGGCGAGCAATTCGTTGCGCTGCTCGATCGGATCGAGCCCGCCATGCCTGCCAAGACGGTTTGGATTCTGGGCGACTTCGCCGGCGTGGATGTGCACGCGGGTCCAGAAGCGATAACCTCGGTCAACCTGCTGTTAGCCGACGTTCGCAAGGACATGACAGCGTTCGTCGAGCGCAATGATATCAAGGACGAGGACGGATCGACCGATCCTCGCAATGGCTATCTTCTGATCGCGATGGGCAGCGAGGACGGAAGTGAATTCGGATCGTCCAAGTCAATCCATGTCGTCGCGAACGTCGGCTCTCATTGGGGCAACGAGATAAGCTTCGAAGTCGGAAGTCATATTAAATTTCCGGACCGGACGTCGACCACCTACCCGGCCTACAAGGGTGCGCTGGAAGCCATGGCCGCGACCTTTCCTTGCCCCTATGTCTGGGCGCGCTATTACATTGCGACGGAAACGAAGTGGGTCCCCAGCGACATCGGCATGCGCGCCGAGCAAGGTGAACGGTTGCAAATCTTCGACGGGGCGTGGATTGCCTATCTCTCGCCGCCGCTAGCCGCCGGACTGGCGCCGCCGCCGGATCTTTTTCCCGAGCGCACGCCAAGCGGCGGGCTGATCCTCAGTGCGGTCAAGGATCACATTGACCCGAGCAATCCGGACCATGTGCGGCGCGCGCAGAGGCTTCAGGCTATCCTGACCCAGCAGGTCGCCAGCCCAGACCGTCGAGGCGCCGTCTACCCCGGGGACTTACCGCCTCGCGTTGGACCGTACTGAAGGCCCGGCCAGGTCAGATATTGCTTAAGCCCTGCTGCTCTAGCCAAGACCTCACGGCGGAAGAAATTTTGGTCGCAAATCCGAGTAGCACCTAAAGCGGCCGCCTTGCCCGCAACGCCTGCGCGATCGTCCCATCGTCCAGCCAGTCCAGCTCCCCGCCCACCGGCACACCCCTGGCCAGGCTGGTCACCGGCCGCCCCGAGGCCGACAGCCGTTCGGTGAGATAGTGCGCCGTGGTCTGGCCATCGACCGTCGCCGGCAGCGCCAGGATCACCTCGCGCACGCCGTCGCCCGCCGCGCGGCTCACCAGTTCCGCCGCGCGCAACGCCTCCGGCCCGCGTCCGTCCAACGCCGACAACAACCCGCCCAGCACATGATAACGACCCCGGTACGACCCGCCCCGCTCCAGCGCCCAGAGCGCGCCGACATCCTCGACCACGCAGAGCAGCGCCCCGTCGCGGCCGGGGTCCGCACAGACGGCGCAGGGGTTTACGGTATCCAGCGAGCCGCAGGTCTCGCAGGTTTTCACCCGCTCGGCCGCCTCGGCCATGGCCAGGGCCAGGGGCCGCAACAGCTGGTCGCGCTTTTTCAAGAGCGCCAACGCCGAGCGCCGCGCGGACCTTGGTCCCAACCCCGGCAGCTTGGCGAGCAGGCTGATCAGCCGCTCGATTTCGGGGCCGGCGGAAGCGGTCAAAACTTGGGAAAGCCGGGCATGCCGGCGAAGGGACCGGCGATCGATTTCATCGACTCGGCCTGGGCCGCGTCCAGCTTGCGCTTGGCGTCGGCGTGGGCGGCGACGATCAGGTCGGACAGCACCTCGGCCTCGTCCGGCGCCAGCAGGGACGGGTCGATGACCACGCCCTTCAGCTCGCCGGACCCCTTCAGCGTGACGGTCACCATGCCGCCGCCGGAGGAGCCATCGACGGTGGTTTCCGCCAGCCTGGCCTGGGCGTCCTGCAGCTTTTCCTGCATCGCCTGGGCCTGTTTCATCAGGGAGGAAAGGTCTTTCATGTGAGCTTCCGCCCTTTGAAGGTGAAGGCAGCGCGGCCTGTTCCGCCGCCATTCCTCCCCCGCTGGGGGAGGCAGGCGTGCGAAGCACGCCGGAGGGGGCGAGTAAGCGGGATAAAGGCCCCCTCAGTCAGCTTCGCTGACAGCTCCCCCAAGAGGGGAGCAATTGTCGGCCGCGCCTCAATCGTCATCGTCCTGGCCTTCCACGGCTTCCATCTCTGTGGGCGCCTCGGGGGTCGGGATGTGGCGCAGGCTGACGATCTCGGCGCCCGGGAAGGCTTCCATGACCGAGCGGACGAAGGGATCCTGCTCGACCTCGCGGCGGACCTGCGCGGCTTCGCGCTTTTCCTTTTCTCGGACGGTTTCACCGCCGCCACCACCCTCGGTCACCACCAACCACGGCTGGCCGGTCCATTCCTTCAGGCGGCTGACCAGCCGGCCTGCGAGGTTGTGCGGCGCACCAGGAGCGGCCTCATAGGTGATCGCGCCTGGCCTGAAGTTGATCGGGCGAACATAGGTATCGACGTCGAGCTTTAGGGTGATGTCGCGCTTGGCCTCGATCAGCGCCACCACCTCGTCGAAGGATTGCGGCTGCGGAGGCCCGGACGGCGCCGCGATGGCTGGCGCAAGCTGGCGCGCCGTGGCGCCCATGGCCCCGCCGCCGGATCCACCGCCACCGCTGCTGGGCCGCCCGCCTTCGCCGCCCCCCACCGGCGCGCCATCGCGGATCGCCTTCAGCGCATCCTCGGGACTGGGCAGGTCGGCGGCGTAGCAGAGGCGGATCAGCGCCATCTCCACCGCCGCCTTGGGATCGGGGGCGCGGCGGGCCTCGTCGTGGGCTTTCAGCAGCATCTGCCAGACCCGGTTCAGGGTGCCCGCCGAGGCCGAGGCGCCGATCTGGGTCAGGCGCGCGGCCTGGTCGGAGGGCAGTTTCAGCGCATCCGGTCCCAGCGCCTTGGCCACCGAGGCGGCGTGGGCATGGTCGAGCAGGTCCAGCATCACCACCACCGGGTCGGCGCCGAAGCCATAGAGGGCGCCAAAGGCCTTCAGCGCCTCATCGACCTTGCCCATCATGGTCAGGGCGAACAGCTCGATGGTCTGGCCCCGATCGGCCAGGCCCATCATGTCGCGGATCGCCGCGGCGGTGACCATCCGGCCCTCGTCGGCCTGGACGATGGCCTGGTCCAGCAGGGACTGGGCGTCGCGCACAGAGCCTTCCGCCGCGCGGGCGATCAGGGTGAAGCCCTCCGGCTCGATCTTTGCCCCCTCGGCGGTGGCGATCATTTCCAGATTGGCCTGGATCACCTCCGGCTCGACCCGGCGCAGGTCGAAGCGCTGGCAGCGGGACAGGATGGTCACCGGCACCTTGCGGATTTCCGTGGTGGCGAAGATGAATTTGGCGTGCGGCGGCGGCTCTTCCAGGGTCTTCAGCAGGGCGTTGAAGGACGCCGTCGACAGCATGTGCACTTCGTCGATGATGTAGACCTTGTAGCGCGCCTCTGACGGGGCGTAGCGCACCCCGTCGAGCAGCTCGCGCATATCCTCCACCTTGGTGCGGCTGGCGGCGTCCAGCTCCAGCACGTCCATATGCCGGCCCTCGATGATGGCGCGGCAGTGATACCCCTCGACGCTGAGGTCGAGGTGCGGCTGGTCGATGGTGTCGGACTTGAAGTTCAGCGCCCGGGCCAGCAGGCGGGCGGTGGTGGTCTTGCCGACCCCGCGCACCCCGGTGAGCATGAAGGCGTGGGCGATGCGGCCGCTGGAAAAGGCGTTGCGCAGGGTGCGCACCATCGCCTCCTGGCCGAACAGGTCCTCAAAGGTGCGGGGCCGGTATTTGCGGGCGATGACGGTGTAGGCTTCGCCGGACTCGGGCGGCGGGCGCGGGGCAGGGACGGCTGTGGCGAGGGGCGCGCCGAACATGTCGACGGTGTTCTCGTCCCGCTCGGGCGTATCGTCTTGGTCGGGGGGGAGTTCGAGGTCGGCCATCGCTCGCTAGGGAAAGTGGGTGGAGACTGAACGGCGACCCGGAGCGAAACTCGTTGTGGCTGCTTCCTTCCGGACCTGACCAGGTTGGCGAGGACTCCGCCCGCCGCCAGCCTCCACCCCCAATATCGCGGGCCTGGGCCGCCGACGCAAGGGCTTGGCGGTGAAGCGGCCCGGCGTATCGGCGTTGGGGCGTGGCTTGCAACCCGCAAACCGCCAGAATGACTATCGGCTCCGAGACCGATGCGCCGCCATCATCAGGAGCTAGGGCGGCTGGCGGGCTTTAACGCTCCGCTGAAGATCGCGCCGGCACGCGCCAGCCGATCGTCCAGCCAAGGCAGAAGCCATTTGCGAGCGCCTAACGCGGGCTTCTCAACAAGGTGCCAGGAGAAGGCGGCAAAGGCGGCAGTCAATACGAAGGACAGGAGGAAGATGATGTACCACTGCCGGCCGCCGGGCAGCAGGAAGATCAGCGCCTGCTGAATCGCGAAATGGTAGATGTAGAGGCCATAGCTGTAGTCGGCGCCACGGAGAATCCAGATCTTTTTCGGATTGAGCAGGCCCAGATAGATGGTCGCGTAGGCCGCCGCCGGTCCCGCTAGATAGTCTCCGGCAGGAACGACCTCGAAGACCAATCCCATGACAACGAGGCTGGCGACAAACAACCAGCCATTCCAGGGCAGCTTGTCGCGATAGAGATAGACCGCGACCGCGTAGAGGAATGAGAGCGGTAAGGTCTCCCCCGCCATGCCTCCGGTGTGATCCCACTGGCCGTGATGAAGGTAGAGTTGAATTCCATAGACGACCACCGTGGCGGCGACCGTCACCGCCAGGAACAGAACGCGGGACTTCGTGATCCTCAGCAACGCCAGCACGGTCAGGCTGAGATAGCACCATAGCTCCCACGGCACCGTCCAAAGCTGGCCATTGACCACGTTGGGCGTGGGGTTGGTCAGGAACACACCGGGAAGGCTGTAGTGAATCCAGCCGAGCATATTCAGCAGATAACGGGAAAATATCTTGGCCCCGAAATAGTGAGACAAAGGAAAGCTGGTCAGGAGCGGACCCAGAATAAAGGCGCTCAACAGCACCTCAACGGCCAGCGCGGGATAAATTCTAATCACCCGAAGACCAACGAAGCCGGAGATAGAATTCCTAAAAAGGCTTCCTGCGACCAGAAAGCCGCTCAAGGCGAAGAACATCGGAAGGATGAACATCACCAAGCCTCGCCACGGCGTCGCTAGGACGGAGTCGTTGAACGTCCGCTCGTGGATGATCGTGAACGCGTGCCAGAACACGACTGCCGTGGCTAAAATAACTCTGAGATAATCAAAGCCAGACGACCGGCCGCCGGTGGCGATCATCCTGGCTTCTAGTGTTGTCCCCATGGTCTGCCCCTCCCGCGAAGCGGTCCCCGATACCAAGCCCCGTCAGACTTCAGGCGAATAAGTCGACCCAGCCCTTGACGCCATCAAGATAGCTAACGCCAACGAGTCCGGAGTTAACGCGCCGCGAGATCGAGGCAAGTGGAATGAACCTGGGTCGGTTAGGGCTCGCCACGAGCTTCATTATTGGGCGCCATCCCCGCCGACTCGTCACCCGCTTCTAGGTTGAGACGGACTGATTGAAGCTGCTCGTCGTCATGCTGCGTGGTTTTCAGACCATTGTGGCGGCGATAGCCCGGCTCCCGCGAGCTGCCATATATCTGATTAGAATATACAATACTCCAATATAGATCGCCGATCCCCAGAAAAATGCGTAGGTTCCCGACACAAACCCCGAGTCAGCAAGCACGAACATCGATCCACAAAGAAATGGTATCCAGAGCGGATCTTTAGTTTTCTGGACAAATATAAGACGGCTCGTCATGCTGCCCAGAAAGCCAAAGCATAGACAAAACGCAGATGCCATAACTATTCCGCCGGAAACAAACCCATCGCCCACATAACCGGCGTTGGACCAACTCACCTTGCCGCCGTTGTTGTTGTTTCGCGTTAGGGCAATCTCAATTCGCGACTGGGCGTCGAGGGTTTTCTTGAAACCCAAAGACTGTGGGAGAATCTCATAGAAAGCGTCCTTGAAGACGCTCAAGCCAGCTGGGTCAAGGTATTGTGAGCCGCTGATCAGCTGGTCGGTTACCTGGGGCGTGAAACGATCCCAGAAGCCCATCACGCGACCATAATAGTTCTGGTGCAGGCCCATCTCATAGTTGTCAGAATACTCCCGCACAAAGGAGAGTTCTGAGGGGTCGACGAGCGACTTCATGGCGATCTCGCCGAAGACCACCGCCACCGGACGCTGCTCGCCAAAGGCGGTCATTCGGGCCAGGGTCACCGCCGGATAGAAGAATTCCATCACGACCAAAAGGAGGACTAGTCCGCTCGCGACCGGCACGATACGCGGCCGCCAGCGATAGATCAGCGCGACCGCGAACAACGCGACCAGCGGCCGAAGGGGCTCCGTCTTGGTGGCGAGCGGCAGGATCGCGGCGAAGTAGATCGCCAGCGTCACCACCAACCTTGACGACAGAAAGGATCGCCGATCGCTAATCAGCAGCTGCTCGGCCGCGAAACAGCAGATGGACACGAGGGCGAGCGGAGCCAAAAATTCGAATATCGGCGCGCCGCTCGACTGGATACCGACCCCGCCGTGCTGGTCCCCGGAAAGGCTGGTGACGTGGATCGTCCACAGAATCTGCGCAGGCAGTCCGATGATGCCGGTAAGGTAACCCATCTGGCGTAGCTCAGGCGCGCTCGCCCCCCATGACAGGAGCGGTTTTGTACGGGGAAGCGCGGCGACGGTCAGCCGCGCGAGAACGATGCCCACCAAGGCCGAGACTAGGCCGACGATCAGTCCGAGCTCAGTGAGTTGCGCGTTAAGCAGTGCGGCGTCCGGCGCATGCCAAATGAATATGCTGATGATCTGACTAATGTAAAAGGTCTTCGCAAATCCGATCAGAACAACGGCGGCGGTATACTTCTCGTCAGTCCGGATCACGTAGAGGATCGGGACGATAAGGATGAAGAGCAGGATTTGGAACGACACATAGACCGAATCCGCACCCATCATGAGCGAGAACAGGCCCACGATCAGTCCGACCGGAACGGGTAGCATGAGCGACAGAGCGCCAAGATCACCCCGAGCGCGCTGCATCATTGAGCGCGCCGGCGTTGGCCCAGGGAGCACTGTGTTGGTCATGCGCCAATACCCTCGACGCCGCAGTCGCGCCCATCATCTCGATCAGTGGTCATGATCGAAGTTTGCTAACATATCGTGGCTGCGATCGCCGCCGCTAACGAGCTGTTTCGCCTGTTCGGTGCGCTTTTGCGCCGCTTGGATCGCAGATCGGCCAAAACCGGGCGTCGGGTGACGGTTTGCCCCTCACAACACCACCCCGAACCATGGCCGCCCCGCGCCCCAGGCGCCGGCGATCAGGGCGGCCAGCAGGATCAGGCCGGCGCTTCGATTGGACTGGAACAGGCGCAGCGCCAGCATCGGATCGTCGATCCGCAGCGCCCGGGCCTGGCGGATCAGGTGGACGCCGTAGACAATCACCAGCGGCAGGAACAGCGGGCCAAGCCCGCCGGCCATACAGGCCGTCGCCGCCAGCACGATGGCCAGGAAGTAGAAGATCATCACCCCGCGCGGGGCCGAGGCGCCCAGACGTCGCGCCGAGGACTTCACCCCGGCCAGGGCGTCGTCCTCCAGGTCCTGCACCGCATAGATGGTGTCATAGCCCAGGGTCCAGAACACTCCGCCGGCATAGAGCAGCAGGGCCGGCGCGCTCAGGCCGCCGCTGGCCGCCGCAAATCCCATCAGCGCGCCCCAGTTGAAGGTCAGGCCCAGCCAGGCCTGGGGCCACCAGGTAATCCGCTTCATGAAGGGGTAGAGGGCCACCAGGGCCAGGGAGGCGACGCCGAGACCGATCGTCACCCCGTTGAAGCTCAACAGGATGACCAGGCTGATCAGGCAGCAGGCGGCGATGAAGGCCAGGGCGCCCTTGACGCTGATCTGGCCGGACGCGACGGGCCGGGCGGCGGTGCGGGCCACCTTGGCGTCGATGTCGCGGTCGACGATGTCGTTAAAGGCGCACCCCGCCGTTCGCATCAGCGCCGAGCCGATGGCGAACAGGATGATCAGGCGAAGGTCCGGCAGGCGCCGTTCCATCGCCGCCGCCAGGGCGATCCCCTGCCATACCGGCAGCAGCAGCAGCCAGATCCCGGCTGGCCGGTCGAACCGGCCCAGCTTCAGCCAGGGCCGCAAGGCCAACGGCGCATACCGGTCCACCCAGTTGGTGGGGGCGGCGTCGGGAAGCGGGGCTGTGGTGGTCATGACAGGACGGTCTCCGCGCCAGCCGCCGCGCTAAGCTCCGCCACCAGCTGCGTCCAGGCCCCGTCGCACCGCGCCGTCCAGTCCCGGCCCAGAATGTCCCGGAACGCATCGCGCATCACCGCGAAAAAGCTGGCGAACACCGCCGGCGGCACGCCCAGGTTTTCGTGGTTCACCACCTCGCAGGCGATGAAGTTGGCGGAGAAGCTGTGGGCGCCGATGTGATCGAGAATGATCTCGGTGGCCTGCTGCAACATCTGCCCCCGCACCGCGCCATCGGTATCGCGCACGAACAGGTCGCGCATCTCGGGATGGCGAGAGAACAGCAAGCCGTACACGGCCGCTGTCGGGTCGTCGCAAAGCTCGGCGACCCGCTCCAGACTTTCGGTGATAGCATCGGTGTCCATGATCAGATCCGGCGCCGCTCTCGTCTCAGACCGCATGCCTAAGCGAGGCGGCGTCGCAAGGAAAGCCGCGGCGCTGGCGCTGGTCCTGTGCGGCCTGCTGCTGGGGGGCTGCTACGCCTCGCCGTTGCTCCTGCTCGACGCCGATGAAGCGGTTCAGCCGCTGGTCGATGGGATCTATGTCCGCGATGGCGATCCCGCGGACCGGTTCGAGGTCACCCAGGCCGCCGACGGCTGGTATCGCATCGCCCGCTTCAACCCAAACGGCACGATCGGCGAGACCCGGCGGGTGCTGTTCACCATCATGGCCCTCGACGACGGCCGGCCGGCCTTCGCCGCCGCCGCCCAGAGCGATGAGGGCTACGCCTATGCGGTGCTCATGGTGGACGGCGGCCGTGTCCAATTGGCTACACCCGACTGCACCGATTCCGCCGATCGTAACCTTGCTGTTGACCATGGCGGCGCCGCGGACGACGATGACGGTATGACCCCGACCTGCACCTTCCACAACCGCGCCAAGCTGCTCTCAGCGCTGGCCGCCTTCGCGGGTCAAGCCGACTTCGGCCGCCCGTACCAACGACATTGACTCAATAGGGCTCGCGTCAGGCTTCGGTCTGGCCCCTTGCGGGCCAGGGAACCGAAGCGATGAGCGACGTTTTTGACGAAGATACAGGCGAGTTCCGCAAGCGAACCCTGTCCAACTTCCAGGTCCTGAAATTCATCTCCACCTACTGGCGGCGCCGGCCATTGGCCTTCGGCGGCGCGGTGGCCACCACCCTGATCGCCATCGGGTTTGAATCGATGATGCCCCAGGCCGCCCAGGCCCTGGTCGACGCCACCCGCCATGTCCCCGTCAGCGCCGGCCTGGCGTGGAAGGCCTGGCTGTTCTTTGTCGGCGTCTATGTGGCCTACACCCTGATCCGCAACGGCGGCATCCGGGTGTTCTGGAACCCCACCGCCGCCGCCAACATGGAGCAGATGACCAACGAGGCGTTCCAGCGGGTGCAGTCCTTCTCGTCCGACTGGCACGGCGACACCTTCGCCGGCGCCACGGTGCGGCGCATTTCCCGCGCCATGTGGGGCTATGACGTGGTGTCCGACGCCGTCATCATGTGGGTGGGCCCGGCCCTGATCGTGCTGGCGGTGCTGTCCCTGCAGATGATGGCCCGCTGGCCGCTGATCGGCGGCTTCTCCCTGCTGATGGTTGTCGCCTATATCGCGGCCAACCTGCTGTTTTCAAAATACTATATCCAGAAGGCCAACCGGAAGTCGGTGGCGCTGGATTCGCGCATCGGCGGCGCCCTGTCGGACGCCATCGGCTCCAATCCGGCGGTGAAGTCCTTCGGTGCGGAAATGCGCGAGGAGGCCCGGTTCGCGGTCGTCACCCGCGAATGGCGCCAGGCCACGCTGATTACCTGGAACCGCTATATGAATGTCTGGCTGTTCCAGAACCTGCTGCTGGCCATGCTGCAGGCGGGCCTGACCGGCTTTCTGATCCTGCGCTGGCTGCACCACCAGGCGGACCCGGGCGACGTGGCCTTCGTGATCACCACCTTCCTGATCATGAGCGGCTATCTGCGCAACATGGGCGACAACATCCGCATGATGCAGCGCGGCCTGGCCGATGTGGAAGACGTGGCCAGCTTTGCCGGCCAGCCGCCTCAGGTGGCCGACAGGCCGGACGCCCAGACCTTCATCGGCCAGTCCGGCGAGATCGTCTTCGACAATGTCAGCTTCCGCTACAAGACGGCGGACCACGACATCTATGACGACTTTTCTCTGCGCATCACCCCCGGCGAACGGCTGGCCCTGGTCGGTCCCACCGGGTCGGGCAAGTCGACCTTCGTCAAGCTGGTGCAGCGGCTGTATGACGTGAACGCTGGCCGCATCCTGATCGACGGCCAGGACATCGCCCAGGTAACGCAAGGCTCCCTGCGCCGGGCCATCGCCGCGGTGCCGCAGGACCCGGCGCTGTTCCACCGCAGTGTGGCCGAGAACATCGGCTATGCCCGGCCGGACGCGACCCTGGACGAGATCATCCTGGCCGCTAAGCGGGCCCGCGCCCACGACTTCATCGAACGCCTGCCCAAGGGCTACGAGACCCTGGTCGGCGAGCGCGGGATAAAGCTGTCGGGTGGCGAGCGGCAACGGGTGGCCATCGCCCGC
>Ga0302314_10009974_pt1 | contig 16718 bp, 13 predicted proteins | sample III_Palsa_N2_3_FD_200533 | JGI IMG/M metagenome (GOLD analysis project Ga0302314, IMG submission 200533) | Peat permafrost microbial communities from Stordalen Mire near Abisko, Sweden - III_Palsa_N2_3 | ecosystem: Environmental > Terrestrial > Soil > Palsa > Peat permafrost | place: Sweden...
GCCGCGGCCGCCGCCGCCGTCGCCGTCGCCGTTTCCGAGTCCGCCCGCCGTGCCGGGGCGGTCCGGGCCGGGGTGCTGCAGCCGCGGGTCTCGGTGATCATCCCGACCCTGAACGGGGCGGGGCCGAGGTTCGCCCCCGGGGCCGGCCGCGCCGGCATCGCCCCGCTGCGCCGCCTGGGCGACAAGGCCCTCGGGGCGGTGGCGACCGTCATGTACCGGACCCGGTACGCCGGCCTGCGCTGCGGGTGCAACGCGTTCCGGGCGTCCGCCGTCCCCGCGTTCGGCCTCCAGCCCGACGGCGACGCCAAGGTGCGGGGGACGGGTTCGAGATCGAGACGATCCTCAGCCTCCGCGCCCCCGCCGCCGGCCTGGCCGTCACCGAGGTCCCGTCGTTCGAGCACGCCCGCATCCGCGGCGAGTCGAACCTGAACACGTTCCGCGACGGCCGCCGGGTCCTGAAGACCATCCTCACCGAATGGCGCAACCGGTAGGACCGCCCACGGGTAACCCGCGTCACCGGACAGAACCGCCGCGCTCCGGATAACAGCAAGAACACCGCCCCGTGCCATCCCGCATCCAGGCGGCAGCGTGATAGCGGATCGTTTTCCGTTCCCCCGGGCGGAAAACAATCCGCTATCGTGCGTTCAGTGCTCCACGTAAAGATAACAGCAAGAAGCCTCGCGCTGGCTAGGACCCGTTCGCGGATAACAGCAAGAGGCTGACAGCAAGAGGCTGACAGCAAGAGGCTGACGGCAAGAAGCCGAGGGCGGATTCGTTGCCGGGCGCCATCGCGTCGGGTGCGGAGACAGAACCGGCACCGGGGCGGAATCCCCGGCAGAGGCGCAAATGCCACGCGGGGCCGCCGGTACCGGCGGCCCCGCGTGGGCGGTTGCTGACGTTCGCGCCCTGGAGGTGCGAGGGACGGCTACTTGGGCATCAGCACACTGCCGATGATGTAGACGGTGGCGTTGGCGGTCTGCACGTTGCCGCAGACCACGCTGGCGCCGTTGACGGTGTAGCTGCTGCCCATCTTCGCGGGAGTGACGGTGCCGCCCTCGAGGGTCTTCAGCGTCGCGCCCGAGGCGAGCTCGGTCGGGGTGACGCGGCCGGCCACGACGTGGTAGGTGAGGATCTTGGTGAGCTCGGCCTTGTTCGCCAGCACCGACTTGAGGGTCGCCGCGGGGATCTTGGCGAACGCGGAGTTGTCGGGCGCGAACACCGTGATGCCCTTGGCGGAGTTGAGCGTGTCGACCAGCCCGGCCGTCTTGACCGCGGTAACCAGGGTGGACAGGACCGGGTTGGCCGACGCGGCGGTCGCGACCGGGGCGGTGGACATCCCGGTGAAGCTGCCCGCGCCGGACGCGGGCACCGCGGAGCAGCCGGAGCCGAAGTCCATTGCCGAAGTCGAGCTCGTCCCCGCGGAGGCGGACATCGACGACGAAGCGGCCGACGTGGGGGTGGCGGCCGCGGCGGCCGGGCTTGAGCTGCTCGCGCCGCTGCTGCACGCGGCCGCGCCGAGCGCGATACCTGCGGTGGCCACGGAGACGGCGAGGGTACGGTAACGCATGGTAACTCCCTGTAATTGTCATGTTTAATGTGCTATGGAATTCATAAAGTGCTACTTGTGAGGAAAGCCCTGCCCAGGTTGGGGCCGTGCCCGGCACGCCCGCTCAAAGTCATGCCGGGCACGGCTGTTTAGGTCACCGTGACCACCACCGAGTCCCAGCCGGTGGCCCCGCTCGGGAACACTCCGGCCTTGGCGGGGGTCTGGAGAGCGCCCGTGCCGTCGGTGGCCCGGACCTGAAGGGTGTGCAGCCCGGACGGTGCGTCCCAGGCCCACACCCACTGCCGCCACGTGTCGTTGCTGTCCGCGGCGGCAAGCTTCGCGACGTGCCACGGCCCGCCGTCGACGTTGACTTCCACCCGCGAGATCCCCCGGTGCGGCGCCCAGGCGACCCCGGCGACCGCCACGCGGCCTGGTGAAAGCGTGGCCAGCCCCACCGGCACGTCAATCCGCGACTCGGTGTGGATGGACGCCTGCCGCGCGTAGCCTCGCTGGGTCCAGTAGGCCTGCTGGCGGCCGAAGGTCGTCACCTCAAGCTGGGTGACCCACTTGGTCGCGGACACGTAGCCGAACAGCCCGGGCACGAGCATCCGCGCCGGGAAGCCATGCTGGGTGGGCAGTGCCTGGCCGTTCATGCCGAGCGCGATCAGCGCCTGCCGCCCGTCCATGATCGTGTCGACCGCGGTGGAGATCGTCATGCCGTCGGTTCCGGTCGACAGCACCTGGTCGGCCCCCCGCTGGATGCCCGCCTTGCGCAGCAGTGCCGGCAGGCTCGCGCCCAGCCAGCGCGCGTTCCCGGCGTAGGAGCCGCCGACCTCGTTGGAGACACATACGAGGGTCATGTCGTGCTCGATGAGCGGCATACGCAGCAGCTCGTCGAAGCTGATCTCGACCTCGTGGTCCACCATGCCGGTGATCTTCAGCGTCCACTCCTCCGGGGATACCTGCGGTATCACCAGGTCAGTGTCCACCCGGTAGAAGCTCGAGTCCGAGGTGAAGAACGGGGTGATCCCCGCGACGTTCAGGGAGGCCGCGGCCGGGACGGTCGGCGCCTTGACCGCGGCGGCCGGCAGCCTGACCGCCGCCCGCAGGGCCGCCACGTTGAACCGGCGCAGTAGGAGCTCGCCCGCCCCGCCGCTGGCCGCGGCCACCACAGCCGCCGCCGCGCTCATCGCGAGGAAGCCCCGCCTTCCAGGACCCGTACGACGCTGGTCAACGGCCGTTTCCTCGGTCCACGGCGGCATCCCCTTCACCACCGGAGTCCAGAACTGCGGCGAGGAAACGGCCGGCGCGGTCCGCCGAGGCAAGCCAACCCGAGCGGCCCTGACCAGGAAGGTCATCGCGAAAGCGGCCACCGCGACGCCTGCCAGTGTGGGCAGCACATCGGCCACCCCGGCCGACGGGCGGCTGACGACGGCGCTCACGCCGAGCCCGCCGAATACAGCGAGTCCGGCGAACCCGGCGGCGAGCCACCGGACAGCCAGCACCCCGATGACCCCGGCGAAGACCGCGAGCATCACCACGATCCCGAGCAGCAGCACGTTCTTGTCGTTGCTCCCGAAGTGGGCGATCGCGAAATCCTTGAGCGGGATCGGCGTCAGGTTGATCGCCACCCCGCCGACCGCGACCACCGGGCTGCTTAGCGGCCCGGTAATCGAGGCCACCAGTTCCGCTACCCCGAGCGCCACCGCGGCGGCCAGGAACCCGGCCAGCGCACCCCGGAGCGCGAGCCGCGGCTCACGCCGAATGCGGGTTAGGTTCCTCTTTGTCATCACGGGCCAGATTCGGAGCGGAATGCCCAGCGGATTGGCCGTATGTCAGGGCTTCCGTATAACAAAGCGCCACCGCGGCGTGGCCGGCCCGAGCATCCGAGGTGGCAGGATGGGCGCCATGACAGCGCAGCAGGACGTCGCGGAGCAGATCAGGGCACTCGAGGACCGGCGTTACCAGGCGATGACCGCCGGGGACGTCGCCACGCTCGACGAGCTGCTCCCCGCCGACCTCGTCTACACGCATTCCGACGCGACCTCCGACAGCAAGCGGAGCTACCTGGACCGGCTGGCCAGCGGCTACTTCAAGTACGGCCCGATCAGCCACCCGGAAACCAGCATCGTGGTGCGCGGGGACTGCGTCCTGGTCTTCGGCGACATGCGGGGCGAGGTGCACATCGGCGGCCAGCTGCGGGTGCTGGACAGCGCGTCGCTGACCGTGTGGTCCCGCGAGGACGGGCGCTGGGTGCTGCTGGCCTACCAGCCGACCAAGCGGCCGAGCTGAAACGGAAACCACGGGATCGAACGGTCCCGTGGTTCCCGCCCGGCGCTACGGCAGCTACTTCAGCAGGGTGCCCCCGTCGACCGGTAGCGCGACACCGGTGATGTAGCGGGCGTCGTCCGAAGTGAGGAAGACGATGGCGTTGCTGATGTCCTCCGCCTCGACCCAGCCGATCGGCAGCACGTGCATCATCCGCGCGGCCACCAGCATGTCGTCGGGTCCCGGGTGCTCCACGTCCGGCCGGAAGAGCTTGAACGTGCCCTCGTTCATGAACATGGGCGTGTTCACGTTGGTCGGGAGGACGGAGTTGACCCGGATGCTCTGCGGGCCGAGCTCGACGGCGAGGGACCGCATCAGCCCGATGACCCCGTGCTTGGCCGACACGTAGTGGCTCATGCCGGGCAGCGCCTTGACGCCGCCCACCGAGCTGGTCAGCACGATCGACCCGCCCCGGCCGCCCGCGACCAGGTGCGGGATCGCCGCCCGGGCGGTGTGCCACAGCCCGGTCAGGTTGATGTCGATCGTGTGCGTCCAGTTGTCCGGGTCCATCGACTCGACCGGCCCGCCGAGGCTGGCGATCCCGGCGTTGGCCACGACGATGTCCAGCCGGCCGAGCTCGGCGACGCCGGCGTCGACCGCGGCCTTGACCGCGTCCAGGTCGCGCACGTCGGCCTGGACGGCGACGATGCGCCGGTCCTGCGCCTCCACCAGCTTGACCGTCTCGGCCAGGTCCTCCGGGGTGGCCATGGGCAGCGCGTTGTCGACGTCGTGGCAGATGTCGATGGCGATGATGTCGGCACCCTCCTGGGCCAGCCGCACCGCGTGGCTGCGGCCCTGGCCGCGGCCGGCGCCGGTGATGAAAGCGACTTTGCCTTCGGCTTTACCTGGCATGGGGCTTACCTCTATTCCTCGGTGGGGGCGTGCATGCTGTCGGCGGCCGCGCGAACGGCCGCCAGAATGCCCTGGTAGCCGGTGCAGCGGCACAGGTTCCCGGACAGGGCGTCCCGGATCTCCTCATCGGTCGGGCCCGGGTGGTCCCGCAGGAACGCGGTCACCGAGATGACGAAGCCGGGGGTACAGAAGCCGCACTGCAGCCCGTGATGCTCGCGGAAGGCGGCCTGCACGGCGGACAGCTCGCCCGCCCGGGGCTGGGCGAGGCCCGCGGCGATCCCCTCGATGGTGGTGACCTCGGCCCCGTCGGCCTGTACGGCGAAGATCAGGCAGGCGCGGACGGCCTGCCCGTCGGGCATGCCCGGCACGCTCGCGTTCTCGTCCCCGGTCGTCAGCAGGACGGTGCAGGCACCGCAGACGCCGTGCTCGCAGCCGACGTGCGTGCCGGTCAGCTGGCAGCGCTCGCGCAGGAAGTCGACGAGGGTCAGCCGGGGCTCGACGCGCGCCCGCCTGAGCCTGCCGTTGACCCGGATCTCGACACCGGTCTCGTCAGCCACCGGCCGCCTCCTCACTGAGAGCCCCGCCGGGCGCCTCGCCTAGTGCTTCGGTGACGGCCCGCCGCCAGGCGGCGGCGACCAGGGCCGCGCCCACCCGCGTGCGGTAGGCGGCCGGACCGTGCAGGTCGGACGGCACGGAGACGAGGCCGGCCATCGCGGCCCGCCCGATCTCGCCGGCCCGGGCGTCGGTGCGCGCGTCGCGGACGTGGCTGCCGGTGACGGCCGCTTCCGCCGCCGCGGCCCGCAGCGGGGTCGGGCCGAGGCCGAACAGGCCGATGGCGCAGCGGCGGATCTGCGCGCCGTCGCCGTCGCCGTCGAGCTCGATGGCGATCGCGGCCCCGGCCACGGCGAAGTCGCCGGGGCGCCGGGAGAACTCCTCGATGGCGAAGCCTGACCGGCCCGCGGCCGCGGTGAACGTGACCCCGGTGAGCAGCTCATCCGGTTCCAGCGCGGTGCTCCAGATGCCGGTGAAGAACCTGGCCGCGGGGATCGACCGCTGGCCGCGGGGCGACAGCGTCTCGATGACCGCGTCCAGGGTCAGCGCCGCCGCCGGGTACTCGGCCGCGGCCTCGGCATGGGCGAGTGACCCGCCGATGGTGCCGCGGTTACGGATCTGGAAGTGGCCGATCAGCGGCGTGGCCCGGGTGAGCAGCGGGACCTTCGCGGCGACCAGGCCGGACCGGCCGATCGCCGCCTGGGTCGTGCCCGCGCCGATCCAGACGGCGTCGCCGCGGTCCTCGATCCCGCGCAGCCCGGCGACGTTCCTGAGGTCGATGAGGTGCTCGAAGACGGCCAGCCGGAGCGCGAGCACCGGCACCAGGCTCTGCCCGCCGGCGATCAGCTTCGCGCCCTCGCCGAGCTCGGCGAGGAGCTCCACGGTCTCCTTGGCGCTGGCCGGCGCGTGGTACTCGAACGGGGCGGGCTTCACGCTCCCGCCTCCTCGAGCAGCGCGACGATCGAGGCTGGGGACAGCGGCAGCCGGGTGATCGTCACCCCGAACGGCGCGAGCGCGTCGGCGACCGCGTTGACGACGGCGGGCGGCGCCCCGATGGCACCGCCCTCGCCGACCCCTTTGTAGCCGCCCGGGCCGGGGCCGGGGGACACCTCGACGTGCCCGTACTCGATCAGCGGGACGTCGGCCGCGGTCGGCAGCAGGTAGTCCATGAACGTGGTGGCGACCGGGTTGCCGTCGCCGTCGTAGGCCAGCTCCTCGAGCAGCGCCCCGCCGATGCCCTGCACGACCCCGCCGGCGATCTGCCCCTCGACCACGCTCGGGTTGATCATGTGGCCGCAGTCCTCGCCGACGACGTAGCGCAGCAGCCGCACCGCGCCGGTGGTCACGTCGACCTCGCAGATGCAGGCGTGGGTGGCGGTGGCCCACAGCTGCCGGCTCCCGGCCGTGTACCGCCCGCTCGCCTCCAGGCCCGCCGTCATCCCCGGCGGAAGCCTGTGGGGCTGGAAGTAGGCGATGTCGGCGAGCTCGCCGTAGCTGAGGCCGGCGTCGGGGTCGCCGCGCACGCCGGCCCGGCTGTGGGCGAGCTCGATGTCGGCCTCGGCCGCCTCCAGCTGGTGCGCCGCGAGCGCGGTGAGCTTGGCTCGCAGGATCGCGGCGGTCTCGCCGACGGCCCCGGCGGTCATCGGCCCGCTGCGGCTGCCGCCCGTGCCGGCGCCGAACGGGGTGACGGCGGTGTCGCCCTGGACCGTGGCCACGTCGGCGATGTCCGCGCCGAGCGCGTCGGCGGCGAGCTGCACCACGGTCGTCTCCAGGCTGTTGCCGGTCGACCCGCCGGCCACGTAGACGTTGACCTTGCCGCTGGGCTCGATGCGGATGGTCGCGCCCTCGGTCGCGTAGTAGCCGAAGGCGCCCGCCGTCGGCTCGGCGTAGCAGGACAGGCCGATGCCGAGGTGCCGGCCCGCGGCCCGGGCGGCCGCCTGCTCGGAGCGGAAGGCGTCGTAGCCGACGATCGCCAGGGCCCGCTCCAGGGTCTCCAGCGAGGCCATGTGGTCGTAGGTCACGCCGTTGGGGTTGGTGAACGGCATGTCGCCCACGCCCAGCAGGTTGCGGCGGCGCAGCTCGGCCGGGTCGGTGCCGGCGCGGCGGGCGGCGATGTCGAGGACGACCTCGCGGGCCAGCGTCTCGAACGCCCACGGGCCCCGGTAAGCGCAGCGGCCGACGGTGCTGGAGAACATCGAGGCGTGGCTGAACGTGCCCCGGGCGACCCGGTAGGGACCGGGGAAGTTCATGCCGACGAACGCGCCGGTGCCGACCGGCCAGGGCGTCGGGTACGCGCCGACGTCCTGCACGTGGTCCAGGGTGGCGGCGAGGATAGTCCCCCGATCGTCGAGCGCGATCCGGGCCGTGCCGTGCTCGTGCCGGGCCTGCCCGGCGGCCATCAGGTTCTCCTGGCGGTCCTCGATCCACTTCACCGCGGCCGGGAGCCTCCTGGCCGCGAGCAGCACGCACATGTCCTCGCGCATGGGCGCGACCTTCAGGCCGAAGCCGCCGCCGACGTCGCGGGCGATCACCCGGACCCGGTGCTCGGGCAGGCCGAGCAGCCGCGCGCTGAACATCCGCACCTCGTGCGGGGCCTGGGTGGCGGCCCAGACGCTCAGCTCGCCGCTGGCCGCCGACCACTCGGCGACGAGGCCGCGGGTCTCCATCGGCACGGCGGCGTAGGCCTGCTGCCAGATCGTCTCGGTGACGACGTGGGCCGCGGCGGCGAAGGCGTCCGCGACCGTCTCCGCCGGCGCCCCGCCGAGGCGGCCGGCGAGGTTGCCCGGATAGCCCTCGTGGACGAGGGCCTGCGACGCCGCCGCCGTGGCGTAGTCGGCGACCGCCGGGAGCGGGTCGTAGTCCACGTCGACCAGTTCGGCCGCGTCCTCGGCCAGGTAGCGGCTGTCCGCCACGACCAGGGCGACCGGGTCGCCGGCGAACCGGGCCTCGCCCTCGGCCAGCGGCGGCCGCGGCGTGTCCGGCACGTCCTTCCCGATCCCGGTGTACCAGGCCTCGCGGACGTCGCCGTTGAGGTCGGCCGCGGTGAACACGGCGTGCACCCCGGGCAGCGCGAGCGCGGCCGCCGCGTCGATCCCGAGGATCGTCGCCCGGGGGTGCGGGCTGCGGACGAAGCAGGCGTGCAGCATGCCGGGACGGGTGACGTCGTCGACGAAGGTGCCCGCCCCGGCCAGCAGCCGGGCGTCCTCGACGCGGCGCACGCGGCTGCCCGCGTAGCGGGCCGCCGCCTGCCCGACGGTGGTCATCGCCGGTGCCCCGGCCCTAGCCGACCAGGAGCGGGAGCCGCTCCCATCCGCGGACCGTCGACGTCAGCTGGAACTTGGTGTCGTCCCAGTCGACGTCCCAGGCCGGCCAGCGCCGCAGGATCTCCTCCAGGGCGACGCGGCCCTCCAGCCGGGCCAGGGCCGAGCCGAGGCAGTAGTGCGTGCCGATGTTGAAGGTCAGGTGCATGCTCCGCTTGCGGCGGATGTCGAACCGGTCCGGGTCGTCGTACCGCTCCGGGTCGCGGTTCGCCGCCCCGACCAGCAGCAGCATCGCGCTGCCCTGAGGGACGACCTGCCCGTAGTACTCGACCGGCCGGGTGGTGTACCGGGCGATGGACGCGCCCGGCGGCTCGAGCCGCAGCACCTCCTCGACCGCGCCCGGGATCAGCGACGGGTCGGCGACCAGCTCCGCCCGCTGCTCCGGGTACCGGGCGAGGGTCGAGCCCATCCAGCCGATGAGCCGGCCGGTGGTCTCGTTGCCGGCGCTGGCCAAGACGGTGACGTAGGTCATGATCTCGTCGCGGGTCAGCGTCCTGGTCACGCCGTTCTCGTCCTCGAACCGGGTGGTGATCAGCTCGGTCATGACGTCGTCGGAGGGGTTGGCGATCCGCCAGTCGATGTACTCGCCGAACGTCTCGTAGGACAGGAAGCCGAGCTCCATCTTGCCGTCGTCGGAAGCGATGTGGGCGTTCGACTCATCACGGAAGGCCGTCTGGTCCTGCTCGGGGATGCCGAGCAGCATGCCGATGACCCGCATCGGCATCTCCAGGCCGAGCTTCTCGATCAGGTCGAACCGGGACTCGCCGACCAGCGGGTCGAGGCAGCGGACGCAGTACTCCCGGACCCGGGGCTCCAGGTCGGCGACCCGCTTGGGCGAGAACACGCGGGCCAGCAGCTGCCGGTGGATGTTGTGGATCGGCGGGTCCTCCATGATGAGAGTACCGGGCGGCATCTCGACGTTCGCCTTGATCAGCTCGAGGACGACGCCGTGGGAGGAGGAGAATGTCTCCCAGTCGGTCAGCGCCCGTTCCACGTCCGCGTACCGGCTGAGGGCGTAGAAGTCGTGCGTCTCGTTGTAGTACAGCGGGGCCTCGGCGCGTATCCGGTTGAAGACCGGCCACGGGTTGTCGGCGAAGCTGTCGTCGTACGGGTCCCAGGAGAGCGGGCCGGAGTCCATGTCGCGTGCCTTCCCGTCGTCAGGTAAGCAATCACTCCCCTGTATAGTCCGCGGCAACGCCGATGACAAGACTTCGTCGACACTTGTCAGTGAAAAAAGTCATTGACGGATGTCAGCAAAAGAGCCTATGAAGGAAGCACGATGCCGCCAGCGGAAGACAAACTCAACGGAGGCGCGGCGGTCAGCGGCCGGGAAGCCCAGCGGCAGGAGACCCGCCGCCGGGTGTACGCGGCGGCCATCGCCGAGTTCAAGCGGACCGGCATGGCCGACGCCGACGTCGCCGTCATCGCGGCCGCGGCCGGCGTGGCCCGGGGCACGTTCTACTTCCACTTCCCGACCAAGGAGCACGTCCTCGCCGAGCTCGAGCGGGACGAGGAAGCGCGGCTGGTCGCCCAGCTGTCGAAGTTCCTGGTCCAGCTGGACACCCGGTCCGGTCCCGGCCAGGACTACCTCCCGGCGGCCCTGGCCGAGGTCGTCCGGCTGCTCACGGCGATGGAGCGGCGGGTCGGCAAGACGCTGTTCCGGGAGATGCTCGGGCTGCACTTCTCGCCCCGGCGGCCGGACGTGCTCCCCGGCGCGGACCAGTGGGCGGCCTACCCGATCATGACGATCCTGGTCGAGGCGGTCGGGCGGGCACGGGAGCGGGGCGAGGTCTACGCCGGCGCCGACGCGCTGCACACCGCCCAGCTGTTTATGGTCGGCCTGTACGCGATGCTGATCGCCAGCCACGAGTACCCCAAGGCCATGCGGGCCGAGATCCTCGACAACTTCATGGCCACCATCCTGCGCGGCGTCCAGGCCCGGTGAGCCTTCTCTTGTGACCAGGGATAAGGTCCCGGCGGCCGCGCGCGGCTTACGCTCAGCTTCATGGACGCTTTCGACCTGGACGCGATCGTCGTCGGCGCGGGGTTCGCCGGGCTCTACATGCTGCGCCGGCTGCGGGAGCAGGGGCTGCGGGCGCGGCTCCTCGAGGCCGGCGACCAGGTCGGCGGCACCTGGTTCTGGAACCGGTACCCCGGTGCCCGCTGCGACTTCGAGAGCCACGACTACAGCTACGGGTTCGACGACCGGCTCCAGCAGGAGTGGACCTGGACCGAGCGCTACCCGGGCCAGCCGGAGATCCTCCGCTACCTCAACCACGTCGCCGACCGGTTCGGCCTGCGCGCGGACATCACCCTGCGGGCCCGGGTGACCACCGCGCATTACGACGAGGACGGCCGGCGCTGGACCGTCCAGACCGACGACGGCACCGTCGCCTCGGCCAGGTTCCTCATCATGGCCACCGGCGCCCTGTCGGCGCCCCGGGTCCCCGACTTCCCCGGCCTTGACTCCTTCCGCGGCCGGCGGTTCCACACCGCGGCCTGGCCCGGGGAAGCGGTCGACTTCACCGGCCGGCGGGTCGCGGTCATCGGCACCGGCTCCTCCGGCGTGCAGGTCATCACCGAGATCGCGCCCCGGGCCGCGCACCTGTACGTCATGCAGCGCACCGCCGGGTTCGTCATCCCCTCCTGGAACCGGCCGCTTACCGACACCGAGGTCCGCGCGGTCAAGGACGACTACCCCGCCTTCCGCGACCGGGCCCGCGAGACGTTCCTCGGCGTCTACTCGCGGGCCTCGGCCGGGCCGTCGGCGCTGGCGGTGCCCGAGGCGGAACGGACGGCCGAGTACGAGAAGGCGTGGAGCGCCGGCCTCGGCCTCCTGGGCATCTACGGCGACCTGATCATCGACCAGGCCGCCAACGACACCCTTGCCGACTTCATCCGGGCCAAGATCGCCGAGATCGTCACCGACCCGCGCACGGCGCGGCTGCTGAGCCCGCGCGGCTACCCGGTCGGGCCGCGGACCGAGACGGCGGCCTACGACGTCGACGACATCGTGTTCGCCACCGGGTTCGACGCCCTGACCGGCCCGCTGCTGGCCATCGACATCCGCGGCGCCGGCGGCCGGGTCCTGGCCGACGAGTGGTCCGCCGGCCCGGCCACCTACCTGGGGCTGGCCGTCTCCGGCTTCCCCAACCTGTTCCCGATCGCCGGCCCGGGCGGCCCCGGGGTGCTGACCAACGTGGTCCGCACGATCGAGCACGACGTCGACTGGATCACCGGGCTGCTCGGCTACATGGGCGACCACGGCTACGCCACGGCCGAGGCCGGCCCGGGGGAGCAGCGGGCCTGGGGCGAGCGCGTCGCCGCCGTCGCCGGCGCCACCCTGTTCCCCCGGGCCAACTCCTGGTACCTGGGCGCCAACATCCCGGGCAAGCCCCGCGTCTTCATGCCCTACGCCGGCGGCCTGCCCGGCTACCGCCAGATCTGCCAGGACATCGCCGACCACGGGTACCGCGGCTTCGCCTTCGCCCGGTAAGCCGGCGGTCAGCCCAGCCGGCCGACGTCCCTGATCACGTCGCGGGCCGGGCGGTCCCAGGTGAGCTGGATGTCGTCGATGACCGCGCCGTCGCGCAGCCGGATGAGGCGCTCGGACCGGGCCGCGATCTGGGGGTCGTGGGAGGCGAGCAGGATCGTCATGTGGTGCTCGGCCCGGAGCCGGGTGAGCAGGTCGAGGATGGCGGCGGCGTTGGCCGAGTCGAGGTTGCCGGTGGGCTCGTCGGCCAGCAGCAGCGCCGGGGTGTTGATCAGGGCGCGGGCGATGGCGATGCGCTGCTGCTCGCCGCCGGACATGCGGGCGGGCAGGGACCGTTCGCGCCCGGCCAGGCCGACCGCCTCGAGCAGCTCCCGGGCCCGCGCACGCTTGTCCCAGCGAGTCCGGTACGGCAGCACCGGCGCGATGACGTTGTCCAGGGCGGTGAGCCCGGGCAGCAGGTTGTAACGCTGGAAGACGAACCCGACGGTGCGCCGGTAGTCGGCCTGGGCCGCGCCCCGCAGCGCGGTGACCTCGGTGCCGTTGCTGATGATCGTGCCCGAGTCGGGCCGCTCGATGGCGCCGATCATGTGCAGCAGCGTCGACTTGCCCGACCCGGAGGCGCCGGTCAGGGCGACGAACGCGCCCGCCTCGACCGTGAACGTCACGTCGCTGGCGGCGCAGACCCGCCCGCCCTCGCCGGTGCCGTAGCGCTTGCCGACGCCGCGCAGCTCGAGCGGGCCGACCGCGCCGAGCGCGGGGCTGGGTCCGGGGGCGGGGCCGGATCCGGGGACAGGGGCGGTCATGGTCGTTACTCCTCGGCGAGCAGGTGGGCGGCGGGCAGGCGGCGCAGCAGGGCGGCAGGCGCCAGGGCGGCCGCGGCGGTGACGATGATCCCGGCGGCCACGGCGGCGGCCGCGATGGCCAGCAGCCGGGCGGGCAGCTGCCCGGACAGCGCGGACGCGGCGGCCAGCCCGAGCCCGGCGCCGGCTAGCGAGCCGGCGACGCCGATGATCGCGCCCTCGGTGATCACCAGCCGCGCTAGGGCGCCGTCGCGCCAGCCGAAACTGCGCAGGGCGGCCAGTTCGGCCGCCCGTTCCCGGATGTTGAGGAACAGCACGTCGGCGACGGAGAGGACCCCGAGCGCGACCGTGGCCCCGGCCGCGATGTAGTCGACGCTCCTGACCTGCAGCGCGACGGCGTCGCCGAGCAGCGACCCGACGATCATCCCGCGGAAGGCGAAGGTCACCGCGGTCAGCAGGGTCAGCGCGGCGATGCCCGCGCCCAGGCTGACCGCCGCGACCAGGCTCCGGCCCGGCGTGCGGGCCACGTTGAGCAGGGCCAGCGCGGTGATCCCGCGCGGCTGGTGCGCCCGGCCGACCGCGAGGACCGGCGGCCGGACCGAGCTGACCGGGTCGGCCCGGGCGGCCAGCCAGGCCGGCGCCAGCCCGCCCGCGACGGCCACCGCGGTCGCCACCGGCACGGCCAGCAGCGCCCGCCCGGGCGAGGCCCCCAGGTGCAGGGCCGACGACACCGGCACCGCGACCGCCGCGGCCAGCAGCCCGGCGGCCAGGCCGGTCCCGGCTACCTCGCCGAGCACGGTCGCGAACAGCGAGGACCGGCGCCAGCCGAGCGAGGCGAGCACCCCGAGCTCGCGCCGCCGCCCGCGGACCGCGGCGGTCGCCGCGTTGCCGACGAACAGCACGCACACCACCAGGATCAGCGCGAACAGGGCCACGCTCTGGTTGTCCACCGCGTTCAGGATCGTCACGGCCACGCCCTCCTTCACCCAGCCCTCGGTCAGGGTGAGCGCGGGCTGCCCGAACCTGCCCGCGGGCAGGTCGATGGTCACCGGCGACGGCGAAGATCCGGCCACCACGTCCACGTCCAGGCCGGTGCGCTGCTCGATCTGCTGCGCGACCGCGCTGACTCGCGCCCGCGACAGCGCGTCCGCCCCGGTGACGCCGGCGACCCGGACCCGGATCGTGCTGATCGGATCGCGGGCCGGGCCGTCGGCGTAGCCCGGGTTGTTCTCCAGTTCCGGCAGGGCCGACAGGGTGGTGACCAGGTTGACCGGCTGGCTGACCAGGCCGCCCAGGTTCTGGCTGGGCAGCAGGTCGCCGCCGTGCAGGGCCAGGCGGCTGGCCGCGGTCGCGGGCGCCGCGGTGATCGGCTGGTAGTCGCCCAGCGGAACCTCCGACAGCGGGTCGAACGACTCGATCCGGGCCGGGTCGAAGACGCCGGCGATCTTGATCACCGCGACCTGGGAGGCCGCGGCCTGCGTGCTCACGTGCGGGGTCACCGTCCGGTACTGGCTGTCCTCGTCGTCCATGGCCACCGTGAACGGGGTGCCGGTGGACCAGACCGAGACGGGATTGACGACCGGCCGCGGTACCAGCGCCCCGGCCTTGGTCTGCTGGTAGCCGACCGGGCCGACGGTCCAGTAGCCGGTCACCGGGTTGCCGGCGCCGGTGCCGACCGGCGTCGTCAGCCTGACGGTCGGCGAGGCGCCGGTGAGCACGGTGTCGTAGGCCTGCTGGGCCGTGGTCCGCCCGGCGGTCACCGTGCGGCTCGCGGGAACCGAGGCCAGCGCGCTGGCCCAGCCGGCGTCCATGTCGGGCATCGCCGACGGCGCCGTGAGCTGCTGCAGGTCGGTCTCGGCGTACTCGTTCATGCCGCTGGCGGAGGAGGCCAGCACCGGCAGCGTCAGGCCGTCGCTGCCCTCGTTCTCCTTCAGGTAGCTGCCGGAGACCAGCGCCTTGTTCAGCCCGTCCAGCTCCGCCTCGGCCTGCGGGTCGATGGCCGCGATCAGCACCGGGATGGTCCAGGTCACGTAGTAGCCGGCCGCGGCGTGGAAGCCTCCCGGCTGGTCGTACTGGTTCACCCGGGACCAGCAGCTGGTGAAGGACTGCGCGGTCACACCGAACGGGTCCGTGCCCGGAGGCTGGAAGTCGCCCTCCGGCAGCCAGCAGCCGGGGCCGGTGCCGTCGGTCGCGGGTAGCCCGTTCACCCCGCCGGTGAGCCGCCCCGGCGTCACGTACAGGTAGCCCGGCGGCTGCATGACGCGGCTGGCGCCGTTGTCGCTGATCCAGGTGGTGGAGACCCGGTAGAGCTGGCGGCCGGACCCGGCCAGCGCGGCGGCGGGCACCGGCTCCCAGATGGCCGCCTGGAGCTCCGCGTACTCGATCAGCGCGATCGGCGCGGCGACCTGCACCCCCGGGACCTGCTGGACCTGGCGGTACTGGGCCATCGTGATCCCGCCGTAGACGCCGGACAGGAAGTCCGGCTGCACCGTGCCGGTCTCGCTCTCCACCTCCGTCCGGCTTCCCGCGGGCCGGACCAGGATGTCGTAGGCGGGCTGGTAGCTGGCCGACACCTTCCCCACGGTGCGCAGCTGCGCGGTCCGCGACGCCGCGGTCAGCACCGTGAACGCGGTCGCGGCGACCAGCACGCCGAGGATCAGGGCCAGCGCCCGGGCCGGGCGGAACCGCACTTGCGACCAGGCGAGCCTGCCCATCACCGCACCTCTCGCTTGCCCGCGTCTTTCCCCAGGCTGGCACAGACCGGGGGCCGGAGACTATGCTCACTCCCTACTTAGTGACAAGGCAAGGGTTACATTAGATCGTTACCTAGTGACAAGGTAAGGCGCATGCCCCTACACCACGCGGTCCTGGCCCTGCTTGCGGCCAAGCCGGCCCACGGCTACGAGCTGAAGACCAGCTTCGAGCAGGCCGTCGGCGACCAGTGGGGCGGGCTGAACATCGGTCACCTGTACCAGGTCCTCGACCGGCTGTCGCGGGACGGCCTGATCGAGTCCCAGCGCCAGGCCCAGGAGATCAAGCCGGACCGGGTCGTCCACCGGCTGACCCCGGCCGGGCGGGCCGAGCTCGACCGCTGGCTGGCCGAGCCGTCGGTTCCCGCCCGGGGCTACCGCGACGACTTCTTCCTCAAGGTCATGGCCGCCGTCCGCTCGGGCGACCCGGACACGCTGGCCGCCGTGCTCAGCCGGCAGCGCACCCACCTGCTGCGCCAGCTGCACGCCCTGGCCGACGCCCGGTCCGCGGCGGACATCACGGCGGTCGAGACGCTGCTGATCACCGCGGCCGAGCTGCACGTGCGGGCCGATCTCGGCGTGGTCGACGCGGCCGAGAAGACCCTCACCGCCGACCCCGCCGCCATCGCCGCTGTCACCGAGCGGGCGGCCCCGGGCCGGGACTCACCGCGGAGCGCGGCCGCCGGGTAACCGCCGCGCGGCGGTGAGGCGTTGATTGGGCCGCACCTCCAGCGCGACCGCGTTCCTGCTGCCGCGGGGGGTCTACGCGAGTTCCGGGTGCACCGGGAGCTGATACGGGAACCACGGGACCGTTCACGAAGAAAAGATCACAAGCTCTCCCTCCGGGTGAACGGACCGTGGTTTCCTCCCCCCGCCCGGCCGCTCGCGGCCCGCGCGGCCCCGGGGTACGCTGAGATCGAACGGTGCGAGCCCGTGCTGCGCGGTCATAGCACCGGACGCATTACCGAGATCGGGGCGGTCGTCGAGGCCGCCCCGGCCGACTTCCTGCGGCCCACCGGTGACCGTTCCCTCTTGCCGGGTGCCGGTCTCGGGCATACAGTAACGGGCACATCCCTA
>Ga0302314_10009976_pt1 | contig 16715 bp, 12 predicted proteins | sample III_Palsa_N2_3_FD_200533 | JGI IMG/M metagenome (GOLD analysis project Ga0302314, IMG submission 200533) | Peat permafrost microbial communities from Stordalen Mire near Abisko, Sweden - III_Palsa_N2_3 | ecosystem: Environmental > Terrestrial > Soil > Palsa > Peat permafrost | place: Sweden...
CGAGCCGGTGAAGAAGTTGTCGACGCAGATGACGAAATAGCCGCCCTCGAGCAGACGCCGGCACAGGTGCGAGCCGATGAACCCCGCCCCGCCCGTCACCATCGCCGTCTTGCGCGTCGTCATTCAGCCTCCAGGGATTCCGGCGCCAATGGGGGCCGGCCTAACGTAATTGGGGCGGCTGTCCCAATGCTCGTTGTTCGATATCACAGGGTGGCGCCGAGCCTCATCAGGCGGATCAAGGCGCGCCCTGATGGGCCGCCACCTCGACGTTGTAGCCGATCTGAGTGACGCTGTTCACGAGATCGAAGAACTTCTTGACCTCGAAGATGTCGGAGCGGGTGACGTAGACCAAGTCGTCCGGCTGTATTTCGAAGTTGTTGGCCACAAACGGCGACTCTGGGTCGCGGAAGTTCAAGCGATAAACGATCGGAACGCCCTTGGCGGCCGGCGGCAGACTCACACCTAACGCACGCGCGACTTCTGGGCGCTCGAAGCGGAACAGCAGGACCGACTTGGCGTTCGCGGAAAAGGTGTCCAGGCCGCCAGCCCGCGAGATGGCGTCTGCGAGCGTTATGCGGTCATCGCCCATTGCCGTGTTGTCATTGTGAATTAAGGCGCCGAAGGAGGCGTATCTTCGGGGCCGGTCGAGCAAGACGACGCGGTCCTCGGGCGCCAGTCGAATGTTCTGCACCGGATCGTCCATGACCAGGGAAAGCGGAACCTCGACCCGTTTCTCCCCACGATATACGGCCAGCGCGAGGTCAGGCGCCGGCTTCACCGGACCGCCCACCTCGGCCAGGATGTCGAGCAGACGGTCATTGTGGGGCGCGAGTTGGACGCGGCCGGGCTGGCGCACTTCGCCCAAGACCGAAACCGAGTTCGCGTTGCTGGAGGTCACGGTCACGGTCACCTGCGGATCGACCGCCCGTCCGCGAAGCGCCCGCTGGATGGCGACGGCGGCTTCCTCAGTGCGCAAACCCGCGACATGCACCCGACCGGCGAAGGGCACCGCCAGGGCGCCGTCTGGGCTGACGGTCAGCCCTGGAATTGACTGGCTGGTGCCTCGCGGCTCCGACCCCGCGGCCGGCGGAGACGTGATGTGGCCGACGCTGCCACCCACCGCTTGCATGGCCTGGGACACCGTGCTGGAGAAGAGTCCGTTTCCACCCGGCTCGAAAACCGCCACCGTCAGCGTGTCGCCCGGCGCGATGATGTCGTTGGGCAAGGCGCTGGAGTCGTTCATCAGCCCCGCCAGGGCGGCGGGGGGGTTTGCGGCGATGGTCTGTGTCGTAGCGAGCGTCAGGTCGACAAGAGCGTAGCGCGCCGCCTTAGCTTCCCTCGGGATCGATCGCGTCGAAGGTCCGTCCTCCGGCAATGTGCCGCAACCGGCCAGCGCCGCAGCCAGGAGAGCGACGCTCCCGAGACGCTGGATTCGACCTCCGGATGCACGGGACCTGGTCATAGACTCTCCTCCGCCGGCGGGCGTGTCTTGATCGGATAGTGGCTCCCGATGCCCAATATCGGGGATTAAAACAAGGTGGTTCGCCCCTGGCCGGCCGGCGCGGTGGGCCTCTCGGGCTTGCGCTCGACCTCTGGCAAGGCGAAAAGGGGCGCGGCGCTCAGCGTCGAGCGGACTGCCGGAGTCGAGGATGAAATTCGAAGGGCCGTCGAGTTTTCGGACCGACGCGCGAACAAATGAACGGGAGACGCGGAGTTCGAGCGCGGCCGCCCCGTGGTTCAAGCGCATCCCACCGATGTTTGCGATCCTCGTCGTCGCGCCGACCCTGATCGCGACGATCTATTACCTGTTCATCGCCGCCCCCATGTTCGTTTCCGAGACGCAGTTCATCGTCCGTGAGAAGAGCAGTGGCAGTCAGTCCATGCCAGGCGCGGGGGGGCTTCTGGCCAGCTTCGGCCTCGGCGGCGCCTCCCAGGACGATGACCAGGCCGTGCTGGGCTACCTGACCTCGCGCGACGCGGTCGCGGATCTCGAGCGCAACCACAGTCTGCGCGCCATGCTCGAGAGGCCCGGCGCCGACTTCGTAGCGCGCTTCCCGCGCCCCTTCGAAAGCCAGACAGGGGAAGACCTCTACAAGGCCTTCAAGCGCTTTCTGGTTGCGGGCATATCGCCGCAGACCGGCATCACCACCCTGCGAGTTACCGCCTTCCGTGCGGAGGACGCGCATGAACTCACTTCGGCGCTGCTGGCCGACGCCGAGGCCATGGTGAACCGCATGAACGAGCGTTCGCTGACCGACACGGTCGGCCAAGCCGAGCGCCAGCTGGCCGATGCCGAGACGGCCGCCGCGAACGCTCAGACGGCCCTGACAGAGTTTCGCAATCACGAACGGATCGTCGATCCCGCCCTCTCCACAACGGCGGACGTCGAGCTCATGGCAACGCTTGAGGCGCAACTGGCCAATCTCAAGGCGGAACGCGCCGGTCTCGCGGCGTCCGCACCAAGCAGCCCACAATTGCCGGTGCAGGACCGCAACATCGCCGCCTACCAGACTCAGATCGATGCCGAGCGGGCGCGAACAGCCGGGCAGGCCGACTCGCTAGCCCCGAAGCTCGGCATCTATCAGAGGCTGCAGGTCGACCAGGAGATCGCCGCCAAGTCACTCGAAGCGGCCGAGGCCACCCTGGAGAGTTCGCGGCTGGAAGCCATGCGCAAACAACTCTATCTCGAACCGCTGGTCATCCCCAACCTGCCCGACAAGTCCGAGCAGCCCCGGCGCCTGAGGTCTATCGTCACCGTGCTCGTGAGCTCGCTGGTGGCCTACGCCGCGATCTCGCTGACCGTGGCCGGCTTGCGGGAACACCGGCAGGTCTAGGATCCAAAACCGCGTATGCTCACCGTCGAGGGCCTGACCAAACGATTTCATCGCGACGGCAAGATCCGGACTCTGTTCGAGGACCTTTCGTTCGAACTGCCTAAGGGAGGACGCCTTGGGCTCCTCGGCCGCAACGGCCAGGGCAAGTCGACCCTGATCAGGATTCTCGGCGGGGTGGTCTTGCCCTCGGACGGCGCGGTGAGCTGGGCGATGTCGTCATCCTGGCCTCTCGGCTTCGACGGCGGCGTCCAGGGGGGAATGACGGGCTACGACAACGTCAAATTTATCGCCCGAATCTATCATCACGACCCGCATGAGATGATCGCCAGGGTCGACGACTTCGCCGAACTCGGCGAGGCGTTGAGGATGCCGGTCAAATACTATTCCGCCGGGATGCGCGCCCGTCTCAGCTTCGGTATTTCGTTGGCGATCAAATTCGATTGCTACCTGATCGACGAGGTGATCGCCGTGGGCGACGCCGCGTTCCGCGAGAAGTGCGACCACATGCTGTTCGGAGCGAATCACGATCGGGCCTTCGTCATCGCCACCCACGATCTCGCGCTGATTCAAAACGTCTGTGAGACGGCGATCATCATCGAATCAGGTCGCGCCAAGGTTTTCGACGACGTCGATACGGCGATCGAGATCTATCACGCCATCTGCGCCGAGGACGCAGAGGAATTGGAACGCGCCTCGGCCGGAAGAGGCCGCGTCGCCGCCAACTAGGCGTCCCGTCAGCGGGCTCCGCCTTTTGAAGAGGATCTGGCCTTGGTCAAATGCAACAGTTTGCGTGATAATGAGTTATGCTGGCCTTGCTCCAGGGTCTGACGACACGCTGAACGTTGAAATTGGAAGTCGAGCTGCACGTGAAGCCGAGCGAATCTGAATCGTCCGTGTCGCAGTCCGAACAGCGGGGAGCCTCCGTGGCGCAAGGCCGCATAGCCCTGAGCCCCGCGGATTTCCTTGGTGTCGAGCCCAGGGGCGCCGCAGGCGTGTTCGACTTGACGGGCCGAAGCAGACGCCTGCTCCATGGCCCCCACACCCGGGTGGAGCCCGGCGTGTGGCGCGCGCGGGTTCGCCTTGAGATGTCGGAAGATGCCGGCAAGCGCCAGATCGTTCTCTATTTCGGCGTGAACCCCTATTCAGCGATCGACCTGCCTTATGGCGCAGAGGGCGTGCATGAGGTCGAGTTGGATACGCTGGTGACGACCACCAACGAGGTCGAAATCTGGCTCTGGCTCAAGCGTGCGGCCTTCCATGGGGTGGTGCGGCTGCTGAGCGCATCGATCGAACGGGTAGGCGACGTCAGCGATTGGGCCGCTGAGCCGCGTCCGGGCGCGATTCGCGCGGTGAAGTGACCGCCCTTGCGCGAGCGGCCGGGCCCTGCCAGTCACCACTGTGTTCGGATGTCTACGGCGCTCCACAATGAAACGCATGACGCCGCGACAGCGAGTCTTCCAAAGTATTCGAGGGCCTGAGTCGCCGTCGACCTCGCGCACTTCCTGGGACGAGGCGACCATGTCGTCGAAGTGAGCGCGAACCTCAGGTGTTACACCGTGAAGACGTCCAGCGTTATGGGCGGGACGGCTGGATACCTTCGAGATGACCCCAGCAGACGTCAGCGAGCCTGTTCCGCCGATCGGATCTTCTCCAGGATCGCGATCCGGCCAAGGACATCGTCGCTCGCACAGAAGGCCATCGCCGAAAGACCCAAAAGGAAGCCGCCCGGCCGTTGCCGCCCCATGGAATCGGCGCATTCGAGGTCGATCGAGACACCGCCGTGCGTGTCAGTCCAGCCGGTAGCCACGAGCCAGGTGGGGTCGATTTCGAGGCCAGCGAACGCGTTGGCGCGGCCGCCCACCGTGACCAGCATCCCAGTATGCTCGAGGTTGAGGTGGCCCGGCGTCTGGGCGCGAAGATAGAAGCGAACCTCCGATTTCGCCGCGAGCTCGGTCGGGAATTGCAGTCTCGCGCGGCGGCCGCTGATCCAGCGAACCTTCGCCTCCTCCTCGCGCCAGCCCGCCCGACCGTCGACTCCCAAGGACTGAAGGTCCACGGTTAGGGGCTCATCCGAGTTGATCGACACCGCGCCGACGGCGGGGCCACCCCATTTCAGGGTGGCGATCTCGCGCGGCGCCTCGCCATCGGTCGGATTGAGAAGGAACGCACGCATATAGGCGGCCATTGCGGCCTCCGGGCGCCCGGCCGCTCTCTCCCGTTGCGCCGTCCTCAGGTAACGATTTCCCCTCAACCGGCGGATTTCAGACTTCAGCTTCGTCGAGCTCATCAGCCTGGGGCGCCCCGAAGGCCGCGTTTGTGCGCGCGCCCCCAACGCCGAGGAGGGGCCAGCGGCGAGGGCTGGATCATAGCCGCCGAGGGCGACAAGCTCGCGGGCCACGTTCGGGTCCATCGGATTGAGGTCGAAGGCCTTCCGGTAGGATGCGACTGCCGCCTCTTTCTGTCCGAGAAGCTTTTCCAGGTGGCCCTTGTTCAGATGGACGTCGGAATTGGACCCATCCAGCTCGATCGCCCGGTCATAAGCGTTCCGGGCGGCGGCATGGTTTCCCGCCTCCTTGCAGGCATGGCCCAACTGCACCCAGATCGCGAAGTCGCGCGGCCTGAGCTCCAGATAGGCGCGATATTGGACCACCGCCTCGGCCCAGACGCCGTGATCGCGAGCGTGATCCCCTGAGCTCCGGATACGATAGGCGGGGCCGCCGACCAGGGCGCGTATCCGGGACAGGCCAAACGTCATCCACCCCTCCCTTCGAGTCGACCCGTCGCAAGATCGATCGCGCGAGGCCCGTCAGCACGCTGGTCACCTACAAATCGAGCGGCGCTGCGCATCGCTCCCGGAACTTTCGTGTGAGCGCCTTGGAAGACGCCGCGCGCGACGGTGGCGGCCGCCTGCTGGCTCATGCTCACTTCTCGATGGCTCCAAGGTCCGCGGGAAACAGGACCATGGCCCCCCGGGTTGGACTTTTGGCCCAGAAGTCGCGGTCGGGCGCAGAGTCGCGATCGGAGACGCCGTCGGCCGGCGGTCTAAAATATTGGCCCATGATGAAAGCGCGTCCTGTGGGATCCCTCACTATGCTTCCATATTCCTCGGGGTTGGACGGCAGGGCGACACCATTCACCTGGTGGAATACCCCGACCCCCAGAGGCTGGATCGCGCGGGCGGCGGCAAGGCGAAAGCATCCTGGCTGGCCGTCTTGAGGCCCGGAGCATCCGCTGCCGCCGAGCGCCGCCAACGCATAGATAGTTCCGTGGTCGGACCATAGTTGACGCACATCGACGATGGTGTCGCTTAGCGGATCGCCAGCCACCGGTCCCCACACAACCGGTCCGGTGTCCGCGAGGACAACCTTCCCGCCCTGATCAGGGACGACCCAGCCCTGGGGCGAGAGCGCCAACTGCGCCCCCCGAGTCGTTGAGCCTTGGAACTTCCCGTTGGCGCCGTCGACCACCAAGCTGGACCAGTAGACGTAAAGGCCGCCACGCCAGACCAGCAGTTTGCCGACCGCGCCGGCGATAAAGTGGCCGCCAACGTGATGCCCGCTCACCGCGACCGTGGTGCGTGACAGATCGATTGACTGTGTTCCGCGATCGTAGACGCCGACACATGTGGAGGTGCCGTCCACGCCATAGTTCCCGCCGTTAGGGAGAATGCATTCGAAGGACACCAGAACCTCACCCCGGTACGTGACGACCGAAGGATCGTAGGCGGACTCGATATAGGCTCCCGCAAAGGGTCCGCCTGTAATCTTGGCGCGCGGCTGGCCTGTCGCGGGATCCGTCGAGGTGTCGAGAACGGCCTTTTGGGCGGTCATCCGTCCCGTTCCCCAATCAAGGCTATTGAGCGTCAGCGCCCATCGATTTTTCGCGCCACCACCGCAATCCATGGCAAAGCGTTTGGGAATCTGGCCTTTGGCGTCGAGTAGAAAGCGTCCGACGAACTGATTTGTCGCCCCTGGCAATTGTGAGAACGCCACGGCGTTGCATCCCGGCGCGGCGATGACTCGAGCATCGGCCCAGACTGAACGGGTTGGCGCGGCGTGACTTGCCAGCGGAAGAAGCGCCCAGGCGATGATCGCAATGACGGACCGCCATACCTGGCTCCCAATCCGCGCCGGCCTACCCATGCCCTGCCGAGTCGGCGTCATATCTCCCTCCACCATTCAGCCCGTCGCTTGCGAGAGGGGCAGTGTTTCACGCACACTGCCCCATACGCCCATTCGGCTCTTCAGTTCCTCGAAGCGCGTTTCAGCGAGCGCGTAGAGCTTATCGTCGCAATCAATTAGATCGGCCAGAAGCTCCCGCAGTTTTGGCGTGAGGCTCACGGGCCCGACCGCCGAAAGGTCTGGCCGCACGCCCTCGAAATCCATCCATCGATTGCGCCACTCGACCGTCTCTGGGACCTTGAGGCCCACGGCGCGAAAGATGCATTCTACGGACTCTCCCATCCGATGCGTCAGTCCGACGGCGTCGAGGGACGCGATCCGACTCCAGGCCCGCTCGAAGGCCGAATCTCTCGCCGGACCACGAGGAAGATTCGTCCCCACAGCGTTCGCGCCAAACACGTGAAGGTACGCATTGTCGATCCTCGGCGACGACCTGACCGTTGGATGCCGAAAGAACGCCTCAGGCTCGAGCGATCTGGCCAGCGCGACGAACGGGTTGAGCGGCTCAGCGGCTGCGTCATGGGCTCTGTGATACCGATAAAACGAAATCAACCTATCCAGCGGATGACGAAACATCGCCACCCTCACCACCTCTACTGCAGGAATAAAAAGTGTTTCATAATAGTCATAGTGGCCAGTGATATATTTAAATACTGATAACTCCCCAGGAGAATAGCAATATAATTTTATGCCATCTTCTCTGAATATTTTATCTGGCGCAAAGCCGTCGCTAATAGCGGCGTCCAATGTCTTTCCGCCCGTCTTCTCCAAATGAATAAAACAGATTGCCTTATGTTCCATGTTGTCATAAAGATTTGGGAATTCGAGCTTATGTCGTCGCTTTAGACGGTATTGCGCCTCTTCGCTGTTGAAGACGCTGTCCAATATAGACTCAACTTCTCGAGCCACGGCAGACGGAAGCTCTTCGGCGGTCAACTGCGCGCTGATCTCCTCCTCCACCTCGCGCCCAAGCATGACGCGGTAGCAGGCCCTGATCAGGGCGTCGCGATAGGATTCGAACGGATACAACGACCCCTACGTCCCCTTTTTCGCCGCCTTCTTGCGCCCTGGAACGGGCCGAAGGCTTGGCCTTAGCTTCAAGGAAGCGCCTTCCGCAATTCACACGACCGGGCGCAAGAGCTGGCCAAACTGGCCCGACCGACGCTCGCCATGCCCAAATGCGATGTCCCCTCGACCACTCTCAAGCGACGCATTCGCCGCCGCTAGCGCCCAACACATCTCATGCATAGTCATTTCGCAGCGTGTGTCATCAGGAAGTCTCGAAGATTTCCAAGCCGACATGCTTTGCGCAATGATCGCGGCAACCCACAGAAGGGGATTCCGTCCTTGGACGGCCGATCTGCGGCGGCGGGGCGTTAACGAGCGAATGTCAGAATCTGCCTCTCAAGCAGCGCGACACGCCCGAGGGCGTCCGTCCGCTCAAGGGCCACCATCGAGATGAAGCCGAGCATTGGACCGCGGGAGTCCACGCCGAATGACAGGTTCTGATCCGCGGCTGAGAGCTCCATCTCGATCGTCAGGCGGTTGAGTCCTGTCCAGACTGGCAGTTCGCAGACGTAAAGGTCCTGCCGGGGCTTGGCGCACACCGCGACCGTCCGCCTGTTCATCGACAGGCGCGCCGTCCGCCCTTCGAACTGTGGGAATGCTTCGGCCAGGAAACCGAAGATCAGCTCGGTCGAGGCGCCGCTCCACCAAAATTCCAAGCTCCCGCCGGGGATACCTAGCCAGGTCCCCCAGGGCTCGGGACTACTCCACGCTCCGCCGCCTCGCAGGTAGTGCGCCTCACAGAATTGCGCGAGGCTCAACGGGTGGCCCGTGGCCGGCCCACGAAAGGCGTTCTGGAGGGATCGCTGCAGGCCCTCCCCCACCATATCGAAACTCGAGGGCGGCGATCGGAACACATACTCCCGGCCCGGCGCGAGCTCGATGTGGGTGTTTCGCACTTCGCTCCTGGACAACGCACCCGTCGCCTCGACATAGTCCTGAGCCACGTCGACCCACGATCTGGGCTGGAAGCGGGCCCGTATCTCCGCTTCTCGACTGGCGACCGATGCGGGGTCATCCAATAGCTTGCAGATCGCATCGTAGAGATCATCCGGCGAGTCCGGATCGATATAGATAGCCATGTCGCCCCCGGCTTCGGGCATCGAGGACGTATTCGATGTGATGCACAGCTTGCCTCTCGCGAGGCTCTCAGAAATTGGCAGGCCCCATCCCTCGTAGAGGCTGGGATAGATGGTGAAGAGGCAGTTTCGGTAGAGCCACTCAAGTTCGCCGTCGGAAATGTCGGACAAGATTTCGATTTTCCCGCCGAGGCCATCGGTCACGATGTTCAACTGGAGAAATTCATCAGCCCGCCACCCGTACCGGCCCACGCAGACGAGGCGGGGCGGCGTTTCATAGTGCTGGAGGAGCCTTTCCCACGTCTTGTAGGCAAGGATATGGTTCTTGCGCCCTTCAATGGTCGAGACGAATAGAACGAACGGCTCTTCGCTTCGCAGAGAGGGTTCCTTTACGATCCGAGCTGCTTGCTCTGCGTCAACCGGTTCGAACCCGCTGGTTATGACGGTCGAAAGCGGCTCGGCCAGATTCCAATGCTTGAAAATCCTTCGAAGATCGCGATGCGTATTCTCACTGACGCAGACATACTCGTCCACGACGTAAGACGACGCCAGCAAGAAGCTGCGGAACGCCAGCGCAGTACCCTGGTCGCAGGTGTGGGCGGCGTAAATCGGAATCAGGTCATGGACCGTCATCATGAACGACGCGGAGTACTTGCGCTTCAACGCTGCGATCTTGGCGAAATAGTCGGGAATGACCCAGGCGGCCCCAAGGAGGACTATCACCATGTTTTGGAATTCCCCCGCCACCTCGCCTATGGGCTTGGAGCCAGGAAATATCCCCTCGCGCGCCGCGAACTGGTTGAAGTTGACCGATCGGTTATCCTCTGCGTGGTTGAGGTCGTGAACCACGGAAATGAGCAATTTCGCGTCGACCAGGTCGAAGCCGCCACGCTTCGCGTTCCAGCAAATGAAGTTGACCGATTCGCCCGCAATAGACCTCGCCGCGACAATGAAATTCGCCTGGACACGCTGAATGCCGGTGAGATTTGGGTGGTGACCGATATAGTATATGAGGTCCGACACATCGATCATGATGGTCATATCTTGATGAATGCGCGAGGCCTGCGTGGCTTTGACGACCTGGGTCGCTACCGATTTCGCTGTCGCTTCGGATTCTGGTCCGGACTTCCGCATGTTGTCTCCTGTGGACCTCAGTCTGCGCGGCAGCCGGCTTCGGCGAAAACGCCGCCATCCCGTAGCCGGTCGCCGGGCCCGACAAAGCCACCCGAATCACTTGCGGCGCGCGGCGTTGGCGGCATCGACAAGGTCCACCTCGATTCATTAGCTTGCGTGGTGATGTCCCTAGCATCGCAATCACCTGTCGAACAATCTCAGGCGGGACCTAGCGACCGGGACTGCCATAACGGCCACCAATTCGGCCAAGCGACGGCAAGTAGCGGGCTGGCAGATAGCCTGCCCGGCCGGGCAGGCGCTCGTGTCTCTCGCGTCAATCAGGCCGCCGCTCGGCGCTGGCGCGCCGATCACTGTTCAAAAGCGCGTCAGTCTGCATCACATAGGCCGCAAATTTATGCCGGCTTGAATTTCTTTCTCGCTTCAGACAATCCGTTCCGGGATTTCAGGGTGGGGACGAGCCGGATGCGCCTAGTTCGGCCGACAAGTCACTCGCGGCGTAACGTGCGGTTGACCGGTCGCGTGTCCGATGACTCTCACCCGGGCCCGCTCCATTGTTCGGTAGCCACCGCAGGAAGCTAAGCCTTGGCGCTCATGCCTCATACGGCGTTGGATCAAGAGGCGCCCCTCCAGTCGTTCCAAGAGGAATTGGTGCGAGCTTGCTATCGCGCGCTTCTGCGACGGGAGCCGGAGTCGATAATCCTCGATGGCCTGAACGCGCCGGCGTTGCCGGAAGGCCAGCGCGTTGCGATCAGAGATACGCTGGAGAAGTTTCTGGCTAGCGAAGAATGGAAGGTTCGCTTCGAGGCCAGACGCCGACAGCAGCGACGTGTCGATGCTCCCAATCCCTACGACCGCTTCAGTAATAAGGTCATATTTTTCCTTCACATAGAGAAAACTGCCGGAACTACAATTGCTGACCACATCTCGGAATCATATGTTGATAAACAACAGATAATATATCAGTCAGATTTATTTATACATTGCCTCGACGAAATTATGGCTTGTAAATTCATATCCGGACACTACGATTATAATGATTCTTTATTGCTTCCACACAAGAATATAGTTCGCGTATCATTTTTTAGAGACCCGTATAAACGTCTCGCGTCTCACTATCGATATGCACAATCATTCGATCCAAAAATACAATGGGATGACCCAACAATTTCTCTGGCGCATGAATTATCCATATCAGAATATTTCTCCTGCGGAGAAGTTCGCAATGACGTCAGATTCAACAACTTATATTTACATGTATTTGGGCATAGCAGATACGGGGCAGTTTTGCCGGATGGAGAACCGAGGAAGAGAGCTTTTGATATTGCGTTTGATAGAATATCAAAATTGGATGTTGTAGGATTGACGGATAGAGTTGAGGAAAGTGTCAGAATGATAAGCAATGTTACCGGTATAGAATTTCCTGACACGATAGAGTCAAAAAATATATCGGACGAATTTGGGACAGATGATAGTAAAAATCGGTACTTTGAGGAGAATGAACTGAAAAGGACGGAAAATCATCTTAGATACGTGCCGCCTATAAAACTGACCAAGCGAACACGCGAAATAATGTCGGATCTCGTGGACTACGATTTGAAATTGTATGAGCAAGCCAGGAAAACGTTCGAGTTGAGGTTGAGCGATCTGAGGGCCTAGTGACGGCGCCCTTCTTCGTCGGCAATGCACCTATCCGAAGCGCCCGAGGGCCTCTCGCATGAAGTGTAGGCTTGACAGTCTACGCCCCCCTCTCCCCCGTAATTCTACCCCCAAGCAGCCAGAGCGCCGCCTTGAAGAAGCGGACCGCCGAGCGCGGACCGCGAGGCTCACCGAGGAGCAGATCATTGTGATCCTGCGGAAGCTGTGGGCGCGGGTACGACGGCAGTGGAGCGGCCGCGCCGCAAAGCACGTGTTCGCCTCCAGGCGCCAAACTCTTGCCACCCAGCCCCAGGGAGACTCAGCCCCCCGACCCTTGTTATGGCTCAGTGAGAAACGGGGGTCACGTCAACCCGATGCTGGCGCGATTCGCGCAGAGTTCGCCCGACCCGCTGCGCAAGGCGTGAATTCGTCTCGACACATTATTTTCGCCGAGAAAATCTGTTGCCGCGTCATTTACTGGAGAAAGACGATATATTGCCCTTATATTAAGATATTTTACTCGCATTTTATTTGATTCGGATGCGTGAATTTGTCGGATAAACCTCGCGCCGCAATGCGTCGCCATACGGATTTAGCGGGTTGTTATGGCCGGTCTGGCGGCATAACTTGTGAATACGCCAACTGGCAATTGTTGGTTGGCGCGCCCGTGCGTCGCCGATTGGCGCCGTCCGATCAGCGACTTGAGAAAGGAACGCCCAACGGCGGACGGGAATGGCAGTGAAAAGCAGCTCAATGAAATCGGCGCCAGTTGCGGGGTTAGCCCCCCCCGTTCCAAACACCGGCGTTACGCGCGAGAATGTCATTTGGTGCTATCGCATGCTGTTGGGACGAGAGCCCGAAAATGAGGCTGCGATCGACAGCAAATTGCGCCGCTCGAGCACGGATGAATTGCTCCGGGAATTTCTGACGTCGCGCGAATTCCTTAACAGCAAGAGAAACACCACCCGTCCCGCTTTTTTCTCCTCCACCAATCTTCCGATCGTGGTCGAGTTCGAACCAAGCGCGGAAGACTTGGCGCGACTCGTCGAAAGGGTGAGGCGAACCTGGAGGGGACTCGGGGAGTCGAAGCCGCATTGGTCGGTCTTGAGCCAGAAGGAGTTTCTTCCAGACAATATAGACGCCACCCGCGACACCTTTCATCGCTCCGGAGCGGCCGATCTCGAGCTGGTGCTCGCCACGATTCGACGGGCGGGTCGCGACTCCACTGAGTTCTCGACGGTTCATGAATATGGCTGTGGGCTGGGTCGCATCACGAATCATCTCGCGGCGGCGTTCGAAAAGGTGATCGGCTGCGATATCTCTGCACCGCATCTGAACTTGGCCCGCGAACACTCGGCGGCCATTGGCGTGAGCAACATTGAATATCGGGAGATATCTATTCCCGACTATGGAATTCACGAGCCGATCGATCTCTGGTTTTCATTGATCGTCCTGCAACACAATCCACCGCCAGTGATATTTACGATCCTTCGTCATATGCTCGCCGCCCTGAGGCCAGGTGGTCTCGCGATCTTTCAGGTTCCGACCTATGCTGTCGGCTATCGATTTAAAGTGAGGGAGTATCTTGAAAAGTCCAAGGATACCAAATCCATGGAGATGCACGTGCTACCCCAGAGAGCTATTTTTGACTTGATACGGCAATCCAACTGCCAATTGCTTGAGATCATCGAAGACGGGTGGGTTGGCGACGGCAACTGGCTGTCCAACACATTCGTCGTTGGTCGACCCGCGGCCTGACACTCCCATCGCGGGCTCATGGCGGCCGCGGTCTTCGCGACCGCTTGGTCGCCAGTTCGTTCAGTCTCTCTCGGCCAAAATGCCGCGGTTGAGAATCAACACGCCGTAGACCCACCCGGGCGCCGCGATCAGTTGGACTACTGGGCAGCCCCCGCAAAGGCCGCTACGTATTTTCCCCAAACTGGCGTCGGCCGCGATCCCGTGGGGTCGAAGAGATAGCCTGAATTGACAAACTCGACGCCCTGGAGGCGCCAAGTGGCGGCTTCGCGGGCGAGCTCGGCTGGATTGCCTGCCGCTGGCGCGCTGCCGACATTTTCGGCCCAAAGCGGCGTTTCCGCGCCGCTTTTCGCGATCTGTCCGGTGATGTACGAGAGCTCGGCGTTGTCCGGAAGGGCCGTGTATTGAAGCGATGTATGATATTGCTTCGCGGTTTCGATCACGAAGTCTGTGTCGGTCATCACCTTGATCGGCGTGTCGCCGTCGTCGGATGCGACAGCTTTCTCCCATTTGGCCGACGAAATATGGTCGGCGGGCAAAAGGATTGTGAGGGGAACGCTCCCAGCCGGCGCGTAACGACTTAGGGCCGAGCGCACATTGCCTATCTGCCACACGATGAATTTGCGTTTGGCGTCGCGATACCAGGCCAGGACATCACGCCACATCGCCGGCGTGCGCTGACTTTGCTGGTCGATCCTCACATCCTGCCATGAGGCGAAGCGCGTCCCCCATCGCGTGTTGGCCGCGCTCAAGGTGCGATATTTGGCCTGGGCGGCTTGCTGGAAATCGCCTTGCGGACCGGGACCGCAAAACCAGAACGCCTCGTTCGCGTCCGTGTGACCGGGCCCCATCGTCCACGGCGCCGGGTAGAGTGGCTCCCCGGCCGGACCAAGATCTACTATGATCGTGTCTACTGAGTTTATGAGTTTGGTCTGGTAGAGATATTGCACGAGCTTGGCGGTTTTGGACGCGATCAGATCCTGAAATCCAGGATACCAATAACTGATCATGTTTGTGCTGTACTCGCCGTTGCAATTGGTCAATCTGGCGCCGGGATTCTGGGCAAGGAACCATGCAGGGGGGCCCGACACTGTTTCGAGCTCGAGACGCAGATGAAGTCCGCTCTGAACCGCGAGCCTCAGCCATCTCTCGTTCGACGGAGCCCAACTCCCGTCCGGCCGCTCGTCCCGAAAACTCAGAGAGGTGCGAAGGGATCTGACGCCCGCGCTTTTGTAGAGTTTGAAGCGCTGAAGGATGGCGGCGTCGTTCTGACGCACGAACTGCGGGGCATCGGCCATGCTCAATCGCGGACCGGTCTGGGCGAGGGCAGGTAAACTGCTCGCACAGGAAGCGACAACAAGCGCGCCGAGGGCCGCACTTCGAACGGACTTAATATTCATCGCGCCAACACTCCGGACAAGGGCAACGGTTCAATGCGTCAGCAAGGCAAAGGTTCAACGCGTCAGCAAGCTGAGCGTGCGTAACTATAGCATCTCTCATGCCGCCATCGCCTCACGCGGCCTCGGACGGCAACTCCCGCTCAGCTTCCAAGGTCGAACTATCGGTCGGGTCGGGGACATCGACCTCATCAGTGGTCTTGGCGTTCCGCTTCCACCGTCGAGATTGCTTCGACGGCGGCGGCTTGGGGGGCGCACTCAAATCAGCTTCCGACGTCGAACCCGGAGCGGGTCGGATCGCACACGACGCGATCGCGATTGACAGGCGCCGCCCGTCCCCTTCCGCCACATGCACCGCGTTCGACCGGAACTCCAGCTCGATCTGGCGATCGGCGACCTCTCCTCGAACGACAGCGGTCACCCGTCCGCTGTCCTGGCGAAATCCGAGCAATTCCCCTGAAAGCGCCCGACATTCGAGAACGGGGGGATAGCTGACGTCAGATAAAACGAACTCCACTTCCTGGGCTGACAGGTCGCCCGGCTCAATATGCAGGATCGCCGCTTCAGCCATCCATTGGTGCGGCGTCGGAGTCGACATGTCCCATCCATACCAACCGCTCACCAACCTTATGCCCGGCGGCGTCGCCAGCTTCTCCGGTGCTTTCCCATCGGCCGCCGCGGGTGCGACGGTGTCGCCAGGCTTGGCCGCAAGCACCAAGGCGGCGGCCGACTGCACCGAGCAGGAGCGTATCGCGATCGACAAACAGCGCCCGTCCCCTGGCGGAACCTCTGTCGACGCCGCGACAAATTCCAGGATGACCGGCGCCCCCGCGGAAGCCGCGCGCACGATCGCGATGACCCGGCCGCCCTCCTGATGGAAATCGATCAAGTCACCGGTCAGCGCGGCGCACTTGAGGCCAGGGTGGAAGCTGACGTCGGAGAGGACAAGCTCCACCGCATGCGGAGAGCTGTCTTCGGTTTCCACGAGAATGACACCGCAGTCAGCCATCCACTGGTGAGGCGGAGAGGTAGAGGCGTCCCAGCCGTGCCATCCGCTGAGAAACTTGATGCCGTTGGGCCTGTGGCTCCCGCCTCGATCCGCTATGCCGGATCGTGTCACCGCGTCCGATGTCCAGATTGAATGCCGAAAAAATGGGGCGACGCGCAGGAGGCGCGGCAGGGATCCTACAAAGCTGTCCACCAGCGAAGTCTTTCGCGCGGCGAACTCGCCGGAGGTGAACAGTCTGGTCACGACGCCGCGGATGGCTTCTGCCGTGCATGACGACATTTCGCCTATGGTGGACGCCATGCCCGGCGGATCCGCGTAACGCCCGAGAATTTCCAGATACAGCAGATCGACCACACAGGCCGCATCGCCACCCAGGGCGACGAACAACTCCAAGGATGCTGAAAGTGTCTCCGTCGACCGTAGGGCGCCGTAGCCCGCGCTCGCCACACAGAGTTCGCCAGCCACGCCCAGATAGGATACGGCACGGTTCGCCCGTGTCAGAGATGGATCCACCCAGCCTTCCGGAGTGTAGATCAGGGCCTGTATGCGGATCGCATCGAGATCGCGCACGGCCACCCATCCTCCCGCCGCACAGTCCGCGATCCGCTTCCTCTCGGCGTCGTCGA
>Ga0302314_10009977_pt1 | contig 16715 bp, 17 predicted proteins | sample III_Palsa_N2_3_FD_200533 | JGI IMG/M metagenome (GOLD analysis project Ga0302314, IMG submission 200533) | Peat permafrost microbial communities from Stordalen Mire near Abisko, Sweden - III_Palsa_N2_3 | ecosystem: Environmental > Terrestrial > Soil > Palsa > Peat permafrost | place: Sweden...
CGCGCGCATTGACACGTCGCTGTTCCTGCCGCTGCTCGTTCCCGTCCTCGTCCCCGCGACGATGAGCGCGTACTCCGTGGTCGGCGAGCGCGAGCAGGGCACCCTCGAGCCGGTGCTGACCACGCCGGTCACCCGGACAGAGCTCATCGGAGGCAAGGCCGCGGCGATCTTCATGCCCGCGGTCGGCCTCTCGTACCTGGTGTTCGGCGTGTTCATCGCCATCGTCGCGCTCTTCGCGAAGCCGGCGGTCGCCACCGAGATGTGGAACGCGCCGCAACTCCCGGCCGAGGTGGTCTTCATCCCGCTGCTCGCCGCCTGGGCGATCTGGGTGGGTCTTGCCGTCTCCTCTCGGGTCTCCGACACCCGGGTCGCGCAGCAGTTCAGCGTGCTGGCCAGCGTGCCGGCGGTCGCGCTGGTCGCGCTGATGTCGTTCCGGATCGTCACCCCGAGCCTCTGGCTGGCGCTCGCGCTCGCGCTTGCCCTGCTGGCGATCGACTGCGGCGCCTGCTTCGTCGTGGCGCGGCTGTTCGACCGCGAGCGCCTCATCACCGGGACTAGGCCGACCCCGCGCACCGTCGTGCCCGGCACCGTGCGGCGGCTGCCGCCGGTCAGCCGAATGGGAGGAACATCATGAGCGCCACCCTCACGCTGACCCGCACCCGGTTCGGCATCGGGATCGGCCCCCTGATCGACAAGATGGCCGGGGAATGGCAGGTCATCGTCGATGGCACGGTGGCCGGGTCGATCACCATGCAGGAGACCGTCGAGGTGCCGGTCGAGCCGGGACGCCACACGCTCCGCCTTGAGAAGTCCCGCCGGTTCCTGAGCCCGGAGCGCTCGTTCGAGGCCGTGAACGGGACGGACACCCGCTTCCACTGCCGGTGCGCGATGCTGTGGCCGCAGTTCCTGGCCGCGCTCGTCAAGCCCGACCTGTGGATCAGCCTCAAGCAGGAGTAGACACCAGCACATGTTCCTCAGCATCGAACCCGACGGCCCGGTCCCGATCTATCAGCAGATCCGGGACCGGATCGTCGAGGCCATCGCCGGCGGCCGCCAGCCGGCCGGCTCCGGCCTGCCCTCCACCAGGCAGCTCGCGGTCGATCTGGGCGTCAACTTTCACACCGTGAACAAGAGCTACGACTTGCTCCGCCGCGAGGGCCTGCTCCGGCTCAACCGCAAGTCGGGCGCGGTCGTGCAGCGCGACGCGAGCAGCGGGCCGCCGAGCCCGGACTGGGCGGAAGACTGGACGCTCCGGCTCGATACGCTGCTCGCGGAGGCGGCCGCGCAGGGGATGCCGGCCGAGGCGATCATCGCGCAGTGCCGGGCCGCCGTCGCCGAGTTCGCCTTCCCGGCCGAGGCCGAGGGTGACGCACCGGGGCACCGCACGGCGATTGAGGGCCGGCCGTGAGCCCGGGCGCGCTCGCCGCGGTGTTCGCCGTGCCGTTCTATGGCGCGCTGCTCTGCGTCGCTCCCGCGGTCACCAAGCCGACCGTCCAGTTCGGCGTTCGAATTCCGCCCGAACGGACCGGGGCGACTGTCATCGGCGACCAGCGGCGCGCCTACTTCAGGCGGACCGCCGTCGTCGGCGTCCTCTGCACCGTCATGGCGGTGCTGCTCGCCGTGCACGGGTCGCGGTGGTCGCCCATGCTGGTCGTGCCGATCGAGGTGGCCGCCGACATCGGCTGCCTGCTGGTCGCGCGCCGGAGGATCACCGCGGTCAAGCGCGCCGAGCGCTGGTTCGCCGGCCTGCGCCCGACGGTAGTCGCCGACACGAGCTGGCTCGCCGATCCGCCCTTGTTCCCGGTGCGCTGGCTGATCCCCGCGCTGACGGTCACGGCGGCGACGGTCCTCGTCGGAGTGCTCCGGTACCCCGAGCTGCCCGGACGGCTTGCGGACGGGTTCGGCGCGTGGGCCGCTCCCGGCCACCGGGTGCCCAAAACCCCGGTGACCGCCTTCGCGCTGGTCTTCGCCCAGCTCTGGGTCACCGCCCTGTGGACCACGATCATGCTGATCATCTACCGCTCCCGGCCCGACATCGAGGCGGCCGACCCCGCCGCCTCCGTCCGCCGCTACCGCCGGTTCCTCGCCCGGTGCAGCACGGCCATGCTCGCGCTCGTCACGCTCATCGACCTCAGCCTGCTGCTCGCCGCGCTGCGGAACTGGCAGGTCTACCGGCTCTCCGGCGCCCGCCAAGCGGACCGGTCTGGCCGACCGGGACGACGACCGGTTCTGGAAAGGCGGCCTGATCTACGTCAACCGCGACGACCCGGCGCTCATGGTCGGCGCGCGGTTCGGCGTCGGCTGGACCTTCAACCTCGCGAACCGGGCCGCGTGGCTGCTGCTGTCCGCGATCGCCGGCGTCCCGGCCGGGCTGGTCATCATCGCGGTGCTCACCCGGTAAAGCGGAGCGCCGCGGCTCAGAACATGCAAGTGCCCTAGCCAACAGCGCTGGCCTCCTCTTCCAAAGCGCGGACCATGGCGGTCGCGGCTGCGCTCGGATGCTCGGTGGTCGCCGCCCAGACGGCCCGCCGGAGCCCGCCGGCGTCGTCATGGATCGGGATCCAGCGCACGCCGCGCGGCACCGCCTGGGCGGCGATGCCGGGCACCAGCGCAATCCCGAGACCGGCGGCGACGAGCCCGAGTCGGGTGGGCCAGTCGCGGGCCGTGAAGGTGATCCTCGGCTCGGCGATGCCGGGCCACGCGCCGAACTCGGGGGCGTCGCCGGAACGGGGCCCGACGACCCACCCTTGATCCGCAAGCTCGTCGGGCTCGATCCGTTCCCGGACGGCGAAGGGGTGTGAATCGGCGACCGCGACTCCGGCGCCGCGGGCGCTGCGCAGCGCGGTGAGGCGCAGGCCCTCGAGGTCGTACTCCGGCAGGCCGTCGCCGGTCGCGACGATCGCGACTTCGATCCGCCCGCGGCGCATCGCCGTCAGCTGCGCGGGCGTGGGGGCTTCGGTGAGCTGGACCTTCAGCCCAGGATGGGCGGCCGTCAGCCTGGCGATGGCGCGCGGGAGCAGAGCCGCGGCGGCCGCCGGGAAGCCCGCGACGACCAGGCGGCCGGCCAGACGATCGCGCATGCCCGCCAGTTCCTGGGTGGCGGCCGCGATCTCGTCAAGCACCTTGCCTGCGTGACGGGCCAGCGCCTCACCGGCCGGCGTCGGGCGGGTCCCTCGCGCGTGCCGCTCGAACAGCGGCGTTCCCAGGGCCTTCTCGGTCACAGCGATCTGGCGCGACACGGCGGACTGCGTATAGCCGAGGCGCTCGGCGGTCGCGCTGAAGGATCCGGTGCGCGCCACTTCGAGGACGACGCGCAGGCCCGTCAGCGTCAGATCGGTCATCGGGCCAGCCTACTCAAGGTATGAGCATTTCGCATGGCTGGCCCCGATAACACTCGCTTGTGCGATGCCTTCCCTCTTGCCAGGGTGGAGGAAGGGAAATGCAGGAAGGGAAGCTGACATGACCTACGCGAGCAGCCGAGACGAGTTGGTGGCACGCCTGGTGCGGGCCGGAGAGCTAGAGATCTCCGGCGAGAGCCAGCAGGAAGTCGACTCGTACTTCGACACCGAGAACTTCGCGTTCCACGGACCCGACGGGTTCGACACCGACCACGCAGGGCTCATGGGGTACTTTCAGTCGCTCCGGGCCGCCTTCGAGGACCGGACCATTCGGCGCGGAATCATCGTCGCCGAGGGCGATCTCATCGCCTGCCAGACCTGGATCGAGGGCACCTTCACGGCCCCGTTCACCCACTCACCGGTCGGGAAGCTCGAGCCGAACGGGGCACGGGTCGTCTGGGACCTCATGAACATGTTCAGGTTCGATCTCCGCGGACGGCTCGTCGAGGAGTTCGTGAGGACCGACAACCGAAGCTTTCTCCGCCAGCTTGGGGCGGAAGCAGCCTGAAGGCCCCGATCGCCGGCGGTGGCGATGAGTTTTCTTCTGCCGAGAGTCTGATCCAGTGAGGTCGATCGGATATGACGTGGAAGGCGGCCGGAGCGGGCCGCCGGGACAAGGGAGTCGTGGGATGGCGCGTGAACGCCGGCGTCTGGATTTTCGGCGCCGGAATGGAGCATCAGCGGGCGAGCGTCGTGGCCACCGACGGGACGGTCACTGACGGGGCGTACCCGGAAGCCGTCGGCGGGTTCGCGATCGTCGACGTGCCCACCCGCGAGGAGGCGCTGCAATGGGCGGCCAAGTTCGCCGTCGCCTGCCGCTGCGCGCAAGAGGTCCGGGAGCTCCAGCCCGACCCCGAGCAGGACGCGATGCTCCGCCAGGCTGACCGGCGATGGTGACGTCCGGGCGAACTCCGACCGGATGCTGACCGCGGGCGACGGACGCTTACGACCGGTCGTCGGGGGCCGGGCCCGTTGGGTGGGCGTAGAAGGTGTGCGCCTGGATGAGTCCGTCGCGGATCACGAAGGTGTCGGTGCCCAGGAGCTCTTCTTTCCCGTCGCGGTGGCCGCGGAAGGTGAGGTAGATGACCTCGCCTTGCACGTGGACCGAGGGCGTCAGCTCCATGGATCCGATCAGCGGAAGAACCTGCTCGTAGACCTTGCGGATGTAGTCGTGTCCAGAGCCGATGCCTTCAGGGGTGGCGGCGACCGCGTCCGGGGAGTAGTCGCTGAGGATCGCGTCTAGGTCGCCCTCGAGTTGATGGCTCAGGTGGCGGTTGAAGACTTCCTGCGTGGTCATTGCTGCTCCTTGTCGTTGTCATTGTCGTCGTCGTTGGTTGGTCCGACGCGGGTCGGCTGACGGGTCCGGGGCGCTCACGCCGCGGCGAGCGCGACGCACAGGGCGACGAGCGCGATGGTCTGCAGCGCGACGCGTCCGTTGATGACCGAGTCCCAGCGAGCCTGGAGCTCGCGCGCGTTGTCCGGCACCCGGTGAGCGAGGGCCGCGGCGGTCAGCGCGGTGTTCACCGGCTTGGCGACCTGGGTGTAGACCGCGATGAAGATGATCACGGCGAGCGCGGCGAGCGCCCCGCCCGCGGCGGCGACCCAGTGTCCGCTCGCGGCGGCGACCACGGCCGTCGCGACGGCGGCGATCAGGCCGCTGATGGTGATCAGCTTCAGCCGACGGTCGGCGACGCGGTGAATGTGGCCGAGTGATTGGGTGAGGGTGCGGTCATCGACCGCGGCGATGGCGGGACGCTGGACGATTGCGCCGAAGACGTCGGTGCCATAGATGACGGCGTTGGCGAGGATCGCCAGGCCGGCGACGATGTCGATGAGCGTGCGCATTAGCGGGCCTCCTCCTCGGTAAGCATGCGGTGGGCGAGGTCGAGCCGGGCCTGCGTGTGGCTCGGGCGCAGACGTCCGCTGGCCTGGAGGGCGGCTAGGCCGTGCATGGCCGCCCAGGCGACCTCCGCCTGGGTTTCGTCACCGGCCGGGAACGCGTCGCGGATTCCAAGGAACGCACGGCGGAGCGGTTCGGGCGTGTCCTCGGTCCCGAAGGCCAGCCCGGAGGGCAGCGAGAACATCGCCTCGTAGACCCGCGGGTGGGCGGCGGCGAAGTCGAGATAGGCGCGCATCCGCGCCATCGGTGAGGCGTCAACCGCCTCGAGCGCCGCGGCGAGGTCACGGAAGCCGTTGAGCGCGACCGCGTCGATGAGCGCCTGGCGGCCGTCGAAGGCGGAGTAGAGAACCGGCTGGGTGACGCCGAGATCCCCGGCCAGTCGGCGCATGGTGACGGCGGCCCAGCCGTCGGACTCGGCGAGGTCGCGGGCGGCGCGGATGACCTGATCGCGTCTCAGGTCCAGGTCTGGAGCGGGTCTCGGTGACATGACTCGTAGTCTAGCATAGTTATATAACGTTGCTAGATAACGGGGCGGCAGCAGGGCTTGCTGGCGGCGCGGAGCCGACGGTAACGCGGGCGGTTTGACGGCGACCCCGCCGTAGAAGTGCAGCGCGGCGCCGCCGGGGTCGGGCTCGGGCCAGTGGCTAATGCCGACCACGCCGGGCGGCAGCAGGTCAAGGCCGTCGAAGAAGCCCTCGATCTGAGCCCGCGAGCGGGGCACGATCGGGGCCGACGCGCTCTGGTAGACCGCCCGCCCCGCCCGGGCGGCTTCCTCGTCGATGTTCTCGTCGGTGATGTGCGACAGCGCCAGGGCGCTGCCGGGCGCCATCACGTCACCGAACCTGGCCAGCAGCGCGCGGGGATCGTCGGCGTCGGGGACGAAGTGCAGGACGGCGAACAGCAGCACCGCGACCGGCTGGCTGAAGTCGATCAGCTCGCGCACCGCGGGGCTGGCGGTGATGCCGTCCGGGTCGCGGAGATCGCCCCGGACGGCGGCGACGCCCTTGGCCCGGTCCTCGAGAATGGCCTGAGCGTGCAGGACGACGACCGGGTCGCTGTCAACGTAGACGACCCGCGCGCTCGGGTCGGCCGCCTGGGCGATCTGGTGGACGTTGGAGGCGGTGGGCAGGCCCGAGCCGATGTCGAGGAACTGCCTGATACCCCGCTCGGCGGCGAGGAAATGGACGACCCGGCCGAGGAAGGCCCGGTTCATCCGGGCTGGCCCTGAGCCGCCGGGGATCACCGCCAGGAGCTGCGCCGCGGCGGCGCGATCGGCGTCGAAGTTGTCCTTGCCGCCGAGAATAAAGTCATAGATCCGGGCCACGTTCGGCACCGTGACGTCCAGCCCGCGAGCCGCCAGCCGGTCCCGCTCCTGCGCATCGTTCACGAGCCGCCGCCCTCCGGCCTGATTGTCATCGCTGCCGCCCGTTGTGCCCCGGGTGTCCACAGGGAGCATTATGTCGCACGGTGGTCTTTTGTCTGCCGGTGTTCAGGCGAGTGCCACCGCGGCCAGGAACAGGCTCAGGTCAACCGCGATCTGCATCGGGATGGTGGCGCCGACGGTGCCGGTGCGGTGCCGCACCCAGCCCGCGGCCAGGCCGAAGCTCAGCACGAGCGGCAGCAGGACCGGGTGGTAGGCGTGTTCCACACGCTGAACTCGTTGCTGCTGGCCCAGATCGGGGCGCACGCGGCGGCGGGGTTCGCCAAGCGGATCGCCGACCTCGACCTCACCCCGCCCCAGGCGGGCCTCCTTCGGCTGGTCGCGACCCGGCCAGGGCAGAGCCAGCAGGAACTCGCGCGACAGCTGCGGACGCCGCCCAGCCGACTCGTGCTGCTCGTCGACCACCTGGAAGAACGCGGGCTGATCGAGCGGCGGCGCAATCCCGACGACCGCCGGCACTACGCCCCTCTACCTGACCGCCGAGGGCGGGCGGTTCCTCCGGACCGCGCTCGGGCCCGTCGGGGCCGCGCACGAGGACGACATCTGCGCCGCCCTCAGCGCGGCCGAGCGGGGGCAGCTCGCCGGGCTGCTCGGCCGCATCGCCGAGCAGCACGGCCTGATCCCGGGCGTGCACCCGGGGTATCAGCAGCTGGGCGAGCCCTAGGGTTTGTCGACGAGGTCGACGACCGGCTTCACCCCGGCGGTGCCCTTCCTCAGCCTCCTCAGCAGGCCGCCGAAGTACCAGAGCGCGGCCAGCGCGAGCGCGTAGCCGAGCATCTTGTCCGAGCCGTGGAACGGCGAGGGGAACGACAGCGCCACCATGATCACCACGGTGTAGACCAGCACGAACCCGATGACCGGCCACGCCCACCGGCCGAGGGTGAACGCGCCGGGGAGGCTGTCGGTGGTGCGCCGCTTGACCGCGTAGGCCACGGTGATGAGGAAGTAGATGATGTACGGGATGATCGCGGTCGCGCCGACCAGGGTGCCGAACGAGCTGGTCTGGAAGTACCCGTAGATCATCACGCCGACGTCGACCACGCCGAACACGAGCAGCGCCACCACGGGCGTCTGGCTGCGCGGGTTGATCTTCCGCAGGATGCCGGAGAACGGCATCATGTTGTCCCGCGACAGGGAGTACACGAGCCTGGCCTGCGCCCCGCTGCCGACGACGAGGATCGAGAACATCGAGAAGACCACGAACGCCACGAAGACCTTAACCAGCCAGGACGGCAGCCAGTAGCCCGCGATCGCCAGCAGCGGCAGCGGCGCCGACTCGACCGTCTTGAGGTCGGGGATGGCGACCGTGAAGCCGATCAGCGCCACCATCCCGAGCACGGCGGAGCCGCCGACCGCCCACAGCACGCCGCGCGGCACACTCCGGCCGGGGTCGACCGCGTCCTCGGACATGTCGGCGGCCAGCTCGAACCCGACCAGGGTGAAGGCGCCGAGCAGCCCGGCCAGGGCGAAGGCGTACCAGGTCGGGTTGTGGAAGACGGAGGTCGTGTTCGTGAGGATGCCCGCTCCGTACTGGGTGGGCTTGGAGTGGACTCCCCACAGCACGAGGAGCAGCACGCCGAACACCACGGTCCCGATGATCTCGGTGAACACCGCGACGTTGTTGACCCGCGCCGCCACCTGGATGCTGATGATGTTGATGACCACGGGCAGCAGCATCAAGATGATCGCCACCGCGAGCACCAGGTGCGGGCTCGGGGTGTCGACGTTGAACTCGCTGAGCAGCAGCGGGGCCGCGACCTGGAGCATGATCGCGCCGCCGCCGACGGCCATGTACAGCAGCCCGGCGAAGCCGACGAACCAGCCGTAGGTGGGGTTCACCAGCCGGGCGCTCCACTGGTAGGCGTAGCCGGCCAGCGGGATGCGGGTGCCGAGCTCGGCGACGACGAGAGCGACCATCAGGTTGCCGACCCCGACGATCGGCCACGTCCAGATGGAGGCGGGGCCCCAGTACTCAAGGCCGAACCCGTAGTTCAGGAAGATCCCGGTGGTGATCGAGATGATCGAGAACGCGATCGCGAACATCGAGAAGAACCGAAGCGACCGCCTGAGCTCCGGCTTGTAGCCGGCTCGCTCCAGGATCGACTCGGATTGGTCCGCCGCGGCGGAGCGGGCGGGCGCAGGCGCGGGCACGGACGGGTTGGGATCGGCTGCTGTACCGGACAAGGGGGGCCTTCTTTCGGCGGGGTTTCTACGGGTCGATCCGGATGGGAACCCTTCTCACTGGTGTCGCTGTTCTTACTGGCCGAGCTGCTTGCGGACGGCGGCGAACGCCTGGTCCGTCGCCTCGAGCGTCACCGCGATGTCGTCGCCGGTCAGGGCGGCGGAGACGAACCAGTTGTGCCGCGGATGCAGGTAGACGCCGCCGCGCAGGGCGGCGGCCGCGAACACGCCGGCCAGCTCCCGGTCCGCGTCCCCGGCGAAGGAGAGGTAGGGCATCGCGACCGGGCCGGTGTAGTTGACCGGCAGCTCCCACGAGCGCGCCTGGGCCAGGATCCCGTCCCGCAGCTCGGCCCCGGACCGCTGGATCGCCTCGACCGCCCGCTCGTCGCCCAGCGCCGTGATCGTCGCGATCGCGGCCGCCATCGGGACGGCCGAGAACCAGAACGAGCCGGTGACGAACACCTGCCGCGCACCGTCGCGGAACGCGTCGGTGCCGAGCACGGCGGCGAGCGGGTGGCCGTTGGCGATCGCCTTGCTCCAGGCCGACAGGTCGGGCGACACCCCGATCGGCTCCCAGCTCGAGCCCAGGTACAGCCGGAACCCGCACCGCACGTCGTCGAGGATGAGCGCGGCGCCGGTGGCGTCGCACAGCGCGCGCAGCCCGCGGGCGAACGCGGGGTCGACGAGTTCCTGGTCGTACCCGGCGTCGTGCTTGAACGGGCTGACCAGGATCGCGGCCAGGTCGTCGCCCGCCTCGGCGGCGGCGCGCTGCACGCTGGCGAGATCGTTGTAGGTGTAGTAGCCGAGGTTGGCGCGGTCCTGCGGGGTGACGCCGGCCGGCCGCGGCGTGCACCAGGGCGCGGCGCCGTGGTAGGCGCCCGCGGCGGCCAGGATCTTCTGCCGCCCGGTCTGCGCCCGGGCGATCGTGCAGCACATGGTGGTGGCGTCGGTGCCGTTCTTGGCGAACATCGCCCAGTCGGCATGATCCACGGTCCGCACGAGCAGTTCGGCGAGGTCCACCATGACCGGGCCGGGACCGTTCTGGCAGTCGCCCAGGGCCGCCTGCGCCGCCGCCGCCTGCTCCACCCGCGGATGCTGGTGGCCGAGCACCACCGGCCCGTAGCTGCACATCAGGTCGACGTACTCGGTCCCGTCGACGTCCCAGATCCGCGCGCCGCGGCCGCCGCGCATGAACTGCGGGAAGGCCGCGGGCAGCGACGCGGCCGACTGGTGCCCGTACATCCCGCCCGGGATCACCGCCCGGGCGCGCTCCCGGAGGCGCTGATCCTGGGGATTGCCCGCCGCTCCGGGTTGCTGCTCAGTCATCGACCCGCTCCTTCGCCTGCTGACGTGCCCGCCGCGCGGCCGCGGCGGCGATCCGGTCGGCCACGGACGGCTGGGCCCGGCCGAGGAAGTCAAGCACCTGGTCGAGGCCGGCTATCCCGGCGTCCGATCCCAGGCCGGTGGCGACCAGCGAGCCGCAGGCGATGCCCAGCCACGCGGCGTCGACCGGCCCGGCGCCGGCCAGCAGCCCGGCCAGCAGGCCGGCCGTGAACCCGTCACCGCAGCCGGTGGTGTCGACGACGTCGACCTCGATCGCGGGCAGCCGTACCGGCGCCCCGCCGCCCCGCCAGGCGACCACGCAGCCGTCCGCGCCGCAGGTAACGGCCACGCCGCCGGCGCCGAGCGCCAGCACGTCGGCGATGGCCGCCGTCAGGTCGGCGCGGCCGGTGAGCGCGAGCAGCTGATCGCTGTTGGGAAGGAACCAGTCGGCCGCGCCGAGCAGCCCGGCGATCCGCTTCAAGTCCTCCGGCTGGCCGGGGTGGAGCACGTCCACCGCGACCAGCGCTCCCCCGGCCCGGGCGGCCGCGGCCACCTGCGCCAGCCCCTCGCCGACGATGGCGCCGAGAGCGTCCGGCGCGCCGACGAGCAGCGCCCGGCTCCGGCGCACCCGGTCCAGGTCGACGTCGGCGAGCTCGAGGAGCGACGTCGCGCCGGGGACGTGCAGGGCCGGGCGTTCCCCGTTCCCCCTGATCGGCAGGATCGTGGCCGACGTCTGCACCCCGCGCTTGCGGCTCAGCCCGCCGGTGTCGACGCCGTGGGAGGCCATCGCGGCGATGACCATGTCGCCGAGCAGGTCGTCGCCGATCGCGCCGATCGCGAACACGCGGGCGCCCAGCTTGGCCAGGTCGACGCCCGTCCCGGCGGCGGTCCCGGCCGCCGTGGCCTTGATCTCGGTCAGCCGGGCGCTGCCCTGGCCGGGCGGTATGGCCTCGACCGGCCGGCCGAGCACGTCCAGAATGTGGGCTCCGAGCACCGTCACCGGGCCGAGGTCGACGGTCATGAGCGCGGTGCCGTTCGCGTCCCGTAGCGGCGCCGCCGGCTCTCGGCCGCCACCTCGTCGAGTTCGGCGGCCGACAGCACCGCCGGTTCGCCGTAGGCCAGCCCGAGCCGGTAGGTGCAGGCCAGCCACTCGAGGAGCAGCGCCCGGTCGTAGGCCTGGGCCAGGTCGGCGCCGTAGGTAACCGCCCCGTGGTTGCGCAGGATGACGGCGCTGCGGCCGTCGAGCGCCGCGACGGCGGCCTCGGCCAGCTGCGTCGACCCGAACCGCGCGTACGGCGCGACCCGGACCGGGCCGCCAAGCGCGGTGATCGCGTAGTGGATCGCGGGCAGCTCCCGGCGGGCCGCGGACAGGGCGATGACCTCGGGCGAGTGCGTGTGCACGACCGCGGTCGCGCCGGTCGCCGCGTAGATCGCCAGGTGCATCGGCGTCTCGGAGGACGGGGTTCCCCGCGTGGCCTCGCGGTCGGCGAGCTGCTCGCCTTTCAGCGTGACGAGGCAGATGTCGGCCGCTCGCATGAGCGGATAGGCGATGCCGGACGGGGTGATCGCCACGACGTCGCCCACGCGCACGCTGAGGTTGCCCGCGCTGCCGATGGACAGTCCGTCGGCCAGCAGGCGGTTGCCGTGTCTGACGAGCTCGGTCCGGGCCGATCCGAGCCCATCGGGGGCGTTGGTGTACATTACGGGGGATGTTAGACGGACGTCCGATAAAAAAACAGAGGGCGGCCGCAAAACTCCGTCGGGGAGTTCCGCTGTTATGCCGAAAATCGTCAACTGGGATGAGCGGCGCGACGAGATCTTGTCCGCCACCTGGCGGGTGATCGCGCGCGACGGCATCGCCAAGGCCACCATCAGGGCCATCGCCCGCGAGGCGCACTGCTCGCCGGGCATCCTGGCGCACTACTTCGGCGACAAGGCCGACATCCTGGGGGCGGCGCTGCTGCTCTCGCACCGCCGGGTCAGGGCCCGGATGGACGCCAGGGCGGCCGGCCTGGCCGGGCTCGACGCGCTCCGGGTCATCATGCTCGAGGCGCTGCCGCTTGACGACGAGCGTGACCTCGAGGCGCGGATCGAGATCAGTTTCTGGGGGCGGGCGCTGGGCAACCCCGAGCTGCGCGCCACGCAGAACACCGAGTTCGACCGTTTCGCGGGCCGACTGCGCGGCCACCTGGCGGAGGCGCTCAAGCTGGGCGAGCTTCGCGACCGGGTGGACATCGACCTGGCCGCCCATCAGCTGCTGGTTTTGATCGACGGGCTCAGCGCCCAGCGCGTGCTCTACCCCGGGCAGGTCACCGCCGCCCGGCAGCGGCAGATGCTCGGCGCACTGCTCGACAGCTTCCGGCCCCTGCCCGGCTGACGGGGAGAGCGGGCCGGCCGAAACCAGGCCTCAGTGACCGACCGTGATCCACCCGAGACCGCCACCGCGCTTTCCCGGCGACATTTCGGGTATCGGAAGAAACGCGGTAGTTGTTCGCACCAACGTGCGATCCTCAGCGGAGGCTGATCAGAAAGGAACCGCGCCGGTGATCGAGAGCCTGGCCAGTCGTCCTGGCAGGGCCGGATGGTCACGGGCGATGGTCCCGGCTGCCGTCGCGATCGCCGCCGTCGGGCTCCTGACGGCCGCCGCCGCGGCCGAGAACGCCGACGTGGCGGGATCGCTCAAGGTGCTTGCCCATCCCCGCTGGACCTGGCTCGCGGCCGGCGTGGCACTCGAGGTGATCTCGATGGCCGCCTTCGCCGCCATGTTCCGCCAGCTCCTCACCGCGGGCCGGGCGAGGCCCCGGCGGTCTGAGATGCTGGTCACCGTCTACGCCGCGAACGCGATGTCGGTCTCCGTCCCGCTGGCCGGCCCGGGGCTGGCCGCGGCGTACCTCTTCCGCCGCTTCACCCGGTTCGGGGCCGGCCCAGCGGGCGCCGGCTGGACGCTGCTGGCCGGCGGCGTGATCTCCGCCGCCGCCTGGGTCGTTCTGCTGGCGGCGGGCGGGCTGGCGTCCGGCCGCACCGTGGTGCTGGCGATCACCGTCCCCGCCCTCGCGCTCGCCCTGGCCGTCACGGGCGCCATCGCGGCCGCGGCCCGCTACCCGCGCGTGCGCCAGTACTTGGAGAACCTGCTGACCCCGGCGCTCACGCGGGTAGCACGGCTGCTGCGCTGGCCCGCGACCGACCCGAAACTGGCCCTGCGGGCGTGGGGCCAGCGGTTCAGCGCCCTCCGCCTCCCGACGTCGAGCTGGGGTCTTGCCCTCGGCGACTCGCTGCTCAACTGGTTTACCGACGCGGCGGTCCTGACCGCTGGCATCCTCGCCGTCGGCGGTCACGTCCCCTGGCACGACCTGCTCCTGGTCTACGCGGCCGGGGTCAGCGCGCAAGGCCTGTCGCTCACCCCGGGCGGCCTCGGCATCACCGAGGGCGCGATCAGCCTGGCCCTGGTCGCATCGGGCGTGCACGTCCGCCAGGCCGTCGCCGCGGCCGTGCTCTACCGGCTGATGAGCTTCTGGCTGAACGCCGCCGTGGGGTGGCTGATCCTGCTGTTCCTGCAGGCCCGCAGGCCCGCCGCGCGGTCTGCCCCGGAACCCACGCTAGAGCCGTCAGCCGAGCCAGGGCCGGGTACGCCGTCACACGCGCATGAACTCGTCCTCCTCCACGGCCAGCCCGGCAGCGCCGCCGACTGGGACTCCGTCCTGGCCCTGCTGCCCGCCAACCTGCACGCGGTGGCAATGGACCGCCCCGGCTACGGAGCGAGCCGGCGTGGCGCCGCCGGATTCGCCGCCAACGCCAGGGTGATCGTTGACGACCTGGACGAACGGGGCGTGGAGGCCGCCATCCTGGTCGCTCACTCCTGGGCTGGGGGCGCCGCGCTCCTGGCCGCGCGCCAGGCACCGGACCGGGTCGAGGCGGTGGTGCTGCTGGCCGGCGTCGGCCCGGGCTCCGTCGGCATTGTGGACTGGCTGCTGGCCGCGCCGGTCATCGGCCCGCTGGCCGCGCAGGTTATGTGGCGATGGACGCCGTGGGTCGCCCGCGTCCGGCTCGCCTGGCTGACCGGGCGGGAAGGCCGGCCGCTCGACCCCGGCGAGCATCTCGGCCTCCAGGTCTGGGGGGAGATCCAGGCCGGCCCGGAGCCTCGGTGGCGCGCCTTCCTCACCGAGCAGCGGGCGCTGCTGAGCGAGCTGGCCGAGCTGGAGGGCGCGCTGCCGTCGATCGGGGTACCGGTGCTGCTGCTCGCCGACCCGGCCGATCAGATCGTGCCCATCATGACCGCGCAGCGTCTGGTCAGCGAGTTGCCCGACGCCCGCCTGCGACTCATCTCGGACGCGGGCCATCATCTGCCCCGCCGCGCCCCTGGTGCGGTCGCCGAGGCGATAGCCGGGTTCGTCGCGTCACTCGACGAACCCACGCCAGCGACTGGATGAGCAACCGGCGGTAAGAACCGTGGCGGCTGGACGAGCCACCGCCGGGCGCGATGAGATTCGCCCTCCTCATCCGTCTTACGGGGAGGCCTCGACGACGTCGACATAAGGAAAGGTCTTCATGAAGCTTCTTCTCACGTCCGGTGGCATCAGTAACCCGAGCATTTCCGAGGTGCTCGTCGGCCTGCTCGGCAAGCCGATTGCCGAGTCCAGCGCCCTCTTCGTTCCCACCGCGATCTACCCCTTCCCCGGTGGCGCCGACCACGCATTCCGGGCGATCTCGGGAAACGCCAAGAGCCCGTTGGCCAATTTGGGCTGGAAGTCGCTGGGAGTACTGGAGCTGACCGCGCTGCCCAGCATCGAGCGAGACGTCTGGGTCGCAGGCGTCCATGAGGCCGACGCCCTGCTCGTGTGGGGCGGCGACCCCGTCTACCTGGCCTATTGGATCAAGCATTCCGGACTCGCGGATATCTTGCCGTCCTTGCTGAGCAAGACGGTGTACGTCGGGGTGAGCGCCGGCAGCATCGCGACGGCGTCCCTGTTTGGTGAGACGTATCGCGCCCAGCCCAAAGGCAGCGGGGAAAGGCTCTCGACGGAAGAGATCGTGTTCGGTACGCCCGCGGGAGAAACCACCATGACCTTGGTCATGGCCAACGGAGCGGGGCTGGTCGACTTTGCCATCATTCCGCACGTGGAATTCGACGACGGCCAGGACGTGGCGAACGCAGAAAAATGGGCCAGCCGGCTACCGGTGCCGACGTATGCAATCGACGATGACACGGCGATCACCGTGATCGACGGAACCGTCGAGGTCGTCTCCGAAGGGCAGTGGAAGCTGTTCAACGCCTGACCGGTGGTGAAGCTGAGGCTGGTGTGGTGCAGCGGGAGCCCGAGCGACCTCGCAAGAAATAAACAAGAAAGATTCCTAATAGTAAGTCTTGACGGCCTCGCTGCGCGGACATACAAAGTGATCACAACCGGTTAACCGGCACGGGGGGAGGCCGGCGCCTCAGCTGCTCTCACCCTGGAGGGTCCCATGCAGTCCGGAAGACGGATTCTGCGCACAGCTCTCATCGCCGGCTCGGCCCTCGGGCTGACAGTCGGCGGCTCGGTCCTCGCCCTGGCCTCCGGGCCCGCGGCGCAGGCCTCCACCGCCTGCGCCGCGGCGTGGAGTTCCAGCACCGTCTACACCGCAGGCAATCAGGCCAGCGAGAACGGGATCAACTACACCGCCAACTGGTGGACGCAGGGCAACGACCCGGCGACCAACAACGGCGGCAGCGGCTCAGGACAGCCCTGGACGTCCGACGGCGCCTGCACCGGCGGTGGTGGCGGGACTCCGCCAGGCGGCGGCGGTGGGACTCCGCCAGGCGGAGGTGGCACGGGCTCGGCCAGCGGCCTGCTCTTCAGCCCGTACAAGGACGTCACCATCAACATGAACTGGAACACCGACCAGATGCAGTCGGCCGTGGAAGGCAGCGACCTGCCGGTGGTGGGCTCCGGCAGCGTGGTGTCGACCTACGTCCCGAAGCTGCCCGCGATCACGCTCGCGTTCGCCACCGGCGCCTGCGGCAGCGAGAACTGGGGTGGTGTCTCTGGCGCCGGCTGGGCGGCCGAGAACGTCCCGCAGCTCAACAGCGCCGGCCTGAACTACGTCGTCTCGACCGGCGGTGAGGCCGGCACCTTCACCTGCGCCTCGACGGCGGGCATGGACTCGTTCATCGCCCGCTACGCGAGCCCGCACCTGGTCGGCATCGACTTCGACATCGAAGGCGGCCAGTCAGAATCGGACATCCAGAACCTGGTCGCCGCGGCGGCAGGAGCGCAGGCGACGTACCCGAACATCCAGTTCTCGTTCACCCTCGCCACACTCGCCGCATCCGACGGCAGCTACGGCGGCGTGAACTCGCTCGGCAACGAAGTCGTCGAGGCGGTGCTCGGCTCGAGCCTGAAGAACTACGTCATCAACCTGATGACGATGGACTTCGGCAGCGCCTCCAGCAGCGTCTGCGTCGTCGTCAACGGCAGCTGCGAGATGGGGCAGTCGT
>Ga0302314_10009979_pt1 | contig 16709 bp, 14 predicted proteins | sample III_Palsa_N2_3_FD_200533 | JGI IMG/M metagenome (GOLD analysis project Ga0302314, IMG submission 200533) | Peat permafrost microbial communities from Stordalen Mire near Abisko, Sweden - III_Palsa_N2_3 | ecosystem: Environmental > Terrestrial > Soil > Palsa > Peat permafrost | place: Sweden...
CCGGGCTGGGCGCCGCTGTTGGCCTCGACGAAGGCGGCCAGGGTGACCAGCTTGGAGGCCGGCCCGGCGGGCTTGGCGGTCGATCCGGCCGAGGCCGCCGCCCGCCCTGACGCCTGCGCCGACGGGACGGGCGGCGGCGTCGACGTGGACGCGAGGACGACGGCCGCCGCGGCGGCGACCGCGGCGATCCCGGCCCCGACCCCGGCCTTGCCCCGGCCGCTCAGCGTCCGGCGGCGACGGCGCGGGCCCCCGGACGATCCGCGTCCCCACTCGGGCGCGGCCTGCTCCGGTGACCCGGACTCGGCCATGACGCCCCGCAGCACCGCCCGCGCCCGCTCGTACTCCTCCGGACGCCACGGCGTCACGTCCAGTGCCTGCCGGGCCAGATCCATCTCGTCCACGTTCACTTGCTTCCCTTCACACTGTTGAGTTCGGTTAGGAGCGCGGCCACCTCGGGCGAGCTCCGCAGCGCGGCGCGGGCCTGGTGCAGCAGGCGGCGCGCGGTCCCGGCCGGCAGGCCGAGCACCTGGGCCGCGTCGGCGACGGTGAGGTCCTCCGCCGCGACCAGCATCAGCACCTCGCGCTCATCGGGCCTGAGCCCCGCCACGGCCGCCCGGAACGCCGTCCGGGCGTCCACCCGGACGTCCACCGCGGGCCACGGATCCCAGCCGTCGGCCAGGCCGGTCACGTCCGGCACCAGGTCCTCGGGTGACCGGGACCGCCAGTACTGGCGCAACCGGTTCAGCGCCATCGTGTACAGCCACGGCCGCGCGCCTGGGAACGACTGGTCGTACGTTCCCCGGTACTTGAAGGCCGCCGCCCATACATCGCCGAGCAGGTCCTCGGCCGCCTCACGGCCCGCTCGCCGCTCGAGGTAGGCCCCGATCGCAACCTCATGGCGGCCGATCACCTCCATGAACGCTTCCGCGTCGCCGGACAGCGACCGGCCGATCAATTCCGCGTCTGACGCCATGTCCCTCCTCGCCTGTGATTTCTCCGCTCTCCACCCGGTATTAGCGAGCTGACGCCCGAAGCGTTCAGGCCGGAGTCGGCCGGGACTAGCGCATTGCCGATGACCTGGCATTTCTCAGCAGCCAGGGCGGCCCGGGATGGACTCGCGGGGCGTGTCACCCGATCGGGCGTCGTGACCGCAGCGCCTCCGATCGGAGATGCTGGCTACGCACCAGCCCGCGAGCTGATGACGCCGCAGTGCCCGGCCCGGCAGCCCAGCGCCGGCCTGCGACCGATTCTCCTGGGGGGGCAGCTCACGGGATGGCTTGGGCGCCCCGGGTCAGTCACTGACCCGGGGCACCCAGGCTGGGGTGGTTCGCGGCAGCGCGCGCGAACGACGTGTACGGCATGATCTCGCCCGGCTTGATCACGCCGTCCTCGATCGCGCGAGCGAGCAGCGCGTCCTTGCTCGGCGCGATCCGCCCGGTGGCGGCGTACTTAGCTCGGGCGCGGCTGATGTACTGCCTGACCGTGTTCTCGCTGATTGACATTCGCCGCCCGACCGACGCCTTGGACATGCCCTGGAACCACAGCAGCAGTGCCTGCAGCTCCTGCTGCGACAGCTCCGGCCGCCCCGGCCGCTGATCGGACAGCATCGCCCTGGCCTGCGACCGGGTCACGTACGGGCGGTCGGCGGCGGCCGCCAGCACCGCCTCGACCAGATGGTCGCTGCCCTCTTCCTTGGACACGTAGGCGTGCGCGCCGTTGTCCAGCGTGTCCATCACGATCGTGGGATCGCTGTGCCCGGAGAAGGCCACCACCCGGTAGCCGGACGCCACCAGCCCGGGGATCTGCGCGGTCACCAGCTCGCCGGACAGCTCCAGGTCGAGGATGACCACGTCGGCCGACGGCCGCGCCTCGCCGTGCAGCCCGGCCAGGTCGCGCGCCGTGTGCACCAGCAGCACCCGCTGCTCGGGATCGGAGCGGATCCAGGACGCCACTCCCTCGGTGACGACTGGATGGTCTTCGATGATCGCCACCGTCACCTGTTGTTCCATCGCGCCTCCGCCCAGAGCATGCCGCCGTCCTGCTGATGTTCGAAGGCGACCCCCTGGCCTGCCGCCGGCAGCAGGACGACCGAGCCGGTGTCGGCGACGAAGCTGACGGCGATGCCCGCGGCCACCGTCGCCAGGGTAATCCGCGCCTGGCTGCGGGCGGCGGTCAGGATCGCGATGGCGGCGTCGGTGATCACCCGCCGGGCCGGGCCCGGCACCTGCGGCAGCATCCCGGCCGTCTCGATCTCGACCGCAACCCCGCGCAGCTCGGCCACGTCGGCGCTCGCGTGCAGTTCGTGCACCAGCGAGCTGGGCAGCTCGTCGCCCTCCGCCATCAGCCGGCGGAGCCTGGCCGCCTGGACCGCGCACCTGACCTGCAGCTGCGGGTCACCCGGGTCGGCCGTCCCGGCTGCCAGCTCGGCCACCAGCGGAACGGTGCTTTCCTGGAGCGCCAGCCAGCGGGCGTGCCGGGCGGCCTGGATGATCTCGGCGGTGGCGGCCCGCTCGCGGGCGGCTTCCTCGCCCCGGGCCGCGGTGTCGGCCCGGCTGGCGGCGGAGTCCAGCGCCTTGACGGCGGCCGCGACGGCGATCTGGGCGCCGGTCGACCACGCCAGCAGGGCCAGGAACGCGGCCAGGTCCATCCGGTCCAGCCCGTCCCACGCCTGCACGCCGAGGATCGCGGCCGCCTCGGCGGCGAGGAACCAGGCCAGCTCGGCCAGCCGGCGGCGGTGCAGGACGAGCACGCCGATCCAGCCGGCGCTGCCCCACGCCCAGCTGACGGCCAGCATCTGGCCCGCCGGGCTGGCCGCGGCCGAGGCCGTGCTGGCGACCAGCGCGATGATGGCCACCGTCCAGGCCAGCCGCCAGTCGAGCGACCCGCGCAGCACGCGGACCGCTCCGACGGCGATCGCCACCGCCATGACCAGCCATAGGACACCTTGGAAGGCAAATGAGGAGTAGTCCGCCCGGTTATGCAGCAGCTGCCCGCCGCCGCCGGCCAGATGCCAGCCCGCCACCAAGACGACCACCGCGACCGTGAACGCGCGCTGGTACCGGCCGGACATCTCCGTCGTCGGCTCCGCGCCGGTCATGCGGGCCAGCTCACGGTGACCGTGGTGCCCGCGCCGGGACGGCTGGCGATCGCGGCCCGGCCGCCGGCCGCCAGCATCCGACCGGTGATCGACTCGCGGATGCCGCGGCGGGAAGATGGGGTGGCGGTCGGGTCGAACCCCCGGCCGCGGTCAGTGATCTTCACGACCGCCCAGCCCGCGCCTCCAGTGACGGTTACCTCCGCCTGACCCGTCCCCGCGTGCCGCTTGACGTTGCGCAGCGCCTCGCCGACACAGGCGACCAGTTCATCCGCGACCGGGGGCGGCAGCGTGACCGGGACCAGCTTCAGCCCGACGGCCAGGTCACCGGTGCTCGCGGCGGCCCGCTCGAGCTTCGGTGTCAGGTCGGTCAGCGGCGCCTCCTCGTCGTGCACGGCCGGGGCGCCCGCGAGCCCCTGCAGCACCAGCAGGTCCCTGGCCGCCTGGGCGGTCAGGGCCTGGGAGGGCTCGGTGAAGGCGCCCGCCGCGACCATGGTCAGGGTCGACAGGACGGTGTCGTGCAACTGGCGGTGCTGCTCGCGCTCGTCGGCCCGCCGCGCCTCCTCGGCCCGGATCCGGCCCTCGGTCTCCAGGCTGGCCGCGACGACCTCGTCCGCTTGCCGGGCCCCGCCGCGGATCACCGCCACCAGCCCGGCGACGACGGCCGTCTCCGCCACCAGCAGCCAGCCGTCGGTCACGTCGCCGGCGCCGACTCCGTAGGCGATGACCACGATCGCCGCCCCGGGGAGCGCGAGCCGGGGCCGCAGCGCGATCTGCATGATGTAGATCGACGTGCACGCCAGCGGGAGCATCCAGGTCGTGTTGTCCGCGATCAGCGTGGCCGGGACCAGGTGCTGCTGGACCAGCGCGAGGGCGGCGATGACGGCGGCGTCGGCCACCACCACGGTCGGGGTCAGCCCGGACCGCCGGACCTGCCAGGCGAAGAAGCCCGACCACAGGCACAGCCCCGTCAACGGAGCGGCCAGCCACCAGCCGGAGGTCAGCTCGGTGGCCGCCAGCACGGCGATCGCGGTGAACAAGACGGCCCCGCCCAGGCGCAGGGCGATCGAGTACCACCCCGCCAGCCAGTGCAGCGCCTGGTCGGATGGCCCTGCTGCCCGCGGGCGGCCGGTAAGCGCGCGGCGGCCTGCGAGGGGCTGGACCTGTGCCCCGACGGATTCAGCAGCCGGCTCCACCGGACCAGTATGCGCCGGGACGACGTCCGGGAACGGTAACGTTTCAACATTTAGGCCCGACTGAACCACCTAAACAGATTCTTCCCCGGCTTCGGCGGTCATCCGGGTCAGCCTTAGCCCGCTCAACTCGTTCGCACTGCCTAGCTCGATAGCAGCGAGTCCAGCCAGCCCGACACACGAGCTGCGAAGCTCGCACCCGTCCAGGACGTCGCGGTGGAAAAGAGCGCCTGCCGGACGTACTCGGCCGCCCGCCGATAAGCGCCCCGGACCAGGCTCGCACCAGAAGTCCCATTCGCCGGAGGCTATCTGCCGGGCAATGGCGGGGCCTTCCGCGACGTTGGCCATCTCAGAATCCGCTTTTCCCACACTTCGCTGCAATTGTCCATCGAACGACAAAATATCGACGTACGGCTTCAGGCACGCACCGGCCCAATTTCCATAACGTTGGATATTCGATCAAACACTGTCAGTGATAGTGGCTGTTCCAAGGCCTCCTGGACAGCGCCGTTTGACTCGGTCGCGCATGGGGGAACTTCCACGCGGACGGGTGGACTTTACAATCCCGTGATCTCAGGCGCTCTGAAGGCATCGGGGGCAGGCAACCGAGCAGGCTCCCCTCCGGCCTTCCAGCTGAGCGCGAACTTCGCGAAAAGGATACCTTTGGCCAGCTACGGCAGGAAACTAGCACAATACCGTCTTTCCAAATGGCCGACAATCGTCGCCGCGCCCACTCTACTAGGGTTGGCCGCGGCCATTGCCTTGTCAGCACAATCGATTCCCGAGTCGGCGTCAAGCAGCGCGATCAGCCACCGCGCGGTGTCCGCCGCCAGCTCACAAGGCGTCTCAAGCGCCCTGCTGCTCTCCACGATTCACTCAGTGGCAGCGTCGAAGCGAGCGATCGTCCGCCGCGCGGCGTCGACCACCCTCGCCAAGTACACCGTCCGGTCGGGTGACACCCTTAGCTCGATCGCCCTGAGGGTCTACCACGACCCGGGCGCGTGGCCGGTCCTCTACTGGGCCAACCGGAACCAGGTCCGCTGGGCGAACAGCATCCAGGTGGGCGAGGTCCTGACGGTGCCGGCTACGCCCAGGCACCTGCCGACGGCTCCCAGGCAGCTGGGGCCAACGCACGCCCCCGTCGCCCGGCCGACGACGGTCATCGAGCAGGACGCCGCGCAGCCGGTCTCGTCGGTGACATCCGCGCCCGCGCAGACCGCGACGACGTACACCGGCGACAGCTCGTTCCAAGCGTGCGTGATCACGAGGGAGTCTGGTGGCAACAGCCAGGTCATGAACTCAAGCGGCCACTACGGCCTCTATCAGTTCAGCTCATCGACCTGGGCTGAGTACGGCGGGAACCCGGCTGACTTCGGTGACGCCAGCGCGGCCGAGCAGAACCGGGTATTCGACCACGCGATCGCCGCCGGGGGCCAGTACAACTGGTCCCCCTATGACGGCTGTTAACCGGCTCCGTCGTCTTGCCGCGGATATCTAGCCGTCCAGGCAGTGCGTCGGTCGAGATCACCATCGGAGCACCCGGGCGATACTCGCCCGGGTGCTCGGTGCCGTCGGCGCCAGCAGGTGACGGGGGACTTCAGTTAGCTGGACTTCAGTTAGCTGGACTTCAGTTGGCCGACTCCCGGTTGGGCCAGGTTCCCTGGCCCAACCGGGAGTCGGGGTGACGGCTAGTTCGAGTAGACCTGGAACTCCGCGATCTGCGGAGCCCCCTGGACGTTGTTGTTGCTGACGTCCACGCGGATGTAGTTCACCGTTGCGGATGGGACGGGGATGCTGACGACGTTGTTGCCTGCCGCGTTGTTCGCGCTGAACAGGTAGGCCGTCGGCGCCACCAGCTGGGTCCAGGTGGTGCCGTCAGTGCTGCCGTCCACCTCGATGGTCTGGTCGCGGTCGCCCCAGCCCTGCGGAAGCTCAAGCACCACCCGGTCAACGGGCGCCGCCTCGGCCAGCTGGAGCGTGAGCACCCCGGTGGCGTTGGCGGCCTGCCAGTAGGTGGCCTGGTTGCCGTCGTTGGCGTTGCTGGCCGGGAACCCGGCCAGGGTGTTGTCGGCCGAGGCGGTCGCCGTCAGCCCGAGGTTGCCGTTCGGGTTGTACACGGCGGCGCTGAGGCTGACCACGTACGGGGCGAACGGGTTATTCAGCGGGTTGGCGTCGAACACCAGGTTGCCCTGATACTGCTGCACCGCGGTGGGCGTGACGGTGACCGTGGCCGTGCAGCTGGCGCCGACGGCGAGCGTCGCCGGGCAGTTGTTGGTCTCGGTGAATCCGCCGGTCGCGTAGACCGACGAGATCGGCGCCGGGTCCGGTCCGGGGTTGGTGATGGTGACGGTCTGGGCCGGGCTCTGGGTGTTCAGGTTGACCAGCCCGAAGTCCACCGACGAGGTCGACGTGCTGAGGATGTCGAACGGCGGGAACGTGCACTCCGAGCCGCTCCACCCGGTGTTGCCGGTCCCGTCAGTCACGGTGATGCCGTAGCCGCAGGCCATCGTCCCGTCTAGGCCCACGGTCCCGGTGGAGACCACATTGGAGATGGTGTCGTCCGACCCGGCCGACTGGAGCTGGAACACGAACGTGCCGACGTTGTGCACAAGGTCGTCGTTGATGTGGACGTTGTCGATCGCGTAGGCGGGCGGGGTGGCGTTGGGGATGTAGTCGCCGACGAAGCCGAACGCGTCGTACGGGCTGTCGAGGATCGTGTTGTGGTCGACGTTGATCGTCCCGGTCATGTCCTCGCCGTCGGAGGCGTAGAACCAGATCGCGCCCACGCCGAACTTCCAGTTCGGGTCGAGGGTGCCGGCCCGGACCAGCGTGTTGTCGGCGATGGTGGTGGTGCCGGCCAGCGGCACGGCCGAGAACCGGTTGCCGACCTGGATGCCGCCGCCCTGGGTGATCGTGTCGGTGCCGTAGTCGCGGGTGATCGAGTTGTCGCTGCCGCCGTAGATGGCGAAGTTGTTCGCCAGGACCGGCAGCTGCACGGTGTCGTTCGAGATGACGTCATTAGCGTCGGCGACGCCGTTGGACCACAGCGCGATGCCGTCGTCGCCGGTGTTGCGGATATAGGTGTTGGTGACCGAGGAGTCGGTGATGCCGCCGTCGAAGTTGATCCCGTCGGCGACGGTGTCCTGGATCCGCACGTCGCTGATCTTGAGGTTGGTGAACGGGCCGGTCATCCAGATGCCGGCCTGGACGTGCTGGATCCACACGTTGCTGATGGTGGAGTCCTGCAGGCTGCCGCCGATGCCCATGAAGTCCTCGGAGTCGACCCGGGCGTTGACCTGTCCGTAGATGGCGAAGTTGGACAGGTGGACGTTGGTGCTCGGGGTGGGCGCGAAGTTGCCGAAGACGCCGACGCCGTTGCCGCCGAGCACCGAGTACCACTCGCCCGCGCCGGTCAGGGTCACGTTGTTGACGATCAGGTGCGAGGTGACGAGGAAGTTGCCCGGCGGGATGTAGACCGCCTTGCCCGCCGCGCTGCCGGCGTTGATCGCGTTCTGGATGGCGGTCGTCGAGTCGGTCTGGCCGGTCGGGTCCGCCCCGTAGGACAGCACCGAGATCGAGCCCCGCGGCTGCGGCGCCGGCGGCGCGACCTCCTCGAAGTCCGCCACGTTGAGCGTGACCGGGATCGACGGGTCGGCGATCTCGAACCGGACCTGGGTGCCCGCGGGCAGGGTCCGGCCGAGCAGGGTCCGCACGTCGTCGTACATGTGGTGGCCGTCCAGGTCGGCCGGGTCGTTGCTGAACGGGTAGCTGCCGTAGAACCAGTCGTAGGTCGACGAGAGGGTCAGGTCGGGTCGCGCCTGGCCGTTCACGTACACCTTCAACGGCGTCGTCAGCCCGGTCCCGTCAGAGGAGTCCGGGATCGAATAGCGCAGGTCGACCGCGTTGGCCGGCTTCACCAAAGTGAACTGGACGTACTGGCCCGCGGTGCTGAGGGTCACCGCGGTGCGCCCGATGGCCTCGGCGGGCAGCGTGTAGAGGTTGTCCGACGGCCCGATCACGGTGCCGGTGTTCTGCGCGTTGACCGCCGAGTACTGGGTGAACGGGACCTGGGCGCCCTGATCGCCGTTCGACGTCGGGACCACCTGGCTATAGCCGGGATCTCGTCCCGGCGCGGATCTGGGCGAGGCGCTTGCAGCAGCCACGCCAGTGGAGCTTGCCAATGCTACGAGCGTCGCCAGCGCGACCCCCGTGGTGAGGCCTCGTGCGAACACGGCCCACCGCCTTCCATGGACTCATGAACGCGGGGACCTCGATGTCTACTTTTTTCCCGCGTTCATCGCCTTATGTAACACGGTAGGCTACTTCTTGCAAGAATAAATTTATTATTTTCTCATTTTCAGCAAGTTTCATGCAACATTATGTCATGAACCTGCAAGTGGACGCAACGTTGCCGTCGGACCGCGCATCCGGGGAGCCCGTTCCCGGCCGACGGGAGCGAGGCGGCCCGGAATAGCACCGGCCGGGCCGGCGTTCTTCCCCCGGTCGGTGCGCTAGTGTCCCCCGGGCTCAACTCACTGCCTTCATGGAATACCGTCCGGCTGGAGCCATGTTGCGCCTTTCGCCGTGAGGCGACCTGCGCGCCGACCACGACGCGCCCCCGCGAGCACCCGCTCGCGGGGGCGCTGTCGTGCGTTCCGGCGCCGCGAACCGCGGGTAGGGAGAACTGACATGCCTGAACTTCCTGAGGTGGAGTCGGCCCGGGCGGTCATCGAGCGCAAGGCGCTGTGGCGGCCGATCGTCGAGGTCGACGACTCCGACTCCTACGTTGCCCGCCCTCATCCGCCGGGGGAGATCCGCCATGCGCTGATCGGCGGCGAGTTCATCGGCGCGCTGCGCCGGGGAAAGAGCATCTGGTGCCCGACCGGCGCCTCGACCGATGACGTCACGCTCGGCATTCACCTCGGCATGTCGGGCAAGATCGTGATCGCCGACCCGGACGGGACCGAGGTCGACGGCGGGGACTACTGGGAGGGCCGCCGCCAGCCGGGCGACTACCGCTGGGCCCGCTTCACGGTGACGTTCGCCGACGGCGGGCGCCTCATGCTGGTCGACCCTCGGCGCCTGGGCCGCATCAGGCTCAACCCGCCGATCGAGCGGCTGGGGCCCGACGCGCAGGTGATCACGCCGGCCCAGTTCCGGGCGGTCCTCGCGGCGGGCGGCGGGGCTCCGGTCAAGGCGCGGATCATGGACCAGCATCGGATCGCGGGCATCGGGAACCTGCTGGCCGATGAAATCCTCTGGCGCGCCCGGATACACCCGGCCCGGGCGGTCGCCAGCCTGACCCCGGCCGACCAGGCCCGGCTGCTGCGGGCCACCCGCGACGCGATCAGGGCCGCCCTCCGCGACGGCGGGGTGCACGCCCTGACGATCATCCCGTACCGGCGTCGCGGCGCCCTCTGCCCGCGCGATCACGCGCCGATGCAGACCGCCCCGGTCGACGGGCGGACCAGTTGGTGGTGCTCGGCCGAGCAACTGCTGCCCGGCGAACGATAGTCTCTACGCCGGGGGGGTTCGAGGCGGGCAGCGCCCGCGAGGCTCGGCTGAAAGGGACGCCCGGATGGAGAACCCCCCGATGGTGCCGGACGTCGATATCTCCCGGCCGCACATGGCGCGGATCTACGACTACTTCCTCGGCGGCAAGAACCACTTTGCCGCCGACCGCGAGACCGCGGAGCAGATCCTGCAGACCAACCCGGCCATCCGCATCGCCGCCCGAGAGAACCGCGCGTTCCTCGGTCGCTCGGTCAGGTACCTGGCGGCCGAGGCGGGCATCCGGCAGTTCCTTGACATCGGGACCGGGCTGCCGACCACCAACAACGTGCACGAGGTCGCGCAGGCGGTCGCGCCCGCGTCCCGGGTCGTCTACGTGGACAACGACCCGCTGGTCCTCGCGCACGCCCGGGCGCTGCTCAACTCCGCCCCCGAAGGCCGCACCGCCTACATCCACGCCGACCTGCGGGAGCCGCGGAAGATTCTCGACGACCCTTCCATCCGCGAGGTGCTTGACCTCAGCCAGCCGACCGCGCTGGTCATGCTGGCCACCCTGCACCTCATCCAGGACGACGACAAGCCCGCGGAGATCATCGCCCAGCTCCTTGACGCGCTGCCGCGCGGCAGCTACTTCGTCGCCTCGCACATCACGATGGAACACGCCGCCGACGCGATCGCGGCCGGGCAGAGCGCGATGCGCGGAGCAGGCCTGTCAGCCCAGGCCCGGAACTCCGACGAGTTCGCCCGACTCGCGTTCCCCGGCCTGGAACTGGTGCCACCGGGCGTGGTGCTGGTCTCGGAGTGGCGCCCCGCGGGCGACGGCCCCCGCCCGGCGCCGGCCGAGGTCAACTGCTACGGCGGCGTCGCCAGAAAGCCGTGATTAAGGTAACAAATTGCGGCGGCCAGCCGGTCTGACCGGCGATAAACAACCTGGTCAGAGGCCTATGGCAAGCGAAAGCTGGGAAGTGTATCAAGGAAAGCTAATTTTGCCTAATCTTTGGAAATTCACCCATTAGGCATTTACGCTTCCGTGATGTCAGGCGCTCCGAAGGTCGGACGGGACGAGCAAAGCACCGCGTACCCGTCCGACCTTCCCAGTGAGCGCGAACTCCGCGAGAAGGAGCCCTTTGGGCCGCCACCGCAGTAAACGGACACAATTCATCATTTCCAGCCGGCTGCCATTCGCCGCCGCGCCTGCCCTCGTCGGGGTAGCCGCGGCGATTACTTTGTCAGCCTCGATGACCGCAAGCCCGGCATTCGCCAGCACGACGACGTCGCATATTGCATCCGTCGGACAATCGTGGCGGGTCGCCAACGCCCAGCTGCTGGCCGCGATCCACCCGATCGCGCCGAAGACGGCTTCGGCGCACGAGACGGCGCGCAGGGCGGCCACGTACACCGTCCGGCCGGGCGACACCCTCAGCGCGATCGCCGGGAAGGTCTACCACGACCCGGGCGCGTGGCCGGTCCTCTACTTCGCCAACCGGGACAAGATCCGGTGGGCGAACAGCGTCGACGCCGGGCAGGTGCTGACCGTCCCGGTCAAGCCGGCGCGGATCCCGGCCGCTCCGTCGCAGCTGGGGCCGGCGCCGGCCCCCGCCCCTGCCCCCGCGCAGGCCAGCGCCGAGCAGCCGGTCACCGACCAGCAGGCGCCGGCCGAGGTCGCCGCGCCTGCCCAGAGCGCGAGCACCTATAGCGGCTCCGGCTCGTTCCAGGAGTGCGTGATCTCGAGCGAGTCCGGTGGCAACAGCCAGGTCATGAACTCCAGCGGGCACTACGGCCTGTACCAGTTCAGCTCCTCGACCTGGGCTGCCTACGGCGGTAACCCGGGTGACTTCGGTGACGCCTCCGTCGCCGAGCAGAACCAGGTGTTCGACAACGCGATCGCGGCCGGAGGCCAGTCCAACTGGTCGGCCTACGACGGCTGCTGACCTGCGTCACCTAGCGGCGGGCGATTAGCCGCATCGCACGGTGGTCCCACTAACGGGCCAGCGGCCGATGGCCGCTGGCCCGTTAACCTTGCCCTGTCGTCAGGTGCGACCGTTTCTCGTCCGCGCCAGCCCCCCAGGTCACAGGAGGCTTCCATCACCACCCAGCGCATCGCCTTCAGCACCCTCGCGTTCCCGGACGCCGACCTGGCCACGGCCGTTTCACTCGGCCGCTCCTGGGGCTACGACGGCGTCGAGCTGCGGCTCATCGACCGCGAGCTGATCAACCCGGCGATGCCCGCCGCGGCCCGCGCCCGAGTCAAGCGGACGCTCGCCTCGGCCGGCCTCCCGGCGGTGGCGGTCGACAGCTCCATCCGGCTCACCGGCGAGCGCCCGGCCGCCGAGTTGCGCCAGTTCCTCGAGCTCGCCAGCGACTGGGAGGCGCCGCTGGTCCGCGTCTTCGGCGGCGCGCTGCCCGGCGACGGCCCGGGCCGCCAGGCCCGGCTGGAGGCCGCGGCGCGGGTCCTCGAGGAGGCCGCGCCGGCCGCCGAGCGGCTCGGTGTGGCCATCGGGGTGGAGACCCACGACGCGTTCTCGGCCTCGGCCGTGGTGGCCGAGCTGCTGACGCTGGTCGACTCGGCCTCGGTCGGCGCCGTGTGGGACAGCCATCACCCGCACCGGATGGGCGAGCGGGCGGCCGACGTCTGGGCCAATCTCGGCCCGCGCATTCTGCTCGCCCAGGTCAAAGACGCCCGGCCCGACCCCGGCCGAGACGACGGCTGGCAGCTGGTGCTCCTCGGCGAGGGCGAGGTGCCGGTGCGCGACATGCTCGCCCTGCTGTCGGCCGGCGGCTACCAGGGCTGGGTGTCGGTGGAGTGGGAGAAACGCTGGCATCCCGAGATCGCCGCCCCCGAGACGGCGCTCCCCCAGCACCTGGCGCTGCTGCGCCGCTGGCTCAAAGAGGGGGGTTGGCACCACTGAGTACGACCGCTGTCTGCGCCCACAATGAGGAGGGCGGAGCGGGCACCCTTCCCGGCGGGACGGGGCGCCGCGCTGGGAAGGGTGCCGAGCGGGGCGGAGATGGCGATGATGGACGTGGGCGAGACCATGGCGTGGGTTGTCCGGCACACCCTGCGGACGTGCTTGCGGGGGATGGCCCTGGCGGGAGCCGCCGTCGCCGCGCTCCCGTTGTTCGTCGCCTCTGTTGTCTGCGTTCTCCTGCTGCCGACCGGGCTCGGGGTGGTGCTCGCGCCCAAGAGCCTGCTCGCGGTGCGCCGGCAGGCCGAGCGGCAGCGCCGCTGGGCGCTCGACTGGTCAGGGGTGACGATCGCGGCGCCGTACCGGTCCCGTTCGGCCAAGCCGTCTAACCGGCTGACGCGGGTGTTCCGGCGCTGCGGGTGGGTGCTGGGCGACCCGGCGACCTGGCGGGATCTGCTCTGGACGCTGGTCAACGTGCCGGTCAGCGCGGTCCTGGGGCTGCTGCCAGCGTTCATGCTGGTCGCCTTCACGTGGACCGTGGTGGACGATTACGGGACCGTGGTGGACGGATGGGGTGGTGTCGCGCCGCGCGGGTTCCTGCTCCAGGTCTTCCTGCTGAGCATGCTCCCGGCGTACGCCATCGCCGGGCCGTGGCTGCTGAAGATCCGCGCCATCGCCTCGTCGTCACTGCTGGCGCCGACCAGAAAAGAGATGGCGGCGAGGGTAGGCGAGCTGACCGAGTCCCGCTGGGACGCGGTCGACGCGTCGGCGGCCGAACTGCGCCGGATCGAGCGCGACCTGCACGACGGAGCGCAGGCTCGGCTGGTCGCCCTCGGCATGAACATCGGCTTCGCCGAGCAGATGGTCAGGGAGAACCCGGACCTGGCGCTGACGCTGCTGGCCGAGGCGCGCGAATCGAGCGGCCAGGCGCTATCCGAGCTGCGGGCGCTGGTGCGCGGCATCCACCCGCCCGCGCTGGCCGAACGCGGTCTGGACGGGGCCGTGCGCGCGCTCGCCCTCAGCCTGCCCCTGCCGGTCGACGTGCACATCGAGCTGCCCGCCCGCCCCAGCGCGCCGGTCGAGTCGGCCGCCTACTTCGCCATCGCCGAGGCGCTTGCCAACGTGGTCAAGCACAGCGGCGCGAACCGGGCCTGGGCGCAGCTCGAGCACGACGAGGGCCGTCTGGTCGCGATCGTCGGCGACAACGGGGCGGGCGGCGCCCATCCGCGCGCGGGCGGCGGGCTGCAGGGCATCGAGCGGCGACTGCGGGCCTTCGACGGTATGGTCGCGGTGACCAGCCCGCCCGGCGGGCCGACCCAGGTGACCATGGAGCTACCGTGCGAGTTGTCCTTGGCGAGGACCTGACCCTCCTCAGGGACGGCCTGGTCCGGCTGCTCAGCGCGTACGACATGGAGGTCGTGGCGGCCGTCGATAGCGGTCCGGAACTGCTGCGGGCGCTGATCGACCACCGCCCGGACGTGGCGGTGGTGGACGTGCGGCTGCCGCCGACCTTCACCGACGACGGGCTGCGGGCGGCGATCCAGGCCCGCTTGGAGGTGCCCGGCCTGCCGGTGCTCGTCTTGTCCCAGCACGTCGAGCAGCTCTACGCGAAGGAGCTGCTCTCGGCCGGCACGGGCGGCCTCGGTTACCTGCTCAAGGATCGGGTCTCCGACGTGCTGAGGTTCATCGAGGCGGTGCGCACCGTGGCCGACGGCGGCACCGCGATGGATCCCGAGGTCGTGTCGCAGTTGCTCGCCCGCCACGACCGGGACCAGCGGCTGGCCCGGCTCACCGCGCGCGAGCGCGAGGTGCTCGCGTTCATGGCCGAGGGACACAGCAACGCCGGCGTTGCCGCCCGGCTGGTGGTCACGGAGAAGGCGGTCAGCAAGCACATCGGCAGCATTTTCACCAAGCTCGACCTGTACCCGGCCGAGGACGCCAACCGCCGCGTCCTCGCGGTGCTGACGTACCTCAACGCCTGAGGCCTCGACCCCTGAAGCCGACCCGTCCACGACAGCGTCACGGCTGCCGGCGAGGCCGGCAGCCGTGACGAGGGGGGAGGGAAGGAGAGGAGAAACCGCGGGTCAGTGACCGGCGCTCACGCCGCCGTCCACGTGCAGGATCTCGCCGGTGACGAAGGGGGCGTTCTCCAGGTAGACGACCGCCTCGGCGACGTCGCTCGACTCGCCCATCCGGGCGACCGGGTGCAGGGCCGCGAGGAACTCGTGGGTCTCCTCGGGGTGCATCGGGGTCTTGATGATGCCCGGCGAGACCGCGTTGACGCGGATGCCGCGGGTGGCGTACTCGATCGCGAGCGACTTGGTGGCGGACTGCAGGCCGCCCTTGGTCAGCGAGGCCAGCGCCGACGGAACCTGGGAGTTGGCGTGATCGACCAGGCTCGTGGTCACGTTCACAATGTGGCCGCCGCCGTGGACGAGCATCTGCTCGATCGCGAGCTGGGTGATGCGGAAGAAGCCGGCCAGGTTCACTCCGATGGTGGCGGCGTAGTCGTCCTGCGTGTAGTCGGTGAACGGCTTGGCCACGAAGATGCCCGCGTTGTTGACCAGGGTGTCGATCCGGCCGAACTCCGCGACGCCGGCCGCGATCACGCGCTCGGCGGTGGCCGGGTCGGCGATGTCGCCCTGGACGGTGAGAATCCCCGGGTCACCGGAGGGGGTGATCGTCCTCGACGTCGCGACGACGGCGTAGCCCAGCTTGCGGTAGGCGTCGACCATGCTGGCGCCGAGACCCTGCGAGGCACCGGTGATGACGGCGACCTTCTGGTACTGAGTGTTCATGATGACCTTTTCCGTGAGGATCGATTATCTCGTCCGGCCCGCTACTAGCCGACCGGTCTACTATTTGTCTAGGACACTAGATCGCCGCCAGGGCGAAGTCAACGGATAGGACCCCTGGCGCCGGGACCCGCTCTCTCGTAGCTGGTAGGGGCAGGCTCCTAGTGCAGGTCAGCGCCGTAGCGCGGGAGGCTGGCGACGGCACGGCGGAGGGTTTCTCGGCTAGCGCCGGTACGGGTCGCCCTTCGGCAGCCAGGCATCCGGACCGTGGATCCCGAGGTCGCCGTCGCGGTCTCGGCCTCGGTCTCGGTCTCCGAGGGCGTCGACGACGGCCAGGATCGAGGCGCGGGCTTCGCTGCGGCGCCACACCAGCGACCAGGTCCAGTAGATCCGCGGCGCGACGACCGGGCGGCGGACCAGGTCCGGCGGGAGCGCGGCGGTCTGGCCCTTGGGCGAGTTGATGAGCGGGCGCTTGCGCCGGCGGACGTGGTCGAAGAACGCCGGGCCGGTGACGCCGCCATCGGAGATGCGAACCGCCTGGGCCCCGGTCTCGCGCCCGAGCTCTTCCGCGTACGCATTCCAGGATGACCAGGAAGTCGCGTCCTCGTCCAGCAGGACGAGCGTGTCCCGGGCGGCCACCTCGCTGCCGTTGTCGCCGGCCGCGACCGCGTAGAGCCGGTCCGCCCCGACCAGGCGCGCGTGCAGGCCGTGCTGCTCGAGCTCGTCGGTGGTGACCCAGCAGACCGCGAGGTCGAGGCTCCCGTCGGCGACCCGGGCGGCCTGGACGTGCGAGGGCGCGACCCAGGTGTCGACCCGGACCGGGGCGACGGCGGCGGTGCGGGCGTCCAGGTCGGGCGGCAGCCAGTTGACGTAGCCAAGCCGGACCGGTTCCGATCCGGCTAGCCGACGGGCCCGGCGCTGCAGGTCGTCGGCCCGTTCGAGCAGGGCGCGGGCGTCCGTGAGGAGGGCGGAGCCGGCCGGGGTGAGGGCGACCGAGCGGCGGTCCCGGTCGAACAGGCGCACGCCGAGGTCGCGCTCGAGCGCCTTGATCTGCTGGGACAGAGAGGGGCCGGCGATCAGCAAACGCTCCGCGGCGCGGCCGAAGCTCAGCTCCTCGGCGACCGCGACGAAGTACCGCAGCTGGCGCAGCTCCACCCTGATCATGCTACGTCGGCGCCGAACCGGGGCCCGCCACCAGGAAGAACGCCGG
>Ga0302314_10009981_pt1 | contig 16708 bp, 13 predicted proteins | sample III_Palsa_N2_3_FD_200533 | JGI IMG/M metagenome (GOLD analysis project Ga0302314, IMG submission 200533) | Peat permafrost microbial communities from Stordalen Mire near Abisko, Sweden - III_Palsa_N2_3 | ecosystem: Environmental > Terrestrial > Soil > Palsa > Peat permafrost | place: Sweden...
CAGCAGGGCGCTGATTCGCCGGCAGATTCCATTGTTGGGGAGCAACAGCCGACTTGGTTTTCGACCTTGGCGTATGCGTTTAAATCAGCACCACTGTCAACGATTTCGACAGGAGCAAAGCCTGCGAGAAGAAGTTCGCTACGGTAGGTGTCAACGTGGATCGCCCCTGCGATGCAGCCGACGTAGGCGGCGAGACTGTTGGCGAGGGCTTCGGGCAACGTGCCTTTGAGGGCGATGTCGGAGACCGCTAGACGGCCTCCGGGCTTGAGGACACGGAAGATCTCCCGGAAGACGGCGGGCTTGTCTGGCGCAAGATTGATGACGCAGTTGCTGATGACGCAGTCCACCGAGGCGTCAGGTAGAGGGAGTCTATCGATGGTGGAGAGATGAAACTCAACGTTTGTGTATCCACCGGCAACAGCGTTGGTCTGCGCGCGTTCGATCATGGAGGGTGTCATGTCGATCCCGATAGCCCTGCCTTGTGGACCAACCTGCTTTGCGGAGAGAAAGACATCAAGACCGCCGCCGGAGCCGAGATCGACGACCACTTCACCGGGTTTGAGATGTGCGGTAGCGGTGGGATTACCGCAGGAAAGCCCCATATTGGCTGCGGCTGGAATCGAAATGAGCTCCTCGGCGGTATATCCAAATGCTTCCGCAACCGCTTTGACCCCAGCGTGATCGTTGGTGAGTGAGCTTTCAGCGACGGCAGAGTACTTCGATCGAACTGAGTCAAGAATCTGTTCGGGCATAGGAGCTTCCTTTCGCAAATATATTTGCTTTTGCGAATATATTTGCGGGGAAAACATTCGTCAAGCCATATATGATGGTGTCATGGCGAAGCGTGAACAGTTTGAGATTGAGAAGTTCTTTCAGGCCCTTGGCGACCATACGCGTCTGCGTTTGTTGAACCTGATGGGGGAGCAGGAAGTTTGTGTCTGCTACTTTGTGGAGATATTAGGGCAGCCGCAGCCGAAGATTTCGCGGCACCTGGCGTACCTGCGATCTGCGGGGATCGTCGAAGCGCGGCGTGAAGGCAAGTGGATGCACTACCGGATTGCGATGCCGGAGCACAAGGGAGCGCGGAAGATCCTGAAGAAAACGCTGGAGGTGCTGCAGGAAGAGCGTTCTATGCAGGCAGATAGTGCGAAGTTGAAGAAGGCCTGCTGCTCGCCGTCGAAGTTTGCCGGGCTTGATGGCGCGCCACTGCCGAAAACTTGCTGCGAGGGGAAGTAGGCATGGCCCTCGGGATGCAAGGACAAGTGTGCGCGCCAGTGCTGCGGAAGAAGCTTTCGTTTGTGGATCGCTATCTGACACTGTGGATCTTTCTGGCGATGGCGATTGGTGTGGCGTTGGGGCACTTTGTGCCGGGCTCAGCCGGATTCATCAACAGCTTTCAACATGGAACGACGAACCTGCCGATTGCGGTGGGGCTGATCGTCATGATGTATCCGCCGCTGGCGAAGGTGCGGTACGAGAAGCTGGGCGAGGTGTTTCGCAACCGGCGTGTGCTGGGGCTTTCGCTGGTGCAGAACTGGGTGGTGGGGCCGGTGTTGATGTTCGCGCTGGCGGTGCTTTTCCTGCGCGGACAGCAGGCGTACATGCGCGGGTTGATCCTGATCGGCATTGCGCGGTGCATTGCGATGGTGTTGGTTTGGAACGAGCTTGCCGAAGGGGATGCGGATTATGTTGCAGGGTTGGTGGCTATCAACAGCGTGTTCCAGGTGTTGTTTTATAGCGTGTACGCGTGGGTGTTTCTGACGGTGTTGCCGCGTTGGTTTGGGTTGCAGTCGAGCGTGGTGCAGTTGGGAATTGCGCCGCTGGCGAAGAGCGTGGGGTTGTATCTTGGCGTGCCGTTTGCGGCTGGAGTTGTGACGCGGTTTGTGTTGCTACGCGCGAAGGGAGAGGAGTGGTATCGCACAAAGTTTGTGCCGAGGATCAGTCCGCTAACGCTGGTGGCGCTGCTGTTTACGATCCTCGTGATGTTTGCGTTGAAGGGCGATTTGATTGTGCGGCTGCCGCTGGATGTGGTGCGCATCGCGGTGCCGCTGGTGATCTATTTTGCGGTGATGTTCCTGGTGAGCTTCTGGATGGGCAAGCGGTTGGGTGCGAACTATGCGCAGTCGGCCACGCTGGCGTTTACGGCGGCTGGGAATAATTTTGAGTTGGCGATTGCTGTGGCAGTCGCGGTCTTCGGGATCAACTCGGGCGAAGCCTTCGTGGGCGTAGTGGGGACACTGATCGAGGTGCCTGCACTGATCGGGCTGGTGCGGGTGGCGTTCTGGATCAGGGAGCGGTGGTTTGCTTTGGAGGCAAGCGAGCTTCGCTAGCTGGGGACGGCTGTGAGGCTGGCGATGGTCTTTTCTAAGCTTGCGGGGTCTTCTACGTTGGTGGTGGAGAGGGCACGGTCGATCTGGCGGTTTAGGCCGGAGAGGACTTTGCCGGGGCCTACTTCAATGTAGTGCGTTGTGCCGGAGGATTGCAGGAGCTTGATGCACTCGACCCAGCGGACGGGGCCGGTGACCTGGCGGATGAGGGCGTCGCGGACTTCGGTGCCGCGGGTCATCAGGCGGGCGTCGACGTTCGAGGCGACCGGGAAAGCGGGGTCGGCGAAGGTGATGGATTCGAGGTGGTTGGCGAGCTGTAGCTGCGCGGGCTGCATGAGCGCGCAGTGAAACGGTGCGCTGACCTGGAGCATGACGGTGCGCTTAGCTCCGGCTTCTTTGCAGAGCTCGGCGGCGCGCTCGACCGCGGCCTGTGTGCCGGAGATGACGGTCTGGTCGGGGGAGTTGAGGTTGGCGGGCGAGACGACAGCGGAGACGCGCGAGGCGGCCTGCGGGAGCGTGGTCGCGGAGTTTGCGGGGTCGGTGATGGCGTCGAGCGCAGCAGTGGTTTGGGCGCTGGGGTCGTTGGGGTTGGCGGGTGGGGCCTGGGTGAGCTCGTCGGAGACGCGGGCGCAGATGTCGTTGATCTGCTCGGCGGGCAGGCCGAGGATGGCGGCCATGGCGCCTTCACCGGCAGGCACGGCGGACTGCATGAACTGGCCGCGGAGGCGGACGGTGCGGACGGCGTCTGCGAAGGAGAAGGTGCCGGCGGCGACGTGTGCGGAGTACTCGCCGAGGGAGTGGCCGGCGGCGAGGGAGGGCTTAAGGCCGTGGGCGGCGAGCTCGTTGGCGAGCGTGAGGAAGGCCGCAGTGGAGACGGTGAGGATGGCGGGCTGGGTGTGCTCGGTGAGCTTGAGGGTCTCTTCGGGGCCCTCGAAGATGAGCTTCGAGAGCGAGAAGCCGAGGGCGTCGTCGGCTTCTTCAAAGACAGCGCGGGCGGCGGGCGAGGCGTCGTAGAGGGCGCGGCCCATGCCTACGGTTTGCGAGCCCTGGCCGGGGAAGAGGAGAGCGAGTTTGAAGGGGGTAGTTGCGGAGGTGGTGGTTGCGTCAGTCATCAGGAATAGTTTAGCGGGAGGAGCTACTCGATGATGCCGGTGGCGAATTGTTGCTCGGCTTTTGCTGTGGTGAGGGAGTAGAGGGCGAACTGGCGGCTGGTTTGGGCGCGGAGCTCGAAGAGGAGGCTGGCGCGGTGGCTGGCGTCGGGATCGACGGCGTCGACGAGGCGGAGCCAGGGGGTGCGGTCGAGGTGGGATGCGTCCGTGATGGAGCTGAGCGCGACTTGTAGCTCGCCGGAGGGCAGGCGCTGGGCGACGAGGGTGATGTAGACCGGGCCGCCGGTGGTGATAGGGGACTGGGCCGTGTAGACGAAGGTGGGCAGGCCGCCGTAGCTGAGCGTGTAGGGGGTGAGTTGCTCGTCGGCGAGGGTTGGGGTTGGGGCCAGGGTTTGAAGCGAGTGGGGGCCGAAACGGACGTGAGATTTTGAGGTGTTGGTGTTGGAGGACGTGGAAGCCCGGGTCCCAAAGGCGGGACCCGGGGCACCCGGATTTGTGGTGGTATTGGGTATTGTGAGCTGCGGGGCGGTTAGGTGCCAGGTGCTTAGGTATTTGGCGATGCGTTGCTGGGCGAGGGTTTGCAGGTCGGAGAGCGTGGAGGTGTGTTCGGCGGTGGATTGCCACTCGCGGGCGAAGAGGTGGGGATCGCGGTTAGCGGCGTCGGAGACGGCGGCGATCTGGTGGAGGTCGGGCGGAAGGGTGGTGAGCTCGGCTACGGGTTGGGTTCCAAGCGGGATGCCGCGACGCATGGTGGGGCGGTCGGGGTCGTCGTTGAGCGAGGTGTCCATTGGGGTGACGCCGGACTCGCTTTCCTTGCCCTTTTTCTTCTTGGTTTCGTCCACGGGATCGCGATGGCGGAGGGTGGGGCGGTCGGGGTCGTCGTCGGGGATGGCGCCTGTGCCGGTGGAGTCGGCGGTGTCGGCGGTGTCGGTGCGGCGGCTCATGTGGGGACGGTTGGAGTCCGTGGAATCGGAGGTGGGCTTGGTGTCGTCGGCCTGGGGCTGGCCGGGTTGGCGGCCGGTGAAGTGGGGGCGGTCGTCGTCATTGCTGCCGACGATGGTAGCGGCGTTTGTGTCTGCCTTCAGGGGGTGTGGCTTGGGCGGAGGAGCGGGAGGAGCGAAGGTTCCGTAGCCGTACCAGGCGGTGAGCGGGTTGTCATCTGTGGCGGAGCGGCGGGTGAGGACGTTGCGGGCGTAGGAGATGTCGAGCGTGCCTTTGGAGAGACCGGCTTCTTCGACGGAGTAGACGTCTCCGGACTGCAGCGCGAAGGGCATGGGCTGGGTGAGGTAGACGCCGGCGTCTTCAAGATGGCCGTTGATGAAGAGCGAGACGGGGACGAGGCGCGCAGCGGTGGGCTTGGCGAAGTCTCCGGTCCACTCGTAGACGGCGATGGCGCGGGTGACTTTCTCCGGCGGAGCGACGTGGTGCATCTGAGCGTGGAGCGAAGGCGCTTGCAGCAACGTCGCAGCGACGAGGGGCGACAGCAGGAGCGAGCCACGTATGGAAAAGCGCTGGAGCATGTATCTATTAGACGTGAAACGGCGAGGGAGCGTTTCGGAGACGTTTTCGGCTACCGATTGCGGGGTGGGGCAGGATATAGTGACGCTGGGTGGTACCTCCAAGATTTCAGTTAGGTAAATGAGCATGACACTGTGTTGAGATAGTGTCATCAGGGCTTTGCATACGACCATGAGCAGTGAGAACAACAAACAATCCGGCAGCGCTGTTTTGACCGGCGGTGGAGTGGCGCGGGCAGAGCTGCGGGCGGGCGTGCCGCTGTGCGTGGACCTTGATGGCACGCTGGTGAAGTCGGACACGCTGGTGGATACGGTGTTGGCGATTGCACGGCAAAAGCCGAGGGAGTTGCTGAGGATTCCGGGGTGGATCGCGGAGGGCAAGGCGTCGTTCAAGCAGCATTTGACCTCGACGGTGGAGCTGGACGTAGAGCACTTGCCCTACAATCACACGCTACTGGAGTGGTTGCGGCTGGAAGCCGGAGCGGGCCGGGAGATTTATCTGGCGACTGCTGCGGATCGTGTGTTGGCCGAGCGCGTGGCGGCTTATCTGGGGATTTTTTGCGGAGTACTGGCTTCGGACGGAGCGACAAACCTGGCGGGTGGGAACAAGCTGGCGGCGTTTCGCGAGCGGTTTGGCGACAATTTTTGTTATATCGGAAACGCGAAGCCGGATGCGGAGTTGCTGGCGGCCTGCGTGTCGCCGATGGTGGCGAACCCTGACGGGCAGCTTCGGGCAGCGATGCAGCGCGCGGGGACTGTTCCGGTGAACCGGTTTGAGGATAGGACGCCGGTGTTGAAGAGCTGGCTACGAGCGATCCGGCTGCACCAGTGGGCGAAGAATACGTTGATTTTTGTGCCGCTGCTGCTGGCGCACCAATGGAATCCGGCGACGTTTGTGGGCGCGGCGGCAGCGTTTTTGAGCTTTGGCATGTGCGCTTCCGCGACGTACATCATCAACGATCTGCTGGATGTAGAGACGGACCGCAGGCATCTGCGGAAACGGACGCGGCCGTTTGCGGCGGGGGATCTTTCGCCGATTACGGGCGTGATGATGGTCGTGCTGCTGATGATTGCATCACTGGCGCTGGCCATTGCGCTGCCACGGATCGTCGATGCCATGCCGGGCTCGTACGCTTTGGTGAAGCCGTACAAGTTCCTGGAGTGGCTGGGGCTTTATACGGTAACGACGCTGACGTACTCGCTGTACCTGAAGCGGAAGTTGCTGCTGGATGTTTTTGTGCTGAGCGGGCTGTATACCGTTCGCATCCTGGCCGGAAGCGCGGCGACGGGGGTTCCGGTTTCGGCGTGGCTGGCTGGTTTCAGCGTGTTCTTCTTCCTGTCGCTGGCGTTTGTGAAACGGTTTAGCGAGCTGGAGAGCCTGCGGGAGCGCGGCAAGACTGTGTCGAACGGTCGCGGATATTTTGTGACCGATCTGGAGCAGTTACGCGCACTCGGGACGGGCGCGGCGTATGCGGCTGTGGTCGTGATGACGTTCTACATCAGCAATCCGGAGACGAACTCTCTGTATAGCCATCCGATTCGGTTGTGGCTGATGGTGCCTGTGCTGCTGCTCTGGCTGAGCCAGGTGTGGATGCTGGCGAGCCGGGGCGAAATGCATGATGATCCCGTGGTTTTTGCGATTACGGACAAGCGAAGCCTGCTGCTGGGGGTATTGATGGCGGTGGTGATCTGGTGGGCGTTGTAGGGTTGTCGTTAGAATTGGCTGCACATGCCACCTAAGATTCGAGACATCCTTCGCCGGTTGGAAGAAGACGGCTGGGTCGTGAAGTCACAAAGCGGAAGCCATCGCCAGTTTGTGCATCCGACGAAGCCGGGCAAGGTTACGGTTGCCGGACATCCATCAAATGATCCCGATGAAGGCACCTATCGGAGTATTCTTAAGCAGGCAGGGTTGAAACGATGACAGAATACGCGGTCATATTCGGACAAACTCGGACTGGTTGGAGCGCATACGTCCCGGATCTTCCGGGATTGGTCGCTGTTGGATCGTCTTTTGAAGAGACCGAACAGCTTATGCGTGAAGCACTAGAGATTCATCTCGGAAGCATGCTGGAGGATGGAGATTTCATTCCCCAACCTGCAACTCGCGTATTAACGATGCGAGCCGTAGTTCTTGAAGACCGACTGGCTAAGTCGGCGTAAGGAAGACCGTTGAACATTCCGCAACTTACAGATTTTTCAGAGGCGTCGCTGGACGCTGCTTTTGCCGCCGTTCGCCATGAGGCTGAAGCGGCTGTTGGTGTTGCAGCGTTTGATGCTGAGCAGTTTCGGCTGGATTGGCTGGGACGCAAGCAGGGTCACCTGAAGGCGATCTCGGACGCCTGGTTGAAAGCTGCGCCGCCGGAAGCGAAGAGGCTAATTGGGCAGCGGTTCAACGCGCTCAAGGAGCAGGTAGAAGCGCTTGTCGCTGAGAGCGCGGCAGGGACGGGGACGAAGGTCTCTGTGGCTGGGCTCGATGTCACGCTGCCGGGAAGCGCGCAGCGCGTGGGCGTGGAGCATCCGCTGGTGAAGACGATGGCGGAGATCGTTGGCGTGTTTCAGCGGATGGGCTACTCCGTCGGGCTGGGGCCTGAGGTGGAGAGCGATTTTTACAACTTCGAGAGCTTGAACTTTCCGCCGAACCATCCGGCGCGCGATACGCAGGACACGCTGGTGGTCGCCGAGCAGGAAGGCAAGCCGTTGCGCGACCGGTTGCTGATGCGGACGCATACTTCGCCGGTACAGATACGCACCATGCTGGAGCAGGCGCCGCCGCTGCGGATGGTGATTCCGGGCAAGGTGCATCGCAACGATGCTGCCGATGCGACGCACTCGCCGGTGTTTCACCAGGTGGAGGGGCTTTGCGTCGATACGAATATAACGTTCAGCGATTTGAAGGGCACGCTCGATCATGCGATGAAGGCGTTCTTTGGATCGGCTGTGAAGACGCGGTTTTTCCCGTCGTTCTTCCCGTTCACGGAGCCGAGCGCGGATGTGCAGATCTCGTGCATCTTCTGCGGTGGCAAGGGATGCCGCAAGTGCAAGCACTCGGGCTGGATTGAGCTGCTGGGCTGCGGAATGGTTGATCCTGCGGTGTTTGAAGCTGTGAATCAGCGGCGGATTGAGCTGGGCCGCGATCCGATTTATGACACGCGGAAGATCAGCGGGTTTGCGTTTGGAATGGGCGTCGATCGGATCGCGATGATGAAGTATGGCATCAGCGATATCGGCTTGCTGTACTCGGGCGATATGCGGTTTCTGGAGCAGTTCGCGTAAATTCGTTCGCTTGGATCGGCGAGTGGCGACATAGAATGTCGGTTCGACACCATAGCTATTTGCTGGAGCACGGTTTACTGAAACAGGCTTAAGTCGATTGTGTTTGCCAGCGCCTTATAGCCAGCGTCGTTCGGATGCAGGTGGTCGCCAGAGTCATACGTGGGATTCAACGCGGTCGGCTTTGACGGGTCGCGTACCGCTTTCTCGAAATCGACAATGCCATCAACGACACCCGCTGTTCGATACCAGTTGTTGAGAGTGGCTCGTACAAGCTCACCTTTCTCTGAATAGCCGTCGGCCCCTGCAAAAGGGGTCAGCGTAGCGGCAATCACGGTGATGCCGTGTGCATGTGCCCGCTCTACCAGTTGAGAGATGCCAACGATCAACTCGTCTGCTGAAGCATCTTCTGAAGGATCCTGCCAGTTGATGTCGTTGATTCCTTCGAACAGAATCAAATACCGTGCCCCGTTCTGTGCGAGCACGTCACGATCAAAGCGGGCTATGGCGCTTTGGCCCCATTCGGTGCGTAGCACGCGGTTTCCGACGATGCCTTCGTTCAATACGGCGACCTGTTTCGCGGAGGAGCTTTTCTGCAGACGTTCTGCCAGCTCGTCTGTCCAGCGATGATTGGCGTCCTTTGTCGATGCAGCCCCATCGGTGATGGAATCTCCAAGCGCTACGATGGCGAAGGCGTTTTTGTCTGTGCGGACATCGATTCCTTTTACGAAGTTCCAGGAGTCGGTTGTCCGAGCATTCTTCATCTTGTCGACTTTCGTCGCGTCCCCTTTGGTCACGTAGTTGGTCGAGGAAGCAAGGAGATGGCAAGTCCGCGTTGCGATGACCTGATCGGTGACGTACACGCTGACGGCGAGGCTTGAGAAAGCGGGAATCTCCATGGGAATTTCATCGCTCAGCATGAGCCCGCCTACGGGAATTGTCACGGAAGTATGGCCGCCAAACGTCAGTTCGTGGTCGGAACCCGGCTTAATGCTTCCGTCTCCGGTATCTATGCCAATACGCGCAGAACCTATCATCAGCTGGGTCGCCCCAAACTCGTTGGTCAACTGCACACGGAATCCCTTACCGCCAATAGAGGTGCGTAGTACGTTGCGGTATGTCGAATCACCCGCCGAGGGTTCGCCCGATTTTGCCGGGCAAGACATGGGAGCCGCGGCCCATGTGCCTACCCAAGTCCCGATTGGTCTGCTAGCAGCAAAGACCGGCAGGAACGATACGTTGCATAAAATCGCTGCGATAAGCCTGTTGCGCATTCATGACTCCTGGACTTTTTACGTAGAGACGGCAGTGTGCTGACGTGGAGTATACGGGGTCAAGCTATCAGCTTTGAAGCTGCGATTTAATGCACAAAAGCCACCGGTTCGCCGGTGGCTTTTGTGTGATGGGGCGAAGAAGTTAGTTCTTGCCGATTTCGAGGTCGAGGGTGATCTTGACGTCGTCGCCGAGCATGGGTGGGGCGAACTTGGTGCCGAAGTTGAAGTCAGAGCGGTGAATGGTGGTGCTGGCGGAGAAGCCGCTGACCAGGCCGCCCTTCATGCCCTTTTGCGGGGGAACGGGGCCGTCAACGTCCAGTGTTACGGGCTTGGTGACGCCCGCGAGCGTGAGGTTGCCGATGACCTGGAGCTTGCCGTTGACGAGCTTCACTGCGGTCGATTGAAAGTGCAGGGTGGGGTACTGCGCCACGTTGAAGAAGTCAGGCGACTTGAGATGTGCGTCGCGGGCGGCAACGGTGCTGTCGAGGGTGGTGGCGTCGAGGTCGGCTACAACGCTGTCTTTGCTGGGGTCTTTCTCGTCCCAGACGACGGTGCCGGAGATCTTGCTGATGGTGCCGCGCACGTTGGAGACGCCCATGTGGCGAATCTCAAAGCCAGCCTGCGAGTGCATGGGGTCGATGGTCCAGGTGCTGACGGTCTGGGCGCCGGCAACAGCGGAGACCAGAAGGAGGGCGGAGGCTGCAAAAAGCGTGTTCTTCATCGGATGAGTCCTCGTGAAAAGAGAGTTTTGGTCTGGCTGCGCGACCGATTGCTGACGAGCGCATAAGACACTGTACTTGAATTGATGTCTAAACATCGAAATGGGTTCGGGAATTTACGGATAGTTCGTAATGGGATGAGATGCAGCTTTAGCGGGAGGCGTTCAGAAGCTCGTTCAGGGTCTGGAGCTGCTGCTTGCTGAGGTTGGGAAAGAGGGACCGGGTGGCCGCGTCGATGTGCGGCTGCATTTGTTGGAGCAGCTTTTGGCCGGCGGGGGTGAGTTGAACGCGGAGGACGCGTTTGTCGTTGGTATCGGTGATGCGGTGGATGAGGCCGGCGGTTTCGGTGCGCTTGAGCAGGCGCGGTACGTCGGGGGTCTCGGATACGAGGCGGTTGGCGATATCGCACTGCGAGATGCCGGCACAACCGGCGCCGCTGACGATGCGGAGTACGTTGTACTGGGTCGCGGTGAGGCCGAAGGGGCGGAAGTGCTGCTCGGTGCGGTGCATGAGGATGGCGGCGGTGCGGGCGATGTTCAGCAGGGCTTCCTGCTGGAGGGAGTCGAAGGGCTTGGTCTGCCGGATTTCTTCCTGGAGGGTCGCCGCCATAGAGATCACTGTATATGGATGCGAGCAGGGCCGCTGACGATGCGACAATGGGAACGGCTGTTTTTGGCCGCAAGTTTACGTTTGGAAAGCCCTTAGCAACTGATGAACATACTGACAAAATGGCTGCGCTCGTACCTGCCTGAACTTCCTGTTGACGACCGGCAACTTGCCGAGGACCTTACGCTGCGCGGCATCGCCGTTGAGGGCGAGTTTGACGCTGCCTGCGGTGGCAGGCGGTTTGAGATGGACATTACGACCAACCGCGTGGATGCGATGAACCACTATGGTGTGGCGCGTGAGGCGGCGGCGATTTATGACGTTCCGCTGGCTCCGCTTGGTGAGGGGATTGCTGCGCCGGTTGCGGAGATGGTGCAGGGCGCGGGTTATCCGGTTCGGATTGAGGCGCAGGACCTGTGCGGGCGGTTTACGGCGCGGGTGATTCGTGGGGTTACGGTTGGGGCGTCGACGGGGTTGGTGGCGGAGTACTTCGCGGCGTTGGGGCAGAAGCCGATCTCTGCGCCGGTGGATGTGACGAACTTTGGCTGGCTGGCGATGGGGCAGCCGACGCATGTGTTCGACCTGGACAAGATTGAGGGCGGGATCGTGGTTCGGCGAGCCAAGGCTGGAGAGAAGCTGATGCTGCTCGATGGCACGGAGAGGACGCTGGTGGCGGAGGATCTCGTCGTCGCCGATGAGGTGAAGGCGCTCGGGCTGGCTGGCGTGATGGGCGGCTGGGACTCTCGCGTGACGGAGGAGACGAAGAACATCCTGGTGGAAGCGGCGTGGTTTGATCCGGCGGCGATTCGCGCGAGCTCGCGGCGGCATGGACTGCATACGGACGCGAGCCATCGGTTTGAGCGTGGTGCGGACTTTGCTGCTGCGCCGCTGGCGAATAACCTGGTGACGCGGTTGGTGGTGGAGCAGAGCGGCGGCGCGGTGGTTGGGCCGCTGGTGGATGTGGTTGTGCCGGAGCTTGCGGTGAAGACTGCCGAACGCAGGCCGATTGTGCTGCGGGTGAGCGAAGTACAGCGGCATCTGGGTACGACGATGGAAGATGCGATCTGGGCCGAGGGCGAACGCACCTCCGGGCTTAGCGAGAATGTCGTCGAGCAGTATCTTGGTGCGCTGGGTTGTGTGATGGTGCCGACTGGCGGCGCGCCCGGCGAGTATGGCGTGACGCTACCGAGTTGGCGGCTGGATTTGGAGCGCGAGATCGACCTGATTGAAGAGGTTGCGCGCGTTTATGGCTACAACAAGTTTGCGAATACGCTGCCGTCGTTTTCGGGTGTGGTGATAGAGCAGCCGCACGCGGGGCAGGAGCGCGTGATTCGCGAGACGCTGCGTGCGCTGGGGTATAGCGAAGCGATTTCGAGCACGTTTACGTCGGCGGAAGAGGCGAGTGCGTTTGGCGAAGCTGCGGCGGGAGCTGTGGCTATCGGAAATCCGCTGAGCGAAGAGGCAGGAATGCTGCGTCCGGCGTTGACGCCGGGGATGGCGACGATGCTGGCGCATAACCTGAAGCGCGATGTGGGCGTGGTTCGGTTGTTTGAGATGGGCACCGTGTTTACAGGATCGACGGCCGAGGTGAAGGAAGAGACTGGGCTGGCGATTGGTGCCACGGGTGCAGCGGTGGCGACGTCGCTGTATCGCGCGGAGGATGCGTTGTTTTACGAGGTCAAGGGCACGGTTGAGGCTTTGCTGGCGAAGTTTGCCGGTGCGGTGACGTTTGAGGCTGACGGCTTGCCTGCGTGGATTGAGGCGGGGCGTGGGGCGCGGGCGTTGCTGGATGGCTCGACGCTTGCCGTGTTTGGGGAGTTGAGTGCGGCTGAGGCGCAGAAGCGCAAGCTGCGGCAGACGTGTGTGCTGGCTGAGGTGAAGGCTGCGTCGTTGTTGGCTCGTCCGTTGCGTTCGCCGGTTTCGCGGGAGATTTCGCGGTACCAGGCGGTGGAGCGGGACTACTCGTTTGTGTTCCCGGATAGTGTGCGGTGGTCGGCGATTGAGGCTGCGGTACGTGGGCTGGGGATTGCGGAGATGCAACGGCTGGAGCCGGTGGAGATCTTCCGCGATGCGAAGGGCAAGGCTGTTGCGGCGGGGAGCTACTCGGCTTTGTTGCGGGTGGTGTTGCAGTCTGGCGAGCGGACGCTTACGGAAGATGAGTTGAGTGGTTGGGCGGAGAAGATTGTTGCGGCGTTGACGGGGTTGGGTGGGGTGCAGCGGGCTTAGGTGGTGGAAACCCGAGATTTTTGCGGGGGTGAAGGAGAGCGGTCGCGCTAAGCGCGCGATGCCCATCTTAGCAACGATGAAACCGTTGCGAAGATGGGACACCCGAATTTTGCGGCTACATGAAGATGGGGTGTCCGAATTTTTGTGGCTGCGAAGAGGGTGTCCAGATTTGTGGTGATTCGACTCCCGAGGATCTGGTGAGCCGATTTCTGTGGGGCTTGTGGCTTGGGAGTTCGCGATTCGGAATTCGAGATGCGCCTTTGGAAATTCGTTAGGCTGATTTCAAATCCACGATGGGAATGGCTATACTTCGATTGGATAGATGAAGTTTAAGGAGTGGGTAGATGGGTTCCTCGACGATCAGCGTGGACGAGTTTCAGGCTCTTGAGCAAAAAGTTCTGCAAACGGTGGAGCTCATCCGGAAAGAGCGCGATGCCCGCGCTGCAGCGGAAGGCGAGCGCGATGCCGCTCGTGGCGAGATCGCCGAGCTTCATGGAAAGCTGACCGAAGCGGAAGAGAAGTTGAAGACGGCGGAAGAAAAGCTGTCTGCCGCGAGCGAAAAGCTCGAGACGGCGAGCGAAGAGTTGAGTGCCGCAGGCGCCGCGCAGGCTGAGGTTGAAAGTCTGCAGCGTGAGCGTGAAGCGGTGAAGCTGCGTGTAGAGAAGATGCTCGCGCAGATGGATGAACTTTTGTAAAAGAGCAGCAAACAGTTAACAGCGAATAGTTAACAGCAGATGGACGGGGGTTGGAGAGAGTGGCGGAGATGCAACAGAGAAGTGCGGCGGAGATGTCGCGGAGTGAGTTGGCAGCACATGCTGCGGGTGCGGTTGTGGTGGAGATCTACGGGCAGGTGTATCAACTGCGCGGCACCGATACGGCTCATATTGAAAAGCTTGCGGGCATGGTGGATGCCAAGATGCGTGCGGTTTCGGCGCATGGAGCTACGGTGGATTCTTTGCGTGTTGCCGTGTTGGCTGCGTTGAATATCGCCGATGAGCTGACCGCGTTGCGGGCCAAGCATGACACGTTGAGCGGGAGCCTGAACCAGTCGCAGACGGCGATGCGGCATCGTGCGGGATCGTTGATGGGCATGCTGGATGAAGTGCTGGATCAGCGTAAGGCCGGTTAGTCGCAGCTTGGAAGATGGTGCGCGGCAAGGCGTTATAGATCGGGCTTACAGCCCTCGATTCGTTGGTTGTGAAGACAAGGGGCTTCGCTCCTCGCTGGTATAGGACGGGCCTTTGGCCCTGGCGAAGGCCAGCTAGAATCCTCGACATTCCCTCGGCGGCTAAAGCCGTCTTTCCATCGTTGCAATTACGGCGGGACTGAAGTCGCACCCTTTCAAAGCGAGTCGCATCTTTTCAAAGCGAGTCGCACCTTTTTAAAGCGAATCCCACTCTTTCAAAGCAGGAAGTTTTTGCGGCTCTTCAAAGCGGGGACTTGTGCGGGGTTCCTACTTGTCTTGTGCGGAGGACCTGAGGCGTAACGGGTTTATGGGGCGATGGTCTGGCCTAGACCGGCTACGCCCAGTTTGATCTCTTCTACCGGAATTTCCATGGTGCCGACGTGGTTTCCGTCGGCATCCAGAACTCCCAGACGCAGGAAGTAGTTGCCCTTTATCGGGACGGCGATGTTCAAGTGCATCTTGAGGCCGTCTTGCAGCAGCGACTGGTAGGTCTTCTCCAATAAGTTCATGGTGACGTCTGCATCAGTGGAGTTCACGACCTCGCCCTGGTCGGTGTAGAGCACGGCGACGAACTGTACCTGGCCCTGATGAATGCCTTGCGGCGTCGGGGTTATTTGGAGTTGGTGGACGTTCATGCCGAACAGGATGCTGTAGTCGCGATAGGGCTTCTTCTGGTACGCGGGGCGCAGGAAGTTGCCTTGGGGCAGGGGCTTGTCTTTTTCCTGCTTTACGACTTTGTTGGAGGGGGCGAGGCTGGCCTCGAAGATGAGTTCGGTGGAAGGAATGGAGCCAAGTCCCATGGACGCGGCGAGATTGTCCTGCGGGCTGGGAGCTTGTGAGTTGCCGGTGGGGGGAGCTGCGGGGTTGTAGGGTCCTGCGGGATGAGCGAGGTGATGTCGCACGCGGTATGCGTGATTGTATGCGTGGTAGCCGTGCCGGTACTGTAGGGAAGCGTGATCGACGTCCACCTGGATGCGGATTTGACGGTACCCGCCGTTCCAGTTTTTGTTCGTTGGGGTGTAGGCGATGGTGTAGTAGTTGGAGCCGGTATCGACGATTTCGGCGATGGCCTGCTTGAGGCCGTTGGTGTTGTAGAAGGCTTTGCCTCCGGTGGCGTCGGCTACGTCGTCCAGATCGCCGTGTTGGTAGAACTGGCGGGTTTCAAAGCCGGTGCCTAGCCGCGGGATGCCGCCGTGGGAGGCGCTGAAGGAGGGATCGGTTTGCAGGCCGCGCGAGTCGATGGGGTAGACGGCGACGCGGCTGAGGGTGAGGACGTCGGTGGTCTGGGCGATGTCGTCGATGAAGCTGGTGGAGTCCTGGAAGGGGTTGCCGATGCCTTCTCCGTAGATGGTGCGCGGAACGACGCCGGTAAACCAGATGAGGTTTTTGCGGCCGGGAAATCCGGCGAGGTAGCGGCCGAGCATCTGCATGCCGCTTTGCAGGGCGTCCTGCCGCATCTGGCGGTAGGGGTAGTTGTGGCCGCCGAGCAGGGGGGAGATGGTCGGGCTGTTGCGCTTGGTGCTTTCAACGGCGTCGAGCAGGACCTGAGGGTCGCTGGTGAACCCCTGCACGAGACGCATGCTGGTGTTGAGCTCAAAGATGGCGATGGAGGTGCCGGGCGGCACGGTCTTCATGTAGTCGATGACCTGTCCGCGGAGGTACATCTGCGCGCTGACGTTGGTATCGAGCGAGTCAAGCAGGATGACGGTGGAGGCGTTGGTGTTGGGCGCGGCGGTGAGGTTGGTGTAGGTGTTGGGCGGTAGTTTTACGGGCGGGTTGAGCTTGGCGACCTCGTCCGGCGTCATCGCGGTGTGTTCCTCGAAGCTGTTGAGGTTTTGCGGGGCTCCGTCTTCGGTGACGACGAAGTCGCTGGGTTTGAGGCCTTTTACGGGATGCCCTTTGCCGTCGGTGACGACGACGTCGAGGAGCACGGCTCGGGCGACGGCTGTGAGCCTCGCGGCAGGAACCGGCTGGGTGTCTGGAGGCTGTTGCTGCTGTTGCGGCGGAGGTGCTGCGCGCTCGATGGGGGCTGGCTGCTGTTGTGCCAGGCTTACGGTGCTCGTGAGCAGGGCGGTGCAGAAGAGAGACAGCAGGATTCGGTGATTATTTCCGGACTTTCGAACCACGGGGCACCTCAAGCGCAGCCAGTTTGTTGTTTGTAGCAGACGGAGATAGGAACACCGCGATTTTTCTTGTGTTGTGGCGGTTTGAGCTGGATGATGAAGCGATCAACAGATTTTCAGGGTTCGGGAGTTGTTTGCGATGAGTTTGCTTCCTCGTTTGGCGTGTGTGGTGTTGCTGTTTGGCGGCTGGCAGGGATCGTTTGGGCAGGCGACGCCGGTTGCTGCTCCGGTGGTGGCTTCGGTTCCTACAGCGGCTTCTGCTCCGGCAGTGGCTCCGGCTTATGCGAGTAATCCGAAGTATACGGAGGCCATGAGCAAGGGCCATTTGGCGATGCAGCACAAGGATGC
>Ga0302314_10009982_pt1 | contig 16706 bp, 16 predicted proteins | sample III_Palsa_N2_3_FD_200533 | JGI IMG/M metagenome (GOLD analysis project Ga0302314, IMG submission 200533) | Peat permafrost microbial communities from Stordalen Mire near Abisko, Sweden - III_Palsa_N2_3 | ecosystem: Environmental > Terrestrial > Soil > Palsa > Peat permafrost | place: Sweden...
GACCCAGGCTCAGCCATCGGACTTCAGCACGCTGAAAGAAGCTTCGTACCCTGACGTGCACGATACTGAATGAGAATCCCGCCCGAGGTGAAAGGATATTGGTGTGACTCCGAAAATCGGTATCGTGCTTCCAGTCCGTGAATTGCAGATCGTCGACCCGAACAACGCGGCGGCCCAGTTGATCGAACTCGCGCGGCAGGTGGAGGAGCTTCATTTCGACTCTGTGTGGGTTGCGGATTCCTACGTCACGCGGCCTCAGCTGGAACCGTTGACCCTACTGGCCGCGATATCGGTCGTTACCGAGAATGTCACCATCGGCACCGCGGCTCTACCCGCCGTGCTGCGCGAGCCGAAGTCGCTGGCGCACGCGATGACTACTCTGGACCAGCTCAGCGGTGGGCGATTGATCATGGGTCTCGCCATGGGCGAGCCGTTGCCGGTGAACAACCAAGCCGAATCGGTCACCATGTCCTACCGTGAGCGCATCACTCGTGTTGACGAGGCGGTACAGGCCATCAAGGCGGTGTGGCAGGGTCGGGACGACGACCTGAATGGCACCTACTACGATCTGTCCGAATTGCGGCAGCAAGGTCTTCCGCTGACGCAGGGCGGCCCCGGCATCTGGCTGGCTAGCAACGGCAAACCAAAGGCGGTGGCGCGCGCGGGTGCGATTTACGACGGCTGGCTGCCAGTACGCATCGAGCCCGAGCAGTACCGGGAGTCCTTGCGCCTGATCCGGGAGGCCGCCGAGGCCGCCGGGCGCGATCCGAACAGCATTGTTCCGTCGCTGTATGTGAGCGTCAATGTCGATAAGGACTCCGAGACTGCCAAAGCTGCGCTCGACGACTACACGAACCACTACTACCGGCTTCCGCTGACGACGATGCAGAATTTCCAGAACTACATCGGTGGCACGGCGAAAGAGGTGGTCGACTACCTTCGCGCATACGTCGACGCCGGATGTCAGCACATTACCATGCGTATCAACACGATCAACGACTATGACAGAATCCAGCGCGCCATCGCCGAAGAGGTCGTGCCTGCCATCCACGAGCTTGAGACAGTCTGATACCTGATCAAGACGGATCTGCCCACCTGAGGTATCGCACAGCGCAGCCACCAAGTCGGTCTCCCACGGCACGAAAGGTCCGTGTGCTGCCGGGTTCCGACTTGCCGAGTGCGGGGGAGGGATTCGAATGGACGTGTTGATCGCCGATGTGTTCGGCGATGTGGCACTGGTCGTCCTCACTGCTTGGCTGCTGGGCATAGCCGCGAGGCGCGTCGGGCAGCCGACCGTGATCGGCCAGATGATCGCCGGTATCCTGCTCGGTCCCAGCGTCCTGGGCCACCTGACGGACCGGCTGTTCCCAAGCCCGGCACTGCCCACGCTCAACGCTCTCGCCCAGTTGTCTGTTGTCTTCTTCATGTTCGTCGTGGGTTATGAGCTCGACCGGCAGGCGCTGCGTGGAGGTCGGCGGGCCGCCGCACTTGTGGCCGCCGCAGCACTGTTCGTGCCGATGTGCCTGGGGTCCGGCTCGGCCGTGGTCTTCAAATCGAGTTTCGCGTCCCTGGGCCAACCACACATCAATCCGTTCTTCGTCGCGTTCATGGGCGTGGCCGTATCCATCACGGCGCTACCTGTCCTGGCCGCGATCCTGCGCGAGCGGAACATCGCCGGGACCGTCCCCGGCGTCACGGCGACGACCGCCGCTGGAATCATGGACGGGGCGGCATGGCTGGCGCTCGCATTGGTGGTTGCCGGAGCGACGCATGCACACGGCCGCCCATGGCTGATCACGCTATTGCTGGTCAGCGGTTTCGTGGTGGTGATGTTGGTAGGCGTGCGGCGGGCCCTGCGCTGGTGGCTGGGCGGTCGCGACGGCTTGCTGGCCGAACGCCTGCCGGTCGCCATGGCACTCGCTCTGGGCAGCGCATGGGTGACCACGTCACTGGGCCTGCACCCGGTATTCGGCGGGTTCCTGGCCGGACTCACCATGGCGGGCACCGGCGGCACGACTCCCGATGCTGAAATTCTGCAGCCCATGGAGGAGATCTCCGGTGCACTTCTGCCTCTGTTCTTCATGATCACGGGCCTGTCTGTGAACATAGAAGCCCTCAATGGTGCTGCGTTGCTGGTGTTGGCCCTGATGTGTGCCGTCGCCGGCGCGGGCAAGCTGATCCCCGCCTATTTCGCGGCCAGAGTCGGCGGACTGAATCCAAATGAGTCCGCCGTGGTTGCCATACTCGTCAATACCCGGGGCCTGACCGAGCTCATCGTGCTTAACACCGGCCTGGCCGCAGGTCTCATCGGCGAGCGTCTCTTCAGTGTGCTCGTACTGATGGCCGTGGCGATGACCGTGACGACCGCACCGTTGCTGAGCCTGGTCGGCTTACCCGAGCCTCCTCGGTCCGGGCGCCGTCGGCCGCTGGAGCACGACCAGGCCGCACAGGCCCAGCCTGGTACGCACGCTGCCTGACCGGTGGGAGGCGGGCTGTTGCCGAGAATCCCCGTGGTCGGTCTTGTCCGTGGGCATGCACATTACGGCGGTTGGCTCCACCCGGAATCCGGGCGCAGGCCAACCGCCGTAACGGGGTGCTGATTCACTCGGCAGTCGAAACTCAGCCGTGCTCACCCGCAGTCTGGGGAACAGGGCTGCCCGCCCCGGCCCCCGCCGCTGCCGGCTTCGGCGGCTGCGCCGCCTTCTGGCCCGTCCGGCGCAGCAGTACGGCGGTGAGCGCACAGGCTACCGAGATCGCCGTGACGACGAGCCAGCCGTGCCGGAACGCGCTGAGATCCCCGCTGTTGGTGCTGGGTGTGCCCACCACGGCGACGAGGACGGCGATACCGACGGTCAGGCCGATCTGCCGGATCATGTTGACCGCGCCGGCTCCGGTCGCGAACCGCTGCGGAGGCAGGGACGAAACTGCGACGCCGAACAGAGTCGGCACCGTCAGTCCGATACCGGCCCCGGTCAACGCCATGCCGCCGAGCATCCCGCTGATGTAGTTCGGGTGGATCGTCATGGCGAGCGCCCACCATCCCAGCGCGGCCCCGAACGCAAGGCAGCCGGCGATCACGACAGGGGCCGGGCCAAAGCGGGGAATCAGTTTGCCCGCGACGATCGACCACACGGGCACCAGGGCAGGTCCAGGCACAATGGCCAGGCCGGCCCGCAGCGCCGACCAATGCCAGACGTCTTGCACCCACAGGACGGCAGAGAGCAGGAACGCGCCCAGCGCCGCAGAGATCAGCAGAGTCAGCAGAGTCGCTACAGCGAAATCGCGACTACGCAGTAGGTTGATCTCAAGGATCGGGCTACGGTGTACCGACGAACGCCAAAGAAATGCTGCCGTCGTCACTAGACATGCAACGAACAAACCGATCACTCGGCCCGACGACCAGCCCCAGCTCGCGCCCTGGACGAGAGCGAGAGCGAGAGCGGCGATGGCGACGATGAGCAGAACCGAGCCGAGCCAGTCGGGCGCCGGCTCGTGGTTGCTTTCCACGGTGGGCAGCCAACGCACGCCGAGCACGAGCGCGACGATCCCGATAGGCAGGTTGATGAGGAACACCCACCGCCAGGAGATCAGGACCAGGGGGCCTGCGATGACCGGGGAGATCGCGACCGCGACGCTGGTCGCCGTCGCCCAGATGCGCACCGCGCCAGCGCGGCGCTGTGGCGGATAAGCCGCCAGCACCAGGCCGAGGGAGGTCGGCACCAGAATCGCCGCGCCGACCGCCTGGAGCACCCGGAAGCCGATCAGCATCGGAACGCTGGTCGCCAGCGCGCACGCGGCCGAGGCCACGAGGAAGATCGCGACACCGAGGAGGAACCCGCCTTTGCGGCTGGTGCGGTCGGCGATTCTGCCGGCCAAGACGAGCAGCGCAGCGAAGACGATCGCGTACGCGTTCAGGATCCAGCTCAGCTCACTGAGGTTGTGGGCGTGGAGGTTGACCGAGATCGTCGGCAAGGCGACGTTGACCACGAACAAGTCTAGGCCGGAAAGGATCACCCCGAGTGAGCAGACTACCAGGGTCCAGACCGGCTTGCGCGCTTCATCAGCGGTGGACAGCGCAGTCATCACGGATCACCTTCTCTTCGTTGAAGTGCGAAAGTCAGGGCATTGTGCATGTCACAGGATTCGTGCTGAAGCGGTTAGCGCGAACTGTCTGCGACCGTGTAAGCACTATGGTTTCATAACAATAGCGGCCGGGGAAAGGGGGGGCTGTGCGGCAGTCGAGCCAGACTCCTGACCTGCGTGCAGGCGCAGCCCCCGTCGCTGTGCGAATGACGCGAAGCAGCCAGCCCCGACATCTGCGCCCGCAGGTGACACTGAAGACAGAGGATTGATGATCCTGTTCTTATGCACTGTCGCCGCCGGACATCGGCGAACGATGAACGATCGAGTGCAGTCGACCAGCCACCCGTCAGCCCGCCGGGCTGCCATCCCCCGCTCTTTTCTCTTCACTGGCTGTAGATGGAGGCGAACGCGACAGCCTCTCGCGCTCGCTTCTCAACCCCTTTCACATCCGTGTGTACTGCTTCGCCAAGAGCGGCCCGGCTCTCCGATCGGGACTTCGATAAGACCGCGAAGTACCCTCCAACGCCACTATCTGCGTTTCAGAGAGGCTCTCGACACGCCTTTCGAAGTCGGCTCACCTTCAGACGGGTCTCCGGGACCAACTTGCCGGACGGACCTCGTTGCGATGCTGTCAGCTGACCGCCATGAGTTCGTCGGCGCTCAGCGGCTCGATGACGGACGCCACCGTCTTGATGGTGTTGGTGAGGTCGACATGCCGGTGGACGAGCTTCCAGGTGCCCTCCTCCGGGCGGAAGATGCTCGTGGTCCGCAGCGGCACCTGCTGGAGGTACTCGCGCTTGGCCACCTTGGCCTCCAGCCGCTCCACTTCGACGATGTACGCGACGTCGTCGTCCACGTACTCGGCGATCCGGTCGAACGCGACCGCCCTGCCGTCCTGGTAGTTCGGGGAGGTCCGCCTCATCGCCGCGGCGACCTCGTCGAATCCGGTCGCCCATGGTCCGAACGGGTTGCCGAGGGTGACGAACTTGTGGGAGAGCAACAGGACACTGCGCTCGCAGTTCCCCGTCATGAACTCCTCGATCCCCGCGTGGTACTCGTCGATTACCTCTGCCAGGCTCTCGACTTCGCTGACAAGTTTCATTGGCTTCTTCTTCCATAGCCTTCACTGAGACGAGAACCCGTGGTGACTGCCAGACGTCAGCAACCAGTCGCGCTCCGTCACTAACCGTTCACTATAAGGATCTCTCGAAGCCGCCCGTCGACGCTTCTCCTGTGTTGCCCAATGCTCTTGCCGTTTTCAGCCTCCGGTCGTTCGCCACAGTACGGGCCACTGGCTCATTCAGTTGATTCGCTGCCGCTTCCCGGCAGCAGGGCAAGCCGCCTGGCCTTCTCCGCCGAAATCGTGGTCGGGAACTTCGCGCACACTCGCTGCAAATCACGCTCCCAGGCCTCGGCCCGACGTCGCGCCGCCTCACTCGCCTTCCGAACCGAAGGCTCGTCCGAATCACCATTCTCATCCGTCCCCACCACCGACCACCCCCAGCCTCAAGCGACCGCGCATCATGGCTCGTCCCAGTCCCCTTCCTGTCAGTCTGATGTGAGACGCCCGCTTTGTCGGGTTGCCCTTAAAGGGTCAGACAGGAGATCCACGCCGCATGACCAGCACCAACGCCCCGATACCCGCCGCCAGTGACCCGGCGGCCAAGTCTGCGCGCCGTACGTTCCCGGCCGAGTACAAGCTGCGGGGAGTGGCCGTAGTGCGGCGAACGCGTTCGTCACGGCGAGATAGGCGAAACGGATCAGCACAACCAATCATTATTGTCTCGCCCTGCTCACGACACGCCGGAAACCAACAACCTCATGCCTTCGCGGTCCGGGCAGGAAGATACCCTCCTACCAGCATGGATGAGGATTTCGGCACGCACAGCGTTGTCGGATGAGTGGCAATTGTGGCATCCGATCGAGCTGGGGCGCCCGTAGGCATTGCTGGCAGGATTGGCTGAGGTCGGGCCGCATACGGTGATCCGGCCCAATGAAACTCGGCACTATCTGTTGACCGAAGGTTCCGACATCACGATCAGCTCCTGCCTATTCGCCGCCGGCGCCGTGACAGGCCCGAAACATGGTGGCCTGAAGCTTCGAAAGCCGGAGATTCTTTTCTTACGGACCCGTGACGTCGCGGCATGGCAGCGGCAAGGTGGTGCGCTGCGGTGTTGAATCGGGGCGATCGGAACCCTTCGGGCCGGTCTTTCCAGGAGCGGAGAACACGATGCGTCATCGGATGTTTGTCGTCGCGTTGGTCGCCGGATTGCTGACAGCCGGCTGCAGCAGCGGGAACGGTGCGGGGAAGGCTGTGGCGGGTCCGGCCGCAGGGCCGGCGCCGTCAGGTCCCGCTCCGGAGGGCTACGCGCCGTGGCCCGAGGCCGAGCGTGATGCGACGCACACCTCGCAGGCGGCCTTGCGTGGGCCTCAGACCGGCCACATCCGCTGGAAGGTGGATCTGGGCAGTCCGATCAGCCCCGGACCGAGCGTCGGCGCCGACGGCACGATCTACGAGTCTTCCGATGCCGGAGTCCTGTATGCCCTCGATCCGGCAACCGGTCACGAGGTGTGGAGGTTCGACGGCGCGGGCACCATCGGCGGGAATGACACCTCGACCACCGCCGCTGTGCTGCCTGACGGCACCATTGTGTGGCCCGGTCCCCGCGACACGGTTTTCGGGCTCAGCGCCCAAGGCAGACTGCTGTGGACTGTCGACGTCGGCGCGGTGCCCTTGTCGCCGGTGATCGCGTCTCCGACCACTGTCTACGTGATGACGACGTCCGGCGTGCTGACCGCGATCGAGGTCGACGGTGCGAAGAGCGGGGTGCGCTGGACATTGAAACTCGGCGCCCAGTCGTACGCGGACCCGGTCGTCCGCGGCGACGGCGTGATCGAGACCACCGTGGACGACAGTCTGATCGCCGTTCATGACGACGGTGGCGGCGCCCACGAACTGTGGACCTTCACCGCCCCCGCTCAGGTGGAGGTGTCGGCCGCGGTCGCTGCGGACGGCACGGCGGTCATCGGCGCCGACGACGGGTTCGAGTACGCGGTCAGCGCATCGGGCAAGCAACTGTGGAAGCACCGGGACATCAGTCAGAGCTTCTCCTCGCCTGCCGTGACCAGCAACGGCACGGCCTATTTCGGCGACAACGGCGGTGCCATGACGAGCGCATCGGCCGCTACGGGAGCGGTTGCCCGCACGGTCAACGCTTATCCGGGCGTGTCCACGGCGGGCGATAACATCTGGACTGCGCCGCTGATCGACGGCATCGGCGATGTCTACTACGGCACCAACGGCGGCACGATCTACGGCTATTCTCCCGGCGGGTCGCAGCTCTTCGCGATCCAGACCGGCAAGACCGTTGACAGCTACCCCGCGCTATCGGCCGGCGGCGACCTCCTCATCGGCTCGGACAACGGATTCTTCTACTCCATCGGTCCCTGAGGGAAATCGGGCACTTGCGCACAACGTGATCAGTGTGCTCATACTGTCGCGTCTCCGGTCGATGGGGTGCCGCGTAGTGCCGAGGTGGTCTTGCCGGTGCGGTCGCGTAGAAGGGTGCGCAGGGTGTTGGGGTGTTCGTAGCCGACTTTGCGGGCGATGGCGTCGAGGGTGAGGTCGGTGGTGCGCAGCAGGTGGGAGGCTTGTTCGACGCGCAGGTCCTGGATGAAGCGGATGGGCGAGGTGCCCAGGGTGCGCTGGACGGTGCGTTGCAGGGTGCGTTCGGTCACGCCGATGGCGCGGGCCGCGTCGGGGATGGCGATCGGGGTGTCCAGGCGCCCCCGGGCCCAGCGTTCGAAGGCTGCCAGGGTCGGGTCGCTCTGGGCCAGGGCGCTGGTGATGGTGTAGGCGGATTGGGAGGGGCGCTCGTCGATCACCAGGTAGAGGGCGATCAGGTCGGCCAGTGCCGGACTGCTGTGCCGGATCACCGTCAGGGCCAGGTCGACGTGGCCGAAGGCCGCGCCGGCGGTGGTGACCTTGCCGGAGGTGATCACCATGCGGCTCTGGTCGATCTCGACCGCGGGGTAGCGGGCCCGGAAGACCGGTGCCAGCCACCAGCTGGTCGTCGCCCTTCGTCCGTCGAGGATGCCGGATTCGGCCAGCAGGAAGGTTCCGGTGCACGCCGAGGCGATCAGGGCGCCCCGTTCCAGGGCGCGGGCCAGCAGATTTCGGGCCGGCGCCGATTCGCCGCCGGACACGTGCGCCAGCAGGGCCTCGGGCCGGCGCTCGGCCAGCGCGGGGACGATCAGCAGGTCGGCCTGCTCGGCGCGTTCGAGGGGTTCGGTGTCGACGGTGTGCCCGGCGCCGGTGCGCACCTGGGGCCGGTGCCCGATCGTGGTGACCTGCCATGCCGGGGGCGGCTGGTCGACGTCCGCGCGCATCTCGTTGGCCCCGTCGAGCACGTCCAGGACGGCGGCCAGTCCGGAGTCGAACACGCCGTCATACGCCAATACCGCCACTTCCATGTCGGAAACACTAGCATTCGTGTCGTTCCTGCCACTGCTGTGGCGGTGGCGCCGGATTTAGGTTTGTCCTGCCGGACAACCCGGCGCGAACGACTTCCGATCCGGATGAAGGAGCGACCACCATGAAGATTGGTTTGCTGGCGCACATCGAGGCCAAGCCCGAGTACGCCGACGAGGTCGAGGCGATGCTGGGCGGCGCCGTGACCCTGGCCGAGCAGGAGGCGCACACCGTCACCTGGTTCGCGTTCCGCAGCGGCCCCACCACGTTCGGGGTGTTCGACACCTTCGACGGCGAGGACGGACGCCAAGCCCACCTGAACGGCCCGATCGCCGCCGCCCTGATGTCCGCGGCCGAAACGATGCTCGCCTCGCCTCCCGACATCCGCCCGGTCGACCTGCTGGCCGTCAAGGTCCCGTAACCGCACCGGCCGCAGGCAAGGCGCCCTCGAACACCCGCACCGGACGGCAGCGCACTGTCATCTGGCCAGATCGCGCAGTTCGACGGCAGGGTCGGCGAGTTGTGCGGCCGTGGGTCGCCGTCCGCGGTCGATGATGCGTTGTATGGCGCGGATGTCCAGTGGCCGGTCGAGGGTGACGGCGCCGACGCACAGGCCGTCTCGGTGGTAGACGAGGGTGCCGCCGTCTTCGCCGGTCAGGTCGCCTCGGATGATCTCCTGGGCGAGTGGATCGTAGTGTCCTGTCATCTCCAGGTGGGTGCCGTAGCGGTCGGTCCAGAACCACGGGGCTTTCGGTGGTGGTGGGGTGAGGCCGAGGATGGCTCGTGCGGCGAGTTCTGCGGTTCGCCGGGCGTTGTCCCAGTGCTCGGTCCTGGGCAGTGGGCCGCCTGGTCCGAGGGTCCGCGCGGCGTCGCCGACCGCGTAGACGCGCGGGCTGGCGGTGCGTTGGCGTTCGTCGACCAGGATGCCGTTGTCCACGGCCAGGCCGGCTGTCTCGGCCAGTGCGGTGTCGGGCCGGATGCCGATGCCCACGAGGACGTGGTCGACGTCGATGACCTCGCCGGTGGACAATGTCGCGCGCAGCGGGCCGTTCGCGGCCGGTTCCAGGGCCGTGCAGGTGCCGTGGACGAGCCGTACGCCGTGCCGGAGGTGCTGGAGGCGCAGGGCTTCGGCGGCGTGCGGGCCGATGACTGCGGCCAGCGGTGTGGCGTTCGGGTCGACCAGGGTGACGCGGCAGCCGATGACGGTGGCCGACGCGGTGACCTCGGCGCCGATCAGGCCCGCGCCGATCACCAGCAGGCGGGTGCCCGGACCCAGCGCGGCTCGAAGCCTGATCGCGTCGGCGCGGGTGCGCAGCAGGTGCACCCCGGCGTGCTTGTGGGGGATGCCGGGCATCTGGCGTGCCGTGCCGCCGGTGGCCAGGACCATGACGTCGGCGGTCAGGCCGGTGCCGTCGGCGAGTTGCACCCGGCCGGACTCCGCGTCGATCCCGGCGACCGGCGTGCCGGTCAGCAGGTCGATCTCCTGGTCGGCGTACCAGGACGGCGGCTGGAGGGCGATCGCGGCGTCGTCGGTCTGCGCGGTGAGGAAGGCCTTGCTCAGGGGCGGGCGGTCATAGGGCGGGCCGGGTTCGGCGCCGATCAGTGTCAGGCGGCCGTCGTGCCCGGCCGCGCGCAGAGCGCCGCAGGTGCTGACCCCCGCGAGTCCGGCGCCGATGACCAGCACGTGGTCGGCCACGTCAGGCCCCGGAGGTTCCGGGTGCGACCCCGGCCCACAGCCATACCGCGCCGTCGCGCACCTCGACGCGGTGCGGGCAGGCGGCGCGTGTCGCCGGGAGGCAGGAGACGGCGCCGGTGGCCAGGTCGAACCGGCTCTGGTGCGCGGCGCACTCCACCGCGCCGTCCTCGATCCACCCTTCGGACAACGACGATTCCTCGTGGGTGCAGGTGTCGTCGAGGGCGTAGAAGTTCCCCGCGTCGCGGAATACCGCGATGGTGTCGTTCCAGCCGGTGGTCTCGGGTGAGACCGTGAGTGCGGAACCGTCGGCGAGGTCGGTGACCGCGCAGACTCGAACGCTGTTGTCCGTCATGGTGAGGGATCCTTTTCTTTTCCGCGCCGCGCGGTTTGCGCGGCGACCAGGAGGAGGGCCGCGGACCAGACGGCGCCGAGGGCGATGGCCAGGCCGTGGACGTAGTTGCGCGGCAGCGCCGAGGGCAGGTCGGGGGCACGGCCTTTGCCGGTCAGGGCGGGCAGCGCAACGATGACGAGCATGAGGGTGACGAACAGGGCCCCTTGCAGCACCGGGCGAAACCGCGCGGGGACGTGGCGTCGCAGGAGGCGGCCGGCTGCGAGCACCGCGGGCAGGAGCACGATCAGGGTGAGGAGGAATGCCTTCACGATGAACTGCAGGTAATGTCGCTGGTCCTGGGTGTTGGTCAGGTTCGACGGCAGCCCGATCGCCGCGTTGGCCACCGCTGCCGAGCCGGCGGCCACCATGATCCGGCGAGTCCAGACCATCCACCTCGGCAGCGAGGTGTCGGGCTTCGGGGCCGAACGCGGTTGTTCGCTCATGACTCCACCACCACGCGTTGGAGCCACTTGGTCTGCAGCACGCCCGGACGGTTCGGCGCGATCAGGCGGCAGGGATAGCCGTGGTCGAGATCGAGGGTCTCGCCGTTCAGGCGCAGTGCGAGCAGGGTGAGCGGGTCGCGGGCGTGTGGCGGGTCCACGACGGAGGAGGCGTAGCGGCTGCCCTGCTGCAATGAGGTCACCGTGACCCGGCTGCCTTCGTCGCCGCCGACCGCCGTCACCAGATCGCGCAGCCGCACCCCGCTCCACGTGGCTCCCGCGCTCCAGCCCTCGACGCAGGTGATCGGCAGGTCCGAGGTGCTCTGGGACAGGGCGTTGAGGTCGGCGACGGTCAGGCGCAGCGTGCGGGCCGGGCCGATGACCTCCAGCCGGTAGAGCGCGTGGGTGGCCGCGGAGATGACCCCGGCGCCGACCGCCGACTGGTTGACCGGCACCCCCTGCGACCCGACCCGGGGATCGCGGGGCGCGAGCACCGAGATCGCGGCGAACGGCCGGAACGTCTCCCCGATCGTGAACACCGAGATCGCCGCGGACGCCGCGCCCATGGCGGCCAGCAGCCCCCTGCGGGTCAGGCTCCCGGTAGCGGGCACCGGGCGCACCTTCGCCGTCAGCGCCCTGCGGACGACCGGGAGTTTGACCCCGAGGTGGACCAGCAGCGACCCGATGACCGCCCACGCGCTCCAGTAGTGCGCCACGGTGAAGAAGAACCCCATCGCGCTGTACCAGCGCGCGATGTTCAAAACGCCGGTCAGGACCTGGAGCAGCGAGACGGCGACCAGGACGAGCACGCTCACGCGCTCGATCACCTTGACCGGGTCGCGCAGCGCGGGCCAGGAGAACAGCCGCGGGTAGACCGACCACAGTTTCACGGCCAGCAGCGGAATCGACGCCAGGCCGGTGGCGACGTGCAGGCCCTGTGTGACCCGGTACAGGTCCACCGGCCTGGATGGCCAGTAGAACCACGACGGCGGGTGCTGGATGGCGTGGCTGAGGAAACCGGTCACGAAGCAGACCCCGAAGGCCACCCCGAGCATCAGCCCGACCTGGCTGGTCAGCCGAGGGCTGCGCAGCCGCGAGTTGAACGCCTTCCCCATCCGCTTGAGCGGCCCGGGCCGGGGTCGAACCAATGGGTCCATGCCGCTCACCCTAGAAGCGCAAGGGACAATGGCTGATTACCCACGACTTGTGAAGTTATTACAGATCTCTTACGCGCAGCGTCCAGTCAGTCCCTGGTTCCGCCGGCGGGCGGAGCCAGGGACCTGTGGGGCGAGTGTGCCTGGCTGCTGGTTTCTAGATGTTGACGATCCCGGCGGACGAGGTCACTGCGGCGGGCAGCGGTGTGGGTGAGCTGGGCAGTTCGGTGAGGTTTCCGCCGTTGACTGCGAAGACGGATATGAAGTGCATGCCGGAGCCGTCGACGAGCAGGTAGTTGCCGTCGGGGGAAAGCCTGGCGTCGATGTCGGCACCGCCGCCGATGATCGGGAAGCTGCCGATCAGGGCCAGCGATCCGTCAGGGCTGACGGAGTAGCTGGAGATGGTGCCCGACCCGGTGTTGACCGCGAACAGGTACTTGCCGTTGTGGCTGATCTCCACCCAGCACGGCGCGGTCTGTCCGTCCGCGTAGGGCGAGGATCCGATCGAGGTGAGCTGGCCGCCGAAGCTGTCGTGGTAGGCGGACACGGTGCCGAGCAGGGCGCCGTTGTGGGCGTTGGTGACGAACAGTTGCGACGGGTTGGCGGGGGAGAACTCGGCGCCGAGCTGGCCCAGGCCCTGCCCGGTGAACGGCGAGCCCTGGGCGGGCAGGAGCCGGCCGCCGGGCAGCACCACGAAGCTGTCGATCTGCGAAGTGCCGGTGCGGGTGCCGACGAGATGGTCCCCGAGGGCGTTGAAGAACACGTCACCCAGACCGGAGCTGTCCGGGACGGGGTAGGTGGAGTCCGGGATCGGCGTCAGGCTGCCGTCGAGGTGCAGCTGGAAGCCGGTGTAGTTGCTGCCGCCGGTGCCGGAGTTGGCCACGTAGACCAGGCCGAAGGGGTTGACGGCGATACTGACCGGCTTGATCCCGCCGGAGGACACCGGGTGGCCGACGAGCACCGGGACACCGCCGGCGGTCACGCGCAGCACCGAGATCTGGTTGCTGCCGGCGTCGGCGGCCAGCAGGTACTTCCCGTCCTGGGTGGCCTGGATCGCGCCCTGGGAAGCCAGGCCCGTGCCCAGGCCCGTGCCGCCGGCGGCGAACGGGGAGCCGGCGAGCGCGGTGAGCGAGCCGTCGGCGTGCCGGGCATAGCCGTCGATGGTGTTGGCGGTGGTGGTGTTGCCGTCGATGTAGGTGTAGCCGGTCACCGGCGATGCCGTGTCGGCGGTGGCGGAAGCCGCCGCGCCGGCGATGCTCAGTGATGCCGTCAGCAGGCTGGCGCCCGCTGCCAGCCAGATGCGCTTGCGCATGTGGTTCTCCTTGGCTCAGACGGTGGATCTGCAGGAGCCTGCGGATCCACCCATATGAGAGTCATGCCATGGCGGCAGCCTTACCTGTGCCTGTCCCGCCGTCACACTTCCGTAAGACGGTTGATTAGGCCTCTGCTGCTGCGCAGTCCGGCGCACGCCGAGTGCCGTCAATGCCGTCTGCCTCGCATGCGAGTGGCTCCTCGACGTACGGCGCTTCGTCCGGCCCGACATGTGGACCGGACGACTGCGCGCTAGGGTGGCGAGCGTGAAGCCGCCCGAAAAGCTCGAGTCGACGTTCGACCCGGTCTCAGCCGAATGGATCGCCGCGCTGACCGGTACGGCGGCCGAGCGTGAGCAGGGGCAGGCCCGGTTGCATGCGATGTTGCTGCAGATCGCCCGCCGCGAGCTGCGGCGGCGGGCGGCGACCACGCCGTGGCTGGCCGGTGTGGAACTGGAGGACCTGGCACACCAGGCCGCGGCGGACGCCATGCTGGCGATCCTGGGCAAGCTGGCGTCCTTCCGCGGCGAGAGCCGCTTCACCACCTGGGCCTACCGCTTCGTGATCCTCGAGGTTTCGGCGAAACTCGGCCGGCACTACTGGCGGGCACACCCGCATGTCTCGTTGGAGGCCGAATCCTGGGAGAAACTGCCCGACCGCTTCGCAGTGGACCCCGGCGAGCACGCGGAGCGGGCCGAACTGGCGCAGGCCGTGCGCCGCGCGGTGGACCACACGCTCACCGCCCACCAGCGGCTCCTGTTCACGGCGATCGTGCTCGAACAGACGCCGTTGGACGCCGTGGCGCACCGCTTCGGGACGAACCGGAACGCGATCTACAAGACGATTTTCGACGCCCGCCGTAGGATCAGGGCCTACCTTGTGGCGAACGGATACTTTGAGCAGGAGGAGGCGGACAGGCCATGAACGCACGGGAGCGGCTTGAGAGCTTCCTCACCACCGACCCCGCGGACGTCGGGTGCGAAGAGGCGATGGAGGTGCTGCACGTCTACGTCGACCTGTTCGTCGGCGGACACGACGCGGCTCGTACCTACCCCGGTGTGGCCGCACACCTTGCAGTGTGCGGTCCGTGCGGCACGGATTTCGACGGCCTGCTGGCCGCGGTCATCCAGCAGTAGCGGTCGTCGGATCGTCGACGTCCCAGACCATTCCGGTCTCCTCCCCGCCCAGGCGCTTGAGCAACGCGGCGGCCGAGTACTCCGGTGTGATCAGTTCGCCTGACGCGGCGGAACGGGTGAACCGTCCGTGCAGGGCAGCGCCGATACGCACGGGGTCCTGCCCGCGGATCCACTCCTGCATCGCGGTGTCCACCCGGCCCGGGCGGTACGCGTTCACGCTCACCCCGGTTCCGCGAAGTTCCGCGGCGAGATTGAGGGTGTGGGCCTCGAGCGCGGCCTTGGTCGCGGCGTAGGCGTTGCCGCGCACCATCGCCTCCGGGTGAGCGACGATCGCGCTGGAGAGGTTCACGATCCGGCCCCACCCGGCACCGATCATCCCGGGAAGAACCGCGGCGGTCAGCGCGGCCGGGGCGATGACGTTGACCTCGAAGGCCTGGCGCAGCGAAGCCGAGGAGATCTCGGCGGTGACGCCCAACGGCTCGACCGTCGCCGCGTTGTTGATCAGAATGTCGACGCGGCTGCGGGCGAGTACCACGTCGATCGCCTGCGCACGCCGCTCCCCGTCCCCCAGATCCGCCGCGACCACCACCACCCGCCCGCGCGCGAGCCCGCGCACGGCCAACGCGCCCCGGGTCGCTTCGAGCTGGTCCGCGGACCGCGCCAGCAGGACCAGGCTGGCGCCGGCGTCCGCGAGACCGAGTGCCACCGCCCGGCCGATTCCCCGCCCGGCCCCCGTCACCAACGCGGTCCTGCCCGCGAAATCGCCTGTCATCGCTACCTCCGCTGATCCTCAGGGCGCAATGCCCGTGCGTCCGGTCGTTTCCGGCCGCAGTTGGTCTGCGTCACCGGACCAGCCGCCTCTTACCTGCCGGCACCGTCCGCTCCAAGCCCGCTCATCGGATCCGAATCCGGAAGATCACCGGCTTCAGGTAAGACACGCCCCCGACCGTGACGCTCAGAAAGAGACAAAGACGTCAAACGCGCCGGTGCACTTGCCCCGTCGTCCACCCACGACCCGGAGGAATCCCCCTCATGCCCCTGCTCAACCCTGGCGACCTCTTCCCGCAGCTCACGGTCAGTACGACCGGCGGCGTAGACCTCACCGTTCCGAAAGAATTCGCCGGCGACTTCGGCGTCGTCCTGTTCTACCGAGGTTCGTGGTGCCCCTACTGCAACGCGCAACTACGCGCCTTCGGGCGCGCCCACGACAAGCTCACCGAGGCGGGCATCCGCGTGGTGGCCCTGTCCGTTGACGACGCGGAGACCACCGGGCAACTCGCCGCCAAACTCGAACTGGGCTTCCCGCTCGGCCACAGCGTCAACGCCCGCGAAATCGCCGAGCACACCGGCGCATTCGTCAACCCCGATCCCGTCTACCTCCAGTCCACCGGCTTCGTCCTGGACCCCGCGGGCAAGGTCGTGGTCAGCGTCTACTCCAGCGGCGCCATCGGCAGACTCGTGCCCGAAGACGTCCTCGGACTCGTGCGCTACCTCAAGGAACACGCCGCATAGGGGCATTGGCCTCCACGAGGCATAGTCCGGGTACGCGAATGACGCTCGCCGCGGCAGCGGCGCTGGTGGTGCTGCGCTGTGCGTTTCCGGGGGCGGCGCCGATCGCGGACACCGTCGCGGTTCCGGTCGTGCTCGGCACCGCGGCCGCAGCCGTGCTGGGGCGGGACGGGCCGAGCGTCGGCCTCGGCGTCGTGGTGGCGGTCTGCGTGGCGTACGCCGGCGCCGTGGCGGTGAAGTGGCCTTTCGTCCACAGCCCGGGAGCGATGCTGCTCCTGGGATTCACCCTGGTGATCGTCGCCTGGCTGTGCTGGATGCCCGGCTTCCTCCTCGGCCTGCCGATAAGCGTGACGCACAGGGTTCTGCTGGCGCTGCTTTTCAGCCTCCTCCTGCTGGGGGTACCGGCGGCGGTCGTCACCGCCGCCGTCGAGCTCGCGGTGCTGCGCAGAGACGTCTGGAGTCGGCCGCCCCCGCCGGTCGGGCCCCGGCGGGGCCCCCGGCCCAAGGGCGCCAAAC
>Ga0302314_10009984_pt1 | contig 16705 bp, 13 predicted proteins | sample III_Palsa_N2_3_FD_200533 | JGI IMG/M metagenome (GOLD analysis project Ga0302314, IMG submission 200533) | Peat permafrost microbial communities from Stordalen Mire near Abisko, Sweden - III_Palsa_N2_3 | ecosystem: Environmental > Terrestrial > Soil > Palsa > Peat permafrost | place: Sweden...
ACGATGCGGCCCGGCTGGGCGTTCATCGAGGTCGGGCCCCACTTCATCAGGTCGACCAGCGAATGCAGCGTGGCGTCGTCGATCGGACGCGACTGGAATTTGTTGAACGTGCGGGCGTCGAAGAACAATTGCTTCAGCGTGGCGTCATTGAGGGCTTCGGTCATGGCGGAATCCTGGAAAACGTTGGAGGGACAGGCGTGCCGCTCGGAGGCGGCGCGGACAGGTCATCATCGCCTGCCCCGGCCGCCCATCCATGCAGCGAAGTCGAAGGCCCCATTCAAATTCGGTCAACGCCCCGGGTTCGCGCAAGCTTTGGCGCCGCCGGCGAGAATCGCCGCCATGCGCCAGTCCGTCCCGCTCGATCGCTGCACCCGCCTCCTCAATCACGGTCCCACGGTGCTGGTGAGCGCCGAATCCGGCGGTCGCCGCAACGTGATGGCCGCGGCCTGGTCGATGCCGCTCGATTTCATGCCGCCCAAGGTGGCCGTCGTCCTCGACAAGCAGACCTTCACCCGCACGCTGATCGAGGCCAGCGGCCACTTCGTGCTCGCGGTGCCGCCGGTGGCGCTTGCCGCGCTGACCGAGCGTGTGGGCAATGCCAGCGGGCGCGATATCGATAAATTCGGCGCGACCCTCGCCTCCGCCGAGCCCGGCCCCGCCACCGGCGCGCCGCTGGTCGAGGGTTGCATCGCGTGGCTGGAGTGCCGCCACCTCCCCGAGCCGCACATCGAACAGGCCTACGACCTGTTCCTGGGCGAGGTCGTGGCCGCCTGGGCCGACGACCGCGTGTTCCGCGACGGCCGCTGGCACTTCGACGGGGCCGACGCCGCGCTGCGTTCGCTGCATCACATCGCCGGCGGGCACTTCTTCGCCATCGGCGACGAGGTGAAGTACGAGACGATCAAGGACTGATCAGCGCAGGCTGACCGTCACGCGCTTCCACGCCGGATCCTGGAAGCGATGGAACGCCTTCAGCGAGGCCGGCGCATCGGCCGCGCGTTCGGTGGCCAGCGTCCGGCCATCGAGCAGTTCGTAGGTGCGCGCCAGGCGGTTGCCGTGCAGCGGATCGCGCACTTCGCGCGCCGCCAGCACTTCGCCGGTGGCCGGCACCCAGCCGGCGAATTCCACGTAGCCCACGCCGTCGGCCTCGGTCGATGGCGGCAGCACCTGCACCGTCCAGCCCTGGGCCGTGGCGCGGAACATCCACAGCTCGCGCCAGGTGGCCAGCGGCTGCACCGCCAGCGTCAACGCGGTCGAGCCGACGTTGGCGCGCGCCGAGGCCGTCCACACCGTGCCGTACGTGCAGCGGCGCGCCAGCGCATGGGCCGCGTCATGCTTCGCATCGAGCAGCAGCACGCAGGTCTCGCCGGGCTGGCCGGCCTGCGTGGCGATGTGCAGGCCGGTGGCGGCCGGTGCGAACACCGGTTCGGCCGCCCAGCGCGATGCGCCGACGCGCATCGCGGCGTCGGTGTACGTGGACTGGTCGTCGTCGGCGAGTTCGCCCTTGGCGACGCCGGCCAGCGCCGCCAACGCTTCGTTGCCGGCCGCCACCACGTCTTTGACCGTCACCGAGGGCAAGCCGGCGGTCGGCGTGCCCGCCTCGACCACCAGGCGACGGCTGTCCTCGAACGCGATCGCCGACCACACGCCGGCCTGGCGCATGCGGATGCGGTTGCGCATGTACGGCGGCAGGTCGGCCGCGGGCACGCGCGCGAGCATGTCCGCGCGGGACTGGTCGAGCTGCCAACGCTGCAGCGGCGGTGTCATGGTCGCGACGCAGTCGTGGCGCGTCAGCGCCAAGGCGGCGCGAGCCGCCTGCTCGGGTGTCGGCGACAACGCGAACACATGGCGGAACGCATCGCCGTCGTAGCAGAGCCAGACGTGGCCGTCGCGCTCGAAGCTCGCGAAGTGGACACCGAGACCGGACGCCACCTCCAGCTGCGCGGCGACGCTGGGCTCGCCCGGGCGCACGGGCGCATTGATCGCCGCCGCATCGGCCCAGTTGGCGCGCCATGCGAGGCGCTCGGCCATCGTGCCCATCGCGTCGAACACCTCGGCGGTGATCGTGCCGGCGGGCGCGGCCTTCAGGTACGCGGCCGCCAGCCCCAGGCCCAGTGCCTCAGAACCGCTGCGATCACGCAGGAAGCGCACCAGCGCGAGCAGCTCGGGCGCCTCCGCGGGCTCCAGCGTGAGCGAGCGCACCGCGTTCACGCGCACGTAGCCGCCGCGCTCGCGCGACGGGTCATACACCTGCAGGTAGTCCAGGCGCTCGCCGCGCAATTCAAGCAGTTCGCCCTGGCCCAGCAAGGCCAGCGGCGCGCCACCGCTCTTCGCGCCGCTGCGCAACGGCACGGCGTCCTGCATCACGAGCGCATAGCGCGGCACCGGCGCGACGATCAAGGGCGCCGGCGTGGCCGCCGCAGGCACCGCCGTGAACGCGTTCGCGGCGGGTGGAAACACCATGCAAGCCACCGCGGCCACGGTGGCGAGCACGCAGATCGCGAACGTGCGCACGGGGTTGCCCTTGTGATGCGGAAAGCCGAAGTCGTGGCGACGACGGGTCATGCGGTAGCCGATCTGGCCGCTGCCGCGAGTGGGTCGGACTCTCATTGGGTGGCCTCCGTCTTGTCGGTGGTGTCGTCCGCCTTGGCCGCCGCCGCGACCGGTGTGTTGTGTCCGCTGCCCAGCAGCGCCGAGCCGATGAAGCTGCCGTCGGCCGGCGGCGGCGCGATGATCACCTGGATCTTGTCGGACAGCTTGTCGGCCATGGTCTTCTGGATCAGCAGCGGATTGCGCGTGATCAGCGCGCCTTCGCGCGCCATCTGCTCGCTGGTGGACTTGCCGACCTTGTCGAGGCGATAGACCTCGGCGTCGGCCAGCTTGTTGCGCGAATCGGCCTCGCCGGAAGCTTCGATGCGACGCGCCTCGGCGCTGCCTTCGGCCGTCTTGATGCGCGACACCTTGTCGGCCTCGGCCTCGAGCTGGCGCTGCTGGATCTGCTTCTGCTTGAACGGCAGCACGTGCGCCATCGCCTCTTCCTGCGCCTTGGCCGCGATGACCTGCTCCTCGCCGGCGGCCTCGGCGGCCTTCTCGCGCCTGACCTTGTCGGCCTCCGCCTCCAGGCCGGCCTGCTTCACCTGCTTGTCCTTCAGCTCCAGCGTGAAACGCATCTTCTCGCTCTCGAGTTCCTCGGCGAGCAAGGCCTCCATGCCGTGCTTGTAGTCGGGCGGCAGGTCGACCTTGCCGATCTGCACGTCGCGCAGCACGATGCCGTTGGCCGCGAGCTTGGGCCGCAGTTCGGACTCGATCACCTGCTGGATCTCGGCGCGCCTGGACGAGAAGATCTCGCGCACTGTGTAGCGCGTGAACACGCGGTAGATCACGCCCTGCACCGCTGGCGCCACCACGTCGGCGCCCACGTCGGCGGGCAGGTCGCGTGCGATGGTTCCGATGCGTACCGGATCGAGCGCGTAGTGCGCCGCCACGTCCACGCCGATCGACAGGCCTTCCACCGACTGGAACGGCGCGGGGCCGCTGGCCGACGCGCTCTGCTCGGCGCGGTACACCTGCTCGCGCAAGTCATAGATGCGCAGGTCCTGCAGGCCCGGGAACACGAAGACCGTGCCGGCCCGCAGCACGGTGGCGTCGCCGCTCAACCGGCTGGTGCGCACGCCCAGTTCGCCGTTGGGCACGCTGCGCAGCGGCGTGTGCGTCGCCAGGCCCCACACGGCCGCCACCGCGGCAGCGCAGGCCGCGAGCGGCAACAGGCGCACGCGCGGGAAGTCGTTGGCAAGCCGTTCGACCAGGCGTTCGACCGGGCTCGGCGTGACAGGGATGGCGTCGGGGGTGGTGTCGTTCTCGTTCACTTGATCTTCTCCTGGGTGTGTGAACGCATTCTTTCGAGCGTGCGCAGAGCGTTCAACGACGCGCCGGGGGCGCTGCGCTCACGCCGCAGGCGAGTGCACTCCGAGCGCGGAGGAAACACTCACGCCCGGCGCGCCGAGGCGACCGGATAATCGAACCCGAGAGCTTGAGAAAAGCGCCTCGTCACCGAAAGGCCAGCATCCGTGTCGAACAACGCCCTCCGCGTCGCGATCATCGAAGACGACCCGCCGACGAGCGACCAGCTCAAGGGCTGGATCCTGTGCGCACGTCCCGGCCTGCAGGTCGATCAATGGTTCACGCGTGACGAGGCCGAGAGCGCGATCGCGCGCGAACGCTACGACCTCGTCGTGATGGACATCGAGCTGGGCCGCGAGCGCCACGCCGGCGTCGCGCTGATCAACGCGATCAACAAGCAGCACGGCACGCCCGTGCTGGTGGTCTCGGCGATGCCCGCCACGATCTACCGCAGCATCATGAAGGCGCTCGACGCCTGGGACTACCTGCAGAAGACCACGTTCGAGGAAGCCGACTTCATCGACACCGTGCTGGAGATGCTGCGCGCCTCCAGGGATCGCCCCGCGACCAAGGCCGCGTCCGGCAGCGCGGCACCGGCGGTCGACCAGGAACTGAGCCTGGACCCGCTGCGCCAGGGCGCCGTGCTGTGGCGCGGCCACCGCGTCAACCTGCCGCTGACCGCGCAACGCATCCTGGCGGCGCTGCACGCGCGCCGCGGCGAGGTGGTGTCGTACGACGAGCTGTTCCAGGTAGTGAAGACGGGCCGCAACCGCGACAACGTGCGCAAGCACATCAGCACGATCCGCGAGGCGTTCCGCGACATCGAGCCGACGTTCGAGGGCATCGAGAGCGTCCCCATGCGCGGCTTCCGATGGTTGGCGACGCCGACGGCGACGGGCCGTTGACGTGAGCGCCGCGGCCCCGACCTGGCGCGCGCGGCTGGCCGCATGGCGCTGGCCCGGCCTCGCGTTCTTCCGCCTGCGGCTGTTCTTCCGCGGCGTGTTCCTGCTGCTGGCCGTGGCCACCGTCGCCATCGCGCTGTCGGTGCTGCAGGACGAGAAGGAGTTGAGCGACCGCAGCTACCGCGAGGGCTTCGCCAAGACCATGGGCCAGGTGGCCGCGCAGCTGCGCCATCCCGCCGGACAGCTCGCGCTGCTGAATCCACCAGCTCCCGCCGCTTCGGCGGCCGCCACGCATCCCGGCGCAACGGCCATCGCCTCGACGGACGTTTTGCCTGGCGGCAACGTGCACCCGCTGGTGTTGCCGTTTTCCGCGCTCGATTTCGACGACCACAACAAGGTGGAGCAGGCCGTGGAGATGGCCGGCTGCACGCGCCAGTACCCGGGCGACGCCGCGCTGTGCGTGGCCGTGGGCAGCAACCCGTGGGCCGGCGGCTTCGTCTACGTGGTGGGGCATGCGCCCAGCCCGCCGCCCGTCGCGCACGCGCCCGGCGAGCATGACCTGACGCTGTCGCACCGGCTGCGCGTGGACATCGCCCTGCGCGGCCACCACTACGGCTGGGTCGCGCCCTTCGAACCCGAACCGGCCACCGCCGTCGACGTGCTGCGCGGCCGCCTCACCGGCTTTGCCGAGGACGCGGACGGCCACGTCATGACGCGCCCCGTGCGCGACTTCCGCGGCTGGCTGTGGCAAGGCGGCCCGTGCCTGGACGGCAGCAAGGCGATGGCCACCTGCGCGCGCCGCGCCTTCTTCTCGGTGCGGCTGCCGGTGGAGGTGCTGCACGACGACGTGGTGGCCTCGGCGCATCCGGTATGGCCGCCGGCCGACCTGAACCGCATCGACGTGCACGTGCAATGGCTGGCGCCCGGCGACGCCGCGCCGCTGTTCGACAGCGCTCGCCCCGGCGCCACCGCGCCCTTTTCCCTCGCCGACCTGAGCACCCAGCTGCTGCCCGGCGAGACGCTGCAGTTGCGCAAGCTGGGGTCATCGACAAACCCGGCCGACGAGCCGCTGGCCACCATCAAGGGCAGCCTGCCATCGACGCCGTCGCCCTCCAACTGGATGCCGCAGGCCGTCAACGACTTCCTGGGCCGCGCCATCCGTGGGCTGCTGCGCCGCCTGCCGGTGCAAGGCGAGGACACACCGATCGAGGCCACCGAGACGATACGCACCGCCGCCGGCAGCTACGAGATGCACGGCTTCGGCGACGAGCGCAGTGCCAACCGCGGGCTCGCGGTGGTGGCGACGCGGGTGTCGTGGTTCGTCGTCGCGATGCTGGTGGCGCTCGCCCTGGCCTGGGGGGCGATCGAGTGGACGATCATCCGCCGCATCACGATGCTGACGAAGCGCTCGCGCGCCGTCACGGCCGCCGTGGTGGACGACGCCACCGGGGCGCAGTCCAGCCGCTGGTCGACGCTGGACATCGCCGACCTGCGCAGCGCCGACGAACTGGGCGTGCTCGCCACCTGCCTGGCCGAGCTGCTGCAACGCGTGGACGAGAGCATGCAGCGCGAACGCCTGCGCGCCGAGCGCGAGAAGGACCAGTGGATGGCCGTGGGCCACGAGATCATGTCGCCGCTGCAATCGCTGATCGCGCTGCACGGCGCGCCCGACGACGCCAGCCGGCGCTACATCCTGCGCATGCAGCAGGCCATTCGCGTGCTGTACGGCAGCGCCTCGCCCAGCGAGGCCTTCCAGTCCACCACGCTGCAGCTCGCCACGCTGGAGCTGGACGCCTTCCTTGCCGAGGTGGCCGCCAACGCCCCGCATGCCGGTATCGCGGACGTGGTCTACGACGGTCCCGGCGAGACCGTGGTGGTGCGCGCGGACGAGTACCCGCTGGAAGACGTCATCACCCACGTGCTGCAGAACGCCCAGCGCCACCGTCGCGCGGGCACGCCCGTCACGCTGCGCCTGCGCGCGGACGACGTGCGCGCCACCGTGGAACTGCACAACGAGGGCGACGCCATTCCGCCCGAGCTGATCGACAAGATCTTCGAGTACGGCGTCTCCGGTGCGCACGAGGCAGACGCCGCGAGCGACGCACAAGCGCCCCAGCGCGGCCAGGGCCTGTTCGTCGCGAAGACCTACATGGCCAAGATGGGCGGCACGATCACGGCGGAGAACGTGGCCGGCGGCGTGCGGGTGGTGCTGATCTTTCCGCGCGCCTGATATTGCAGGCCTGATACGCCGCCGATGAATGCGTTCATGCAGTCCGTTCGCTGACGCTGGTGCTTACGCGGCCAGGGCGTCGACCCGGCGCAGGCCGGCGATCGTCTCCAGGCAGGCGCGCGCCACCTCGATGCCCTTCTTGACGAAGTGCTCGCTGAAGAAGCGGACGTGGTCCTCGTGCTCGTGGAAGTCGCGCGGCGTCAGCACCGCCGACAGCACCGGCACCTCGGTGTCGAGTTGCACGCGCATCAAGGCGTCGATCACCGTGGCGCCGACGAACTCGTGGCGATAGATGCCGCCGTTGACGACGAGGCCGCACGCGACGATGGCGTCGTAACGCCCCGAACGCGCGAGCTTGAGCGCCATCAGCGGGATCTCGAAGGCGCCCGGTACCTCGAAGTAGTCGACCTGGCCTGGCGGTGCCGGACTTCGGTCGAACTCGGCCATCAGCGAATGTTTCGCCCGGTCGACGATGTCGCTGTGCCAGGACGAGCAGATCACCGCGATGCGGGCGCGCTGGCCCGTTGCGGCAGCCGCCGCTGCGGTGGAAAGATGCGGGGTAGTCATCTGATTCATGGTTCTCTCGAGTGAGTGGTTTCCAGAATCAGGGCGCGCGAGAACGCAGCCGCTGCAGCCCTCCAGGGAGGAATGCAGCAGCCCACACTGTCGCGTTTCTCTTTCATCCGGACTGTGACCGTCGGCCCTGGAATCGCACCAGATCTGCTGACCCTTCGCTCGTGGAGACGCGAAGGCGCTCGCGGGCTCCCGCGACGAGTCGCGGCTACCGCCGGTGGGGAATTTCGCCCCGCCCTGAGAACGCTGTCGGGCTTGCGACCCGACGTCCACATTCTAGAAGACGATTCCCGAACCTCACTGTCGCCATCGTGTCGATCCCCGATCTGGCGGGAGACCGATCCGGCACCGATCCCTGGAATCAGCCTCCTGCCTCGCTTCTTCGAGTTGACTCCCAGCCTGCGATGCTTGCCTGCGGCGCTGGCGCCTCGCACGTTGCGAGGCGTGTCGGCGGGGCGGCTTCTGGTCACGACCTCGCGGCCCGTGGAGACGGGGAATCCATCCTCGACTCGAGCGTCCCTATCTCGCTCGGATGGACTCCCCGTCTCCCCGTGCAACGAGCTCGTTTGTTTTTGGTGAATGAGGGACTGAAGTGCGATCGCGAAGGCGATCGAGTCGTTTATCCACGGCATCGCCACCTGATCGCAAGAACAAGGCGTCGGCCCACCAGGGGGCCTGCGGCGCTCAGACACCCGCTGCAGGCGCCACGACGGAATGAAACGGTGTTGCTGTCGAATGTTTGCCCTCCGGAGGACCCTCGACTCGCTACTGAGGCGCCACCCAGATTCCGCAGGCACTCCGTGAATGTGTTTCTCGAGCGCCTTCGCGCTCGCACTTCAGTCCCTTATCCAACAAAAACCAACGAGCTTGTTGCACGGGAGGACGGGGAGTCCATCCGAGCGAGATAGGGACGCTCGAGTCGAGGAAGGACTCCCCGTCTTCCCGGGCCGCGAGGTCGTGCCCGGAAACCGCCACGCCGACACGCCTCGCCACATGCGAGGCGCCGCGCCGCAGGCAACCCAGTTCCGACCAATGGGAAGCCGCCCAAAGGCCGTCAGTCCCCCGACATCCGCCGGATCCGCTCGTTCTCTTCCTCGCGCGTATCCTCGATCTCGCGCATCACCGCACGCAGGTCGACGGCGCCCCGCTTGTGCTCGTAGCGGCCCGTCAACGGCGTCTCCACCGTCAGGGCGCCGGCCACGTACAGCGACCAGATCTCCGGGCCGTACTCGGTCTGGCGCAGCTCCGGCGCGAAGCGGCCGAAGTAGGCGGCGAGGTTGCCGACGTCGCGCATCAGCATGCGCTGCGCGTGGTTGTTGCCGGCGGCGTCCACGGCCTGCGGCAGGTCGATGATCACCGGGCCATCCTCGGCCAGCAGGATGTTGAATTCGGACAGGTCGCCGTGCACGACGCCCGCGCACAGCATGCGCACGGCCTCCTTCACCAGCGTGGCGTGGTGGCGGCGCGCATCCTCGGGCGTGAACTCGCAATCGTTCAGGCGCGGCGCGGCGTCGCCGTCGGCGTCGACGACGAGCTCCATCAGCAGCACGCCGTCATGGAAGTTGTGCGGCTTGGGCACGCGCACGCCGGCGCGGGCCAGGCGGTACAGCGCGTCCACTTCGGCGTTCTGCCACGCCTCCTCCTGCTTCTCGCGGCCGAACTTCGTGCCCTTGGCCATCGCGCGCGCCTGGCGCGAGTTCTTGACCTTGCGGTTCTCGGTGTAGTCGACGGCCTGGCGGAAGCTGCGGTGCGTGGCGTCCGTGTAGACCTTGGCGCACAGCGTCTCCTCGCCGCTGCGCACGACGAACACCATCGCTTCCTTGCCGCTCATCAGCTGGCGCACGACGGTGTCGATCAGCCCTTCGTCGACGAGGGGCTGCAATCTTTTCGGGGGTTTCATCGACGCATTGTCCGCTGTGCGGATTTACGGCAGCCAGGCAGCCAGGTCCTTCTTCAGCTTGGCCAGGTCCGCGTCCCGCGTGTACATCATGTGGCCAGCGTCGTAGTACTTGTGCGTGACGCGCTGGCGTACGTCGACGGGGATGTCGAGCTGGGCCAGCGACCAGTCGCTGGCCGTGGACGGCGTGCCGAGGTCGAAATGGCCGCTGGCCACCAGCACGCGCAGGTGCGGGTTGCGGCGCAGCGCGCGCGACAGGTCGGGGCTGGTGCAGCAGAACGAGTTGCCCTGCTGCTCGCCGCGGCTCCAGTTCCAGTGCTTGTTGGTGTCCATGGACAGCACCTCGTAGTGCCAGGTCGGATCGAACCCCAGCGTGCCGATGAAGTAGCCCATGCCGGCCATCGTGTACGGGCCGACGATGGCCTCCATGCCGGGATCGAAGTCCCACTCGTGCGTGCGCGCGAGGCCCATCGGCCCCGCGACGCGGGCCTCGAGTCGGCCCACGATCTGGCCACGATCGCGCAGCAGCTCGGTGAAGAAGGTGTTGTCGGAGATGCGCAGATTGCGGTGCTCCACCAGCGACGCCGACAGGCCGGTGAGCTCGCCGATGCGTTTCGCAGCCTTGGCGCGCTCGGCCTCGCTCGCCCCCGCGCCCCGGTGCAGCACGCGCAGGTACTCGGTCTCGACGAACTCGGTGGCCAGCGCGCGCGCGGCCTCGGGCGACTTGGACTGCGGGCCCTTGAGGCAGCCGTGATACTGAGCGACACCCGCGAATGCGGGAAGAAACAGCGCATAGGGCAGGTCGTTGCGCGCCTCGAACACGATGGACTGCAGATCCATGGCGCACGAGATCAGGATCAGCCCGGCCAGCGAGACGCCCTGGTCGGCCAGCTTGTCGGCGATGGCCGCGCCACGCGTGGTGCCGTAGCTCTCGCCCGCCACGTAGATCGGCGACGTCCAGCGCTGGTGGCGCGACAGCCACTGGCGGATCGCCTCGGTGAGGCAGGCCACGTCGCCGTCGACCGACAGCATCTTCTTGCGCGCGTCGTCGCTGGCGGTGATGGAATAGCCGGTGTGCGGCGGGTCGACGAACACGAGGTCGAAGTGCTCGAACCAGCTGAGCGGGTTGTCCTCCACCTCGTACGGCGGCGGCAGCATCGTGCCGTCGTCGGCGATGCGCAGGCGCTTGGGGCCCAGCGCGCCCAGTTGCAGCCAGATCGACGCCGAGCCGGGGCCGCCGTTGAAGGCGAAACAGACCGGACGCGGCTTGGCGTCGCCCGACTTGCGTTCGAGCTGGTAGGCCGTGGTGAACACGGCCGCCTCGGCTTCGCCTCGACGCTCGCCCTGCTCGCGCATGGCGACCGGCACGAAGGCCCCTTCGACCTTGTAGTCGAGCTTCTTGCCGCCCAGCTTGATGGAACTGGTGCTGCGCTGCGGCGGCGCCAGCAGCGCGCGCTCGACGGCGTCGCGTTGCGTCTGCTTGGGCTTGTCGGCGACGGCGGAGCGATCGGTGGCGGCTGCGGAGGAGTCGGTCATGGGCTTCACGGAGACGGTGGCGATCGACCCATTGTGGCGCCAGCGCGCGTTGAATCCGATCAGGGACTCCACGCGTAATCCTCACATTGCTGCAGCAAACAACGCTTTCCTGACCACACCAACACACCCGGAGATTCTCATGAAATTCACCAAGCTTGCCGCCATCACGCTGGCCTCGGCCCTGGCCGCCGTCACGCTCACCGTGTCCGCCCAGGTCATGGTCGGCGGCGCCGCGATGTACGCCAACAAGGACATCGTCGACAACGCCGTCAACTCGAAGGATCACACGACGCTGGTCGCCGCCGTCAAGGCCGCCGGCCTGGTCGACACGCTGAAGAGCCCCGGCCCGTTCACCGTCTTCGCGCCCACCAACGAGGCCTTCGCCGCGCTGCCGGCCGGCACCGTGGACACGCTGCTCAAGCCCGAGAACAAGGCCACGCTGGTCAAGGTGCTCACGTACCACGTCGTGGCCGGCAAGATGGACGCGGCCACGCTGATGGCCGCGATCAAGGCCGGCGGCGGCAAGGCGCAGCTGAAGACCGTCGCGGGCGGCTCGCTGTGGGCGTCGATGTCGGGCGGCCACGTGATGATCGCCGACGAGAAGGGCGACGTCGCCACGGTGACCATCGCCGACGTGATCCAGTCGAACGGCGTGATCCACGTCATCGACAAGGTGATGCTGCCGAACTGATTCGTCAACCTTTGTTGAGCGAACTTCGAGCTGAACGGCCTCGAAGTTTTGAACGGCCCCGCGGAGCGATTCCGGGGCCGTCTTTTATTTGGGCCCTTGAAACCCGCCGGCCCGGAACGTCAACACCAACGTGTCGCGCCACCCCGGCTCCCCGGCCTTCAACGGCTGGATCGGCGTCGTCTCGTGGATCACGCGGGCGTCGTCCAGCAGCACCGTCGTCCACGGTTGCGACAGCGTGAAGCGCAGCCCGGCGCTGGCCTGGGCCTGGAACACGCGCGTCTCGCCGCCCTTGATGCCGCGTCGGCCGACCAGCGTCACGCTGACCAGGTCGACGCCGTCGCGGTGGGCGCCTTCCGGCGTCGGCCGGCCGATGCCGTTGGCGGTGTCGATGCGAAACGGATGCGCCTCGACGAACCAGCGTTGCGCGCCCTTGAGCGCCGACGCCCGCGCCGCCAGCGCCACCAGCAGACGATGCCAGGCGGCGTCGCTCGCGAGACCGGGTTCGATCTGCTCGAAATGGCGCTCGATGCCGCCGTGCAGCGCGTTGTAGTCCACGGGCTGCCAGTGCGGCCGCGGCGGTGCCGCGGTGACGCCGTCGCCATCGACGATGAACGCGCCGTGGCGGCGCTGGCGGTACTTGCCGCCATCGAGCAAGTAGGCGTCGGCCGGCAGCCTGTCCCAGTACGGCAGCCACGCATCGAGATCGGCGGCCGGCGTGCCGATCAGCGTCGCCATGCCCTGCGCGCCGACGACGGCGAAGCCGGTGGCGGCCAGCGCGGCGTCGACCTCGGCCACGGGCGTCAACGGGGGCGGGATCAGGGCGTTCGGATCGGACATGGCGGGCTCGCAGGGACAGGAAGACGAATCGGCCCGTATCGGCCACGTGCTCGCATTCTCGCGCGGGCGGCCCTTCCCCCCCGGACGCCCGACCCGTTGCAAGATGTGGAACAAGGCAAATGGCAGCGACTCGAGCGTTAGACTCGCCTGATCTCCTCGATTCCCAGCACCCCATGTCCGCACCCGAGGGCCTTTCCAGACCGATCGTCGCGCCCGCGACGTCCGGCCCGGACACCCGCGCGTCGATCGGCGTGCTGCCGGCTTCGCTGCATGCCTGGGCCCGCACGGCGCCGATCGCGCTCGCGGCGATCGATCCTGCCGGCAACGTCGCCTGGATCAACCCCGCGTTCGAGTCGCTGACCGGCTTTGCCGCCGCGCATGCGATCGGCACGGCCATCGAGCCGATGCTGGCCGACGTCGCCACGCCCGAATGGCTGCCGTCGCCCGGCGAACTGGGCCGCCGCCGCCTGCGACGCCAGGACGGGGAGGTGCTGAGCTGCGACGCGCAGATCGACCCGCTGGACGGCAGGCTGCGCCTGCTGACGCTGGTCTCGCGCGCTGCCGAATCCGAACTCGACGCCGAGATCCGCCGCCTCACCGCGCTGCTCGACTTCGTGCAGACGCACGCGCGTATCGGCCTGTGGGAGCGCGACGTGCGCACGCGCGAGGGGCGCTGGGATCCGCACATGTTCCGCTTCTTCGGCATCGACCCGCGCCGCGGCACGCCGACGATCGCCCAGATCGCGCAATCGAGCGTGCCACAGGATCGGCTGTACCAGACGCTCACCGACTCGATGGCCGCGCCCGGCACCTACTCGCATCGGTACCGCCTGCTCACTCCCACGGGCGCGCTGCGCCGCGTGCAGACACACTGGCAAGTGTTCGCAGACGCCGATGGCCGGCCCGACCACCTTGTCGGACTGGTGATGGACGACACCGAGACGTTCGAGCTCGCGTCACCGGTCAGCGAGGCCGGCGCGCAGTTGCAGCTCGCCACCGAACTGGCCGACGTCTCGATGTGGCGCCACGACCTGGTGACCCAACGCGTGCACCTGAACAGCCGCGCCGCGAGCGTGATGGGCCTGGAGTCGCGTGCCGAGGGCATGCCGATCGACGAGGTGCGCCAACGCATCCACCCAGACGACCTGCTCGAGGTGCTGGCCACCTACCAGCGCGCCCTCACATCGACGCGGCCCGAGGATGCGCAGGCGCGCCACATGGGGCACGACGGCCGCTGGCACCACATCTTCACGCGCCGCATCACGCAGCGCGACGGTTTCGGCACGCCGATAGCGTTCAGCGGCGTGGCGCTGGACATCAGCGAGCAGATGGAACGCCTGCAGCGCGCCGACGAACTGGCGCGCCGGCTCGATGACGTGACCTCGACGTCGGGCATCGGTGTCTGGCGCGTGCTGCGCGAGGACGGCTCGACGGTATGGAACGCGCAGATGTACGCGATGTCCGGCCTGACCGTCGACCAGCCAGCGCCGGGCTTCGCCGACTGGGCCGTCCTCTTCGTGCACCCGGACGACCGCGATCGCGTGCGCGAAATCGCGCTGCAATGGCTGGAGCACCCCGACGCGCCGCTGGAGATCGCGCATCGCATCGTGCAGTCGACGGGCCAGGTGCGCCACGTCGTCGCGCGCGCCCGCGTCGAACCCGACAGCAGCCCGTATCGCGCCACCGGCGTAGTCATCGACGTCACCGAGCGCGAGCTCACGCTCGCCGCGTTGCGCGAAGCCACCGAACGCAGCGCGCTGGCCACGCGCGCCGCCGGCATCGGCATCTGGGAGTGGGATGCCGACAGCGGCGACTCGCGCTGGGACGACGAGATGTTCGTGCTGCGCGGCCTCCAGCCGCGCCCGACCTGCCCCACTTTCGACGAGATGGAGACGTGGGTGCACGTGGACGATCGCCCCTACGTCAACGACCAGATCCAGAGCGCTCGCGTGGAGGACAGGCCGGCGTACTACGAATTCCGCATCATCCGCGCGGACGGCGTGCAGCGCTGGCTTGCGTCGCGCTCGCTGCCCGTGCGTGACGAGCGCGGCCGCACGCGCATGCGGCTGGGCGTGAACTGGGACATCACCGAGGCGCACGAGGCCGCGGCCGCGCGTCACGAACGCGAACTGGTGCTGCGCGAGAGCCAGGCCAAGTCAGAGCTGCTCGCGCGCATGAGCCACGAGCTGCGCACGCCGATGAACGCAGTGCTGGGTTTCACGCAGTTGCTGCTGGCCGACGATGGCACCGCTGCCGACAGCGCCAGCGGTGTCGATCTTGCGGCGACGCGCCGCGCCCGCCTCGAGCACATCCGCTCCGCCGGCGAGCATCTGCTGACGCTGATCGACAACGTACTGGAGCTGTCGCGCCTCGACGGCCCCGCGCGCGACGTCGTGCTGCAGCCGGTGCGGCTGGCCACCGTCGTCGAGCAGAGCCTGCCCCTGGTCGAAGGCCTCGCGCGGCAGCACGGCGTGACGGTGGTCGCGCCGGCCAGCCCGCTGCACGTGCGCGCCGACGCAACGCGCCTGAAACAGGTGCTGGTCAACCTGCTCACCAACGCGATCAAGTACAACCGGGCCGGCGGCAACGTGCACCTGGAGGCGTCGCCCGACGCCGGGCAGGTGCTGATCCGCGTCTGCGACGACGGCATCGGCATGACGACCGAGCAGCAGGCCGGCGCGTTCGAGCCCTTCAACCGTGCCGGCGCTGAACGCGACGAGATCGAAGGCACCGGCATCGGCCTGACCATCGTCAAGGCGCTCGTCGAAGGCATGGGCGGCCGCATCGCCGTGCACAGCGCGCCCGGCGTGGGCAGCGTGTTCGAGGTCCGTCTCGACGCGGCGGCTGCATCCGGCCCGCTCGCCCTGCCCGCACGCCGGCTGTTGTACATCGAAGACAACGCCGTCAACGTGATGATCGTCAGGGCCCTGGTGCGGCGACGCCCCGGCATCGAGTTCGACAGCATGCCCGACGGCGCCAGCGGCGTCGCCCGCGCCACCCAGACGCTGCCCGGCCTGACGCTGGTCGACATGCAACTGCCCGACATCGACGGCCTGGAGGTGCTGGCCCGCCTGCGCGCCAACCCGCAGACCGCCGGCCTGCGCGTGGTGGCCCTGTCGGCCAACGCGATCCCCGCGGACATCCAGCGCGCGCTGCAGGCCGGCTTCGACGACTACTGGACGAAGCCGCTGGATTTCAAGGTGTTCAACGCCGCGCTCGACCAGGTATTCGGCGACGTCGGGCCGGCCGTCCCTCCGGCCACGCCCGCCGCATGACGCCGTTGCAGTACCTCACGGTCGACCTCAGCGACAACGACGAAGGCGTCATGACGATCGAGGCGCTCGCGTCCACGTCAGCAGTCCAGCACGCGGCCGCCATGGCAGAGGTGCAACAGGTGCTGGACTGGGCCTGGCGCACGTACCCGCACACGCACGGCCCCGCGGACGACGGCGGCGAGTGGGATCACGACCTGCAGGTCGGCGTCGAGGACGACGGATGGCACGCGGTGACGTTGACGATCACCGGGACGGCGGAGTTCGCCCGGGAATTCACTGCGCGGTTCGGCGAACGGGACGAGTAGCGGAGTCGTCCTGCGGCGCGCAAGCTTCGGGCCGCCAAGCCCTTGCCGACGAGCGACTCGGCCGCCTCGGCGTCCTCCACCAGCCGCAGGGCGGACTCATAGAAGATCTGCCCGGCGGAAGTGACGGTGATGCGGCGCGAGGTCCGTTGCACGAGCTGGGCGCCGAGATGCGCCTCCAGCGCCGCAATCTGCTTGCAGACGGCCGGCTGGCCCACGCCGGCATCCCGCGCCGCAGCGGAGAAGCTGCCGCTTTCGACCACCCGCACGAACAGGCGCATGGCATCAAGCCGATCCATGTCGCTCCTCGATCATTCCAATATGGAATGGATGATAGTCCTCTCGAGCGCGGTCATCGAATTGCCGTCAGCACGACTGGCGCTGGACAACGCGGCCGACTTCATGTCGACCCACTGGCGTCGATGACGCGGCCAGGCTCCTCCCGGGATTGCGACGAAGTGCAAGATTCGGGTGTCGAGATGCAGTGACCTGCAGGGCCTTGCGACATAGACTTCGGGTCAGCGGCCATGCAGACGTGCAGGCCGTTCGACACCGCTCGACG
>Ga0302314_10009986_pt1 | contig 16699 bp, 14 predicted proteins | sample III_Palsa_N2_3_FD_200533 | JGI IMG/M metagenome (GOLD analysis project Ga0302314, IMG submission 200533) | Peat permafrost microbial communities from Stordalen Mire near Abisko, Sweden - III_Palsa_N2_3 | ecosystem: Environmental > Terrestrial > Soil > Palsa > Peat permafrost | place: Sweden...
AACCGCCACGCCGACAAGCCTCGCAACCCGCGAGGCGCTGCGCCGCAGGCAACCCAGTCCCGACCAATGAAAAAGCCGCCCGAAGGCGGCTCATTCAGCGTCATGTCAACGCGAGGACTCACCACTCGCGCAATTTCACGCGCAAGCGCGCAATCGACTGGCTGTGCAACTGGCAGACCCGGCTCTCGGTCACCTTGAGCACCGCCGCGATCTCCTTCAGGTTCATGTCGTGCTCGTAGTACATGCTCATCACGTACTGCTCGCGCTCCGGCAGGTGCTTGATGGCTTCCACCAGCGCTTCGCGCATGCGGTGATCCTGCAGCATCGACAGCGGATTCGCATCCTCGTTCGACACGTGGCGATCCAGGTAGTCGTCGCCGCCTTCGTCGCCCGACATGTCTTCGAGATAGACAAGCTGCGTCCCGCGCACCTTGCCCAGCACTTCCTGGTATTGCACCAGCGACATGCCCATCGATTCCGCGATCTCGCTTTCCTGCGGTGCGCGGCCGAGCTTCTGCTCCAGCTTGTGCACCGCCGTCTCGATCTCGCGCTGCTGGCGACGGCCGCCGCGGCTCATCCAGTCGCTGCCGCGCAGTTCGTCGAGCATCGCGCCGCGGATGCGCTGCGTCGCGAACGTCTCGAACTGCACGCCCTGTTCGCTGTCGAAGCGCGACATCGCGTCGTTCAGTCCGATCATGCCGACCTGGATCAGGTCGTCGATCTCGACATTGGCCGGCAGCTTGGCAATCATCTGGTGCGCGAGACGGCGCACGAGCGGACTGTATTGCTTGAGCATCGCATTGGCATCGAGCTGGCCCTTGGCGGTGTACATGGCGATCTCCAGAATCTTGTTCAAGCGGACAGGTAGGACGACGACGCGGCGGCCGAACGTGAGGACGTCCAGGCAGCGGCGGGAATCTGTGGATCCGACACGCGAAGCTGCGCGGCGGCCAGGCGCATCAGGTCGGGGCGGGAGCCCTCGCCGAACGCCATGTCGGGATCGATGGTGGCCGAGTCGTGCATCGCGGCGCCCAGGAAACGGTCGGCACACTCAGCCACGCGACTGGCGATCTGCGCGGGCGTCGGTCCGCGGCCGCGGACCGTGGGCATCACCAGGTCGAAGCTCATGAGACCCAGGCGTTGCACGAGCATCTTCAGCGCCGCGTAGGCGTGCGTCAGGCTCTCGCTGGCGCCGGAGGCCAGCAGTACCGGCCGCAGCGACTGGTCGCCCAGCATGCGGGCCAGCACGCGCGCTTCGGCGTGCATCACGACCACGTCGACGTCGTAGACGACGTTCATCATGCGGGGAATGAAGCTCGCGCACGAACCGTGCGTGTCGACATGCTGCATCGGCAGGCCGCGGGCGGCGAGATAGGCCAGTTGCGGGGACAGCGGCTCGACGCAGGCGCCGAGATCGATGAAGGCCAGTTCGCCGGGTTCGGGGGCGGTGTCCGCCGCATCGACCACCAGCGTGTTCAGGCCCTGCTCGGCGAACACGCTCGCCAGGCGCGCCAGCACGGCACCGTGGTGCTGGACGTGCGGGTTGGCGACCACCGGCACGATCACGGCCCGGGCTGCGGCGAACATGCGCCGCAGGCCGTCGGCCTGGTCTGTCGGGGGTGGGCTGCGATGACGGGTCATGGGTTGACTACTCCGTGCAAGAGCGTGGTCATTTGGCTGAAAAGCGGCGCTTCGGCGGGATGTTCAGACGCGCAGCGCGGAGGCCGCGTGCTGGTTCAGGCCGGCGTGCGCGAAGATCAGATGAACGTCTTGCGGATCCATGCGATAGGCCGCGCTGCCGCCGCCCTTGAGCGCGCGGTGCACGAGCGCGTTGGCCGACAGGTGATGCCAGTCTTCCGGCACGCGCTGGCCGTTGGCCACGCCGATGTTCTTGAGCTTGTGGCGGATCAGCGCGTCGAGCGCCGGGGCCAGCTTCACGGCCTCGTCGATCTTGGACAGGATCACGCCCGTGCAGACCGAGGCCTTCCAGTTGATGATCACGTCGTCGATGGTCTCGCCTTGCGACGAGGCATCCACCACCAGCACCTTCTTGATCGACCGGTGCGCCAGCATCTCCAGCAGCTCGCGGGTGCGGCCGTCGCGCTGGGCCATGCCCGCGGTGTCGATCAGCACCATCTTCTTGGCCGACAGCAGCTCGAGCAGGTCTTCCAGCGACGCGCGGTCATGCGCGGTGTGCACCGGCACGCCCAGGATGCGGCCATAGGCGCGCAGCTGTTCGTGGGCGCCGACGCGATAGGCGTCCAGCGTGATCAGGCCGAGGTTGGCGGCGCCATGGCGCGCGGCGAAGCCGGCGGCGATCTTGGCGGTGGTCGTCGTCTTGCCGACGCCGGTGGAGCCGATCAGCGCGTAGACGCCGCCCTGGTCTTCCATCGACAACTCGGCTTCGTTCGTCAGCATGTTGCGCTCGAGCACGCCGGCGGCCCAGGCGTTCTCGTCGGTGGCGGTCGCGGGCAGCGCGTCGACCATCTTGCGGATCAGGGCCGGCGAGAAGCCGACGTCCAGCAGCTTCTGCGCGAGCAGCGCCTGGCGCGGCTGGCGCTGCAGCTTTTCCATGAAGGCGAGCGCGCCGAAGCGTTCTTCGATCAGGCCCTTCATCGAGCGCAGCTCGTTGACCATGTCCATGTGGTTGTTGCGCGTGACCACGTCGGCCAGGTGCGTGACCGAGGCGGGGGGCGGCGCCACCGGCTCTTCCACGTATTCGTCGTGCAGCACGGGGGCGTTCGCGAAGGAGATGGGCGGCTGGCGCTCGGCGCGTTGCGGCGGCACGGCGGCACGGCGCGCGGCGTCGGCCATCGGCGCGGCACGACGCGGGGCGACCGGTTGCGGCGTGTCGAAATGATCGTCGTTGGCGTCGTCGATGAGGGACATCGATTGCTGGCGTGCGGTGGCGCGGGCGACGGCGGTGCGGGCGGCACCGGCCTGGGCCAGTGCGCTGCGGGTCGAGTCCGCGTGCGGAGCCGGCGCATCGTCCATCGGCGCGTTGTGCAATTCGGCGTGGCGGCGCTTGAGCATGCGGTCGCGCACATAGTCCTGGAACGACAGCGTGCTCATCGCGAGCTGGTCGGCGTCGGCTTCCACGTCGTTGTGCGGCACGCCCATGCGGTTGGCGAGTTCGCGTTGGGCACCGGCCAGCGCGGCGTTCTGCGCGGCGAGGGGGGCGGCAGCGCGCTGCGCCGGCGAACCGTTGCTGGCGCGGCGCGACGCTTCTTCGGAGGTGGCGGTCAGGCGCTCCAGACCGGCGACGCTGTCGGGCGCCATGGCCAGCACTTCGATCCCTTCGGCACACGGCTTCGTAGAGAGCACCACGGCGTCGACGCCAAAGGCCTGGCGCACGAGCGCGAGGGCCTCACGCGATGTGCGTGCAGCGAAACGTTTGACGTTCATGCGGTACCTCCGATGATCGAACCGATCCGGATCGAGTGGGTTTCAGGAATTTCACTGTGGGCCAGCACCTTCAGGCGGGGTGCGGCTCGCTTGAGCAGTCGGGCCAGTGGGGCACGCAGCGTGTCCGGCACCAGCAGGCAGGCCGGATGGCCCTTGTCTTCCTGCCGGCGCGCCGTGTCGGCGGCCTGGCGGGTGAGCGTATCGGCCACGCCCGGATCCAGCACGGCGCCGTGGGGCGACGTCAGGGCCTGGGTGACCATGCGTTCGAGATCGGGCTCCAGCGCGATCACGTCCAGCTCGCGGACGGGGCCGTAGATCTGCTGGACGATCGCCGGGGCGATGTGGGTGCGGATGCGGCGGGCCAGCTCGGCCGGGTCGGTGACGGTGCCGGCGTGTTCGGCCAGCGATTCCACGATGGAGCGGAAATCGCGGATGTGCACGCCCTCTTCCAGCAGGAGCTGGAGGACTTTTTGCAGCGGTGCGATGCCGATCATCTTGGGGATCACGTCTTCGATGAGCTTGGGGGCCAGCTTGGTCACGTGTTCGACCAGCATCTGGACTTCGTTGCGGCCCAACAGGCGAGCCGCGTTCACTTGCATCAAGTGTGAGAGATGGGTGGCCACGACAGTCGGGCAATCAACGACCGTATAGCCGGCCATTTGGGCACTTTCGCGCTGCTTTTCCTCGATCCACACGGCGGGCAGGCCGAAGGCCGGGTCGACGCACTTGGTGCCTGCCAGCTGCAGCGTGGTGCCACCCGGGTTGATCGCCAGGTGCATGCCCGGGAAGGCCTCGCCTTCGCCGATCACGGCGCCGCGCAGCGTGACGCGGTACATGCTGGGCTTCAACTCCAGGTTGTCGCGGATGTGCACCGATGGCGGCAGGAAGCCGACATCCTGGGCGAACTTCTTGCGCACGCCCTTGATGCGGGCCAGCAGGTCGCCGGAGCGCGTCTTGTCGACCAGGGCGATCAGGCGGTAGCCCACTTCCAGGCCCAGCACGTCGACCGGCGTGACGTCGTCCCAGCCGGCTTCGGCGTCGGCCGGCTTCGGCGGGGCCACCACCTCGATCTTGGCTGCGGCGGCTTCGCGGGCGATCTTTTGCGACTGGAAGCGCGACAACCAGCCCGCGGCCCCCGCGATGATCAGGAACACGAGATGCGGCATGCCCGGGATCAGGCCCAGCAGGCCGACGATGCCGGCCGTGATGCCCAGCGCCTTCGGCGAGCCGAACAGCTGGTTGCGGATCTGCGAGCCCGAATCCTCTTCCTTGCCGACGCGCGAGACGACCATGGCGGCGGCCACCGAGATCAGCAGGCCGGGGATCTGCGCGACCAGCGCGTCGCCGACGGCGAGCACGATGTACGAATCGGCCGCCTCGCTGGCCGACAGGCCGTGCTGGACGACGCCGACGATGAAGCCGCCGATGATGTTGATGAACAGGATCAGGATGCCGGCCATCGCGTCGCCGCGCACGAACTTCGACGCACCGTCCATGGAGCCGAAGAACTCGGCTTCGTCGCCCACTTCGACGCGGCGGCGCTTGGCGGTGGCTTCGTCGATCAGTCCGGCGTTCAGGTCGGCGTCGATCGCCATCTGCTTGCCCGGCATCGCGTCCAGGGTGAAGCGGGCGCCGACTTCGGCGATACGCTCGGCGCCCTTGGTGACCACGATGAAGTTGATCACCACCAGGATTGCAAAGACGATCAGGCCGACTGCGAAGTTGCCGCCGATCAGGAAGTGGCCGAACGACTCGATCACGTGGCCGGCGGCGCCCGGGCCGGTGTGACCCTCCAGCAGCACGACGCGGGTGGAGGCCACGTTGAGCGACAGGCGCAGCAAGGTGGTGATCAGCAGCACCGTGGGGAACGCGGCGAAGTCCAGCGGACGCACCAGGTTGGCGGCGACCATCATCACCATCAGCGCCATCGCGATGTTGAACGTGAACAGCAGGTCCAGCGCGAACGACGGCAGCGGCAACACCATCATGGACAGCACCATGACGATGAAGATCGGCGCCATCAGCGCCTTGCCGATGGCGGCGTTGCCGGTAAGCGAGGCGATGAGCTTCTTGATGTCGTTCATGTCGTGGCTCTACGAAAGGGTCTTACTCGGCGGCCGCGGCCGCGGCGCGCGGACCCGGGCGGCGGCGCTTGGGCTTGGCGGGGCCGCCGGTCAGCGGATCGAGTTCGGGCGGCACGTGCACGTTGGGCGGGCGCACGTTCATCTGCGGCGCGCCGCGCAGCTGGTAGACCCACGCCAGCACCTGCGCCACGGCGGCGAACAGCATGGCCGGCACTTCGCCGTCGATCTCGACGTGGGTGTAGAGCGCGCGGGCCAGCGGCGGCGCCTCGAGCACCGGCACGCCGGCGTCGCGAGCCAGGTCGCGGATGCGCATCGCGAGGCGGTCGGTGCCCTTGGCGACGACGCGCGGGGCGCCCATCGCGTTCTGGTCGTACTTCAGCGCGACGGCGTAGTGGGTCGGGTTCATCACGACGATGTCCGCGGCCGGCACGGCCTTCATCATGCGGCGCTTGGCCATCTCGCGCATCTTCTGCTTCATCTTGGCCTTGACCTCGACGTTGCCCTCGGACTCCTTGTGCTCCTGCTTCTGTTCCTCGCGGCTCATCTTGAGCTTGTCCATGAACTGCTTCTTCTGCCAGGGCACGTCCACCAGCGCCCAGGCGGCCAGCACGCCCAGCATCGCCAGGAAGCCGCCGCCCAGGGTGCGGCCGACCGTGGCCAGGCCATCAGGCAGTTCGGCCGTGAGCACGCCGCCGAGGTCGGCGAAGTGGTTCTTCAGGTAGACGGTGCCGGCGAAGCCGACGGCGATCGCCAGCGCCGAGGCCTTCAGCACGGTCACCAGCTGGCTGAAATTGAACAGGCGGGCGAAGCCCGAGATCGGGTTCATGCGGCCGAAGTTCGGCGACACGGCCTTCAGCGACAGGTTCCAGCCGCCGAACGCGATGTTGGACGCGAACCCGGCCGCCATGAACAGGCCGCCGACGATCAGCACCACCATCAGCCCGCGCGTGAACAGCCCGACCGCGTGCTCGCCGGCAAGCGCCGGGTTGGCGATGACGTTGTGGTCGAACGTGAGGCCATCGACCAGCAAATGCTGCGTATAGCTCGTCAACGTCGGCATGACGGTGAACAGCAGCGCGGCCGCCAGGCCCATCGCCACGAAGTGGCCCAGGTCCCGCGAGCGCGGAACATTGCCTTCCTGGCGAGCCTTGCGGATCTTCTTCGCCGAGGCTGGGAGGTTGCGGTCTGATGCGTCTTGGCCGGCCATGGAGGGTTTGGAAGCGGAATCTGGGCAGGGGAATCGTGTGTCGACATGTTGCCGGCCGAGGCCGAAAACTTGAGCGGGAAAAGAGGCCTAAAACCCGCCTGCTCTCGGGCTCCTGCCAGGCCCGGAAAGCCCCTGCCGCGCGGGGTCGATTCCGTCCAGCCGGAGAAGCTGGGCAAAATGTCGGCTTTTCCTCCTAACGGCGCCCGGCATTCCACGGCGCCGAACGACGATGTTCCGCACCCTGCTCAAATCCAAGATCCACCGCGCCCGTGTCACCCACTGCGAACTGCACTACGAAGGCTCGTGCGCCATCGACGAAGACCTGCTGGACGCCGCCAACCTGCGCGAGAACGAGCAGGTGCACATCTGGGACGTGGACAACGGCGAACGCCTGATCACCTACGCGCTGCGTGCCCCGCGCGGCAGCGGCATCGTGTCGCTCAACGGCTCGGCCGCACGCCGCGCCACCGTGGGCGACCTGGTGATCATCGCGGCGTTCGCGATGGTGCAGGAGGACAAGCTCGACGACGCCGAACCCCGGCTCGTCTTCGTCGACGAGCACAACCGCATCAAGCCGCGGCCGCCGTTCGTCGGCCATACGGAGGCTTCCGTGGCCGCAACGACGAGTGCCTCGACCGGCTCATGAGCGCCCGCCCGGCCGCTCCGAAGGGCGCTCGCACCGCAGCCCGCCAGGGCGGAGGATCCCGATGACTTCCACCCTCACAGGGTCGAACGCGGCCTGGCGCGCACGCAGCCTGCGCGCGGTGTGGCACCCCTGCACGCAGATGAAGGCGCATGGCGCGCCGGACGGCTCGCAGGCGGACAGCACGCCGCTGATCGCGATCGCGTCGGCCGAGGGGGCCTGGCTCACGGACGTGGAGGGCAATCGCTACCTCGACGGCATCAGCTCGTGGTGGACCAACCTGTTCGGCCACGGCCATCCGGCGATCCGCTCGGCGCTGGTCGACCAGCTGTCGCGCCTCGACCACACGATGCTGGCCGGGCTCACGCACGCGCCGGTGGTCGAACTGTCGGAACGCCTGGCCGCCCTCACCGGCCTCGGCCACGCGTTCTACGCCAGCGACGGCGCCTCGGCCACCGAGATCGCGCTGAAGATGAGCGCGCACCACTGGCGCAACGCGGGCAAGCCGCACAAGAATCGTTTCGTGGCGCTCCAGGGCGGCTACCACGGCGAGACCGCCGGGGCGCTGGGCGTCACAGACATCGCGCTGTTTCGCGAGGCCTACGCGCCGCTGGTGCGCCTGTCGGCCACCGTGGCATCGCCCGACGCACGTGGCGCCGTGCACGAGGAGACCGCCGTCGACGTCGCGCTGCGCGCCGCCCGCTCGCTGGAGGAGTGGCTCGCCGCACATCACGACGAGACTGCCGCCGTCATCCTCGAGCCGCTGGTGCAATGCGCCACCGGCATGGCCATGCACGATCCCGCCTACCTGCGCGAGGCGCGCGCGCTGTGCGATCGCTTCAACGTGCACCTGGTCGTCGACGAGATCGCCACCGGCTTCGGCCGCACCGGCACGATGTTCGCGCACCAGCAGGCCGGCATCCGGCCCGACTTCATCTGCCTGTCCAAGGGCCTGACCGGCGGCACCTTGCCGCTGGCCGCGGTACTCACCACCGACATGGTCTACGACAGCTTCTACGATGACGACGCGGCGCGCGGCTTCCTGCACTCGCACTCGTACACCGGCAACCCGCTCGCGTGCCGCGCGGCGCTGGCCACGCTGGACATCTTCGAGCGCGAGAACGTGCTCGCGGTGAACCAGGAGCGCGCCGCCATGATCGACGGCTTCCTCGAGCCGCTCAACAAGCACGGGCGCGTGCGCAATGCGCGCCGGCTGGGCATGATCTGGGCCTGGGACATCGTCGGCGCGCCCGCCGACTTCGCGCGCCGCTACGCACGCCATGCACTCGCCAACGGCGTGCTGCTGCGCCCCATCGGCACCACGCTGTATGCGATGCCGCCCTATGTGCTGGAGCAGGACACGGCGCGCCACCTGGCCGACGGCGCGCTGGCTGCGCTCGAGACGACGCTGGCCGAAGGCGACGCCGGCGCATCGCTGTTCGGCGACGACGAGCGGGCGCTTCCGTGACGGCTTTTTTCGTGGTCGGCACCGACACCGGCATCGGCAAGACGCACGCCACGTGCGCGCTGCTGCATGCGCTCGCGCGGCGTCACGCGCGCGTGTGCGGGATGAAGCCGATCGCCGCGGGCGGCGTCATGACGGTCGATGGCCTCACGAACGAGGACTCGATCGCGCATCGCGCCGCGTCCACCGTGCGCGTGCCGCCCGCGCTGGACAACCCGATCCTGCTGCCCGAACCGCTGTCGCCGCACATCGCGGCCGCACGCGCAGGCACGCCCATCGCCTTCGACACCGTGCTGGCCGCGGTCGCCGAATTGCGGGCACGCACCGACGCGCTGGTCGTCGAAGGCGCGGGTGGCTTTCTCGTGCCGTTGTCCGAGACACGGACCGGCGCCGACCTCGCCGTCGCCCTCGGCCTGCCGCTGGTGCTGGTGGTGGGCATGCGCCTGGGCTGCCTCAACCACGCCTTGCTGACCGCCGAGGCGATCCGGGCGCGCGGCCTCGTGCTGGCCGGCTGGATCGCCAACCGCGTCGATCCCGCGTTTCTCTGTCCCGATGAAAACCTGGCCTACCTGAGCACGCACCTGGGCGCGCCGCTGTGGGCCGACCTGCCGTACTCGTCCACCCCGGATCCGCGCGCCGACGCCGATCGTTTCACGCTGCCGGTGTGACCACCGTCTCCCCATGACCGAAGACTCCAACGACCGCTCGCCCTCCTGGCTCGACGAGATTCCCACCCGCCTCGAGGCGCTGGAGGCCGCGCACCTGACGCGTCGCCGCCGCCAGGTTCGGCCCGCCGACGGCGCCTGGCTCTGGGTCGACAACCGCCGCATGCTGGCGTTCTGCAGCAACGACTATCTGGGCCTGTCGCAGCACGCGGCGTTGCGCGCGGCCGCGATAGCCGGCGCCCAGCGCTACGGCGTGGGCAGCGGCGCATCGCCGATGGTGAGCGGCCACAGCGAGGCGAATGCGGCGCTGGAGCTCGAGCTGGCGCAGTTCGTCGGGCTCGAACGCGCGCTGTACTTCTACGCCGGCTACGCGACGAACGCGAGCATCGTGCCGGCATTGGTGGGCCCCGGCGATGCGCTGTTCTCCGATGCGCTGAACCACGCCTGCCTGATCGACGGCGCGCGCCTGTCCAAGGCCGACATCCATCGCTTCGAGCACAGCGACCTGGCGCAGCTCGACGCGTTGCTGCAGGCCAGCCCCGCACGCCGCAAGCTCGTGATCAGCGACGCCGTGTTCAGCATGGATGGCGACGTGGCGGACATCGCGGCGCTGATCGCGCTGTGCGAGCGCCACGACGCGCTGCTGCTGCTCGACGACGCCCACGGCTTCGGCGTGTGCGGCCCGCAAGGCCGCGGCTCGCTGGCGGCCATCGCACGCACGGGCGCGCAGGCGAGCCGCCGCGTGCTGTACATGGCCACGCTCGGCAAGGCGGCCGGCGTCTCCGGCGCCTTCGTGGCGGGCAGCGACACGCTGATCGAATGGCTGCTGCAGAAGACGCGCAGCTACACGTTCGCCACTGCCGCGCCGGCCCTGTTGGCGGAGAGCGTGCGCGCCGCGCTGCATGTCATCCGTGGCGAGCCGGCGCGCCTGGCGCAACTGCATCGCAACATCGCGGACTTCCGCGCCGGAATCACGACGGCGATTGCAGGCACGGGCTGGACGCTGGTGCCCTCGAACACCGCGGTGCAAGCGGTGGTGATCGGTGCGAACGACGAGGCGCTGCGCGTGATGAACGCGCTGGCCGACGCCGGCATCTGGGTGCCGGCCATCCGGCCGCCCACCGTGCCCGCGGGCACCGCGCGGCTGCGCATCGCGCTGTCCGCGGCGCACACCGCCGACGACGTCGCAGCGCTGCTGCGCGCGCTCGGCGCGGCCGCGCAGACGCGCGCCTGACGCGGCGCGACCCCTCTACTTGCGGTCGTCGTCGTCGGGCTTGCGCTCCGGCGGCGTGTGCGCCTTGGCGTCGGCCTTGGCCTTGTCAGCATCGGCCTTGGCCTTCTCGGCCTGCGCGCGCGCCTGGTTGGCCTTGGCTTCGTTTGCCTTGGCCGCCTGCTCCTGCTGGGCGCGCTGCTGAGCCTGCTGCTGGGCCTGCGCCTGTGCCTTTTGCGCCTGCTCCTGCTGGGCACGCTGGGATTGCTCCTGCTGCGCCTTCTGGCCCTGTTCCTGCTGCTGTTTCTGTTGCTGGGCCTGTTGCTGCGCACGTTGCGCCTTCTCCTGCTGGGTCTGCTGCTGCGCCTGTTGCTGCTGCTGGGCGCGCTGCGCCTGCTCCTGCTGAACCTTCTGCGCCTGCAACTGCTGACCGCGCTGCTGCTCGGCCTGCTGCTGCGTCCGCTGGGCTTGCTCCTGCTGCGCCTTCTGTTGCTGGGCCTGCAGGGCCTGCTGCGCTCGCGCCGGGGCCGCCTGGGCGGCCGGTGCAGGCACGCCCGGGCGGCCTGGCGTTTCACCGCGCTGCGGGCCGCCGCGAACCGGCTGGGCGGCCGGCAACGTCGGCGCCGGATGTCCTGGCTGCCATGCCGCCACCGGCGTCGCCGACTGCGGCCTCGGCGCCGTCGGGCGCACGCCCGCCGCCAGTGGAGGCGGGCGACGCGGGTCCGCCGCCACCGCCTGCTGGAAGCCGCGGCCGTTCGCCGTGGCCGTAGGTGGCGCAACGATGGTCACGTTGCGCACATTGGTGATGTTGGTGATGTTGTTGGTGACGTTGTGGCTGTTCTTTTCCACGTTGCCGTTCACGCGCATGCCCACGTTGATCACCGCGGGCGCGCCGATGACGACGGACGGCGGCGTGCCGATCGGGGCCGGCACGATGATGCCCGGGCGGGACCCCGGCGGCGGCGGGATGAAGACGCCTTGCGGGCCATCCGCGTGATGACCGGCGTGCACGCCGAAGGCGATCACGGCCGCGACGATGGCGATGCCGATCGCCGGTGCGATGAAGTGCTGCTCCGGTGGCGACCAGTACGCCGGCACATACACCACCTTGTCGCCACGATGTTCGTAGTACGGTTGTTGCCAGGTGTACTGCGGACGCGGCGGACGCGCCCAACGGCCTGAGCACCAGACCCAACGGCCTTGCCAGCCCCAGTAGCCACCCGTCCACACCGCATCCGAGTAAGGGGGCGGCGGGACGTCTTCCACCAGCATCGGCGGCGGCGCCCAATCCACGGCCACCGGTGCGGGCTGCTCCAGCGGCGGATCCACGTAGACGCTCACCACCTGCTGCTGCTCGTCGTTGGCGTAGGCCGCGTCGTTGGCATACGCCGATTCGTCGGCGTACGACGGCTGATTCGAGTCGGCGGGCGGATTGGCCTCCTGCGACGCGTTCGAATACGATCGGCCTTGCGCGGCCACGGGTGCGGGCGCCTGGGTTGCCGCGGCCACTGGCGCGGGCAACGGCGCCATCGCGTCCGACGCCGCCGCATCGGAGGCGGCGGCCACCGGCGCCGTGGCCGACTCCTTCGAGCAGGCGGCCAGCACGCTCATGGCGACCAGCGCGAGCGCGTGCAGCTTGTAGGAGGTCGGGCGTGAAGATGAGCGAACAGGCATGTCGGGAGTCCTCTGGGTGGCTAGCGGTTCGCTCACGCCGAGCAAACGGCGGGCCCGGTTGCCCGCCGAGCTTGTAGAGTGGGGCCTTCGTACCATGCCTTCCAGGCCCGCCATGCACGATGAGGATTTCCACTCCCCCGCCGTCGCGCGCCTGCGCGCGGACCTCGCGCTGGCACTGCGCGCGGCCGCGCACCACGGCCTGTCCGAAGGCATCTGCAACCACTTCAGCGTCGAGCTGCCGGACGGCTCCAACCGCTTCCTGCTCAATCCGCGCGGCCTGCTCTGGAGCGAGATCCGCGCCGACGACATCGTGCTGATCGCCCAGGACGGCCACAAGCTCGCGGGCCGCCACGACGTGGAAGCGACGGCGATGTTCATCCACGCGGCCGTGCACCGCCTCGGCAAGGCCTGCGTACTGCACACGCACATGCCTTGCGCGACGGCGTTGACGTTGACCACCGACCGCGGCCTTGACACCTGCCTCTCGCAGAACGCGATGCGCTTCCACGGCCGCATCGCGATCGATGCCTGCTACAACGGCCTGGCCCTGGACGACGCCGAAGGCGAGCGCATCGCCCGCGCGATGGGCCAGGCCGACGTGGCCTTCCTCGGCAACCACGGCGTGATCGTCTGCGGCGCACAACTGGCCCACGCCTACGACGACCTCTACTTCCTGGAGCGCGCCTGCATGCATCAGGTGCTGGCCCAATCCACGGGCAGGCCGCTGGCGCCGGTCGACGAGGCACTGGCGCGTCGCGTGAGCGAGCAGACGCGCGGCGAGCGGCTGCAGTCGGAGCTGTTCTTCGAAGCGCTGGGGCGCACGTTGTGAGCACCGCATCGACCTGGCAACTCCTGGCCGACGCCGTGCTGTGCTCGCACGTCGCGCTGATGGTCTTCGTCGTGCTCGGCCTGCCGCTGATCGTGGTCGGCAATCTGCGCCGGTGGCGCTGGATCAATTCGCCGTGGCTGCGCTTCGCGCACCTGGCGGCGATCGTGATCGTCGCGGGCGAGGCCTGGCTGGGCATCGTGTGCCCGCTGACGACGCTGGAGATGGCCCTGCGCAGCCGGGCCCACGAGACGACCTACGAGGGCAGCTTCGTCGAGCACTGGCTGCAGGCGCTCCTGTTCTGGCAGGCGCCGGCCTGGGTCTTCACCGCGGTCTATTCGCTGTTCGGCCTGTCGGTGCTCGCCACGTGGTGGTTGTGGCCGGTTCGCCTTGCAACGCGTCGCTCGGCCGCGCACGGTTGAGTCTGCGCCTGCGTGTCGGACAACGCCGCGTCCGTCCGCGCGCGGCACGGCGCTTGCCGCGCTCTGTGTCTAGCCCTGACCATCGGGCACCACAACAGAAAGACCCCATGAACAAGACCCTCATCGCCCTGCTTGCCGCCGCCGCTGCCACGTTGTCCTTCGGCGCGTACGCCGATGCGGGCGACGCCCCGCTGACGCATTCGGAAGCCGCCGACCTGAAGACGCAATCGAATGCCGACTACAAGGCGAACAAGAAGGTGGCCGACGCCAATCACGCGCTGAACAAGGCGGACTGCAAGGAGAACACGAGCGGCGGCGTGGCGCGCGCGTGCAAGAAGGACGCGAAGGCGCAGGCCAGGCAGGACAAGGCCGATGCCAAGCTGGGAAACAAGGCCGATAAGGCCGACATCAAGGCCGACACGAAGTAGCGAGCGGACGGGCTCGTCCCGTCTGCGTTCTCGCGATCAGCCCCGGCTCGATGCCTGTCGTCCGGGGCTTTGTCGTCTCGTTTTGAGGCATGATGCCGCCCCGGACACCTCACCCCACAAGAAAGAAGCCCCATGACCTTCACCAAGCTCATCGCCGTCGCCGCCGTGCTGTCGATGTTCGCCGTGGCCGCCGACGCGCGTCCCGCGCGTCACCACCACCATCATCGCCACCACCACCATCACCGTCACGGCCATCGTTGATGCGGGACGGGCCCCGGCGTTCACTGCCGGGGCCGACGAGGCTCATTGCGATACGTCGAGCCCGCGCTTCTTCAACAGCGGGCCGATGTCGGGCGCCGTGCCCGTGAGATCACGGAACAGCGTCAACGCGTCCGCGCTGCCGCCGCGCGACAGCATCGTGTCGCGGATGTGGTCGCCGTTCTGGCGCGTCAGGCCGCCGTGCTTCAACACCCAGTCGGTGGAATCGGCGGCCAGCACCTCGCTCCAGATGTACGAGTAGTAGCCCGCCGAATAGTCGCCCGCGAACGCGTGCGAAAAGTAGGTGCTGCGATAGCGTGGCGGCACCGGCGCGAAGTCCAGCCCCACGCGGTGCAGCGCGGTGGCCTCGAACGACGTGACGTCGACGGCCGCCGGCACCTGGTCAACGCCCAATTGATGCCAGGCCTGGTCCAGCAGCGTCGCCGACAGGTACTCCGTGGTGGCGAAGCCCTGGTCGAAGCGCGCCGCCGCCGTCACCTTGTCCAGCAAGGCCTGCGGAATCGGCTCGCCCGTCTTCCAGTTCTTCGCGTAGTGGCGCAGCACGTCGGGGTAGGTGGCCCACATCTCGTTGAACTGCGACGGGTACTCGACGAAGTCGCGCGGCACCTCCGTGCCCGAGAAACGCGGGTACTTCACGTGCGAGAACATGCCGTGCAGCGCATGGCCGAACTCGTGGAACGCCGTCGTGACCTCGTCCTGCGTCAGCAGCGTCGGCTCGCCGGCCGGCGGCTTCGGGATGTTGAGGTGATTGGCGATCACGGGCTTGTCGCCGGTCAGGCCGTTCTGCTGCACGTAGGCGCTCATCCAGGCGCCGCCGTTCTTGTTGGGGCGGGCGTAGTAGTCGCCGATGAAGATCGCGAGCTGCGTGCCGTCCTTGTCGAACACGTCGAACACGCGCACGCCGGGCTCGTACACCGGCAGGTCGTGGCGCTCCTTGAACGTGATGCCGTACAGCTTGTTGGCCGCGTAGAACACGCCGTCGAACAGCACGTGATCGAGCTCGTAGTACGGCTTCAACTGCGACTCGTCGAACGCGTACTGCGCCTTGCGCACCTTCTCGCTGTAGTAGGCCCAGTCGGCGGCGTCGAGCTTGAAGCCGCCCTTTTCCGCGGCTATCATGGCCTGCAACTGCGTGGCCTCCTTGCGCGCGTTGGCCACGGCCGGCACGGCCATCTGCGCCAGCATCCTGTTCATCACGTCCACCGAGCCCACCGTCTGCTCGGCGAGCTGGAAGGCGGCGTGGGTCGGATAGCCCAGCAACACCGCGCGTTCCGCGCGCTTGCGCGCGAGCGCGGCCACGGTGGCGCGGTTGTCGTAGTCGCCGCCGCGGCTGCCGCGGGCGAGCGACGCGGCCATCACCTTCAGTCGCGAGGCGTGGCTGGTGAGGTCGGTGAGCACCGGCTGGCCCGTGGTGTTGACGAGTTCGACCACGAACTTGCCCGGCTTGCCGGCCTCGGTGGCAGCTGCGGCTGCGGCGGCGATCTCGACGTCGCTGAGGCCGGCCAGTTCGGCGCGGGTATCGAACGTGACCGCAGAGGCACTGCGCTCCTTCAATGTGTTCTGCGCGAACGTGGTCTGCAGCGTGGCCAGATCCGCGTTCAGTGCACGCAACTTCGCCTTGCTGGCCTCGGGCAGCTGCGCGCCGGCGCGCACGAAGTCCTGGTGGTAGCGCCACAGCAGGCGCGCGGATTCGGCGTCCAGGCCCAGCGAGTCGCGCGCCGCGTACAGCGCGGCGATGCGCGCGAACAGGCGCGGGTCGAGCAAGATCGCGTCCTGGTGCGCGGCGATCTCGGGCGCCACCTTGCGCTCCGTTTCCTCCAGCGTCGGATTGGTGTTGGCACCGGTCAGGTTGTAGAAGATCGCTTCCACGCGACCGAGCGCCGCGCCCGAGCGCTCCATCGCGACGATGGTGTTGTCGAACGTCGGCTTGTCCGGGTTGGACGCGATCGCCTCGATCTCCTTGCGGTTCTCGGCCATGCCTTGTTCGAGCGCCGGCAGGAAGTCCTCGTTGTGGAACTGATCGAAGCGCGGGAAGTGGAACGGCAACGTGCTGGGCGCAAGCAGCGGGTTCGCCGGCGGCGCATCGGCGGCGTGGGCCGCGCCGACGAGGGCGGGCAAAGAGGAGGCCACGAGCAGGTGGCGCAGGGTCTTGGACGAGGATTGCATGGGCGGCCTGGAGAGCGGCGCGGTGGCGCCATTGAACGGAAGGTGCCGCGCTCTTGGCGCGGCGCCCCGCAGTCTACAGACTCCTACGGACCTCTTCGGGCGCGCCAAGATGGTTACCATCCCGGCCTGCCCGATGCTTCATGCATCGAGGCCTTTTCGACAACAAGGACGTCTCTTGAATATCCATCTCGGGCTTGCACCGCTCATCTCGCTGCTTGCCGGCAT
>Ga0302314_10009989_pt1 | contig 16698 bp, 14 predicted proteins | sample III_Palsa_N2_3_FD_200533 | JGI IMG/M metagenome (GOLD analysis project Ga0302314, IMG submission 200533) | Peat permafrost microbial communities from Stordalen Mire near Abisko, Sweden - III_Palsa_N2_3 | ecosystem: Environmental > Terrestrial > Soil > Palsa > Peat permafrost | place: Sweden...
CGGCGGCGGCGATGCGGCCGGCGCGGGCGCGAGCGGCGGGCCGGGCGGAGGATCCGGCCGCGGCGGGGGCGGGAGCTTTGGCGGCGGCGGGGGCAGAGGTGGGGGCGGCGCCGGTCGATTCGGCGGCTACGGCGCGCCGCCGGCGGGCGGACACCTCCAGTTCGCCATCTATCACACGATCTATTTCACCGACCGCATGCTGGTACGGCCCGGTGGTCCCACCCTGAACCTGCTGAACGGCGCCCCGGCCACGAGCACCGGCGGCCAGTACCAGAACGAGATCGAGGCCCAGCTCGGCGCGACGCTCAAGGGCTTCGGCGCGCGCTTCAGCGCCGACTGGCGCAGCGCCACCTATGTCGAAGGCGGCGCGGCCTCGCCCACCGGCAACTTGTATTTCTCCGACATCACCACCCTCAACTTCCGCCTGTTCGACAACCTCGGCCAGCAGCGGTCCCTGGTGAAGCGCTATCCGTTCCTGCGCGGCGCGCGCGTCAGCCTCTATGTCTCGAACCTGCTCGACGACCGCATCGTCGTGCGCGACGCCGCCGGCGCCACCCCTCTCAGCTACCAGCCCGGCTACCTCGATCCCGCCGGCCGCACCATCACGCTGAGCATCCGCAAGCTGTTCTACTGAGGCGCCGGCGCCTCATCGGTGCGAGCCGCTTCACTTGCCGCCGTAGGATCCCGCGATCATGTCGAGCACGGCCGCGTCGGGCGTGCGCATCGCCACGGGGCCGTCGTTGGTGAAGTTCAGCAGCTGGTCGTGCGCGTCGTAGCGCGGCCAGGCGGGCCGGCCCTCGCCGTTGGGGTTTCCGGTCCGGGCGAAGGCAACCCAATAGGCGCTGATCGTCCTGGCCAGCGCCGCGTCGCGGGCGTCGGTGGGCCACGGCGAGGCGTTCAGGGTCTGGAACACATACTGGCGATCCGAGGCATGCGGGGCCCCGGTGAGCATCTTCGGCGCGCCGGCCGACAGCACCGAGAAGCGGTAGAGCCAGGTCGGCCGCCCCAGGCGGGACTCGATCTGCGCCAGCGACCGCGCCGGCTCGCCGAACACGACGTCGGTGATGATGTGGTCGTCATAGGCGGCCTGCGAGCCGTAGTCCTTCACCGCCGCCGCCTTGGCCTCGGGCGTCAGCCGCGCGATCGCCCTCCAGGCAGGCGGCGCGAACGCCCCTGGAATCTCCAGGCTGTTCGATCCGATCAGATAGGGCACGCGGGCGGTGCGCCCAGCCGCGAACGCGTCCGTCGCGTTCTGGGTGAGGAGCCGGCCGTCGAGGATCGGGGCCTCGCCGGCGAGCACGTCGAGGTCGCCGGCCGCGACGATTTTGTCGGCCGGGATGGCTCTCAAGGCCGTGGTGTCGGCGTTCGCGGCGCCCGAGCGAGCGGCGAAGGCCGCGCCATCGGCCTCGGCTTGCGCCAGGCTCTGGCCGCGCTCGCGGCCTGCGCCCGACTCGACGATGGCCTTCTGGAAGAGGCCGCGCGCCGCGTCGATCATCATCAGCCGGTTGACGGCGATGCCGCCGGCCGACTCGCCGAAGATGGTGACGTTGCGCACATCGCCGCCGAACGCGCCGATGTTGCGCCGCACCCATTTCAGGGCGGCGACTTGGTCCATCAGGCCATAGTTGGCGAGCGGCGCGCCTTGGGCCTCGGCAGTGAGCGCCGGATGGGCGAAGAAGCCGAAGCGCCCAAGCCGATAGTTGACCGTCACCACCACCACGTCCTGGCGCGCCAGCGCGCCGCCCTCGTAGAGCGCCGCCGTGGCCGACCCGTTCACGAAGCCGCCGCCGTGGATCCACACCATCACCGGCAGACCCGCTGTGGGCGCGCCGGCGGGGGTGAACACGTTGAGGGTCAGGCAGTCCTCGCTCGCCGGCGATGGGCCGACGCCGTTGTCCTTGACGAGCTTCTGCATGCACAGGGCGCCGAACCGGCTCGCATCGCGCACGCCGCTCCAGCCCGGCGCCGGCGCGGGCGGGCGCCACCGAAGCGTCCCCACCGGTGGCGCGGCGTAGGGGATATCCTTGAAGCTCATAACCCCATCGGCGCTCACGCCCTGCAGCGCCCCGGTGTCGATCCTCACGACGACATCGGCGGCGTGCGCCCTGGGCGTCATCGTGGCCAGCAACAACGCCGCCAGCAGGCCCGCCGTGATCTTCCCCATTGTCCGCGCCCCGTTTCGCCCCGCGGTCGCGGCTTAGATCACGCGTCGCGCAATCCCGCTACTCGCCTAACCTCCCTCCCCTTCATGGCCCCTTCATGGGGAGGGTCGAGACGAAGTCCGGGGTGGGGTCTGGGCCGTGCGCTTTCCGTCGAGAGCCCCGCCCTGGCCTTCGCCCTGTCCCTCCCCATGATGGGGAGGGTGGGGGCGCTCAAGTCGCTTCCACATGCTCGCGTTACAAGTTAACATTGATCAGACTTCAAGCGGGGAAGCCTCCCATGTCCAAGATCCTCACCATCAACGGCAAGGCGGTCACCGTCGAGGCCGCGCCGGAGACGCCGCTGCTGTGGGTGCTGCGCGACGAGCTGCATCTGACCGGGGCCAAATACGGCTGCGGTATCGCCCAGTGCGGGGCCTGCACCGTGCATGCCGACGGCATGGCCATCCGCTCGTGCCAGACGCCGATCGCCGCCCTGGACGGGGTGAAGATCACCACCATCGAGGGCCTTGGCGGGCTGCACCCGCTGCAGGCGGCGTGGGTCAAGGCGGACGTGCCGCAATGCGGCTATTGTCAGTCGGGCCAGATCATGTCGGCCGCCGCGCTCCTGGCCCGCACGCCCCACCCGACCGACGCCGATATCGACGCGGCCATGAACGGCAACATCTGCCGCTGCGGCTGCTACCAGCGCATCCGCGCGGCCATCCGGTTCGCCGCCGACGGCGCGGTCGCCCCCGCCCGCGACGTCATCGCCGCCTGACCGGCCAGAAGGACACCGCCATGAACGCGCCCGTGAAATCCTTCGACCTCGCCCATCCTTCGCGCCGGGAGATGATGGTCATCGCCGCCACGACGGCCGGCGGCGCGCTGCTGGTGGGCTGCTCGCCCGGCAACCTTCTGGCCATCGGGGCCGACGACAAGCATTTCGGCCCGTTCGGGCCGTTCGTGCGCATCGCCCCGGACGGGGTGGTGACGGTGGTCTCCAAGCACATCGAGTTCGGCCAGGGCAATCACGCCGGGCTCGCCGCCATCGTGACCGAGGAGCTGGATGGCGACTGGGACACGACCAAGGTCGTCCAGGCTCCGGCCAACGCCAAGGTCTACGCCAATGTCGGGCTGGGCGTTCAAGGCACGGGCGGATCTTCGGCCATCAACAATTCCTGGGATCAGCTGCGCAGGGTCGGCGCCGCCACCCGCGCCATGTTCGTCGGCGCCGCCGCCGGCCGCTGGAACGTCCCGGCCGCCGAAATTACGGTGAAAAACGGTGTCGTCAGCCACGCCTCGGGCAAGTCGGCGACCTTCGGCGAGCTGGTGGCCGACGCCGCCAAAATCACCCCGCCCAAAGTTCCGGTGCTCAAGGATCCCAGGACCTTCACCCTGATCGGCACCGACCGGGTGAAGCGCAAGGACTCCGGTCTCAAGAGCCGCGGCCAGGCGCAGTACACCCAGGATGTCCACAAGCCGGACATGCTCACCGCCATGGTGGTCCATTCGCCGAGGTTCGGCGGCAAGGTGAAGAGCTTCGACGCCTCCGCGGCGAAGGCGGTGCCGGGCGTGGTGGATGTCTTCCAGATCCCCACCGGCGTCGCCGTCACCGCCAGCAACACCTTCGCCGCGCGCAAGGGACGCGATGCGGTCAAGGTGGAGTGGGATTACGCCAAGGCCGAGATGCGCGGTTCCGACGCCATACTCGCGTCGTACAAGGATCTCGCCTCGGGCAAGACCACGCCCACGGGCGATCTGAAGTGGCAGGTGTTCCAGGCCAAAGGCGCAGGTCCGGCGCCCGCCGGGGCCAAGGTGGTGGAAGTCGCCTACGACTTCCCGTTCCTCGCCCACGCGCCGATGGAACCGATGAACTGCGTGGCCGAGATCGGCGGTGGCAAGAACAAGCTCACCTTCGGCTCGCAGATTCCCACGGTCGATCAGCTCAACACCGGCATGATCGTGGGCGCCCTGCCCGGATCCATCGAGATCGAGACCCTGTTCGCCGGCGGCTCGTTCGGCCGGCGGGCCAACTTCAAGTCGGACTATGTCACCGAATGCGTCCACGTCGCCAAGCACGTGGGCGGCGGTCGGCCGGTCAAGCTGGTGTGGACCCGCGAGGACGACATGACCGGCGGCTACTACCGCCCGATCGCCCACCATGTGGTGACCGTCGCGCTGGACGCCGACGGCTACCCGGCCCACTGGCGCCACCGGGTCGTCACCCAATCGCTGATGAAGGGCTCGCCCATGGGCGGCGGCGGCCTGGACAAGTCGTCGGTGGAAGGCGTGCTCGGCTCGCCCTACCTCAAGGCGACCCCCGTGGTGGACGGCCAGGTGATCCTGCCGGACTCCGGGGTCCCGGTGCTGTGGCTGCGCTCGGTGGGCGCGACCCATACGGCCTTCGTGATGGAGCACACCATCGATCAGTGCGCGCGCGCCGCCGGCAAGGACCCGGTGGAATATCGGCGCGCCCTCTACGTCAAGGCCGGGGCCCAGCGCGAACTGCGGGCGCTGAACCTCGCCGTGGACAAGGCCGGTCCGACCCCGGCCGCAGGCTGGACGCGGGGCGTGGCCGTGCATCAGTGCTTCGACACGGTGGTTGCCCAGGTGGCCGAGGTTAAGCTCGTCGACGGCGTTCCCAAGGTCGGCCGGGTGGTCACCGCGGTCGACTGCGGCACCGCCATCTCCCCCGACCAGATCGCGGCGCAGATGGAGGGCGGCACCTGCTACGGCCTCTCCGCGGCGCTGTTCGGCCAGCTGACCCTCAAGGACGGCGTGGTCGAGCAGCAGAACTTCGACGCCTATCGGGTGCTGCGCATGACCGAGGCGCCAGCGGTGGAGACCTACATCGTCCCGTCCCTGGCCCATCCCTCGGGAGTGGGCGAACCTGGCATGCCGGTCATCGGCCCTGCGGTGGCCAACGCGGTCCTCCAACTGACCGGCAAACCCACCACCAGCCTGCCGATGGTCAAGACCTGACCGGGCGAGACCCTCGCCCGCATTCACACCCTACACCGTCACCGCCGGGCGTACGTCCCGGCGGCCCATGAACGCCGTCGCCGCGAGTGGCCGCGCTGGCGCGGCCAGGCCAAAGCGCGCGTTCATGGATGGCCGGGACGTACGCCCGGCCATGACGTTCGTTGGGGGATGTCTGAAGTGGGGCGGGTGCGCCCTCTCAGCTCGCCAGGTCACCTGGCGTATCGACGTCGAAGAGCACGCCTGGGTCGGCGCAGTCGATGAGGGCCAGGGCGGAGCCGAGGGATTGGAGCACCGTGCGGGCGCCTTCGTCGCCCTCGAGGCGGGCGAGGGCGTCGAAGCACGGGCGGGCGAAGAGGACTGGGTGGCCGCGCCGGCCGGCGAACACCGGCGCGGCGGCGGGCGCGCCGGCCGCGAGGGCGTCGGCGAGGCGCGGGAGCACGGCGGGCGGAATCAGCGGCATGTCGCCCAGGAAGACGAAGGCCCCGTCGGCGGCGGCGAGCAGGGCGCGGACGCCGGCGCGCAGGGTCGCGGCCATGCCCAGCGCGTGAGTATCGGCGTGGACGATCCGCAGCCGGGCCGCCTCGCCCGTGCGGGCGGCGAAGGCGCTCGCCGCCGGCCCTACCCCGGGATCGGCGCCGGTCACCACGATGACCCCTCGCGCCGGCGAGGCGAGGGCGGCGGCCAGGGCGCCGTCGATGAGCGCGCCGCTGCGCCAGGGCGCAATGAGCTTGCCGCCGCCGAAACGAGCGCCGGCGCCCCCGGCCAGAACGATCGCCTCCAGGACCAAACCCGAACGCGCCGCCGAGGCGGCCTCTGTCGTCATCGCCGCTTTGCTCCTATGTTCGCCTGGTCATGACGCCCTACGACGATCTAACCACACCGCCGGCGGCGGTCGGCCAGCGCCCGGGCGCGCTGGTGGACGGCCTCGGCCGCAAGGTGACCTATCTGCGCGTCTCGGTCACCGACCGATGCGATCTGCGCTGCGTCTACTGCATGAGCGAGCACATGCGCTTCCTGCCCAAGGCGGAGGTGCTGACCCTCGAGGAGCTGGAGCGGATCGCCGGCGTGTTCATCGCCCGCGGCGTCGACAAGATCCGCCTGACCGGCGGCGAGCCGCTGGTGCGCAAGGGCTTCATGACCCTGGTCGAGCGGCTCTCTCGCCACGTGCGCAGCGACGCCCTGCGCGAACTTACCCTGACCACCAACGGCACCCGGCTGGCCGGCTTTGCCGTGGATCTGGCCGCCGCCGGCGTCCGCCGGGTCAATGTCTCCATGGACACCCTCGATCCGGCCCTGTTCGCCCGCCTCACCCGCGGCGGCGACCTGGCGGCGGTGCAGGCGGGCATCGAGGCTGCGCGCGCCGCCGGCCTCGAGGTCAAGATCAACGCCGTCGCCCTGGCGCGCGACAACGCCGCCGAGATCCCCGCGCTCATCCAGTGGGCACACGCGCGTGGCTACGCCCTCACCCTGATCGAGACCATGCCCATGGGCGAGGTCGACGAGGATCGGACCGATCAGTTCATTTCGCTGGCCAAGGTGCGCCGCGACCTGGAGAGCTTCTGGACCCTGCGCGACCTGGCCGTCAGCACCGGCGGGCCGGCGCGTTACGTGGAGGTGGCCGAGACCGGCGGGCGCCTGGGCTTCATCACGCCGATGAGCCACAACTTTTGCGAGGGCTGCAACCGCGTGCGGCTGACCTGCACCGGCGTCTTGCACACCTGCCTTGGCCAGGAGGACGCCACCGATCTGCGCGCCGTGCTGCGCGCCGGCGGCTCGGACGATGACCTGGCCGCGGCCATCGCCGGAGGCGTCCACGTCAAGCCCAAGGGCCATGACTTCCACATCGACCGCGGCGCGCGCCCGTCCGTCTCGCGCCACATGTCCACCACCGGCGGCTGAGCGGCCATGACCCGGGTGCTCCTGTTCGGCCGGCTGAGCGACGTGGCCGGCTGGCGAGAGCGGGCCATCGATCCGCCACCCGTCAGCCTAGCGGCGCTGAAGGCGCGGATCGGCGCCGAGTGGCCGGACCTCGCGGCCGCCATCGCGGCCCCCGGCGTGCAGGCGGCGGTGGACCGCGCCCTGGTGCGCGGCGACGTCGCCCTCGCGCCCGCCGCCGAAGTCGCCTTCCTGCCGCCGATGAGCGGCGGATGATCCGCCTCACCAAGGAACCGTTCGATCCCGGCGCCGCGCTGACAGACTTCGCCCGTGGCCGTCTGGAGACGGGCGCGGTGGCGAGTTTCCTCGGCCTGGCGCGCGGCGAGGCCGGCGCGGCCACGGCGCTGGAGCTGGAGGCCTATCCCGAATTCACCGTCGCCGAGATCGAGAAGACCGCGCGCGAGGCGGTGGCGCGTTTCTGTTTGCACGACGTGAGTATTGTCCACCGCGTGGGCGCGATCGGGCCCGGCGAAGCCATCGTCCTGGTGCTGACCGCCGCGGCCCACCGGCGCGAGGCGTTCGAGGCCTGCGACTATCTGATGGACTATCTGAAGTCCCGCGCCCCCCTGTGGAAAAAGGAACACGGCCCCGCCGGCCCCCGATGGATCGAACCGACGCCGCGGGATCTGGCGGATGCGGAGCGGTGGGATTAGTGGCCGCGTCGCACTCCGCTGGAGCCCCCTACCCGGCCTTCGGCCGTACTCCCCCCAAAGGGCGGAGAGAGATTTACGTTGCCACGGCGCCTCCCTTTCTCTTCCCCCTCTGGGGGAAGCACCGGCGAAGCCGGGGTAGGCGGCTCCAGCGGAGAGCGGCGCACGAAAATCATCCACGGAGGCACCCATGAACGCTCCGCTCATCCCCGGCGGTCGCTATGACGAGGCGGCGGCGTTTGCGCCGATCAAGGTCGCCGTGCTGACCATCTCGGACACGCGCGACGAGGAGAGCGACACCTCGGGCCATCTGCTCGCCGAGCGGGTCACCGGCGCCGGCCATCTGCTCGCCGGTCGGGCCATCGTCGCCGACGACGTCGAGGCCATCCGCGCCCAGGTGAAAGCTTGGACCACGTCCGGCCAGGTGGAGGCCATCGTCACCACCGGTGGCACCGGCCTCACCGGCCGCGACGTGACCCCCGAAGCGCTGGAGCCGCTGTTCGACAAGCGCATCGACGGCTTCTCGGTGATCTTCCATCTGGTCAGCTACCAGTCGGTCGGCCTCTCCACCCTGCAGTCGCGGGCGCTGGCCGGGATCATCGACGGCGTATTCGTGTTCTGTCTGCCAGGCTCCAACGGCGCGGTGCGCGACGGCTGGGACAAGGTGATCGCCGCCCAGCTCGACAGCCGCCACCGGCCCTGCAACATGGTCGAGCTGATGCCCCGCCTGGCGGAGACATGAGCCGCCTCACCCACATCGACGCTCAGGGCCGCGCGCGAATGGTCGACGTCTCGGCCAAGCCGGCCTCCGCGCGCGAGGCGGTGGCCACCGGGCTGGTGCGCATGTCCGCCGCGACCCTGGCGCTGGCCCTCTCCGGCGAGGGCAGGAAGGGCGACGTGCGCGCCACCGCCGAGATCGCCGGGGTGATGGGGGCCAAGCGGACCGCCGATCTCATCCCCCTCTGCCATCCGTTGGCCCTCTCCAAGGTTGCGGTGGAGATCGAACCGGATGAGGCGGGGTTGCGCGTCACCGCGCGGGTCAAGACCACCGGCCCCACGGGCGTGGAGATGGAGGCGCTGACCGCCGTCTCCATCGCCTGCCTGACCGTCTACGACATGCTCAAGGCGGCCGAGCGCGGCATGACCATCGAAGGCGTGCGCCTGCTGGAGAAGAGCGGCGGCGCCTCGGGCGACTGGCGGGCGCCGTGAGGCTGCTCACCGTCGAGGACGCGAGGGCGAGGATGCTCGCCCACATCGCGCCGGTGGGCGTCGAGACTGTCGCGCTCGCGGGCGCCCTCGGCAGGATCCTTGCGGCCGACGTGGCCGCAACCCGGGACCAGCCGCCCTTCGCCGCCTCGGCCATGGACGGCTGGGCGGTGCGCGCCGCCGACGGACCTGGCCGGCTGCGCATCATCGGCCAGAGCGCCGCCGGACATGGCTTCGAGGGTTTTCTTGGGCCCGGCGAGGCGGTGCGCATCTTCACCGGCGCGGCGGTTCCGGCAGGGGCCGACGCGGTGATGATCCAGGAGGACGCGCGCCGCGAGGGGGAGAGCGTCGTCATTCCGCAGGTCACCGACCCGCGCCATGTGCGCCGGCCCGGGCAGGATTTCTGCGCCGGGGACCGGCTGCTGGCGGCCGGCGTGCGGCTCGATCCATGGCGCCTGGCTCTCGCCGCCGCCGCCGGCCGGGCCGAGCTCACGGTGGCGCGGCGTCCGCGCGTGGCCATCCTCACCACCGGCGAGGAGCTGGCGGCGCCGGGCGCCGTTCCTGGGCCGTTTCAGATCTTCAACTCCGGCGCCGCGGCGCTCGCCGCGCTGGTCGAGAGCTGGGGGGGCGAGCCCCTGGTGCTGGACGCCGTGGGCGATGACGCCGACGCCACCGCGGCGGCCGTGGCGGACGCCGCGTGCGACCTCCTGCTCACCATCGGCGGCGCCTCGGTGGGCGATCATGACCTGGTGAAGCCGGCCCTGGCCCGCCTCGGCCTGGATATGGCCGTGGAGAGCGTCTCGGTGCGGCCGGGCAAGCCCACCTGGTTCGGCGTCCTTGGCGATGGCCGCCGCGTGCTCGGCCTGCCGGGAAATCCGGCCTCGGCCATCGTGTGCGCCGAACTGTTCCTGAAACCCCTGCTGCTGGCGATGCAGGGCGCCGATCCCGCGCCTCGCCTGATCCCGGCCAGGGCCGCGCGGACGCTGCGCGCCAACCCCGGGCGCGAGCAGTGGATGCGCGCCAGGCTAGCCTACCTCGCCGACGGGGTGATCGTGGCCGATCCATACGACGATCAGGACTCCTCCCTGGTTAGCGTGTTCGCCGGCGCCGATTGCCTTCTGCGGCGCGAAGCCGATGCGCCGGCCATCGAACAGGGCGAAGCGGTGGACGTGCTGCCTCTGGGCCGGCTATGAAGGCGCAGGGGGCGGCGACGGCGCGCGCCTCGAGTGGGGGTCGATCGTAATGTTGGCGGCGTTGCTGGCCTTGAGCCTGTTTCATCATTCTCACCCTGCGGTCAGCGCCAGCGCGCGCAGCGGCAATTACGCCGTCGGGTCGTGGCAGATCAGCGTCCGCCACGACCGGTTCACCGGGCGGGTCTCGTGCTCCCTCAAGACCTTGAACATGCACGTGCGCGACCAGACGGTGATTTTCAGGGTCGGCAACGGCATCGAGACCACCAACGCTTATTTCCGCGTCAACGATGGGCCCGCCAAGCCGGTGTCGATCGCCTTCGCGGACGACGAAAAGCGCGGCATCTTCCCCGAACGCGGCACGATCGACGATCCGTTCGGCGGGGAAACGGCCCTGCCCCTCAGCTACTTCTCCAACGCCAACGTGGTGTGGATCCGCACCACCCCCCATCACCGGCCGCAAAGGTATGTGATGAAGGGCCTCTCCCGGGCGCTGGTGGCCGAAACAACCGTAGGCTGCACCGCCGGCGCCTGATCTCCCCAAAGAACGTCATCGCCGGGCGTAAGTCCCGGTGACCCATGAACACGTCCTCGCGCTTGGCCGCGCCCGGCGCGGCCAAGGCATGGCGCGTGTTCATGGGTGGCCGGGACCAGCGCCCGGCGATGACGGTTGGGTGGGGTGGGGGTCGCGAGTAGATCGTCACTACCGTGCGCCCGGCCATGACGTTTCGTTGGGGGTGTCGTTCTGGACGAGTTCGTCCGTCGTCGCCGCGTCCGCCTCCGCCCCATGTCGCAGGGCCGTGATCTGGGCGAGGACGGCGACGGCCACCTCCCAGGGGGCCTTGCCGCCGATATCGAGGCCGATGGGGGCGTACAGGCGATCGATCTGGTCGGCCGATACGCCCGCGGCCGCGAGGCCGAGGCGGCGCTCCGGCAGGCGGCGGCGGGCGCCCAGGGCGCCGACGTAGAAGGCCGGCGACGGCAGCGCCTCCACCAGCGCGGCATGGTCGAGCTCGGCGTCGTGGGTGGCCACCGCCACAGCGGTCCAGCGGTCGAGGCCGATGGCGGCCAGCGCCTGCTCCGGCTCGTCGCGGCGGTAGGCGACGCCGGCCAGCGGCGGGGGCGCCTCGGGGCCCCTGGGGCGCACCAGCGTGGTCTCGAAACCGGCCTGGGCCCCGAGGCCGGCGATCGCCAGGGCGGTGGGATCGGCGCCCAGCACGATCAGGCGCGCGACCGGGAGGTAGAGCTTTTCCAGCGCCCCTTGCCAGGCCTGCGGCGTCTCCGCCCGCGGCGCGCACAGGCGCCGCATCCCGTCACTCAGCCACAACGCCGGAACGCGGGCGTCGGTGAGGGCGAAGAGGGCGGCCGCGGCCTCGTCGTCCGGCGCGATCCGCTCGAGCTGAACCTCGATGCGCGCGCCGCACATCAGGCGGATATCCGGCCACGGGCTGCCTTCGCCGTAAACCAGGCGCCGCGGCTCGCCCGTCTCCAGCACCCCCTCGGCATGGCCGGCGACATCGGCCTCCAGGCAGCCGCCCGACAGGAACCCCGAGACGATGTCGCGCGCGATCACCATCTGCGTGCCCACCGGACGCGGGCCGCCGCCCCCCAGCGCCACGATGGTGGCCAGGACCGCCGGCTCGCCGGTGGCCAGCGCCGCTCGCAGCGGCCCGCGCGCATCGTCGGCCAGGCCGAACACCGGCCACTCGGGCAGGGGCGAAATCATCGAAACAAGGTTAACCAACCCTCAAGACGCTCGATACGGGTTCTTTACGCTTAATGCTGCATGGTGGAGGCTGAAATCTGCCGCCGCCCTCAATGGAACCCGTGACTTGCGCACCCATCCCCTGATCTGCAAGCTCGGGCTCGGCGCCGCTCAGTTCGGCCTGGACGGCGGCGCGCCGGCCAGGGGCCGCTCGCCCGAAGCGGAGGTGCGCGAGATCCTGGCCATAGCCGGGCGCGTGGGCGTGAGCGTGCTCGACGCCGGCGCGGCCTCGTTGCATGGCGAGGCCGTGCTGGGCGCGGTGATGCCCAGGCCGGCGCCGTTCCGGATCACGGTCAAGGCCGCGCGCGGCGACCGCGGGCCGGACTTCGTGGAGGCCGAGGCGCGTGCGGCGCTGGCGCGCCTCGGTCTCAACAGAGCCGACGCCATCATGGTCCAGTCGGCCGGCGATCTCTTCGCCCCCTACGGCAAGGCGCTGTGGGACCGGCTGAAGGCCATGCGCGACGCCGGCTTCTTCGCCAAGGTCGGCATTTCTGCCTACGCCTCCGACGATCCGGCCGGGATGGCCCGGCGGTTCAAGCCCGACCTGATCCAGGCCCCGGCCAGCCTGCTCGACCAGCGCCTGCTGGTGAACGGGGCCCTGGCGGCGGTGCGCGACCTGGGCGTGGAGGTGCATCTGCGCTCGATCTTCCTCAACGGCCTCCTCTTCCTGCCGCCCGACCGGGCCCCCAGCCACCTCAGCGCCGCCGCCATCAGCCGCCTCGCCCGCGCGCGCCGCCTGATCGCCGAGGGGCGCAGCGATCCGCTTCAGGCGGCCCTGGGCTTCGCCCTCTCGCGCCCGGAGGCGAGCGCGGTGATTGTGGGCGCCGCCACCGCCGCCGAGCTGTCCGCCGTCGTCGCCGCCGCCGCCAGCCCGCCCCCCGACCTGGACTGGGACGACATGGCCCTGGACGATCCCCAAGCCCTCGACGCCCGCCGCTGGGCGGCCGCCTGAGGGGCCGGACTGCTCGGTTCAACTACCGTTGTGGTGGAAAGGCGGCTCTCCGCTGGAGCCCCCTTCCCCGCTTCGCCGGTACTTCCCCCAAGGGGGGAAGAGAAAGAACGCAGCGGCTCGCGGTACGCCTCTCTCCCCCCTCTGTGGGGGGAGTACGCCCGAAGGGCGGGTAGGGAGCTCCAGCGGAGTGCGGCGCTCGCGACATCCTGGCCTATCACGCGGCAAAACTACGCCACGTCGACCCTCGCCGCCGCGATCACTCTCGCCTCCGGCGGTCGGTTGAGGGGCGCGAAGTGGTAGGTCGCGGCCGGCGCGCCGAAGCTCGCCATCGCGGCGGCGAGTGGGGGCGCCTCGCCCTGCTTCACCACCTGGGCTGAAACGTCCGTGCCGCCACGGACGTCGGCGGTCAGGCCAAAGGCGGCCCCGGTGAAATTACCCTCCAGGGTGATGAGTGCGGTGACGGTTCCGTCCGACACAGCCAGGACGCCAGACGTCGTCGAGCCCTTGAACGTGGCCGTGGTCTCCGCCGTGTAGGGAATATCGCTCAGATCCAGAATGGTGGAACCGTTGACGCTGAAGCCGGAGATTGCCCCCGTGTAGGTCTGCGAATCGGCCAGTTCGAGCGCGCCGTGGCCCTTGAAGGTGACATTCAGCGTGAACCCGGAATTGGCGATCAGCTCTGCCGAGGCGATCGTCGCCGTGCCGGGCCCCGAAACCGCGCCGTTCAGCGTGAGATCGCCGCCGTCGGCGTAGAGCTTACCGGTGTTGTCCACGGCGCTGTCGATGATCACGCCGCCTGCGGCGCTGGCCTCGATGACGCCGCCGTTGTGGATGGTGTTGGCGGCGGTGTCGATCGTCAGGGCCGTGCCCGTACTGCCGTCAACCAGACCCTGGGCGCCGATGATCAGCGTCATCTGGCCCGCGCCCAGTTGCCCCGCGCCGCTCAGTCGGCCGTCGTCGGTGAAGGTGGCCCCGTCGTTGGCGCCGAACAGGGCGTTGGTCGCGGCGCTGGTCAATCGCAGCTCCCCGCTCCCGCTCAGGGTCGCCCCTTCGGCGGCCACGATCATGCTGGAGGAGGTGGCGATCAGGTTGTCGGCGAGGGTGATGTCCCCGGAGAGGATGACCGCGGCGTTCTTGATCGTCTGGCGGGCCGCCGACAGGGTGAGATCGTCGAGCGTGTCCGATCCGCCGGAGAACACCACCGCGCCCGGTCCGGTCACGGTCCCGGCGAAACTATCGCCAACTCCATCGAAGGTGAACGCGTCGCCTGCGAACACGTCGACCGTGCCCGCGCTCTGCAGCCAGGTTCCCGCGTAGGCGAGACTGGTGCTTTCCTCATCGATGAGCGCCGTCGCCCCCGAGACATCGATCTGCGGGATGGCGAGGTCGATGCCGTCGTCGAACATGCTGGCCCCGCCGTCGAGCGCCAGGGTTCCGGCGCCGCTGACCGTGCCCTCCGTCTGAAGGCCGCTCATGGTGACGATGCCGGCGACGAGTTGCAGCGAGGCGATTCCCGTGACCGCACCTGAGAACACCGAACCGGCCTCACCCACCACGGTCGGCCCGATGAGGCTGCCGCCGCCCCCGGCGCCGAAGGTGAGCCCCGAGACCGCGCCGCCGCGCTCGCCCACCACCGTGCCGTAATTGGTGAGGGTGGCGTGCTCGTAGGCCATCACGCCGGTGACGCCCTCGATCAGGGCGGTCCGATCGTCGGCGTCGCCGTTGGTCATCGTCCCGGGCAGGATTACGCCATCGCTTTTGCCAACGCCGTCACCCCGAATCGTCCCGTAATTCACCACCGAACCGGCGCCGTCCAGATTGAACCCGTCATAGCCCTCGATCAGGGCGGTCGCATCGGTGACGGCGCCGTTCATGAACAGGCCGCCGCCCGCTCTGTCGTCCACGCCGTTGCCGCCGGTCGCCAGGATGGTTCCGAAATTGATCGCCCTAACGATGCTTCCGGCGAGCGACACGCCGCCATAATAACCCTCGATCAGCGCGCCGTGGTCGGCGGCGGCGCCGTTCGTCAGATCGCCGCCGGCATTGAGACGGACCCCGTAGGCTGACGCCAGGATGGTTCCGAAGTTGGTCAGCGAGCCGGCGGCGCTGGAGACCGAAACGCCGTCGTAACCCTCGATGAGGGCGCCGGTGTCGACGACCGAGCCGTTGGTCGCCGACCCGCCTTCGGTCAGCTCGACACCGTAGGTGGCGCCCGACACGCCCGTTGCCAGGATCGTGGCGAAGTTCTTCACGCTCGCGCCGGCGCCCGCGACGAGCACCCCGTCGTAGCCTTCGATGAGCGCGGCCCGGTCCACGATCGCGCCATTGGCCACCGACCCGCCATCGGCGAGGTAGACTCCGGCCCCGAGCGTCGAGCTCGAGCCCTCGCCCACGACAGTGGCGAAATTGATGATCGTCCCGGCGCCGCCCGCGACTGCGACCCCGGACGCCCCTGCGATCAGCGCCTGCGTAGCGCCGAGGGCGCCGTTGGTGAGCATGCCGCCGCCCGCGAGATCGACGCCGGACCCGCCGCTGGCGAAGATCGACCCGGCGTTGGCGACCGTGCCGAACGCGCCCTCGATCCGCACGCCGTTCACGCCCTCGATCAGGGCGCTGTCATCGCCGACATTCCCGTTCGAGACCGACCCGCCGTCGGCCAGATACACCGCGGAACCATCGGCGCTGCTGATGCGGCCGAACACGTCCAGACCATAGCTCGCCGTGGCGCTGGGCAGGGTATAGACGCCGGCGCCCTCGACATAGCCGCTGCGGGCGATGGTCAGGATCGTGATCGGGGCCGTGAGCTCATAGCCGGCCGCGACCGTGCCGGTCAGCGTCACCGTCGTCATCGCGTTCCTCCCGCGTTGGCACGACTACGGCCAGCCAATTTGTCAGCGACGGCCATGCCCGGCAAGTGGGCTCCTGTGCGGCGCGATGCTGCCCGCATTGACGATGCGGGACCGGCGCCCTATGCGTCCCGCCCTCGCGCGACCCGGCAGGGCCGAGCGGGCCCAGGTGGCGGAATTGGTAGACGCGCTGGCTTCAGGTGCCAGTGGCTTAACGGCCGTGAAGGTTCGAGTCCTTTCCTGGGCACCACGCGCATGTTCGCCGACGTGCGCCGCTGAAAGGCTGTGCACGCCGCCATATGAACGCTGGCTCTCAAGAAGGCTTCCAGCTTTCGATCGAGACGCCGACCGTTTGGCGGGAGATGTACGTGCGGCGCTGGTCGCGGCGCTTGATCCAATCAGGGAGCGGATGGATCGGCCGACGGGGCCGCCGACGTGGAGCCCGCCGGCAAGTTGGCAGCAGTCTCTTAGGGCAACCACCGAGGTGGAGAAGCGGTGATACGGGCTGGACAAGCAAAAACATTACGTCCGTTGGTTCGCCACCACGAAAGTCCATTGCGTGATATTCTGGCCGGCTTTCGCGTTGTTTCGTCTTGATCCCCTACTTACGCAAGATTGGCGCAGATCCTTCTATCCATTCTGGCGCTCTCCGCTGGAGCCTCCGCCCACCCTCTGATCGCCGTGGTGGCCAGGCGCGCCGTCCGCGGCGCCGGAGAGCCTCATCGAGAAGGATATCGACGTGCGGGCCCGTGGCATCCTGGCAGACCGCTTGTGACCCTTGCCGACGGCGCGCCTCCTGATCTCGCCCACGCGGCAAACGGTGGGGCGCCGTGAGCCCCTCACCCTCCCGTGAGGCGGCGCGCCACCTCCCCGCAAGCGGGGGCGGAGAAGGGAAAGCTAAGCGCGCTTCATCCACATCTCTCCTCCCCCGCTTGCGGGGGAGGAGGTTCGGCGCCCTCTTGCGCCGAGACGGAAGGGGCGCGCCACCCGCGGAATGGCGGCGGTCCGTCGTGTGACTGCGTAGCCTTGAG
>Ga0302314_10009990_pt1 | contig 16697 bp, 15 predicted proteins | sample III_Palsa_N2_3_FD_200533 | JGI IMG/M metagenome (GOLD analysis project Ga0302314, IMG submission 200533) | Peat permafrost microbial communities from Stordalen Mire near Abisko, Sweden - III_Palsa_N2_3 | ecosystem: Environmental > Terrestrial > Soil > Palsa > Peat permafrost | place: Sweden...
CCGTGCTCCCGTCGAGGTGATCCCCACCGGCTCCATCGCCCTGGATGTCGCGCTTGGTATCGGCGGTCTTCCGCGCGGCCGCATCGTCGAGATCTACGGTCCCGAGTCGTCGGGTAAGACCACCCTCACGCTCCACGCCATCGCCAACGCCCAGCGCGCCGGCGGCATCGCTGCCTTCATCGATGCCGAGCACGCGCTCGACCCCGAATACGCCGCGAAGCTCGGCGTCGACATCGATGCTCTGCTGGTGTCACAGCCCGACACAGGGGAGCAGGCGCTCGAGATCGCCGACATGCTGGTGCGCAGCGGCTCGATCGACGTCATCGTCATCGACTCCGTCGCGGCTCTCGTGCCGCGCGCCGAGATCGAGGGCGAGATGGGCGACTCCCATGTCGGCCTCCAGGCCCGGCTCATGTCGCAGGCGCTGCGCAAGCTCACCGGTGGGCTTAGCCAGACGAACACCACGATGATCTTCATCAACCAGTTGCGCGAGAAGATCGGTGTCTTCTTCGGAAGCCCCGAGACCACTGCCGGCGGTAAGGCGCTCAAGTTCTACGCATCCGTGCGGCTCGACATCCGCCGCATCGAGACTCTCAAAGACGGCACGGATGCAGTGGGCAACCGCACCCGCGTAAAGGTCGTCAAGAACAAGATGGCGCCGCCGTTCAAGCAGGCCGAGTTCGACATCCTGTATGGCACGGGAATCTCCCGCGAGGGCAGCCTGATCGACTTCGGTGTCGACCACGAAATTGTCCGCAAGTCGGGCGCCTGGTACACCTACGACGGCGACCAGCTCGGCCAGGGCAAAGAGAACTCGCGCAAGTTCCTGCTCGAGAACCCGCAGATCGCGCTCGACATCGAGCAGAAGATCATGCGCAAGCTCGGGGTGGGTGCTGAGGCAAAGGCAGCGGCCGCGACCGAGGCAGCAGCAGCCGTCGTCGCGCAGACGAAGGCGGATGCCAAGGCGGCGAAAGAGGCCAAGGGTTCGCCCAGCGGGCCGACACCCATCGCAGTGCAGCCGGCAGAGGAGCAATTCCCGCCGGCGTCGGCCTTCGACAAGGCCGTCGGCGAGTAACGCCCGCCACCAGAACTGCATCGAAAGAGAGACGATGACTGACGCGATCGGTTCGGGCGGCGAGGAACGCCTCGCCCGGGTTACCTACCTGCCCGGGGTGCAGCCGTCGGCCGAACAGGTCGTGCCAGTCGTGCCATCCGCAGCGGCCGGCCCGGTCGCACAGGCCGGTCCTGTCGCGCCAGTCCCGCCGCTCTCCGACGACCTGCCGGCCAAGCGGCTGCACAACTATCCGACTGGCGAGCTCGAACGGCTCAGCCCGGCCGAACTCCAGCAGCGCATGGATGAGATCACCAGGCGCGACGAACCCGAAGCCGACGTCGAGACGGTGGGGGAGCGATCCGCGCGGGCCCACAAAGTGAGCATGTACGCGCTCACCCGCAAGGGGCTCTCGTCGGCAGAGATGACCGACCTGCTGCGCAGTCGCGACCTCGACGCGAGCGATGTCGCCAACGAAGTGACGAGGCTCGAACAGGTCGGGCTGCTCGACGACCGTCAGCTCGCCGAAACTCTCGTGATGCAACTGCGTGAACGCAAAGGCCTGGGGCGCTCGGCCATCAACGCCGAACTCCGGCGCCGCAAACTCGACCAGTCCGCCATCGACGACGCCCTCGATGAGGCCTACGAGTCCGGCGACGATGAGCTCAGCCGCGCCCGAGCCATTGCGGTCAAACGAGCGCCGCAGCTGCGATCGCTCGACGCGGAGACCGCCCGTCGACGTCTCGGCGCGTTCCTGATGCGCAAGGGCTACTCAGGCAGCATCGTCGCGTCGGCGGTCGCCGCCGCGCTCGCGCCCAACCACCCGGCCATCCGCAGGCCAGACGGCGCTGGGCCACGGTTCGAATAGGCCGCCGGCCGGCGCACCGGCCCGTGTTGTTTAGACTTGACCCACCATGACACTGCTCGCCGAAACCCCGCTGCGCGACGGCACCAGCCCGCGCACCTACGAGGTACGCACCTACGGCTGCCAGATGAACGGGCACGACTCCGAACGCCTCAGCGGGTCGCTCGAGGCGGCCGGCTACGTTCGGGCAGACGGAGTGCAGGCCGACGTCGTCGTCATCAACACCTGCGCGGTGCGGGAGAACGCCGACAACAAGCTCTACGGCAATCTCGGCATCCTCGCCTCCATCAAACGCGAGCACGAGGGAATGCAGATTGCCGTGGGCGGCTGCCTCGCCCAGAAAGACAAGTCCGTCATCCTCGAAAAGGCGCCCTGGGTAGACGTCGTTTTCGGCACGCACAATATGGGCTCGCTCCCCACCCTGCTCGAACGGGCCCGCCACAACGGCGAGGCACAGCTCGAGATCCTCGAATCGCTCGACGTCTTCCCATCCACGCTTCCCACCCGGCGGGAGTCCACCTACAGCGGCTGGGTGTCCGTCTCGGTCGGCTGCAACAACACCTGCACATTCTGCATTGTGCCGTCGCTGCGGGGCAAAGAAAAAGACCGCCGCCCCGGCGACGTGCTCGCCGAGATCCAGGCCCTCGTCGACGACGGCGCGATCGAGGTGACCCTGCTCGGCCAGAACGTCAACTCCTACGGCGTCGAATTCGGCGACCGCCAGGCGTTCGGCAAACTGCTGCGGGCGGCAGGGCAGATCGAGGGACTCGAGCGCATCCGATTCACCAGCCCGCACCCCGCGGCGTTCACCGACGACGTCATCGACGCGATGGCCGAAACGCCAGCCGTCATGCCGCAGCTGCACATGCCGTTGCAGTCAGGGTCGGATGCGATCCTGAGGGCGATGAAGCGCAGCTACCGGTCGGAGAAATTCCTGGGCATCCTCGACCGCGTGCGGGCCCGGATTCCGAACGCCGCCATCTCGACCGACATCATCGTGGGATTCCCCGGCGAGACCGAGGAAGACTTCGAGCAGACGCTCCGAGTCGTTCGGGAGGCCCGATTCGCGTCCGCATTCACCTTCCAGTATTCGATCCGTCCGGGCACCCCCGCAGCGACTCTTCCGAACCACGTCCCCAAGGCTGTCGTGCAGCAGCGCTACGAGCGACTTGCGGCACTTCAAGATGAGATCTCCTGGCAGGAGAACCAGAAACTGATCGGTACTCGCGTTCGGGTTCTGGTCGGTGCAGAGGGGTCGAAGGATGCGGCAACGCACCGGCTCTCCGGTCGGGCCGAAGACTCACGCCTTGTGCATTTCGAGGTCCCGCCGCACAGCGACCTGCCCCGTCCCGGTGACGTGGTCACGGTGACGATCTCCGACGCGAAGCCTTACTACCTGCTCGCGGACTCCCAGCATGGCGACCCACTGCACATTCGGCGTACGCGCGCCGGCGATGCCTGGGACCGCGCCGAAGCCGAGAGCTGCGCCGTCCCCGCGCACGGTTCGGCGACTCCCGGCACTCCCGGCAAACCCGCCGCCGTGTCGCTCGGCCTGCCCGCATTGCGCGTGGCGACCACGCCTATCTACGACCTCCACGACGATCAGCGTTAACCAGGGCGGCGACGTCGTCGCCATCGTCGGGGCTACCGGAACGGGCAAGTCCGGATTGTCACTCGACCTCGCCGAGCGTCTGGCCGAGCGCGGCATCGCGGCCGAGGTCGTCAACGCCGACGCCATGCAGCTCTACCGCGGCATGGACATCGGTACCGCGAAACTCAGCGCGACGGAGCGCCGCGGCACTCCACACCACCTTCTCGATGTGCTCGAGATCAGCGACGAGTCGACGGTCGCCGACTACCAGTCGCGCGCGCGGGAGGCGATCGATGGCATCCTGGCCCGTGGAGCCGTGCCGCTGCTGGTCGGCGGGTCGGGCCTGTACGTCTCGAGCGTGCTGTGGAATTTCCGGTTTCCCGGCACCGACCCCGGCATCCGGGGCGAGCTGGAGGCCGAGCTGGAGGCGAGCGGTGCGGGCATGCTGTACCAGCGCCTCACCGAACTCGACCCGGTGGCCGCCGGCGCGATCGGCCCGCACAACGGCAGGCGTCTCGTCCGTGCGCTGGAGGTCATCCGGTTGACCGGGCAACCGTTCGGCTCCGGACTTCCGGCCGACGACCAGCTGTGGCGACCCGTCACCATCCTCGGGCTGCAGTCCTCCCGGGAGGTGCTTGTTCCGCGGCTGGATGCGCGCGTCGAGCGGATGTGGGCCCACGGCCTCCTCGATGAGGTCCGCGGTCTCGACCGCGAGCGCCTGGGCATCACCGCAGCGCGCGCTATCGGGTACGCGCAGGCACTGGCGCAGCTCGACGGCGAGCTGTCCCAGGCGGATGCGATCGCACAGGCCGCCGCGCTGACCCGCCGCTATGCCCGCCGCCAGGTGGGCTGGTTTCGGCGCTACCCGCACGCCCACTGGTTCGACGCGGACGACGCCGGCAGTGTCGACGCGGCTCTCGCTACGATTGACCGGTGAGCGCAACCATCCACTTCACCAAGGGCCACGGGACAGGCAACGACTTCGTGCTGTTCGCCGACCCCGAGGGTGAGATCGACCTCACGCCGGCCCAGATTGCGGCCATCTCCGACCGCCACTTCGGCGTCGGAGGCGACGGGGTCATCCGCGCGGTGAAGTCGAGCAAACTTCCGGATGGCGCCGCGGCGCTGGCCGAGGATGACGCGGCCGTCTGGTTCATGGACTACCACAACGCCGACGGCAGCGTCGCGGAGATGTGCGGGAACGGCATCCGGGTTTTCGCCCGGTTCCTGCTCGACAACGGCCTCGTGCAGCTGACCGACGGCAACACGCTTGCGGTGGGCACGCGCGGCGGTGTGCGCGATGTGCAGCGAAACCGCAGCGGATTCCAGGCCGACATGGGGCGCTGGAGGCTGGATGGCACGGAACCGCTGGTGCGCGCCCGAAATCTGTCTGTGGCGCGGCCGGGGCTCGGCATCAACGTCGGTAACCCGCACGTGGTGGTGGCGCTGGCGAGCGACGAAGAGCTCGACTCGGCCGACCTGAGCTACATTCCGATCCTCGATCCCGAGCCGGCCGATGGCGCGAATATTGAATTCGTCGTTCCGCTCGACCCGATGGTGAAAGACGGAATCGGGCGCATCCGAATGCGCGTGCACGAGCGCGGTAGCGGTGAGACCCTGTCGTGTGGAACCGGCGCCGTGGCTGCTGCGCTTGCGACCCGGCACTGGGCCGGGGCTGGTGCGCCGAACCAGTGGAGCGTCGAGGTGCCGGGCGGCACTGTGGGCGTGCGGATGTTCCCGACCGAAGACGGCGAGCACGTCTCGCTGAGCGGCCCCGCCGAGTTGGTCTACTCGGGCGACCTCACCGTCTGACCACCCAGCCTCCGCGAAAGGTCGCAAACGACCCTTCCCGACCGAAACGAGGGGTCGAATGCGACCTCTCGGGGGGTCTCAGCGGCGGCGACCGCGCAGAACTCGGTAACCCTTGTTGGTTGCCGCACGTGTAAACGTGAAGTCGTCGGGGTAAGTCGCCTCGAGCCAGCGCTGCAGCGAATCCGACCCGAGATTGCGCTGCACGACCAGCCACGCGTCGCTTCCGACTTCGAGCCGGGGAAGCCAGCGCTCGAGCAGCCCATGCAGTTCGTTCTTGCCGACCCGGATCGGAGGATTGGACCAGATCGTCATGAGCGACAGATCTGTGGGAACATTGTCTGGTGTACAAGCGTTGACGTTATCGAGACCGAGCGACCGGGCGTTCCGGCGCACCAGGTCCAGCGCGCGCTCGTTCACGTCCACGGCCCACACCGTCGCCCGAGGCGAATGGATGGCCAGGCTGAGCGCGATCGGTCCCCAGCCGCACCCCAGGTCGAGCAGGTTTCCGCCCGGCGGCGGTACAGGCGTGTTGGCCAGCAGAACCTCCGTGCCGGCATCGACTCGCTCGGGGCTGAAGATGCCGCTCGCGGTCGTCAGCTCGTAAACCTGGCCGACAAGCCGAGCGTGGAAAGTGCGCAGATTGAGCTCACTCGCAGGCTGAGCCGCGAAATATTGCTCATTGCTCATCCAAGAAACCTACCGAAAAACCGAAGACTACAGTTGGTGGAAATGACCGAGATTAACGAAGACGAGGCGGCGATCAGCCGCGTACTGGCCCGCGATGACGCGCGCGCCGCAAGTTCCGTGACATTCGGGGCAGGCCGTGCCGATGCCCTCCAGAGTGCTTCTTCACAGAATGACTTGCGTGACTACGACAACCGCGACGGCGACCAGTTCGAGCGCGAGGATCGTGCTGCCCTGCGCCGTGTGCAGGGGCTCAGTACCGAGCTCGAAGACGTCACCGAGGTCGAATACCGGCAGCTGCGACTGGAGAATGTCGTGTTGATCGGCGTTTACTCGAGCGGCAGCCTGAACGATGCCGACAACTCGCTTCGCGAGCTGGCCTCTCTGGCAGAGACGGCGGGCGCGCGCGTGCTCGACGGCCTGCTGCAGCAGCGCCCGCATCCCGACCCCAGCACCTACCTGGGCAAGGGCAAAGCCGAGGAACTGCGCGGCATCGTGTCCGCGTTGGGCGCGGACACGGTCGTGGCCGATGCCGAGCTGGCACCCAGCCAGAGGCGCGCGCTCGAAGACATCGTCAAGGTCAAGGTGATCGACCGCACTGCGGTGATCCTCGACATCTTTAGCCAGCACGCAAAGTCACGCGAGGGCAAGGCGCAGGTCGAGCTGGCCCAGCTGGAATACCTGCTGCCGCGCCTTCGAGGCTGGGGCGAATCGATGTCGCGGCAGGCCGGTGGCCAGGTCGGGGCCGGTAACGGCATGGGGAGCCGAGGTCCGGGTGAGACCAAGATCGAACTCGACCGGCGTCGCATCCATACCCGCATGTCGCGCCTGCGCAAGCAGATCAAGGGGTTCGCTCCCGCGCGCGAGGCCAAGCGGGCGAACCGCAACCGGTTCGCAGTACCCTCGGTGGCCATCGCGGGTTACACCAACGCGGGCAAGTCGAGCCTGCTGAACCGCATCACGAGCGCGGGCGTGCTGGTGGAGAACGCGCTGTTCGCGACACTCGACGCCACCGTGCGCAAGGGCGTGACACCCGACAAGCGGCCGTACACGTTCACCGACACCGTCGGATTCGTCAGCAACCTGCCGCACCAGCTGGTGGAGGCGTTCCGCTCGACGCTCGAGGAGATCGGCGACGCTGACGTAATCGTGCACGTCGTCGATGCCTCGCATCCCGACCCGGCCGCGCAACTGAAGACGGTGCGGGATGTGCTCGGCGAGATCGAAGCGCGGGGCACCCCCGAGATCGTTGCGTTCAACAAGTCCGACCTCGTGGATGACGACCAGCGCCTGATACTCCGCGGCCTGGAACCGAACGCCGTCTTCGTCTCAGCGCGAACCGGCGAGGGCATCGACGAATTGCTTGCGCGCATCGCCGACCTCATCCCGCAGCCCGAGATCGAGCTGACCCTGCTCGTGCCGTACGAGCGCGGCGACCTCATCGCCAGGCTGCACACCGTGGGCCGGGTCGTGACCACCGATTACCAAGAAGGCGGCACCCTCGTGACCGCGCTCGTGCATCCGCAGAGCGTCGAGGTGTTCAAGCCGTTCGAGGCAGTTCACGCTTCGTAACATGGGGCGGTGGGGGAGCGGCCGCGCCTGGTTCTTGCTAGTCTCGGAGGCTACGACGTGGCATCTTCGCGCGTCGGGAGCGACAGCCGAGCCCGGCACCCGCCCCACCGTGATTTCTCACGTCGACTGGAATTTTGACGCGACCACTTCCGGAGGGCTGAAGAGTGCCGACGTTTTCGTTCGAGATGTATCCGCCGCGCTCCGCCGCAGCGGAACGCTCGCTGTACGAGACGGTCGATCGTCTGGTCGAAACCGAGCCGGAATTCATTGCGGTGACCTACGGAGCCAGCGGTTCGACCCGTGAGGCATCCCTCGGTCTTCTGCGGCACCTGCTGACGACCTCGGTGCGGCCGATGGCGCACCTCACCTGCGTCGGCTGGACCTGGGAGGACGCGACCCACGTCATCCGCGAGTTCCTGGACGTCGGCCTGACGAATTTTCTGGCGGTGCGCGGCGACCCGCCCGTGGGCACCGACCCGAACGCCGACTTTCTGGGCGACATCAAAAGTGCCGGCGAACTGGTGCAGTTGATCCACCGCGTGCAGAACGAGCGCGCGCCGTATTCGCAACTCGACATGCCCGGCTTCCCTCAGGCGAAGCGCATCTCCCGCGGCGAGCAGGTCACGATCGGTGTCGCAGCGTTTCCGAACGGTCATCCGCGGTCGCGCTCGGTGCAACAGGACCTCGACACGCTGCTCGCAAAGGAGGCGGCGGGTGCGAACCTAGCCCTCACCCAGCTCTTCTTCCACGCCGAGGAGTACCTGGAGTTCGTGGTGCTTGCACGCGCAGCCGGCGTGACCATGCGCATCCTGCCCGGCATCATGCCGGTCGTGTCGCCGGCTCGTCTCGCACGAATGATTCAACTCACCGAAGAGAAGATGCCACAGGGGCTCTACGACCGGCTGGTCGCCGCGGAGACGCCCGAACGCCAGTACGCGGTCGGGATCGCGCACGCCACGGCGCTGGCGAGCGACGTGCTGGCCGGGGGAGCCCCGGGCCTGCACTTCTATACCCACAACAAGCATGAGGCCGTGCTGGACGTCTTGAACGCCGTCGGCCTCGTATCATCCACCCCAACCAAGGAGCACGTATGAGCACGTCCGCATTTCCGACCGGAACAATCCTGGGCTACCCCCGCATCGGTCGCCGTCGCGAACTGAAGAAGGCCGTCGAGTCTTTCTGGGCCGGCAAGATCACGGTCGACGAACTCGAGGCGACGGCGGCCGGCCTTCGCGCCGCCACCCGCGAGCGGCTCGCCGCCCTCGGCCTCGGCAAGACCGATTCCTCGATCCCCGAGGCGTTCTCCTACTACGACCAGGTGCTCGACACCGCGGTCGCTGTCGGCGCGGTGCCAACCCGTTTCGCCTCCCTGGTCGGCGCGGATGGCTCGCTCGACCTGGCCGGCTACTTCACAGTGGCACGCGGCGAGGGTGACAACGTTCCCGCCGAGATGACGAAGTGGTTCGACTCCAACTACCACTACCTCGTGCCCGAGATCGGTCCGGAGACGTCGTTCTCCCTCGCATCCGACCGCCGTGTGCGCGAGGTCGCCGAGGCGACCGCATCCGGGTACCGCACTCGTCCCGTGCTGGTCGGGCCGGTCACATTCCTGCTGCTCAGCAAGCCGAGCGAGGGCGCGCCCGAGGGGTACTCGCCGCTCGACCGACTGGATGACCTGCTCCCGGTCTACGCCGAACTGCTTGCCGCGCTCTTCGCGGCCGGCGCCGAGTGGGTGCAGCTCGAAGAGCCCGGCCTGGTGAGCGAGAGCATCGAGGTGCCGCGTGCCGACGTGCTGGCGGCGACCAAGAAGGCCTACGACCTGCTCGCTGCAGTTCCCGCCCGCCCACAGATCTTCGTGGCGGCGCCCTACGGCAGCCTCGACGACGCGCTGCCAGTACTTGCTGCTACGCCCATCGAGGCCATCGGTCTCGACCTGGTGCGCGGCTCGCTGCCCGCGGACTTCACGACCGACAAGGTGCTCGTCGGCGGTGTGATCGACGGCCACAACATCTGGCGCGGCGACCTCGCTGCGGCATGGGAGAAGCTGGATGCGCTCAAGGCGGCCAGCCCGACCGTCGCTGTGTCGTCATCCACCAGCCTTTTCCACACCCCGCACGATGTGGAGGACGAGCCGGCGCTCGACCCGCGCCTCAAGACGTGGCTTGCGTTCGCCGACCAGAAGGTCGGGCAGATCGCCACCCTCGCGGCGGGTCTCGACCACGGCAAGGCCCGGATCCAGTCTGAACTTGATGCCGCCGCCGCCGCCCTCGAGGACCGCCATGGTGCCCCCGGCGTTCGCGACGGCGCGGTGCGTCGCCGCACGGCCGAGCTCACCGACGCCGACTTCCACCGCAGCGCCTACGCAGGACGTCTCGCGGCTCAGGATGCTGCTCTGAACCTGCCGCCGCTGCCGACCACGACCATCGGTTCGTTCCCGCAGACCGGCGACATCCGCCGTGAGCGCGCGCGTTTCGCGGCCGGCGAGATCACCGAGGGCGAGTACGTCGGTGCGATGGAAGACGAGATCAAGCGCGTCGTCGAGCTGCAGGAGGAGATCGGCCTCGACGTGCTGGTGCACGGCGAGCCCGAACGCAACGACATGGTGCAGTATTTCGCCGAGAACCTCGACGGGTTTGCGGTCACCCAGAACGGTTGGGTGCAGTCCTACGGCAGCCGCTGTACCCGCCCGTCGCTCCTGTGGGGCGACGTGTCGCGGCCGGCGCCCATCACTGTGGGCTGGTCGACATTCACCCAGAGCCTCACCGAGAAGCCCGTCAAGGGCATGCTCACCGGCCCCGTGACAATCCTGGCGTGGAGCTTCGTTCGCGACGACCAGCCGCTGCGCGAGACCGCCAACCAGGTCGCCCTCGCACTGCGCGACGAGATCGAGGACCTCGAGAAGGCCGGCATCAAGGTCATCCAGGTCGACGAGCCGGCGCTGCGCGAGCTGCTGCCGCTGAAGAAAAAGGACCAGCCTGACTACCTCGACTGGTCGGTCGGGTCATTCCGTCTCGCCACGGCGGGTGTGGAGGACAAGACGCAGATCCACACGCACCTCTGCTACTCGGAGTTCGGAGTGGTCATCGACGCCATCAACGGGCTGGATGCCGATGTCACGTCGATCGAGGCGGCTCGCTCGAAGATGGATGTGGTCCCCGACATCAAGCGCAGCGGTTTCGCCCGCGGGATCGGGCCGGGCGTCTACGACATCCACTCGCCGCGTGTGCCGTCGGTCAAGGAGGTCACCGAGCTGCTCGAGATCGCGCTGGCCTCGATCCCCGAGAAGCAGGTCTGGGTCAACCCCGACTGCGGCCTCAAGACTCGCGGCTACGCCGAGACCGTGCAGTCGCTCAAGAACGTGCTTGAGGCGACGCGCGCCGTTCGGGCAACAGTCAACGCCTAATCCCTCTCGCTGCGGGCGGAGAAGGTGCCCTGTGGGCGGAGTGCAAACTCCGCCCACGGTCACGCTTCTCCGCCCGCGGCAGTTTGGTGAGAGAGCAGAGTTGTGAGGCAGCAGTTTCCGGTGAGGCTCAGAAGCGGGACTCGGCGGCGACGACGATCCCGAACGTGACCAGGATCGAGCCCGTCACCCGATCGACGATGCGCTCGACCCGGGGCGAGCCCAGCCAGCGCCTGAGGTAGTGAGCACCGTAGATGAGCGCCGCGAACCAGATCATCGACTCGGTGTCGTGCACGAGTGCCAGCAGCACGCCCATCCACAGGGGCGCGACGCCGACGGCCAGAAACTGTGGGATCGTGGCGACGTAGAAGACGCCCACCTTCGGGTTGAGCAGGTTGGTGAGCGCGCCCCGCACGAACGCGGCACGCACCGAGCCGCCGGGCCGCTCCACAGCGGGCAACTCGTGGGTCTTCTTGCGAAAGCTGGCGACCAGTAGCCGCACGCCGAGAAACACCATGTAGGCGGCGCCCGCCAGTTTGAGACAGGTGAACGCGACTTCGGATGCGGCGAGCAGGGCGGATGCGCCGACAGCGGCCGCCACGCCCCAGGCCAGCGCGCCCGTACCGATTCCCAGTGCCGAAGCCCACGCGTGCAGTTTGCTCTGCGTGAGGGCCGCGCGCAGCACGAGCGCGGTGTCCAGGCCCGGGATGATCGTCAGCAACCCTGCCACCAGGGCGAATCCGAGCAGCGCCTGGGCCAGCGTCATGATGCGAGCGCCAGTGTCATGAGGCCAGGGCCAGTGTCATGAGGCTAGTTTGGGGGATCGTGCGCCTCGCGCACTGCTAGACGGAGCGCAGAACCGCGGTGACCTTGCCGAGGATAGTGGCGTAGTCGCCCAGGATCGGTTCGAAGCTCGAGTTGCGCGGCAGCAGCCAGGTGTGACCGTCGCGCTGGCGGAAGACCTTCACCGTCGCCTCGTCGTCGAGCATCGCCGCGACGATGTCGCCGTTCTCGGCGTGCTGCTGCGGGTGAACGACGACCCAGTCGCCGTCGCAGATGGCGGCGTCGATCATCGATTCACCGACGACCTTGAGCATGAACAGTTCGCCTTTTCCCACGATCTGCCGGGGGAGTGGGAATACCTCTTCGATGTGCTGCTCGGCCGTGATCGGCACACCGGCGGCGATGCGACCGACGAGCGGCACCATGACCGCGTCGCCGAACGAAGGGCTCGCGACGGTTGCGTCTTCCGACCGAGGCAGGTCGATCAGGATCTCCATCGCCCGAGGACGGTTGGGATCGCGTCGAAGGTAGCCGCTGAGCTCGAGCTGGTTCAGCTGGTGGGTCACGCTGGAAAGCGATGAAAGCCCGACGGCGTCGCCGATCTCGCGCATGCTCGGCGGGTAGCCCCGCGTATCGAGCGAGGTCTGGATGGCCTCGAGAATCGACTGCTGCTTATCGCTCAGGCTGGTGCGTCGACGGGTCGACGGGCGAACGACAACCTCGTCTGCCGGGAACTCGGCTTCTTCATCCACGTTGGGTCTCCATGCTCCGTGATTGTCTGTGCGCCATATTTCTGTGCGCCATATTGCCATTGCTGTGCGCGACTGCTGTGCGCCATTGTGCCGCGCGAGCTGTGCGGTGGTTTGTCGCCGGCGAAATGTCGGTGGTCGCTGGTTGTCTGATCTCGCGACAATCGAAACTGTATCCGTTTAGGGCACCAAAAGAAACACCTGTTCGAGTGTGTCGGTGAAATAACCGTTCACATGTTCGAATATCGGGTTGCATTTTCGAATAATCGAAGATATGTTCGGTACAAAGCTTCGCATCCGGTGCTCCCGGCCGAGCGCCGGATGCGTAGATCTGATTGAAGGAGTAACGATGACCACCATCACGGTTGGAATGCGAGCATCTCGCCCTGCCTATTCGGTGAAGTCCACTCGCCCCGCAGGCAATTCGCACCTTCGCATGACGAAGCGCGGTCGTGCAGTTCTCCTTACTCTGGTCGCGACTCCGGTCGTGGTCGCCGCCCTCGCCTTCGGCATCAACGCCGGCGGCGCAACGGCGACGAGTTCGTCGACTCCGCTTGCGAAGGTCACGGTCGTCGGCGGCGAGACTCTGTGGGCGGTGGCGCAGCAGATCGCTCCCCACTCCGACCCGCGTGATGTCATCGCCGACCTCGAGTCGGTCAACCGCCTGACGTCGGCCGACATCCACCCGGGCGAGCAGCTGCTCATCCCGGCCCAGTACGGCAAGTAGCTGTTCAGCACGTCGCTGTTTAGCAAATAGCTGCTCAGCAAGTCGCAGTGAGGCACGTGGTCGCCAGCGAGAGCGGTTGACGGCTTGCCTTTAAGCTTGGGCAGTGACCTTCGAAGCGCCGACCTCACTCGATGACCTGCCGATCCGCGATGATCTTCGCGGGCACACGCCGTACGGTGCACCCCAGGAGCACGTGCGCATCCAGTTGAACGTCAACGAGAACACACACCCGATCCCCGAAGACGTCGCACGCGATATCGAGGCGGCACTCGCGGAGGCGATCCGCACCGTCAACCGGTACCCCGATCGGGAGTTCACCACTCTCCGCGAGAGCCTGGCCGGATATCTCGGCAACGGCCTCAGAGCTGCCGATATCTGGGCGGCGAACGGGTCGAACGAGATCCTGCAGCAGTTTCTCCAGGCGTTCGGTGGTCCCGGCCGCAGCGTGCTCGGGTTCCGGCCAACCTATTCGATGCACTCGATCATCGCCGCCGGCACCGGCACCCGCTGGATCGGCGTCGACCGCGACGAGGAGTTTCGCATCTCGCCCGAGACGGCGGTCGAGGCGGTCGAGCGCGAACGCCCCGATGTCGTCTTCCTGTGCTCGCCGAACAATCCCACCGGCACGCCCCTGCACCTCGATACGATCGCTGCGGCGTACGACGCGACGGATGGCATGGTCCTGGTCGACGAGGCCTACGCCGAGTTCGCTCCGGCTGACCTGCCTACGGCACTCACGCTTCTGCCAGGACGCCCTCGACTGGTAGTGACGCGCACCATGAGCAAGGCGTTCGCGTTTGCCGGCGCCCGGGTCGGCTACCTCGCCGCGGAGCCTGCGGTGACGGATGCGCTGCGCCTGGTGCGCCTGCCCTACCACCTGTCCGCGTTCACGCAGGCTGCCGCCATTGCGGCACTGGCCCACACACGCGAGATGCTCGCCATGGTCGACGACATCAAGGCGCAGCGCGACCGGCTGCTTGTGGAGTTGCCCAAAATCGGGTTCCCGGTGCACGAGAGCTGGGCGAACTTCGTGATGTTCAGCGGTGTGGCGGAGCCGCACGCACTGTTCGAGGCACTGCTCGCGCGCGGAATAATCATCCGCGATCTCGGCATCCCGAATTCGCTGCGAGTGACGGCGGGCACCGAGGCCGAGACGACCGAGTTCCTCGACGTGCTGGCGTCGCTCGTCGCGTCGGGAGAGATTGCTGCTCTCGGTAGGATCGGGGCATGACGATTCAGCGCACAGCGCACCTGTCGCGGGAGACGAGCGAGTCGAGTATCGACCTCACGCTCGACCTCGACGGCACGGGCAAGTCCGAGATCGACACGTCGGTGCCGTTCTTCGACCACATGCTGACGGCATTCGCCAAGCACTCGCTCGTCGACCTCTCGGTCACGGCCTCGGGTGATACGAAAATCGACGTCCACCACACCGTCGAGGACACGGGCATCGTGCTCGGCAAGGCGATCGCCGAGGCGCTGGGTGACAAGGCCGGGATCTCGCGATTCGGCGACGCGCTGGTGCCGCTTGATGACGCGCTCGCGCAGGCGGTCATCGACATTTCCGGGCGTCCGTACTTCGTCCACACCGGCGAGCCCGCCGGTTTCGAGTACCACCTCATCGGCGGCCACTTCACAGGTTCGATGGTGCGCCACGTGTTCGAGGCGATCACACTGAACGCAGGGCTCACTGTGCACCTCACCGTGCTCGCCGGCCGCGACCCGCACCACATCGCCGAGGCCGAGTTCAAGGCGTTCGCGCGGGCTTTCCGGTTCGCTGTCGCCCTCGACGCCCGGGTCAGCGGCGTGCCGTCGACCAAGGGTGCGCTCTGATCGATGGGCTGGTCTAACAGCACTGCACCGTCTGTCGTGGTTCTCGACTACGGTTCGGGCAACGTCCACTCGGCCGCTAAGGCGCTCGAGGCGGCTGGCGCGCGCGTCGAGCTGACGGCTGATCGCGCCAGGGTCGCTGCGGCCGACGGGCTGGTCGTGCCCGGTGTCGGCGCCTTCTCGGCGGTGATGTCGCAACTCAACACGGCGCGAGGCGCCGAACTCATCGACCGGCGGCTTGCCGGTGGCCGGCCCGTGCTGGGCGTTTGCGTCGGAATGCAGGTGCTGTTCGACAACGGCGTAGAGCGCGGCAACGAGACCCCGGGCCTGGGTGAGTGGCCGGGCGTCGTAAGCGAACTGGATGCGCCGATCCTGCCGCACATGGGTTGGAACACCGTCGACGCCCCCGCTGACTCAGTGCTGTTCGACGGTATCGGCGATGAGCGGTTCTACTTCGTGCACTCCTTCGCGGCGATGGAGTGGTCGTTCGAGCCCACCCCTCCGATGAAGCAGGCTCGGCTCACCTGGTCCGAGCACGGCTCGCGGTTTCTCGCCGCGGTCGAGAACGGCCCATTGTCTGCGACGCAGTTCCACCCCGAGAAGTCGGGCGAACCGGGCATCCGCCTTCTCCGCAACTGGCTCGCCAGCCTGTAATCCAGAGAGTACGACTATGACTTCCCCCGCACTGGTGCTGCTTCCCGCTGTCGATGTCGCCGACGGCCAGGCGGTTCGCCTCACCCAGGGTGCGGCCGGCACCGAGACTAGCTACGGCAACCCGGTGGATGCCGCCAACGAGTGGGTCGAGCAGGGCGCGGAGTGGATCCATCTCGTCGACCTCGACGCGGCCTTCGGACGCGGCAACAACTATGAGCTGCTGAAGCGGGTGGTCGCGAATACTCCGTCGTCGGTCAACATCGAGCTCTCGGGCGGCATTCGGGATGACGCATCCCTCGCCGCCGCGCTCGAGACCGGCTGCCGTCGGGTCAACCTCGGCACGGCGGCGCTGGAGAACCCGGAGTGGGCGGATGCGGTGATCCGTTCGCACGGCGACCGGATCGCGGTAGGGCTGGACGTGCGCGGCACGACTCTCGCCGCCCGTGGCTGGACCCGGGAGGGCGGCGACCTGTGGCAGGTGCTCGAGCGCCTCGAAGCGGCCGGTTGCGAGCGCTATGTGGTGACGGACGTCAACAAGGACGGCATGCTCAATGGCCCCAACCTGGAGCTGCTGCGATCGATGTGCGAACGCACCGACAAGCCGGTCATCGCCTCGGGCGGTGTCTCGAACCTGCAGGATCTCAGCGACCTGCGAACGCTCGTACCTTTGGGGGTCGAGGGCGCGATAGTCGGCAAGGCGCTGTACGCCGGAGCATTCACGCTGCCTGAGGCTCTCGCCGTAGCCCGCGACTGATGCAGGGATACCACTGATGCAGGGATACCACTGATGCAGGGATACCACTGATGTCGGGAAGTGATTGATGTCTGCAAGCGATTCCGCGGGTGTCCCGTGGGAAGGCCGGTCCTTCGAGCACGGTGAATCGTCGAACGACGATGGCTCGGCGCCCCCCAAGTTGCTCGAGGCGCTCAAGCGCTTTCGAACGCGCGAACTCGGCGAGGCGGAGGTCGTCGACGAGGT
>Ga0302314_10009991_pt1 | contig 16695 bp, 14 predicted proteins | sample III_Palsa_N2_3_FD_200533 | JGI IMG/M metagenome (GOLD analysis project Ga0302314, IMG submission 200533) | Peat permafrost microbial communities from Stordalen Mire near Abisko, Sweden - III_Palsa_N2_3 | ecosystem: Environmental > Terrestrial > Soil > Palsa > Peat permafrost | place: Sweden...
CCAGCAGCCGGGACCTGCTCGAGCACCGCCTCCGTGGCGGGCTCGAGCACCGTCAGTACTTCTGTCATGTGGCCTTTCTAAGCCTTGCGGCGTTCACGGCGAGGACGGACCCGGTGCGATCGGCTCGAGTCCGTCGAGCTCGTGGAAGGTCCCGTCGTCGACGGTACGAATCGGACCGGTGAACGTCTTGCGTGCCGACACGAGGTACCAGATCGTGACCGTGAGCATGATCCCGATCGTCACCAGCGGGGCGTAGTTCACCGAGCCCCAGCTGAAGCCGTGCTTGAAGTACACAGCCTCGGGCGAGGTCGGCAGGCAGAACATGATCACGCACAGACCGACCCAGACCACGGCGATCAGGTTGACCCACTTGTATTTCTTCCCGAGCGTCCATGGCCCGGTCTGGAACGCGTCGCCCATACGCCAGCGCAGGAAGATCGGGATCGAGTACGCGATGTAGAGGCCGATAACGGTGATCGAGGTCACGGCGAAGAATGCGACCGGGTATCCGGCCTTGTTCGGGAAGAACGCCGGGACCGTGATCAGTGCGGCCATCATGACGACGAACATCACCGCGTAGGTAGGCGTTCTGTTCTTGCCGAGTCGCCGCCACAGTTGGTGTCCGGGCACAGCGCCATCGCGGCTGAACGCGAACGTCATCCGTGAGCAGCTCGTCACGCATGCCATTCCGCAGAACAGCTGACCCATCGTCGAGATGAAGATCACGAACTTGGCCGTGCCGGTGCCGAGCGCGGAGGTGATGATGCCGAGTGCCGGGAAGCCGGCAGTCGAGATCCCGGCGATGTGGTTCGGCGTTACCGCGAAGGTCAGCGCCAGCAGCACGATCCAGCCGATCACGGCGGAGTAGAAGACCGATCGCCACACGCCCTTCGGTGCCGCGTCCGCGGCGCCGTGTGTCTCCTCCGAGATATGTGCGGAGGCGTCGTAACCGGTGATCGTGTACATCGTCAGCAGGAAGCCCAGTGGCAGCGTGTAGTACCAGTACATGTGCTTGCCGAACGCACCGAAGGCGCGGTGCGTGAACACATAGGAGACGCTCGCGTGGTGGCTCGGGACGGCGAACAGGATGATCGCGATCACGGCCACGCCGATCACGTGCCACCAGACCGAGATGTTGTTGAACAGTGAGACCAGATGGCTCGAGAACACGTTGATCAACCCGTGGAGGATCAGGAACAACAGGAACAACGCGAACACGACGTGCGCCTCGTAATGCACGTTGCTCGATGCGAAGTTGAAGATGAAGTTCAGGTTGTAGAGCCCGAGTAGGTACTGGGCGAAGCTCGCAGCCGCATAGTCGACGGAGGCGACGCACGCGATCAGTCCCACGAGGTTGAACCAGCCTGTGAACCAGCCCCAGCCAGGACCACCGAGTTTCGACGCCCAGTAGTAGATGCCGCCTGAGGTGGGCATCGCCGACGCCAGCTCCGACATCGAGAAGGCGACACACAGGATCAGCAGCGAGATGATCGGCCACGCGATCGAGATCGCGACGGTGCCGCCGTTGAGGAACGCCTGCCCATAGCTCGTGAAGCATCCGGCGAGTACCGAAATGATCGAGAACGAGATCGCGAAGTTGGAGAACGAGCTCCAACCACGTTTGAGCTCCTGCTTGTAACCGAGCTCTGCGAGCTTCTGTTCGTCGGCGGACATTGTCCCCGTGCTCATGCTGCTCCCCTCAATAGTCAGCGTTTCCGGCCCAGCACACACCTAAAGGTTCGGCGGTCGGCCCTTAGGCGGCGATCCTGACCAGACACGCGCCGCAAGTCAAGATCGCGCACGCAATTTCATACATTTGGACAACGGGTTCGTCGGATTGTCCCGGTGCCGTTGGGCCCGCTGGCCCACGGCACCGTCGCAGCGCTCCTCAGGCCCGCGGCAGCAGCCCGGCGAGTACGTGCTCGGTGCCGCGCAGGTGCTCGGCCATCTCACGCGCCGTCGCGCCCTCGTCGCCGCTGGCGACCGCCGCCAGCAGGCGCCGGTGCTGGATATTCGACGAGTTGAGGATCTCGGGTGGGTGTGCGATCAGTGCGATCAGGCGCGTTGCCTCGCCCTGGACCTCGGTTGCCATCGTCACCAGGCGTGGGTTGCCGGTCGCCTCGGCCAGCCCGATGTGAAAGCGGACGTCGAGCTGGCGGTAGGCGCCAAAGTCCTCTGTGACTTCCTCCATCGCGGCGAGCAGTTGCCCGAGCGAGCTCACGGCGCTCGCGCGCGCCCGCCGGCAGGCGAGTACGGCGACGCCGACCTCGACCGCGACGCGGTGGTCCCAGGTCGCGTGCCAGCGATCGATCAACTCAGAGGGTGGAGGCGCTGCCGGCGGCAGCTCGTCGACGACGAAGGTACCGCCGCCGCGACCGCGGACAGCATGCAGGTGGCCGCTCTGCGCGAGCGCGACCAGCGCCTGACGCAACGTCGATCGTGCGATTCCCAGCTTCGCGCAGAGTTCGCGCTCGGCCGGCAGCCGCGTGCCCGGCGGCAGCAATCCCAAACGGATCGCGGTGCCGATGCGATCCACGGCCTCCTCAAAGGCCGTCTGCGAGCGGACGGGCGCGAAGACCGAATCAAGCGATGTCGCCGAGTCGAGTGTTCTTGTTGGTTCGCTGGTGGCGGTCATCTGATGGCCCTCAAACTCACAAACGCTCGAAACCTCTGATGCGTTCCCAATCGGTTACGAAACTGTCGAACGCGGCGAGTTCGACGTCGGCGGCGTTGGTGTAGTGCGCCACCACATCCTCGCCGAACGACCTGCGCGCGACGTCGCTCGAGGCGAACAGCTCACGAGCGTCCCGCAGCGTCGAGGGCAGCCGTGGCCGGTCCTGGGCCGTGTATGCGTTGCCCTCGAGCGCCGGCTCGAGCGACAGTCCCTGCTCGACACCCTCCAGTCCCGAGGCGATCAGTGCCGCCAGGGCCAGATACGGATTGAGGTCGGCGCCGCCGGAGCGGTTCTCGAAGCGCAGCGCCGGTCCGTGACCGACGACCCGGAAGGCGCAGGTGCGGTTGTCGTTGCCCCAGGCGACCGTGGTCGGCGCGAACGATCCCACCGCGAAGCGCTTGTAGGAGTTGATGTTGGGCGCCAGCAGCAGCGTCAGCTCCCGCGCATGGGCGAGCTGACCAGCGAGGAAGGAGTCGAACATGCCCTTGTCGCGCTCAAACAGCGGACCGTCGGCGTCGGCCAGTGAAAAGTGGATGTGGCACGAGTTGCCCTCGCGCTCGTTGAACTTCGCCATGAAGCTGATTGCCATGCCCTCCTGGGCGGCGATCTCCTTGGCGCCGTTCTTGTAGACGACGTGATGGTCGGCGCAGCGCAGCGCGTCCGCGTAGCGGAAGTTGATCTCGTGCTGGCCGAAGTTGCACTCGCCCTTGGAGTTCTCGACCTCGAGCTCGGCAGCGGTCATCGAGTTGCGGATCCTGCGGATCAGCGGCTCGACGCGCGAGGTTCCCAGCAGCGAGTAGTCGACGTTGTAGAGGTTGCCGGGCTCGAGGTCGCGGTAGCCCTTGCGCCAGGCGTCGTCGTAGCTGTCGCGGAACACGAGGAACTCGAGTTCGGTCGAGGCGTTCGCCGTCCAGCCGCGCTCGGCCAACCGTGCAAGCTGAGCTCGCAGCACCTGCCGAGGGGATGCGACGACGTCGCCGCCGTCGGCCCAGGCGAGATCCGCCAGGCACAGCACGGTCCCGATCTCCCAGGGCATCAGTCGCAGCGTCGTGAGGTCCGGGCGCATCACGAAGTCGCCGTAGCCCTTCTCCCAGGAGGACATTGCGTAGCCGTCGACGGTGTTCATCTCGACATCGACGGCCAGCAGATAGTTGCAGCCCTCGGCGCCGTGATGCAGCACCTCGTCGAGGAAGTAGCGGGCCGTCAGGCGCTTGCCCTGAAGCCGCCCCTGCATGTCGGTCAGGGCGAGCACGACCGTCTCGATCTCGCCGGAATCGACCCCTGCTCTGAGCGCCTCGAGCTCCACCCAGCCACCTTCCCCTTGACGAATGCATCAGTCGCCTGTGTGATGCGCAGCCATGAAGGTATATGAGCCGAGCCTTATACGCCAGCCCCAGTTCACGGCATGCCTGACCTGAACGAGCTGGTCGCACGTCTCGAGGCCGAGCTCGGACCAGCCGGAGGGCCGCCGCTGCCGCTCAGCGGCGGAATCACGAACCGCAACTACAGGATCTGCCTCGGAGGACGCGACTGCGTGCTGCGACTCCCCGGCCAGGACACCGAGCTGCTCGGGATCGACCGCGCCGGCGAACGGCTCGCGGCCAAGCGGGCCGCGAGCCTCGGCATCGGTCCGGAGGCGCTCTATGCCGACGCTGATTGCCTGGTGACGGCCTTCGTTCCCGGATCGCCCGCGGATCCCGAGCTGCTTCGCTCCGACCCCACGGCTGTGGCGCGGGCGCTGCGCAGCTTCCATGACAGCGGGCTGGAGCTGCCGAGCCGTTTCTCAGTGCCGGATCTGCTGCGCTCCTACGCGACGCTCGTTGCGAGTCGCGGCGCGGAGCTCCCACCCGCGTACGCGCGGGCACAGGATCTGGTCGACCGCATCGCCGAGGCGCTGCCGCTCAGCGACGCCGTGCCGTGCCACAACGATCTGCTCGCGGGCAACCTGATCGAGGCCGGGGGCGAGCTGCTGCTGGTCGATTGGGAGTACGCCGGACTCGGTCACCGCTACTTCGACCTCGGCAACCTCGCCGTCAACAACGACTTCGACGAGGACGCGGAACGGCTGTTGCTGGAGGCTTACTTCGACGATCCTGTCCCGCTGGACAGGATCGCGACCCTGCGCCTGTTCCGGCTCGTCTCCGATGCTCGCGAGGCGGCGTGGGGTGTCGTGCAGGGCCTGATCTCTGTGCTCGACTTCGACTTCGCCGCGTATGCGGACGAGCACTTCGAGCGGCTCGATCGAGCCGCTTCTGACACACGACAGCTGGAGGAGTTACTGAATGCCGCGTCCCCGTGAACTGCCGGACCGCGCCAGAATCGTGATCATCGGCGGTGGCGTCGGCGGCACCGCGATCGCCTATGCGCTCGCCCAGCTGGGCGAGCGTGACGTCATCCTGCTCGACCGCAACGAGCTCACCAGCGGCTCGACCTTCCACTCGGCCGGGCTCGTCGGCCAGCTGCGCGGCAGCGTGTCGCTGACACGGATGATGATGGACTCGGTCGAGCTCTACCGCACGCTCGACTGCGGCTGGGTCGAGTGCGGCGGCATCCGTCTCGCCTGCACGCCTGAGCGCGAGCAGGAGGTGCTTCGGCAGGTCGCCTGGGCGCGAACCTTCGGGCTGCCGCTGGAGCTGATCGACCCTGAGGAAGCTAAAGCGTTGTTCCCGCTGATGATCACCGATGGGGTGCGCTGTGGCTCGTACCTACCGACCGATGGCTACCTCGATCCCTCGCAGCTGACCTACGCGTTGGCCGAGGGCGCGCGTGAGGGCGGGGTGCGGATCTTCACGCACACGCGCGTCACCGGAATCGATGTCAGCGACGGGCGCGTTCACGGTGTGCAGACCGAATGGGGGAACGTCGAGGCCGACATCGTTGTCAACGCCGGCGGCATGTACGCGGCCGAGGTTGGGCGCCTCGCCGGCGTGCGCGTGCCGATTGTCCCGTTCGCCCACGAGTACCTGGTGACGCAGCCGTTCCGCGAGCGGGAGCGCGACAGCGAGGGGGAGTTCGTGCATCTGCCGACGCTGCGCGACCCCGACCTGCTGATCTACTTCCGCGAGGAGGGCGCCGGTCTGGTGATGGGCGGCTACGAGCGCCACAGCGCGCCGTGGGCGCTGGACGCACATCAGCTCGACCGCATCCCGCCTGATTTCAACGGCCGCCTGCTCGAGGAGGACTGGCAGCGGTTCGAGGAGATCGCCGAGAACTCCCGCCAGCGCGTGCCGCTGATGGAGGACGTCAAGGTCACGCGTCTGATCAACGGCCCCGAGGCGTTCACGCCCGACAACGAGTTCTGCCTGGGCGAATCCGACGTCCGCGGCTTCTTCGTTGCCGCTGGCTTCTGCGCGCATGGGATCGCCGGCGCCGGTGGCATGGGCAAGCTGATGGCCGAGTGGATCGTCTCCGGCGAGCCGGGCCTCGACGTGTGGGAGATGGACATCCGCCGCTTCGGTCCGCAGTACCGCTCGCCGCACTACACGCTCAAGCGCACGCGAGAGGTCTATGAGACCTACTACGACATCCGCTACCCAGGCCATGAGCGCCAGGCGGGCCGACCCCTGCGTCTGCCACCGGCCTACCAGTGGCACGCCGGACACGGCGCGTCGTTCGGTGAGAAGTCGGGCTGGGAGCGCGTGAACTGGTATGAGTCAAACGCGGCGGACGGCGACGAGAGCCTGCGGCCCCGGGGCTGGGCCGGGATGCACTGGTCACCGGCGGTCGGTGCCGAGGCGCTGGCGACGCGCGAGCGCGCTGGGCTGTTCGACGAGTCGTCGTTCAGCAAGCTCGAGCTTGCCGGACCCGGTGCAGCCGAGCTGCTCGAGCGGCTCTGCGACAACCGCGTGGCCCGTGACGTCGGTCAGATCACCTACACCCAGATGCTGAACCGCCACGGCGGCATCGAGTGCGACTTCACCGTCACGCGTGTGGCCGAGGAGCTTTTCCAGATCGTCACCGGAACCGCGTTCGGTCAGCACGACGCCTCCTGGATCCGGCGTCAGCTGCCCGACGACGGCTCGGTGACGCTGAGCGATGTGACCTCGCGCTGGGCGTGCTTTGCGCTCTGGGGCCCGCGTGCGCGGGATGTGCTTGCGCCGCTCACGCCGGACCCGCTCGACTTCGGCTACATGCGCATGCGCGAACTGACGGTCGGGGACGTGCCCGTGCGTGCGCTGCGCGTGACCTACGTTGGCGAGTTTGGCTGGGAGCTCTACTGCCCGAGCGAATACGGCCTCGGTCTGTGGCGCACGCTCTGGGAGTCGGGGCAACCCGCGGGACTCGTGGCGGGCGGCTACCGCGCGATCGACTCGCTGCGTCTGGAGAAGGGGTACCGGGCCTGGGCTGCCGACATCACGCCCGACGACAGCCCGTACGAGGCGGGACTCGACTTCTGCGTGGCCGTCGACAAGGACTTCGATGGGTCAGAGGCGCTCGCTGAGCGGCCGGTGGCGCGGCGGCTGCGCTGCATCACCCTGAACGAGCCGCGGGCGGTTGCGCTCGGCAACGAGCCGGTGCGGGTGCAGGGCAGCGTCGTCGGGCGGGTGACGAGCGGCGGCTACGGCTACATCGTGCAGCGCTCGATCGCCTACGCCTATCTCCCACCGGAGGTTGAGATCGGGGCGCACGTCGAGATCGACATCTTCGGCGAATGGGTCTCCGGCGAGGTTGCGCCGGAGCCGCTCTATGACCCTGACGGCGCGCGCCTGCGCGCCTGAGGTCGCCTCGACAGTCTGGCGAGAGGTCAAGTCGCACCGGGCTTGTGTCGATCCACTGAACACGATGTTCGGCCGTGCGGCCTCCACACGCTCTACGCCTCGCCTGCTCATCAGCTACGCGCTGATGACGCTCGTGCCCGTGCTGCTGCTCGGGCTCGCGCTCGGGCTCAGCTTGCGCGGTATCTCGATGCGGCGTGGGTTGAACGAGGGACAGCGGCAGGCGATGCTGGTTGCGGAAACCGCGATCGAGCCTCAGCTCGACGGGCGCCCCCTGGCGCGTAACCTCAACCAGGGCGAGCACGACGCGCTCGAACGCCTCGTGCGCACCGCCGTTGCCGACAAAAATGTGCTGCGTCTACGCCTGCGCGATCTGAGCGGGCGCGTGGTCTTCTCCGACGACCGCTCTGGCCGCGGTGTCCGCGGCGATGATGATGAGGCGCTTGATGCCGCTCACGGCAAGATCGTGGCAAGGCTCACGCATCTCAACGCCGACGGCGATGACGACGGTCCGGTCGGTGTGGCCGCCGTCGAGGTGTACATGCCGCTGACCGCCGGCACCCCGGCCCGACGCGTGGGTGTGCTCGAGGTCTACCTGCCGTACGGGCCGATCGCCGCGGACGTGAACGCCGGGCTGCATGCCCTGTACCTCGATCTGGCGCTCGGGTTGGCGGCGCTGTTCGTGGTGCTGTTCCTGATCACGCTCTCGGTTAGCCGCGGCCTGCGCCGTGAACTGGCGGTCAATGCCTTCCTCGCCAAGCACGACACGCTCACAGAGCTTCCGAACCGGGTGCTGTTCATCGAGCGTGCGCGTGCGGCGGTCGATCGCGCGAGCCGCGCGGGACGTACGGCGACGCTCGCGATCCTCGACCTGGACCACTTCAAGGACATCAACGACGCGCTCGGGCACTCGAGCGGTGATGCGCTGCTCACCGAACTCGGCCACCGGCTGAGCACGTCGATGCGCGGCGGCGACACCGTGGCACGACTCGGTGGCGACGAGTTCGGGCTCGTGTTGCAGGACACGCCGGACGCCGCCGCCGCGCTGCTCAGGCTCAGTGAGGTGATCTCCGCGGAGATCGAGGTGAGCGGCTTGCGCCTGTTGGTCGCTCCCAGCATCGGCTACGTCACGGTGGGGGACGCGTCGACCTCGGTCGAGACGCTGATGCAGCAGGCAGACGTCGCCATGTACGCGGCCAAGGCCCAGCACTCGGTGCTGACCGAGTACCGGCCAGGACTGGACCGCTACGACGCCAGCGACCTGGAGCTGGCCGCCGAACTACGTCGCGCGATCAGCGAAGACGAGCTCGTGCTGCACTACCAGCCGCAGGTCGACCTGCGGACGGGCGCGATCGTCGCCGCCGAGGCGCTGCTTCGCTGGCAGCATCCGCTTCAGGGGCTGCTGCCGCCCGGCCGCTTCCTGCCGATGGCCGAGCAGACCGATCTGATCGAGAGCATCACGGAGTGGGTCCTGGCTCGAGCGCTTGCCGACGTCAAGCACCTGAATCACCTCGACCAGACGATCGCGGTCGCGGTCAACGTCTCCGCGCGCAGCATCGTCCGGCTTGACTTCGCGCAACAGGTCATCGCCGCACTCGATGCGGCCGGCGTCTCCTCGGCCCAACTCGTGATCGAGGTGACCGAGACCGCACTGCTGACCGATCCGCAACGGGCGCGCGCCGTGCTCGCTGAGCTCTCTGCGGCGGGCGTGCAGATCAGCATCGACGACTTCGGCCAGGGTCAGACATCGCTTGGGTATCTCTCGGACCTGCCGATCGACGAGCTCAAGGTCGACCGCAGCTTCGTCACCGACCTGAACCTCAACGCCGGGCACGCCGCGATCGTGCGCTCGGTGGTCGAGCTCGGCCACAACCTCTCGATGCGGGTCGTCGCCGAGGGCGTCGAGGAGGAGGGCGCGATCAGCGTGCTGACTGAGCTCGACTGCGACCTCGTCCAGGGCTACCACCTGGCCCGGCCGATGGCACTCGACTCGCTGCTCGAGCGGCTCGCTGAGTCCCAGCATCTGAATAGTTCCGTAATACCGGTGCCGCTCGCGGAGGCGCAACCGCCCGTCGGCTGACAAACTGCGGCGCCGATGAGCAACGCGCCAGCTTCTGTGCTTTCCGATGGGACGATCCTGCAGTACGTGGAGGAGGGCCGGATCAAGGTCGATCCGTGGGATCCGAAGATGGTGCAGCCCGCGAGCATCGATCTGCGGCTCGGAGACTCGTTCCGGGTCTTCCACAACCACAGGGCCACCGCGATCGATCTGCGGGACCCGCCATCGAACCTGACCGAAGAGGTGGTGATGCCCGACGGCGAGGCGTTTGTCATCCATCCGGGCGAGTTCTGCCTCGGGCGCACGCTCGAGTGGGTGCAGATCCCCAACGACGTCGTTGCGCGTATCGAGGGCAAGTCGAGCCTTGGACGGCTCGGCCTGATCGTGCACGCCACGGCCGGCTTCTGCGATCCGGGCTTTGAGGGAACCCTGACGCTCGAGCTCAACAACCTCACGCGCGTGCCGATCCGGCTCTACCCGGGGCTGCCGATCGCGCAGTTGTCGTTCATGACGCTCGATCGGCCGGCGCTGCGCCCCTATGGCAGTCCGGGACTCGGTAGCCACTATCAGGGCCAGCGCGCTGCGACCGAGAGCCGTTACGAGGGCGGGCCGGCAGGGAATGACAGCGAGGACAGCGGGGAGCGCGGAGGCGCGTGAGTACTACATTGAAATGCAGTACGCGCCCACGCGGGGGGCCGATTCTCAGACGAGGGTTGTGCTGGCCACCGGCGACCACATGAGCTTGAGAGGAAGACCATGACCACTGAGACCGCGCAGAACCATGGCGATGCGGGCGTATCCGACGCGGGCACGCTGACCATCGTCGACAATCGCACCGGCAAGACCTACGAGGTTCCGATCGAGGACGGCACGATCCGTGCGATCGAGCTGCGCAAGATCAAGACGGGCGATGACGATTTCGGCCTGATGACGTACGACCCGGCGTTCATGAACACGGCGTCGTGTCGTTCCTCGATCACCTACATCGACGGTGACAAGGGCATTCTCGAGTACCGCGGCTACCCGATTGAGCAGCTGGCTGAAAAGTCCAGCTACCTCGAGGTCGCCTACCTGCTGATCCACGGCAAGCTCCCCAGCCAGAAGGAGCTCGATGAGTGGCAGCACCTGATCACCACGCACACCTTCGTCCACGAGAACATCAAGGACTTCATGCAGGGCTTCCGCTACGACGCGCACCCGATGGGGATGCTGCTCGCCGCGGTTGGTGGGCTCTCCACGTTCTATCCGGAGGCCAACCAGATCAAGGACCAGGAGCTGCGGATGATGCAGGTCGTGCGCCTGGTCGCGAAGATGCCCACGCTCAGCGCCTTTGCCTACCGCCACAACCGCGGCATGCCCTATGTCTATCCCGACAACGACCTGAGCTACGCCGGCAACTTCCTGTCGATGCTCTACAAGATCGCCGAGCTCAAGTACCAGCCGGATCCGCGGCTCGAGCGTGCGCTTGACGTGCTCTTCATCCTGCACGCCGACCATGAGCAGAACTGCTCGACCAGTGCCGTGCGCAGCGTCGGCTCCTCCCAGGTCGATCCGTACTCGTCAGTGGCTGCGGGTATCGCCGCGCTCTACGGACCGCTCCACGGCGGCGCCAACGAGGCCGTGCTGCGGATGCTCCGCCGCATCGGCACGCAGGACAAGATCCCCGACTTCATCGAGGGCGTGAAGGCCGGCAATGAGAAGCTGATGGGCTTCGGTCACCGCGTCTACAAGAACTTCGATCCGCGCGCGAAGATCATCAAGAAGGCGGTCGACGATGTCTTCGAGGTCACCGGCAAGAATCCGTTGCTGAACATCGCCACCGAACTCGAGAAGATCGCGCTCGAGGACGACTACTTCATCTCGCGCAAGCTCTACCCGAATGTCGACTTCTACTCGGGCCTGATCTATGAGGCGCTCGGCATGCCGGTCGAGATGTTCCCGGTGCTGTTCGCGATCGGCCGCACCAGTGGCTGGATCGCCCAGTGGCTCGAGATGATCGACGACGAGGAGCAGAAGATCGCGCGCCCGCGCCAGATTTACACGGGGGGCCGCGGGATCGACTACGTGCCGATGGGACAGCGCTGATGGCCGACGGCGGTGAGGCGCTGAGCTCGGCCCGGCTCGAGCCGGCGCCGGCCGAGCGCTTCAACCGGCTGCGTGCGCAGCTGGGCGTGAGCTCGTTCGGGATCAACCAGATCGTGCTGGCACCGGGCGAGCGCAACCGCATCCACCGGCACAAGCGCCAGGAGGAGGTCTACCTGGTGCTGGAGGGCACACTGACGCTGATCGTCGAGGGCGAGCCTCACGACTACGGCGTCGGTGAGTGCGTGCGCGTGGCGCCCCGCGTCCGCCGTCAGCTGGTCAATCGCCAGCGGACCGCGGTCTCGCTGCTCGCGCTCGGGGGCTACGTCGACCACCAGCACGAGCCGCGCGACGCTGAGGCGTTCAACGACTGGGACGAGACCGAGCCCGGCACGCCCCAGACGGTCCCACTGCCGGGCGATCTTTCGGACGTCGAGTTCGCCTGAGCGGCCGCCGGGGCGGCTAAGCCGCCGTCTCCACCGGCGCCGGTGCCTGCGCGTCGGACGGAGGCGCGCCGTGCGGCAGGAAATCGCGTTGGCGGATCAGTGGCACCGTCAGGACAGCGGCGACGATCGCGGTGACGCCGCCGATCAGCAGCACGCTGTTCATCGCCGATGCGTAGTGGACGCCCAGCGTCGCCGGCGTCGCGTGGGCGAGCTTCGTCGCGAAAATCGATCCGAGCGCTGCGATCGCGACCGCGATGCCGATCTGGCGGAAGGTGCTGTTGATGCCGGACGCCATGCCGGCGTCCTGCGGCGGCACCACGCCAACCGCGGTCGAAGCGAGTGGCGCGTTCACGAACCCGGTTCCGGCGCCGGCGACGATCAGGCCCGGGATCAGGTGGGTCCACGCCGAGTCGGCGCTGATGCCGCGCATCAGCAGCAGGCCGACGCCGATCATCAGCAACCCCGGTGCGATCAGCCACCGAATCGGTATCCGGGCCGAGAGACGGCCGGCGGGTAGGCCGGTCATCATCGAGCTGACTGTGGCGAGTGCCAGGCGCAGGCCCGCGCCGAGCGGTGAGGCGTGCAGGTCGTCCTGCAGGTACAGGACCAGGTACAGAAACAGCGCGTAGATCGTGGAGTTGATCCCGAATGCGGCTATCGCGCCGCCAACGAAGGTCGGCTTGCGGAACAGGCGCAGGTCGAACATCGGCTGCTTCAACTTGCGTTCGAGCAGCGGGAACGCGATCAGCAGCACGACGGCGACGGCGAGCATCGCCACGACCAGCGACGAGCCCCAGCCGCGCTTGCTCGATTCGATCAGGCCGTAGACCAGGCAGAAGAGCGCTGTGGTGAAGACCGCGAAGCCGGGGAAGTCGATACGCCGGGCGGCCGGCGGCTTGAACTCGTGCACGTAGGCGAGCGTGATGAAGATCGCCAGCACGCCGAGCGGCAGGTTGACGTAGAAGATCCATTTCCAGCTGAGCTCGGTGGTGAGCAGGCCACCGAGCAGCGGTCCGGTACCGCCGGCCGCGCCGATCACCGCACCCCAAATGCCGAATGCGTGACCGCGCTCCCTGCCTTGAAAGGTCTGTGCGAGCAGCGCAAGCGAGGTGGCGAAGATGGTCGCGCCGCCGATCCCCTGGAACACGCGGAAGAGCACCAGCTCGGTGCCGGAGGTGGAGAGCGCGCAGAGCAGCGAGCCGAGCGTGAAGATCGCGAGGCCCGCGGCAAACACGCGGCGACGGCCGAGGATGTCGGCGAGCGAGCCGGACGGCAGTAGCAGCGATGCCAGCGACAACGCGTAAGCGTCGACCGTCCACTGGACTTCGGAGAAGCTGGTATGAAGCGACGCGCTGATCTTGGGCAGCGCGACCACGACGATCGTCATGTCGACGATCAACATGAAGGTGCCGAGGCAGACGGCGACCAATGTCCAAGTCTTGTGCAGTTCGTTCTTTTCGTTCATGGCACGAGAGTGTAAGCACAAGCCCTTGTGATTACAAGTGCTTGTGCACAGCTGTGGTGCTGGGTAGTCTGTTTCCCGTGGGCCCAGAACCGAACCAGCCTGTGGGTGCTGTCGCTGACGGACTCCCGGGAAGTGACCACATCGGGCACCTACTTTGGGAGACCTCCGCGCGCGTGGTGCTGCTGGCGGAGCCGCTGCTTGCCGACATCCAGCTCAGTCTCCCTTCGATGGGGGCGCTCGAGCGGATCGCCGCCTATCCCGGGATCACCGCCTCCGAGCTCGCCCGCCAGGCCTTCAAGACCCAGCAAGCCGTCAGCCAGGTGACCAGCCGGCTCGAGCGTCTGGGCTACGTCGAGCGCCGCCTGGGCGCGGGTCGTGGTGTCGGGCTGCACGTGACCGAACTCGGCAGGGCGGCGTTGGCGGACGGTGGGGCGCGCGAGGCCGAGATCGACGCTCGGCTGCAGGAGATGCTCGGCGTCGAGGACGCAGAGCAGCTGCGCGGCCTGCTGCGGCGCCTGCGTGAGGCGCTGGTTCCGGTCACCGACTGACCGTCCTGCGCCGAGCCATGCCTTATCCTGCGGCGCACGATGGCGCCTCTGGCACTGCGCCCACGGCGGGTGGGCGAGATTCTCGACGCCGCGATCAAGCTCTACCTGGGCAACGCCCGCGTACTGATGAGCTCTGCGGTCGCGATCGTGGTGCCGCTGCAGATCCTTTCCGGGATCGTGATGCTCTCCGCCTACAGCGATGGTCGCGACATCAACACGGGCTTCGGGAGCCTCGGCGCGACGCTGACGCCGGCTGAGGCACACGCGCGCCTCGGTGCGACGGCGATCAACGAGGTGGCCGCGATCATCGGTAGCGCCTTCGTGCTCGCCGCCTGCGTGAAGGCGCTGAGCGATGCCTACCTGGGGCAGTCGCCGACGGCCGGTGGTTCGCTGCGCTTCGGGCTGCGCCGGCTGCTGCCACTGGTCGCACTCGAGTTCGTCTACGTGATCGCGCAGCTGCTCGGCTTCGTCGCGCTGATCATCCCGGGGATCTGGCTGTACGGCGCCTGGGCGGTACGGGTTCCGGCGCTGGTCGTCGAGGGGGCTGGCCCGTTCCGCGCCCTCGGTCGCTCGCGCCATCTCGTCAAGGGCCGCTGGTGGCCGGTCGCCGGGGTACTCCTGGTCGCGACGCTGATGGTCGGCGTGCTCGGGTCGGTGATCGGTGGCGGGCTGGGCGCGCTCGCAATTGCCCACGGCAACCCCTCGGTGCTGTTTGCGGTGACGATCAGCGTGCTCTCGGCGATCGTCTCCGGAGTGCTCCTGCAGCCGTTCTCGGCGGCCGTGGTGACCGTCCTCTATTACGACCTGCGGATTCGCAAGGAGGGGTACGACATCGAGCTGCTCGCCGACCAGCTCGGGTTGCAGGCGGCCGGCCTGCCGCCGGCCGGCCTGCCGTCGCGTCCGGATGCGGGCTTCCAGGGACCGCTCGGGCCGGAGCACGTCGGCCAACCGGGCGGACCGCCCTACTGGCCGCCTCCACCGGGTTGGCGGCCAACGAACTGATGGCACTGGGCTCGCCGGAGGCGGCACACCGAGCGGCCCAGGCGATCCTTGCCGAGGGCCGCTTTCACGAGCCGCCGGTTCCGGACCCTCTGCACGGCGTGCTCGAATGGGTCGGCCACGCGATCACGAACCCGTTCGGATCGATCGGCAATCTGATCGTGCGGCTGGGCAGGGACTTCCCCGGCGGCGTCGCCGGCGTGTGGGCGCTGGGCGCGGTGATCCTGCTGATCGCGGTCGGGCTGCTGGCGACGCGCCGGGCACGCACCCAGCTCGGGGTCGCACTGGAGCTCGCCGGTGGCGCGAGCCGCCGCGAGACACCCGCTGAGCTCGAGCGCGAGGCGGCGCGAGCCGAACACGCTCAACGCTGGGACGAAGCCGTGAGGCTTAGGTTCCGGGCCGGGATCCTGCGTCTGGGAGAGCGGCTCGAGCTGGCGACCACCGACACAACCCCGAACCAGATGATCGCCCGGCTGCTGCAGTCACGGCGCTTCGATTCGCTGGCTGAGCGCTTCGACGAAGTCGCCTATGGCGGCGGCACCGCCACGGCTGAGGATGCCGAGCAGCAGCGTAGAGAATGGCCGGCGCTGCTGAGCGAAGCGGGCAAACGTTGACAGCACCGCGTGGACGCCTGACGCCCGCGGTGGCCTGGTCGGGGCTGGCTGCCACGGTGGTGCTCGCGTTCGCGATCATCGGGCTGATCCTCTCGGCGCTGGCGCCTGCGCCTTCGGGACCCGCGCTGTCGTCATACGCGACCACATCCAGGGGCCTGGCTGCCTGGGCGCAGCTGCTCGAGCGCGACGGCCACGCGGTCCACCGGATCCAACGGCCGTTGAACTCGGTCAGGCTGCCGGCCGACGGCACGCTGGTCGTGCTCGGCGGTGATCAGACGCTCAGCCCGGTCGACGGGCACGCGATCGCCAGGTTCGTTCAGCGGGGCGGGTGGCTGGTGGTCGACAGTCCCGCCGACACTCGTGCAGGCGAGGTCCGGGGCCGCGTTGTCGGGGTCCCCGATCCCCGATTCCTCGAGAACGACGAGCTGGCGCGAGGTGCGAACGCGTACCGTGCGCTGGCGGTGGCCGGACCGGCGGCCCGCCCGGTGTTCTTCGACGAGCTGATCCACGGCTACGGCCCCGCCACGGGACTCGCGGCGCTGCCGGAGCGCTGGTGGTTTGCGTTCGTGCTGCTCGCGCTCGCGCTCGGGGGCTTCGCCCTGTCACGAGCGCTCAGGCTGGGTGGCAGCGACCCGGTTGAGCCCGCACGGGCATGGCCGCGCACGGCCTACGTCGAGGCGATGGCGGAGACCCTTGTGCGCACCGCAAGCCGGGAGGAGCTTGTCCGGCGCGTCGAGCAGGCTGAGTCGGTCGAGGCACGGTTCCGTGGAACTCTGTGAGACAACGTCGATGAAGCCGGAGGTCGAATGAAGGAGCTTGCAAATACCGTCCGCGCCGCCGTGGCCGAGGTGGTGGTGGGCCAGGACGAGGTCGTGACACGCATGGTCGGGGTCTTGGTGGGCGGCGGGCACGTGCTGCTGCAGGGGCCACCCGGGGTTGCGAAGACACTGCTCGCACGGGCGTTCGCTCGAACCCTGGGATTGGACTTCGCGCGGGCGCAGTTCACGCCCGACATGCTGCCCTCGGACCTGACCGGCACGATGATCCTGCACGGCAATGACCTGGCCTTCCGGCCCGGACCGGTGTTCACCAA